>Ga0209579_10000743_pt1 | contig 29738 bp, 25 predicted proteins | sample Coa_R1_2_FD_187152 | JGI IMG/M metagenome (GOLD analysis project Ga0209579, IMG submission 187152) | Surface soil microbial communities from Centralia Pennsylvania, which are recovering from an underground coalmine fire - Coalmine... | ecosystem: Environmental > Terrestrial > Soil >... | reverse complement strand
CGAGGGCATCTCCAAGCGCGGCGAATTGATCGACCTCGGCGTGCAGGCCGGCGTCGTCGAGAAATCCGGCTCGTGGTTCTCGCACGACGGCCAGCGCATCGGCCAGGGGCGCGAAAACGCCAAGCTTTACCTGAAGGACCATGCCGAGGTGGGCGAACTGATCGAGCGCGCGATCCGCGAAAACGCCGGCCTCGTCGCCGATGCGATGATGGCCGCCCCGGGCGACATCGCCGCCGAGGAATAGGCGCCGGAGTAGGCGCCGCGGGGCAGTGCCGCGGCCGCTCGCCGGCGGCCGCCTCATTAACCATACGACAATCATTCACCCGCTTTATTGGGGCGGCGATGATGCCCCTACGCAGGCTGCAAATTCCCGCGGTAATCCTGGTTATCGCCACGCTGGCCGCGCTCTACGGCTGGGCGGTCGTCCTGCTGACGCCGAGCCACCCCGGCGCGATCGGCTACAACCTCAACGCGCTCGGCACCGACTGGATGGTGTTTTACGGCGGCGCCCGACGGCTCATCGACGGCCATCTTGCCACCCTGTTCGATGGCGCGCGCTTCACCGCCTACCTCAACACGACCTTCGCCCCTTGGCTAACCCAGCCGATGCCCTATCGCCCGTGGGTCTACCCGCCGAGCTATCTCTTCATCGTGGCGCCGTTCGGCACGCTGCCGTTCACCACCGCCTACATCGCGTTCCAGATCGCGACCGCCGCGCTCCTCGCCGCCGCGCTGTGGTTTGGCGCCGATCGGCCGCGAGCGCGCCCGCTGGTCGTCGCGGCCGCCCTGCTCGGACCGGCCGCCGCGATCAATGTCGGGATGGGGCAGAACGCCTTCCTGACCGCGGCGCTGCTGGTCGGCGGCTTGCGCCTGGTGACGACGCGGCCGGCGCTCGGCGGCGCGCTCCTTGGCCTCTTGACGATGAAGCCGCAATTCTGGCTGCTGGTCCCGGTAGCGCTCGCCGCGGCGCGGCAATGGCGGGCGCTTCTTTGGTCCGTCATAGCGGCGGCCGGGCTGGCGCTCGCGAGCGCCACCGTCTTCGGCCTCGATGCCTGGCGCCACTGGATCGAGCTCGCGCGCGGCAGCTACGGCGACCGGCACGGACAGTGGGTCGAGCTCGGCCGCCTGTGGGGCGACAGCCTCTACGCCTGCCTCGTCTCGGCCGGGGCGTCGCAGGGCCTGGCCAATGCGCTGCAAGTCCTCGGCACGCTGCTCGGCGCCGGCCTCGTCTATCGCGCCTTCCGCCTCCCTCTGCCAACCGACCAGAAAATCGCGATCCTGCTCGCCGCGACGGTCTTTGCCGCGCCGCATTCCTCGCTCGCCGACACCGTGCTGCTGGCGACAGCCGCGGGTCTCTGGGCCGGCGCGGCGGCGGCCCAGGGCGACGCCTCGCTGGCCAAATGGACGCTGGCGCTGGCGCTCTGGCTGGCGGAAATCTTCAACCCGCCGCTCGTCACCCCGTTCGGCGCGCTGACCCCGCTCTTGATCCTCGGCTTTATCGCGATGAGCCTCGCCGGCGCGCCGCGGGCTTCGGTCATCAGCCCGGCCGCGCCGACCCCATCCCCGCAGCTGGCGAGGACCCGGCGGTGACCCCGTCGCAAGCCTCTCGCCTGCCGCTCGAAATCACCTTCGAGCGCGCCATCCCGAGCTGGCCGCTGATCCTCTTCCTCTTGGTCCTCGCCCGCCTGCTGGCGACGCCAATGGCGCTCCTCAACGACCCCGACACCTACCTCCACATCGCCGCCGGGCGCTGGATGCTGGCGCACGCGGCGCTGCCGCTGCACGACCCCTTTTCGCACAGCATGCCGGGGGCCCCGTGGATCTGCGGCGAATGGCTGGCCGAGATCGTTTACGCCGGGGTCTACGGCGGTTTCGGCTGGAGCGGCGTCGTCATCGTTACGGCGCTGAGCGTCGCGCTCGCGGTCGGCGTCTTGCTTCATTTCCTGCTGCGCCGCTTCGAGCCGCTGCCGGCGCTGATCGCCGCGGCGGCCGGCGCCGCGCTATTGCTGCCGCATGCGCTGGCGCGGCCGCACGCGCTGGCCCTGCCGCTTCTCGTCCTGTGGTCGGGCTCGCTCTTGGCGGCGCGCGACGCCGACCGCCCGCCGCCCTTCCGGCTGCTGCCGGCGATGGTGCTGTGGGCCAATCTGCACGGCAGCTTCCTGTTCGGGCTGGCGCTCGCCGCCTTCCTCGGCGGCGAAGCGGTGCTGTGGCCGGGCGCCGGCCGCTCGCGCCGGGCGGAGGCGGGCCTCTGGGCCGCCTTCGTGCTCCTCGCGCTGGGCGCCGCGCTGCTGACGCCGTTCGGCGCCGAGGGTTTGGTGCAGCTCGTCCGGCTGAGCCAGATGCCGGCGCTGCAGGCGAGTTTCAGCGAATGGCTCGCCCCCGATTTCCACCACGCAGCCGCGCTCGAATTGTGGCTCCTCGGCGCGCTCTTCGTCGCCTTTGCGACCGGCGTGCGGCTGCCGCCGGCGCGCCTGCTGCTGCTGCTCGGCCTCGTCCACATGAGCTTGCAGCATGTCCGCCACGCCGACCTTCTGGCGATCGTCGGGCCGTTGGCGGTGGCGGCGCCCTTGGGGCGCGGCCTCGCGGCGCTGGCCGGGCAGCACAAACCCTCGGGGCTGACGCTTTGGTTCGCCCGCCTCGCGCGCCCGCCTCGCGCGCCCGCCGTAGGGGTGACGCTGGCGCTGGCGGCGGCGCTGGCGCTCCCGACCGCGCTGCGCCCGATCGTGCGCCCCGACGACGCGGTGACCCCGGGCGCCGCGCTGGCGGCGGCGCAGCGGCTGGGGCTCGGCGGACCGGTCTTCAACAGCGAGGGGTTTGGCGGCTATCTCCTCTTCCGCGGCGTGCCGAGCTTTATCGACGGCCGCATCGAGATGTACGGCAACGCCTTTCTGGCGCGCGACAACGCGGCCGAACGCGGCGACGAGCCGGCGCTCGGCGAAATTCTCTCGCGCTACCGGATCGCCTGGGCGCTGCTCTCGCCCGACAGCGGCGCCGCCCGGGACATCGCCCTTCTGCCCGGCTGGCGCCTCGCCTACGCCGACCCGCACGCGCTCGTCTATCGCCGCACCGCACCGCCCTGAGGCGCCGCCGCCCCGCGCAAGCCCCTTCCGGCCGGGCGGCGCCGGCTTTAACGTTTGTTAAGCACGCTTTCAATATGATCGCACGCCGCCACGGATGATCGGGAACAGAGGGGCGTGACCAGGACCATCGCAATCGTGATGCCGGTGCTCGACGACTGGATTTCGTTCGTCGCGCTGGTGGCCGACATCGCCGGGCAGTTTCCGCGCGGCGACATCGCCATTCACGTCTGCGCGGTCGATGACGGCTCGCGCGCCCCTTTCGCGATCGAAACGATCAGCCTGCCGCCCGATTCCTGCGTCGTCAGCCTCGAGATCGTACGCCTCGCGCTCAATCTCGGGCATCAGCGGGCGATCGCGGTCGGCCTCTGCGCGATCGCCGAGAAGGGCGAATTCGACGCGGTTCTGGTGATGGACAGCGACGGCGAGGACCGCCCGAGCGACATCGCCGCGCTGCTCGCCGGCAGCCGCGACAACCCCGGCGCGATCGTCGTCGCGGGCCGCGCCAAGCGGTCGGAGCCGGCGATGTTCCGCCTGTGGTACCGGCTCTACAAGCTGCTGTTCTATCTCTTGACCGGGCAGCGCATCTGCTTCGGCAACTTCTCGCTGCTGCCGATGCCGGCGGTGCGCCGCCTCGTGCACATGCCGGAATTGTGGAACAACCTCGCCGCCTCGATCATGCGCTCGCGGCTCTCCTACGTCAGCGTCCCGACGACCCGCGGGGTGCGCCTCGCCGGCCGCTCGCGGATGAACGTGACGTCGCTGATCGTGCACGGGCTCAGCGCCCTCTCGGTACAGACCGACATGATCTTCGTGCGGGTCCTGCTGGCCGCGCTGGCAATCGCGCTGACGGCCGGGCTCGGCATCGTCGCAGTCGCCGCGATCCGGCTCGGCACCGATCTGGCGATCCCCGGCTGGGCGACGACGGCGGCCGGCGCCCTCCTGATCATCCTGCTGCAGACCTTTGTCGTGATCGTCGCGGCGAGCCTGACGATGCTGGCCGGCCGAAGCAATCGGCCGATCATCCCGATCGTCAATTGCCAGCCGTTCGTCGCCGGCCGCGAGCGCTACCGGCTGAGCGGCACGGTGCGCCCAGCTACTATGCCAGCGCCGGCGGCGGTGCCAGCTTCGGTGACGACGGCCGCGTCGTGAGCCAGCCCTACGCCGGCGGCGAACTCGAGTTGTTCGCCGCGGCGACGCATTGGAAGGCCTATTTCGCCAGCGTGCTGCGCCCGTTCGTCGCCGGCCGCGTCCTCGAAGTCGGCGCCGGCATCGGCACCAACATCCCGTTCCTGCATAACGAGCGCGTCACCTGCTGGACCGGGCTGGAGCCCGACCCGGCGCTGGCCCGGCGCATCGAAGAGGGGGTTGCCGCCGGCAGCCTGCCAGGGGACTGCCGCGTCCTCAGCGGGACGACGCGCACGCTCGCCCCCGCGGCGCAGTACGACACGATCCTCTACATCGACGTTCTGGAGCACATCGCCGACGACCGGGGCGAACTCGGCTGCGCCCGGCGGCATCTGGCGCCGGCCGGCCACCTGGTCGTGCTGGCGCCGGCCCACCAGTTTCTGTTCAGCGCATTCGACGCGTCGATCGGCCACCATCGCCGCTACAGCCGCGCCGGCCTCTTGCGCCTGGCGCCCCCCGAATGCCGCCTCGCCACCTGCCGGATGCTCGACGGCGCCGGGTTTTTTGCCTCGCTCGCCAACCGGCTGCTGCTGTCGGAGGCGATGCCGACGGCGCGGCAGATCGCGTTTTGGGACCGCTTTCTCGTGCCGGTGTCGCGCCGGCTCGACGGCGCCCTCGGCTACCGTTTCGGCAAGACCGTGGTCGCGGCCTGGCGCGCCGCCGCTTAAGCCTTGTCCGCCGCCGGCCAACCCCTCTATACCGGGGGCGCGGCCCCGTGGCCCGCGCCCCTTGAAGGGAAGCGGAAAAGCGCCAGACTCTTGTCATGCAATCGACCAACGATATCCGCGCCGCCTTTCTCGACTATTTCGCGCGTCACGGCCATGAGGTCGTGCCGTCGAGCCCCTTGGTGCCGCGCAACGACCCGACCCTGCTCTTTACCAACGCCGGCATGGTGCAGTTCAAGAACGTCTTCACCGGCCTCGAAAAGCGCCCCTACCAGCGCGCCGCCACCTCGCAGAAATGCGTCCGCGCCGGCGGCAAGCACAACGACCTCGAAAACGTCGGCTACACCGCGCGCCACCACACGTTTTTCGAGATGCTCGGCAATTTCTCGTTCGGCGACTACTTCAAGGAACGGGCGATCGAGCTGGCGTGGAACCTGATCACGCGCGAGTTCGGGCTCGCCCCCGAGCGCCTGCTGGTCACGGTCTATGCCGAGGACGACGACGCGGCGCGGCTGTGGGCCAAGATCGCGATGCTGCCCGAAGAGCGCATCATCCGCATCGCGACCTCGGATAATTTCTGGGCGATGGGCGACACCGGCCCCTGCGGGCCGTGCTCCGAAATCTTCTACGACCACGGCGCGGCGATTCCCGGCGGCCCGCCGGGCAGCCCGGACGAAGACGGCGACCGCTTCATCGAGATCTGGAACCTCGTCTTCATGCAGTACGAGCAGCTGCCGGGCGGCGAGCGCCACAGCCTGCCGCGCCCGTCGATCGACACCGGCATGGGGCTCGAACGCATCGCCGCGGTGTTGCAGGGCAAGCACGACAATTACGACATCGACCTGTTCCGCGCCCTGATCCTCGCTTCGGCCGAAGCCTCGGGGGTGGCTCCCGACGGGCCGCAGGCGGTGTCGCACCGCGTCATCGCCGACCATCTGCGCGCCTCCGCCTTCCTGATTTCCGACGGCGTGCTGCCGAGCAAGGAGGGCCGCGGCTACGTTTTGCGCCGGATCATGCGGCGGGCGATGCGCCACGCGCAGATGCTGGGCTGCCGGGACCCGTTGATGTGGCGGCTGGTGCCGGCGCTGGTGCAGCAGATGGGCGCCGCCTTCCCCGAGCTCTTGCGCGCCCAGGCGCTGATCACCGAGACGCTGCGGCTGGAGGAAGAAGGCTTTCGCCAGACGCTCGGCCGCGGCCTGACGCTGCTCGAGGAGATGGCCGACGGCAAGGGAATGCGCGACGCCAGGACCCTCGACGGCGGCGTCGCCTTCACGCTCTACGACACCTACGGCTTTCCGCTCGACCTGACGCAGGACATCTTGCGGCCGCGCGGCATCGCGGTCGATGTCGACAAGTTCGACCGCGAGATGGCGGAGGCGCGGGCACGCTCGCGCGCCTCCTGGACCGGCTCGGGCGAAGCAGCGACCGAGGCGGCGTGGTTTGCCCTGCGCGACGCGGTCGGGGCGACCGAGTTCCTCGGCTACGAGACCGAAACCGCCGAGGGCGTCATCCTCGCGATCCTGCGCGGCGAGGAGCGGGTCGGCGAGGCGCGGGCCGGCGAGGAAATCGGCGTCCTGGTCAACCAGACGCCGTTCTACGCCGAGTCGGGTGGCCAGGCCGGCGACACCGGCGTGATTTTTTCGGCCGGCGGCGGCGAGTTCGCGGTGCGCGACACGCAGAAGAAGGCCGGCGATTTACACCTGCACCTCGGGAGCGTGCGCCACGGCGCGCTCAAAATCGGCGACGCGGTCGAATTGCGCGTCGACGGCGAGCGCCGCCGGCGCCTGCGCGCCAACCATTCGGTAACCCACCTATTGCACCAGGCGCTGCGCCGCCGCCTCGGCGAGCACGTCACGCAGAAGGGCTCGCTGGTGGCGCCCGACCGGCTGCGCTTCGATTTCAGCCACCCGAAGCCGCTGACCGCGGACGACGTCGCGGCGGTCGAACGCGAGGTCAACGAGCAGATCCGCGACAACGCCGACGTGCGCACCCGGCTCCTCACCCCGGAGCGCGCGGTCGCCGAGGGCGCGCTCGCGCTCTTCGGCGAGAAATACCCCGAGGAGGTCCGCGTCGTCGCGATGGGCGGCCCGCTAGGGGATCGGGGCGACGGCGAGGCGCGGCCGTTTTCGGTCGAATTGTGCGGCGGCACGCATGTCCGGCGCACCGGCGACATCGGCCTTTTCAAGATCGTCGGCGAAAGCTCGGTCGCCTCCGGGGTGCGGCGGATCGAGGCGCTGACCGGCGCCGCCGCCGAGGCCTATCTCGCCGGCGAAGAGGAACTCTTGCGGCAATCGGCGGCGGCGCTGCGCACCAGCCCGGCCGAATTGCCGGCCCGCCTGGCGCGGCTGGTCGGCGAGCATCGCCAGCTTGAGCGCGAGCTCGCCGAGGCGCGCCGCGCGCTCGCCGCCGGCGGCAACCCCAGGGGCGAAACCAAGGGCGAAACCAAGGGCGAGAGCAAGGGCGAGCCCAGGGGCAAGGCCGCCGCCGACTTCGCGACGCTGATCGGCGGGATTCGCTTCGACGGACGCATCATCGAGGATGTGCCGGGCCGCGAATTGCGCTCGCTCGCCGACGATTTGAAGCGGCGCATCGGCTCCGGGGTTGTCGCGGTAATATCGCGCGCCGAAGGCAAGGCCGCGATCGTCGTCGGGGTCACCGCCGATCTGACAGACCGGGTCGACGCGGTCGAATTGGCGCGGCGCGGCGCCGAAGCGCTCGGCGGCAGGGGCGGCGGCGGCCGCGCCGACATGGCGCAAGCCGGCGGACCCGATGCGGCGCATGCCGCGGCGGCGCTTGCCGCGGTCGAGCAGGCGCTGAAGCTGCGGGCGGCCGAGCCGGCCGCGACGGCGCCCTCGGCCTAGCTTGCCATAGGCGCACCGATTCGCGCCGGGATTTCCGATCCGCGACCCGCGAGCGTGCCTAACCCGCGAACTAAGTTATTGTTTTGCAACCTGTCATCGATGTATCTCGACGGGATCGCTGCGGCATCGCATGATGCGGGGGGCAGCGACGCGGGGGGACCGCGGCTGTCGGACGAGGGGACTGGGTGCGCTGGGGATGAAACGATTAGACGCGGTAGCGTCCGCTGTTGCGGTGCTTGGCCTGATCGCCGTGACCGGTTGCCAAGACGCAGCGGTACAAGTGACGCCGCTTTCAATCGGCGGCGGCATCGATCCGCTGTCGATCAACGGCCGCGACGGCGGCGGCAAACCGCTCAACTATGACGCATTGATGCGCATCGGCGCCGCGGCGCATGCCGGCGGCGACCTGGCCAATGCGGTCAGCATTTATCGCCGCGCCGCCGAAGTGAATGGCGCCGCGCCGGCGCCGTTTGTCGCGGCCGGAAATTCGCTCCTCGAAATGGGGCAGGTCAACGAGGCGATTGTCGCCTTCAATTCGGCGCTGAAGCGCAACGACCAGGATCCCGAAGCCTTGCGCGGCCTGGCCCGCGCCTACCTGTCGAGCGGCAAGTACCAGCTCGCCGGCCAGCCGCTCTCGGTCGCCTACCGCGCGACGCCCAACGACCCGAAGCTGTTGGAATTGATCGGGGTCGCCGACGATTATACCGGCCAGCACGAAGAGGCGCAGGCGCGCTATCGCCGCGGGCTCGAATTGCTGCCGCGCGATCCGGCGCTGTCGCTCGACCTGGCCTTGTCGCTGGCGCTGACCGGCAACTACACCGAGGCCGTCGCGATCCTGCGCCCGCTCGCCACGTCGGTCACCTCGACCGCGCGCGAGCGGCAGACCCTGGCCCTCGTATACGGGCTGCAGGGCAATCGCCTGGCGGCGCAGCAGATGGCCCGGCTCGACCTCGAGCCGCAGGCGGTCGAGCGCAACCTGGCCTATTACGACAATTTGCGGCGGATGTCGCCGGAGGCGCGGCAGCGGGCGATCCAGTCGCTCAGCACCGGCGCCCCGCCCTCGCAGCCGGCGCGCGCTCGCTGAGCACGGTGCCGCCGGGCGGCGTCACCCCCGCCGTCAATCTAGGCGAGTATTCGTAAAGTTCGGTTGATTGGCGGCGACGATCGGTTCGCCGGCGTTACTTCGACTGGTTCTGCCCCTTGTGGCTGAACGTGTCGATCACGCTCAGCGCGGCCGGGCCGAGCAGCACGGCAAACAGCGTCGGCAGAATAAAGAGGATCATCGGCACGGTCAGCAGCGCCGGCAGGCGGGCGGCCTTTTCCTCGGCCCGGGTCATCCGGGTCTCACGGAATTCAGCCGCCAAGATGCGCAGCGACTGCGCCAGCGGCGTGCCGAACTTGGCGGTCTGCAGCAGGGTGTTCACGACCCCGCGGATTTCCGGCATGTTGGTGCGCGCATTGAGGTTTTCGAAGGCCAGCCGGCGCTCGGGCAGATAGGTCAGCTCGGCGGCGGTGATGCCGAATTCCTCGGCGAGCTCGGGCCAGTTGGAATCGAGCTCGCGTGACACGCGCTGCAGCCCGGCGTCAAGGCTGAGCCCCGCCTCGGCGCAGATGACCAAGAGATCGAGTGCGTCGGGCAGCCCCAGTTCGATCTGGTGGGCCCGCTTCTTGATGATGTTCTTGATGAAGATGTCGGGCGCGAAAAAGCCGAACACCGCCGCAACGAGCGCCCCGACGGTGCGCCAGTTTGGCGGAACCACCAGCGGATGCGCGCCATAGGAGTCGGCGATCACGATCAGCGCAAACACAAACGGCGCCAACAGCCGGGCGAAGAGATAGCGAACCATCGCTTCGTTGGTGCGCAGCCCGGCCCGCGCGAGGAGCAGGCGCGCCTCCTGCGCGCGGCGCGACCGTAAGAGGTTGAGCCGGCTCACCACCTCGCGCATCAGCCCGGTGCTCTCGGTCTGCGGGCGGGTCCGCCTGGTGTCGAGCGCCGCCCGGCGCAGGGTTTCGCGGCGCTGCGAAATCTGCGAAACGCGGCGCGACACCGGATCGACGCCGCGCAGCGCCTGCCACACCGCGACAAACGCCACCAGCACCGCCAGCGCCGCAAGAACGGCAATGAACTGGTCGGGGCTGATCCACCCCGGCAGCCAATCCTCAAGCTTGAAATTCGATACGCGGGTGCTGGGCATGTTTTAGATCTCGAATTTTCCCATCCGGATCATGATCGTGATGCCGGTGATCAGCATCAGGACCGCGCCGCCGCAGATCGCCAGGCCGCGCACGTCGGTGAACAGCGGCGAGATGTAGGTCGGCGACATCACCAGGAGGACCAGCGCAACAACCACCGGCAGCCCGCCGAGGATCGCCGTGCTGGCGCGTGCCTCGCTCGCCATGGCGCGCACCTTGGCGCGCATCGCGCGGCGCCGGCGCAGCACCTCGGACAGATTGTTCAAGGTCTCGGCGAGATTGCCGCCGGTTTCGCGCTGCACGCTCAATGCGATGATGAAAAAGCGGAATTCCGATACGTCGATGCGCTTGGCGATCTCCCACAGCAGGCTTTCGAGGTCGCGGCCGAGCCGCATGCCCGCTTCGATGCCGCGAAACTCGGTGCCGACCGGATCGCCGATCTCGTCGCCCGCATTGATGATCGCCTCGCTGATCGGCAGGCCGGCGCGCAAGGCGCGCACCATCAGGTCGATGGCCTCCGGAAACAGCGCGACAAAGCGCTTGATGCGCCGCTTGCCCAGGAAGCCGACGACAAAGTGCGGGATGAAGGCGCCGACCGCCAGGCCGAACATCAGGCTCGGCACGATCGACAATCTGGCGAAGATGAAGATCACCAGGCTGAACGCCAGCGCCAGCGCCACCGTCACCAGCATGTACTGGCCGACGCTGATCGAGCGGCCGGTCTTGGCCAGCCGTTCCACCAGGATCTGCCGCCGCGGCACGACCCGGGCAAAAATCCGGTCGATGCCGGGGGTCGTGCTCTCGCGCCGCGCCAGCGAGCGCACCGCGTCGACATCGGCGCTGGCTTCCCGCCGGCGGGTGCTGATCTGGCGAAGCCGGCGCGCGTAGCGCTGCGCCCCCGCGCTCGGCACCAGGGCGACGATCAGCAGCGTGATGAGCAGCGCGCTCATCACCCCGATGATGATCGAGAAGGTGGTCGGGTCGAGGCCCCCCAACATGGCTTAGATGACTTCCATCAGCGCGCGGTCGAGCCCGAAATATTCGGCCCGCGGCAGGAAGACCGGGCGGATCCCGGTGGGGTTGAACGCGCCGCGCAGCCGCCCGTCGGCGCCCTCGCCCTGGAACTGGTAGGTGAACAAATCCTGGGTGGTGATGACGTCGCCTTCCATGCCGACGACCTCGGTGATCGAGGTCACGCGGCGGTGGCCGTCGCGCATGCGGTTGACCTGGCAGATCAAATGGACCGCCGACGCGATCTGGGTTCGCATCGCCTTCGACGGCAGGTTGATGCCGGCCATGCCGATCATGTTTTCGAGCCGGGTCAGCGCCTCGCGCGGGTTGTTCGCGTGGATCGTGCTCATCGAGCCGTCGTGGCCGGTGTTCATCGCCTGCAGCATGTCGAGCGCTTCGTCGCCGCGGCACTCGCCGATGATGATGCGGTCGGGGCGCATGCGCAGCGCGTTCTTCAACAGATCGCGCATCGAGATTTCGCCGGTGCCTTCGAGATTGGCGGTGCGGGTCTCGAGCCGCACGACATGCGGCTGCTGCAGCTGCAATTCGGCCGCGTCCTCGATCGTCACGGTGCGCTCGGCGCTGTCGATCATCCGCGACAGGGCGTTGAGCAGCGTCGTCTTGCCCGAGCCGGTGCCGCCCGAGATCAAAATGTTGAGCCGGCAGCGCGCCGCGATCTTCAAGAGCGTGCCCATCGCGGTCGAGATGCTGCCGCTCGCCGACATGACATCGAGGGTGATCGACTTCTTGGAGAATTTGCGGATCGAGATCGCCGCGCCGTCGATCGCCAAGGGCGGGATGATGATGTTGACGCGGCTGCCGTCGGGCAGGCGGGCGTCGACCAAGGGCCGCGACTCGTCGATGCGCCGGCCGATCCGGGTGACGATCTTGGTGCAGATGTTCATCAAATGCTGATCGTCGCGGAACGTCACGTCGGTCATCTCGAGCTTGCCGCGGCGCTCGACGTAGATCTGCTTAGGCCCGTTGACCATGATGTCGGTGACGGTCTCGTCGGCGATCAGCGGCTCCAGGGGCCCCAGCCCCAGCATGTCGGCGACCAGCGAGTCGACGAGCTCGCGCTGCTCGGTGAAATTCAGCTGGATCTTGGTCTCGGCGAGCAGTTCCTTGACCCAGCCGGTCAGCTGCGCCTCGAACGCCGGGCGCGGCATCTCGGCGGCCGCGGCAACGTCCATATGCTCGAGCACGAGCGGCTGGATCTGCGCCTTGGCGGCCTCGATCGCGGCCTTGTGCGGGCTGCTGCGGCCGCCCGCCTCGCCGGCGCCCGGCATCAGCAGCGTCTGGATCACATCGGTCACGAGGTCGCGCCGCGACAGCGGGTTCGCCTCCATCCCGTGCCGGACGAAATAGGCCTGCACCGCCGCGTCGACGATCTTGGCGAGATCGCCGCGGCTCAGAAGCGCGCGGCGTTCCGGGCGGATCTCCGCGCCGAGCCGGGCGCTCAGCTCCTCGCGCGCGATGACGAGGCGTTCCTCGATGCTGGTTTCCGGATCGAGCGTCGACGCCGGCACGCCGGCCTGGTCCGGCGCCGCGCCATTGTTGCCGGCGGCGCCGCCCTCCACCTTGGCGCGGCGGGCTGACAGTTCGGCAATGCGGGCATCGAGCCCGCCCTCGGTCTTGCGTCCAAACATCGTCACCATCGCGTGAACCCGAAGATCTTGCGTTTCTGCGTTTCGGCGCCGCCGGCGAACGTCGCGATAAACTGCTCGATCTCGCGCACCACCGGGCTGCGCGGCGCAGCCACCGGCAGCGGTTGACCGGCATTGGCCGCCGCACCCGCAGATTTGGCATCGTGCGGCAGGGTTGCGTCAAGCGATTTGCCCACAGCCTTCTCAAACTCGGCCTTGCCGAGCGTCGCGCGCTCGCCGCAGGCGCCGGCATCGACCAGCAGCACCTCGGTCTGCGGCGCGTGCTCGCGCATCAGCGTCTGCATGCGGATCGCGTCGCGCAACCCGGCGAGGCTGCGTTCGCACAGGATCACCACCTTGCTGGCCGCGCCCAGCACGACCCGCTGGGTCGGCGTCACCCAGCGCGGCAGGTCGATGATTACCCAGTTGAATTTGCGGCGCAGCTCGTAAAGCAGCACGTCGATCGCGCCGGCGTCGATCATCAGCGTCTCGGCGATCGCCGCCTCGGCGGCGAGGATGCGCAGCGTATCGGAGACTTTCACGGTCGCCCGATCGACAAACAAGGCGTCGATCCGCGAGGGCTGCTCCAGCGCCTCGCACAATCCGCTGCCGGGATCGGTGTCGAAATTCAGCGCCACCGTGCCGAAATGCAGGTCGAGGTCAACGAGGACGGTGTTTTCCTTGTACTTGTCGGACAGCACCCAGGCACACCCAACCGCGACCGTGGTGGCGCCGACGCCGCCGCGGCTCCCGACAAAGGCGATGACCTGACCGAGCCCGGCGCCGGGGCCGCCACCGCCGGCGCCGCCGCGTTTTTCGAGGCTGCTCGCCAGCGTCTCGCGGCTGAGCGGTTTCACCAAATAATCCGAGGCGCCGGCCGCCAGCAGGTCGCGAAACAGCGTCACATCGTTGACCGTGCCGACCGCCAGCAGCTTCAGATCGGCGCCGCCGACCGAGCGCGCGGCGCTAAGCTCGGCGATCGGCGCCGAGGAGTCCGAGAGATCGAGGATCAGGACGCGCGGGCTCGCCCCCTCGCGCATCCGCCGCAGCGCGGCGTCGAGCGTCGGTTCGAGACTGACCTCGTCCTCGAGCTGCAGCTCGCGCACCGTGCCCTGGATGCGGTCGAACGTCGGCTGATCCTGCAAAACCGCGATGATCCCCTCGCGGTCAGGCTTTTTCGCGCCGGCCGCCGGCGCGCTCGTCGCCGCCGCCGCCCTCATGGCCCGGTCCCGGCGGTGCCAGCGCCGGTAGCGCCGGCGCCACTACCGGAAGAGCTCGGCGTGGCGATCGTCCCGATGCTTAACGCCGATGGCGAGATAACCTTATCGGCCTCATACCGCTGCACCGCCGCAGCCGCCGGCACCGCGTCGGCCAGCCCGACCGGCCGGCCTTCGGCTAACTCGGCGGGGCTCGCCACGCTTTCCCCGAGATTGACGGCGGTTGCACAGCCAAAGTTGCTGTTGACCGTATTGCTGAAGGCGTCGGACGACACCCGGCTCCAATTGGGGCAGCCGGGCAGTGTCACGAGATACCGCGCGGTCTGGACGATTGCGTAATTGGCGGGTACCCCGCCGGCCGGCGCGGCACTGACAATAATGCGGTACGGCAACAGCAAATCGGCGATATGCGCGACGCGCGACGCGGCCAGGCCGGGGCCACCCGACGCGGCGATCGTGACGTGGTCCGACGGGGCGATACGCCCGCTTGCGGCCAGCGCCCGGAGCTGCGCGGCGGCGCCAGGCGAAAGCTGGCTCGACCCCGGCGCGAAGCGAACACCGACGTGCGACGACGCATTATCGAGCACCAGATTATGCGGCGCCTCGTTCTCGGTGTACTCCGCGGCGCCGGGGCTGCAGGCCGCCACGATCGGCAAGAGGGCGGCGGCAATCAGGTAGGGACGCAACTTCATGACCATTCCTCCCTCAATCGAGGCGGAAGCCGACCGGGCCGATCAAGCCCTGTCCGCCGGCACCCAGAGGCCCTCTCGCCGGTGCCGGCAGGCCCGGTTGGTAGGTATCGCCATTGATGACGCGCTGAGCGTCATGCGGCGCGACGAAGCCATCGGTCGGCAGCGCCAGGCTGCTCGTCAGCGTCGGCTTCACAAGATAAGGCGTGACGACGATGACCAGTTCGCTCTCGTTGCGCTGAAAGCTCTGGGAGCGAAACAATTGGCCGAGCACCGGAATATCGCCGAGCCACGGTACCTTGCTGATGTTCTGCGTGGAGTTGTTCTGCAGCAGGCCGCCGAGCATGAAACTCTGGCCGCTGCCCAGTTCCACCGTCGTATCGGCGGAGCGCTCCGTAAGTCCCGGGATGCTGAACCCGTTTTCCACAACCGCGCCGGTCGTGCTCAACTGGCTGACTTCCGTCCTGATCGCCATGGTCACATGCTCGGGATCGACGATGGTCGGCGTCACGTTGAGCTGCACGCCGAACTGTTTGAACGTGACCGTGACCACCGGAACGCCGCCCGACCCGGCCGATGAGGTCGTCGGGACCGGGAATTCGCCGCCGGCGAGGAAACTGGCCGGCTGCCCGTTGGTCGCCGTCAGGTTGGGCTCGGCCAGCGTCGTCACCAAGCCTTCCTGTCCCAAAACGTCGAGCATGCCAATGAGCTGCGAACCGCTGCCGCCAATAACGAACGACAGCGCATTTTCCGCCGACGTCGACGGGTTCGTGACGTTGTTTGTCGCGAAGTTGACGTGCTGGCCGACCTTGCTCCAGTTCAACCCGAGGTCCTTCAGCACGGTGCGGTCGACTTCGGCGATCTTGACCCGGATGTTGACCTGGTTGGGCGTTGCGACGCCGAGCCGGTTGATCACCTTGCCCTTGGTCGAATCGGCCACCGCGGCGGCGAGGCTGCGCACCGCTTCGGCGCGACCGGCGCTCGAGACCTTGCCGCTCAGCACCAGCGAGTTGTCCACCGAGCTGACGTTGACGTTCTCGCCCGGGGCGGCCGCGCCCAAGGTCTGGCGCAACCCGGACAGGTCCTGCTCGACCCGCACCGGCGCGTTGAGCAGAACGTGGTCGCCGGAATCGACCGCGTAAAGCACGGTCTGGCCCGGCTGCTTGGCGGTGACGTAGATCAGGGTCGGCGATTTCACCGCCACGTCGGCGATGTCCGGGTTCGCGATGAATACGGTGCTCGCCGGGCTCGGCAGGCGGATCAGCGTGCCCTTGCCGGCTTCGACGACAATGGGCGGCCCCTTCGCGGCGACCTGGCTGGCCGGCTCGGTGCTGGTTGCAGCAGCCGGCTCGGCCGGCGCCGCGGTCGCCGGAGCGGCGGTGGCGGCGGGCGCCGGCGCGGCGGCGGCAGCCGGGGTCATCGGGCCGCCGGCGGCGGGCGCCGTGGTGTCGGCGGCGTCGGCAGCGCTCAGGATCACTCCCGAGGCGGCCGCGGCCATCAAGGCTAGTAACTTTCGCATCATGTCCCCCCAGCCGTAGCCGAATTGGTCGGCTCGCGCGGCGTGCCGGTCCCCTTCGTCACATTAGCAGCTTCGCCTAGTTTAGCAGCTTCGCTCTTGGAACCGCGCAAGATCGTGACGGTAATCCCCTCGCCGGCTTCCTTGCCGCTGCCGCCGAATTTCGGCAACAACGGGCTGATTTCGCTGTCGACAGTATAGGTTACGGCCGCGGCGTCGAACGAATCGGCAGGCGGCGGCAGCAATCCCCCAGGAGCGGCGCCGGCAGCGGCGCCCCCCTCCCCCCCGGAGGCGGTGACAAGGCTGTGCAGCGACAGCGACAATTGGCCGATCTGGGTCGCCAGCGCGATCACCTCGCTCTGCTTCGGGCTGACCTCGAAGGTCGCGGTATGGGCCGGGACGACTTCCCCGGCCTTGCTCTCGACCCGCTGGTCCATGCCGATGACGCGCACGTTGTGCATCACGGTCTCGGCCGCCTTGTGTTCGAACTTCGACTGCGACGGCACCGGGTAGGTCAGCAGCAAATCGACGTAGTCGCCGGGGAAGACGAAGCCGGAGATCCCCGAGGTAATCGTCACCGGCACCGAGATCGCCCGCATTCCGGGGCGCAACACCGCCGCCAGGAAGCCGCGGTTGCCGGGCGAGATGATCTTCGCGTCGGTGATCGGCTCGCCGCCGGCGATCGGGTTGATCGCGACCCAGCCGACGAACGAGTCAGGCTTTTTGGGGCCGCCGCTGACGATGTAGTTTTTGTCGAGGCTGCCGTCGGGCCACACCTGCCAGGTCAAATCGTCGGGCCGCAGGATCTGGCCGCGCCGGATGTCGGCGCGCGCCACCAGCACCGAGCGGGCGACCGGCGCCACCGGGGTGGCCTGGGTTTCCTGGGCGCGCTGCGCCGCGAGATAGCTGCGGGCGAGTAGCGCGGTGCCGCCCGCCAAAACGATGGCGACGAACAGCAGAATTAATGTCCGGGCTCGCATGGCGGTTCAACCAAAGTGAGGTGAAAGGGTGACGATCAGGGCGGCGCCGGCGATCGCGATGCCATAGGGTGTCGGCGTCGCCAGCACGCGTTCGGCGCCGAACGGCGGCTGGTGCAGGAGGCCGCGCGCCATGCTGGCGAGGCGGCGGCTGAACGGCAGCAGCAAAAACAGCGCCAGCACGCCGCCGAGCACGCCGGTCAGCATCAACAGCGCCGGCGTTCCGGCCGGGCCGGCCCACAGCGCCGCGGCGGCCAAGAGCTTGACGTCGCCGCCGCCCAAATAGCCGCGCGCAAACAGCAGCGCGCCGATCAAAAACACCGCAACGGCGCAGAGGATGGCGCCAATCGCGCCGTAGAGGCTGGGCGCCGCGGCGAAATGCAGGGGCCACAGCGCGCACAAGGCGATCGGCAGCTCGTTCGGAATGATCAGCCGCCGGAAATCCTCGAACGCCGCGGCGGCCATCACGACCGCAAACACCGTCAAGACAATGGCTTCAAGGTCGAGCGTCATGGTAAAAGACGTCACCTCCAGCAGAAACCCGCGCTGCGCTGCGCCGACCGGCAACCGGTCATGGCGCAAGACTGAACGCAGAACAGGCCGGACATCCAGGCCCCAAGCAGTAATCAAAATACCATGTGATGGGTTGGTTAATAAAGATTTAGCGCCCCAGGCATTTTCAATTGCCCATATCTGGTTGAGCGCGCTGGTGAACGCACAAGTTGTTGGGCGGGGTTGTCATACGCGTTGCGGTGCCCACGGCCGAATCGCAACCGCGCCGGCGCCGGCGGCTGGCGCCTTGGCGCGGTGGATTTCGGCGAATTTCAGCCTGGCGCGCGGGCGGCCGAGCGGTCGATGACCCCGGCGCGGCGCAGCGCGAGAATTTCATCCTCGCTGTAGCCGAGTTCGTCGCGCAGCACCGCCGCGGTGTGCTGGCCGAGCGCCGGCGGCGCCGCGGGCGGCGGCTGCGGGGACCCGGGAAACTTGATCGGCCGCCCGACGATCTGGAGGGTGCCGGCGGTGGCGTGCTCGGCGCTGACCACCATCTCGCGCGCCACGGCATGGCGGTGGGCGAGCGCCGCGGTGACCCCGAGCACCGGCGCGTGCGGCACATCGAACGCCGCCAGCCGCGCCTCCCACTCGGCGACCGTGCGGGTGCGGGTGACTTCCGCGATCATCGCATCGACCTCGTCGCGGCGGTCGCGCCGCAGGCTTGGCGTCGCAAAGCGGGGGTCGGCCGCCAGTTCGGGCCGCTCCAGGGCGTCGCACAATTTGCCCCAGAAGCTTTCCGACAGCACCGCGATGATGATCGAGCCGTCGGAGGCAGGAAAGCTGCCGTAGGGCACGATGTTGGGGTGGCTCGACCCCATCGGCGCCGGGTCCTCGCCGGTCAGGAACGCCAGCTGGGCGAAGTAGCCGAGCATGCCGATGAGCCCGTCGTAGAGGCTGATGTCGATGAGCCGGCCGCGCCCGGTTTGGGTGCGCTCGTGCAGGGCGGCGAGGATCGCCATCGGCCCGAAGACGCCGCCCACCATGTCGCCCAAGGGGATGCCGAGCTTGACCGGCATATGGCCGCGCTCGCCGTTGATGCTGAGGGCTCCGGTCAAGGCTTGCGTCACGATGTCGAAGGACGGCTTGTCCCTGAGCGGCCCGGTCAGCCCGAAGCCGCTGATCGCGCAATAGATCAAACTCGAATTGATTTCCGCGAGCGCGCCATAGCCGAGGCCGAGCCGGTCCATCACGCCGGGGCGGTAATTCTCCACCAGGATATCTGACTTGGCGGCGAGGCGGCGCAGGATTTCCTTGCCGCGCGCGTCCTGCAGGTCGATGACGAGGCTTTTCTTGTTGCGGTTGACGCCGAGGAAATAATGGCTCTCGCCGGCGATGAACGGCGGAAAGCGGCGGGTCTCGTCGCCGCCCCCCGGCGGCTCGATTTTCAACACCTCGGCGCCGAGGTCGCCCAGGCTCTGGGTGCAGAACGGCCCGGCGAGCACCCGCGTCAGATCGATGACCCGCAACCCTGCGAGCGGCCCGGCCCAGACGTCCTCCTGCGTATTCTCAACCATGGTGCTGCTTTCCGCTCAACCCGTCATTCCCGCGAAAGCGGGAATCCAGAACCGGCGCGCGAGGCCCGGCCCTGGATCCCGGCTCTGCGCTGCGCTCCGGCCGGGATGACCGGCGGGATGCTTCCGCCGGTCACTTCGCGGCGGTGACCATGATCTCGACCAGCACCTCGGGGCGCGCCAGGTCGGCCCGCACGCAGGCGCGGCACGGCGGGTTGGCGGGATCGACCCAGTCGTTCCACACCGCGTTCATGTCGCGGAAGAGGGCCATGTCCTTGATCCACAAATTCGCGGTCAGGAGGTTCGATTTCGAGGTGCCGGCCTCGCGCAGATAATGGTCGATGCGTTCCAAAATCTGCCGGGTCTGGCCCTGCACGTCCTGGCCGGTGTCGGCCGCGGTCAGGCCGGCGAGATAAACCCGGTCGCCATGCACCACGGCGCGGCTCATGCGCGGCCCCGGCGGCTGGGTGATGTCGATGCGGCGGATGTCGGCCATCAGCGTGCCCTCCCTGGAGAAACCGGCGCCAGTGTGGCGCGCCCGGGCCGCGAAGAAAAGCCCGGCGCGCGATTTCGTCGAGCCGGCGGGCAAGCTGTGCTAACCCTGGCTGCGTCAGTTGAGCCGCTTAGTTGAGCCGCCCCGTTTCCGGAGAAGCCCCGCATGAAAACCGACGACCGGCCGCGCCGCTACCGCCAGGACACGCTGCTCACCCATGTCGGGCGCAACCCCGAGGCCAATCACGGCGTCGTCAACCCGCCGGTTTATCACGCCTCGACGATCCTCTCGAAAAACATGGCCGAGTGGGAGGCGAAGCGCGCCGCGCCGCCCTTCACCGGCGTGCGCTACGGCCTCCACGGCACGCCGGGCACCTTCGCGCTCGAAGAGCTGCTGGCGAAGATCGAGGGCGGCTACCGGGCGATGCTGATGTCGTCGGGCCTGGCGGCGGTGACGGCGCCGCTGCAGGCGCTGCTCGGCGCCGGCGACCACTGCCTGATGGTCGATTCGTGCTACGGCCCGGCGCGCAATTTCTGCGAGGGCATCCTGAAGAAATGCGGCGTCGAGACGAGCTATTACGACCCGCTGATCGGCGAGGACATCGCCCAATTGATCAAGCCCAACACCAAAGTCGTCTATACCGAGTCGCCCGGCTCCTTGACCTTCGAAGTGCAGGACATCCCGGCGATCGCCGCGGTCGCCCACCAGCGCGGCGCCAAGGTCTTGATGGACAACACCTGGGGCACGCCATACCTCTTCCGCTCGTTCGAGCACGGGGTCGACGTCTCGATCCACGCCGCGACCAAATACATCTGCGGCCATTCCGACGTGATGCTCGGCGCGGTCATCTGCAACGAGGAGAGTTTTCTCCCGGTGCGCAGCGCGATGGCGCAGATCGGCCACAGCGCCGCGCCGGACGACGTGTTTTTCGCGCTTCGCGGCATGCGCACCCTGAGCGTCCGGCTGGAGCGCCACCAGAAGAACGCGCTGGAAGTCGCGCGCTGGCTGCAGAGCCGGCCGGAAGTCGCGCGCGTTCTCTACCCGGCGCTCCCCGAAGACCCCGGCCACGCGCTCTGGCAGCGCGATTTCCTCGGCGCCAGCGGGCTCTTCGGGGTGATCCTGCGAGACGTGCCGAAAGCGGCGGTCTACGCCTTCATCGACGCGCTCGACCTGTTTGGCATCGGCGCCAGCTGGGGCGGCTTCGAGAGCCTCGTCCAGCCGGCCTATCCCGACCGCGCCCGCACCGCGACGCGCTGGCAGGCCGAAGGCCCCCTGGTGCGCCTCCACATCGGCCTCGAAGACCCCCACGATTTGATCGCCGACCTGGCGCAGGGCCTCGACAAGCTGCGCGCCGTTGCATCGAGTGGTTAGAGAGCCGAATTGGACCGGCGTTTGACAAAAATCGATGCGCGGTTCGCCAAGATCGAGGGCGACCTCAAGCTGCTGACATGGATGATCGGGTTCAATCTGGCCGCGACGGTCGGCATCCTCTTTCTGCTCCTGCGCCATTAATCAGGGCGGCGACGGCGGCATGATGACCGGAGTGCATGCCGGATAATACCGGCTCGGCATTTCCCATCAGGCCGCAATGCCGGCACTATGCAGACGGGTGACCCGCCGCATGTTGCGGCCGGAGGAGAGTGTGATGGATGTCAGCGAGGCGCGCGGCGACAGCTTGGCGCAGACCTATCTCGAGCGGGCGCGCGAACTGAAGCCGATGCTCGCGGCGGCGAGCGACACGATCGAAGCGGCGCGCGGCGTGACGCCCGAGATCGTCGACGCGATGATCGAGCGCGGCATCTTCCGCATGCTGTTGCCGCGCTCGATCGGCGGCGCCGAGCTCGATCCCCTGACCTACACCGCGGTCCTCGAAATCCTGGCGCAGGGCGACGGCAGCACGGCCTGGTGCCTCGGGCAGAACTCGGGCTGCTCGATGACCGCGCCCTACCTCTCGCACGAGATGGCGCGCGAAATCTTCGGCGGGCCGCGCGGCATCCTCGCCTGGGGGCCGGAAATCCCCGGCGCCGGGAAATGCGTCGCGGTTCCGGGCGGCTACCGCGCCACCGGGCGCTGGGGCTTCGCCACCGGCGGCCGGCACGCCAGCTGGATCGGGGCACACTGCCCGGTCTTCGAGGCCGACGGCTCGCCGCGGCTCGCCGCCAACGGCCGCCAGATCACCCGCACGATGCTGGTGCCGCGATCCGAGGTCACGATCATCGACAATTGGCACGTGCTCGGGCTGCGCGGCACCGGCAGCGACAGCTATGAGCTGAAGGACCATTTCGTGCCCGAGGCGCGCACCGCGATGCGCGACAACGACGAGGAGCGCCGCGAGCCGGGGCCGCTCTACCAGTTCACCAGCGGGATGATCTACGCGATGAGCTTTTCGCACGTCTCGCTCGGCATCGCGCGCGGCGCGTGGGACGCCTTCATCGAGATCGCGCGCGACAAGGTGCCGCGCGGCGCCACCGGCACGCTGCGCGAAAACAACGTCGTGCAGGCGCAGGTGTCGCAATGCGAGGCAAAGCTAAAGTCCGCGCGCGCCTATCTGCGCGGCGTCGTCGGCGAGATGTGGCAGGAAGCGCAGCGCGACGGCAAGATCGGCGCCGAGCACCACGCGCAATTGCGCCTCGCCGCGACCTGGGCGATCCACCAGGCGCGCGACGTGGTGGCGACCGTCTACCACGCGGCCGGCGCGTCGGCGATTTTCGAATCCAACCCGCTGGAGCGCCGCATGCGCGACATCCACGCCGGAACCCAGCAGGGCCAGGGCCGCCCCATCCACTTCGAGACGGTCGGCCAGATGCTGATGGGCCTGCCGCCGCAGGGCCGCATGTTCCGGTGAAGCGTTACCCGAGCAAATTGACTTGTCATTCCCGCGCAAGCGGGAAGCCAGGGGCAAACGACGTGCCGCTTGCTCTGGACCCCCGCTTGCGCGGGGGCGACGGGGAGATGGGAATGCGGTGGGCGGCCTACGGGTTGATCACCGTTTCGGTGCGGCTGATGACGAAGGCCTCGTGGCGGTCGAGGTAGTCGCCGACCACCTCGGCGAAGGCTTCGGGCCGCTCGGCCGCGATGACGTGGCCGGCATCGTAGACCAGGACCAGGTGGCAGTTGGGCAGCCTCTCCTTATAGAGGCGGCCCATCTCGGAGGGGATCAGGCGGTCGAGCGTGCCGAACAGCACCAGCGTCCGGGTGGCGAGCCGGCGCATCGCCTCCTCCAGCGCCGGGTCGCGGTCGGCGCCGATCAGCCGGCGCACCAGCGCGCGGGTTTGCGCCTGCACCGCGGCGTCGGGCAGCACGATCGGCGGCATCCGCTCGGGATGGCCGTAGAGCTGGCGCGCCATCTCGGCGGGCGTGCCCGAGGCCGGCCCGGCGCCGGGCGGGCGGATCGCGGCCGGCGATTCGAGCACCAGCGCGTGCAGCCGCTCGGGCTCCTGCGCCGCCAGCCACAGCGCCGTCTTGCCGCCGAACGAGGTGCCCCACAGATTGAAACGGTCGAGCCCGAGGGCGCCGGCCGCCCGCGCCATCGTCGCGGCCAATTCCGGCATCGTCTGGGTGCGGGTATTCTCGGCCGACGCACCGAACCCCGGCATCTCGAAGGCGATGACGCGGAACTGCCGGGCGAGCAGATCGTGCGCCCGCGTCAGGCGCAGCCCGCCGGCGCCGTGCAGGTGAACGAGCGGCGCGCCGTCGCCGGCTTCCATGTAGCGGATGCGAAACCCGTCCGCTTCGACAAAGCGTTCGGTGAACGCCGCGCCCGGCGCCGCTGCTCTAGCCTGCTCTGCCACGCTGGTCCCCTCGTTTCCCGCCGCTCGCCGCGTCATCCACGCTGCAAGTCGTGGATGGCCGGGTCAAGCCCGGCCAAGACGAGCGAGATGGGCGATCCATTTGTCCTGAAAACCCTACCACGCCTGCAGCGCCGGCATCAGTTCGCGCGCGAAGAGCCGCATCGAGCGGCGGACGCTGGCGCTGTCCTGGCCCGGCTGGTGCAGGTTCAAGGACAGGTGCGTCAGCTGCCGGCCGCGAAACATTTCGAGCGCCCGCATGGCGTCGTCCGGCGTGCCGACCGCGAACGGCGCGCCGCCATGCCCGATCTGCGGCACACGGCGGAATTCCCCGAGCGGCGGCAGGGCGCCGAGCGGCGCGGCGCCACGTGTGCCGGCCTCGGGGTTGCCGTGGGTGCGGTAGAAGTGCAGCACCTGGTGGAGCCCGGCTTCGACATCGTCCCAGGCCTCCTCGCGCGTCGCGGCGACATGCAGCCGGATCGGCACCGAGGCGATCGGCAATGCGGCCGGGTCGCTTCCGTGGCGGCGCAGCGCCGCCAGGTAGCGCTCGTGGCCGCGACCGGCGCCGGCCGCCATGCCGTAGCCGCGCCGCGCCGTCCACTCGACGCTCTGCTCGCCCATCGCCGCCACCAGGATCGGCGGGTGGGGCCGCTGCACCGGCCGCGTCGTCAGGTGCACGCCGGGGAAGTCGTAATATTTGCCGGCGTGGCTGAATTCCTCGCCCGCAAAGCAGCGCTCGATCACCCGCAGCGCCTCGAAGGTGCGCCCGAGCCGGCCCTCGAGCGGGATGCCGAAGCTGCGGAACTCGGCCGGCGACGAGCCGACGCCGACCCCGAGATCGACCCGGCCGCCGGAAATATTGTCGAGCACCGCGACGTCCTCGGCGATCCGCACCGGGTTGTGCAGCGGCAACAGCAGGACGTAGGTGCCGAGGCGCACCCGCGCGGTGCGCGCCGCCACCGCCGCCAAAAACGTGAAGGGCGAGGGGTTCCACGCATCGGGCGAGAAATGGTGCTCGCTGACCCAGACGCAGTCGAACCCGAGTTCCTCGGCCAGCACCGCTTCTTCGAGATGGTCGCGGTAGAGTTCGGCAAGCGGATAGGCGCTGCCCGGCAGCGTGCGAATGCCCGAGGTAAAGACCAGCTTCATCAGATGTCGCGGATGTGCGGCAGGACCGCTTTCCCGAAGAGTTCGAGGCCGGACATCATCGCGCCGGTGTCGCCGGAGCCGGGATCGGCCAGCGACAAATCGAGGACGCCGACGCCGATCGCCTCGCGCGCCTCGCGGACCTGCTTGATCACGCGCTCGGGCCCGCCGCAGAAGCTGATCGGCAGCACGCCGCCGACATTGGCCGGGCGCTGCTGGCCGCCGACATTGCGCTTGTCCTGCTCGATCAGCGCCTGGCGCAGCGCGGCGTTGATCGGGAACGGCGCCTGCGACTGGGCGCTGCGCCGGGCGAGCGCGGCGTCGGCCGCGTCGTCCGTTTCGGCGAGGATCATGTTGGCGCGCCAGATGATGTCGTCCGGCCCCGGCTCCCAATCGTATTCGGCGCAGCGCTGGCGATAGTAGCCGGTCGATTTCGCCATCAGCGCGACGTTGCCGTAGGAAACCCCGAGCCCGAGATGATGGCGCGCGGCGAAATCCGCGGCTTCCGCGCTGACCCCCAGCGCGTAGGTGGCGGGGCGCGGCTCTTCCTGCGGCCGCGGCCAGATCGACACCGTGCGGTATTGGAAATAGCGGCCCTGCCAGCCGAAGGGCTGCGGCTCGCTCCACGCCTTGAGGATCAACTCCATCCCCTCGTCGGTGCGCTCGCGCGCCTCCTTGGGATTGAGGTCGTAGCTCAGATATTCGTTGGTGGTGCCGCGCAGGAGGCCGAACACGAAGCGGCCCGGCAGCATCGTATCGAGCATCGCCAATTCCTCGGCGACGCGGATCGGGTTGGAAACCGGCACGATCGGGCCTAGGAGCGCGATCTTGATGGTCTCGACCTGGCTGGCGAGGTAGGCCGCCGACAGCGGCGGCGACGGGGTCAGGATGCGCGGCGAATAATGGTGCTCGGAGAGGCTGATCCAGTCGAACCCGAGCCGCTCGACAAAGCGCGCCCGCTCGACCATCGCGCGATAGGCCTTGGCGCCGATTTCGGGATCGTAGGCCGCCGACGGCACCGGCCACTCGCGCGGCACCTCGGGCGACACCGGATAGCGCCCGGTTTCGAAGAACGAGACCTTCATGCTGCCCTCTCCGCTTCCTCGCGGCCCAACGGTAGCATCCGGCACCGCGATTGGCGAGCGAGCGGCGATTCCGTCCGAGCCGGCAGGGCACTGCGACGTATTGCCGCATGCTAGACCCGCTTCGATCGCGGCGGCCTTGTCCTTGCCTGCGGCGCACCCGCATGAAACGATCCGCCGCGGGCGCAAAAAAACCGCGGGAGGATCAGCCGTGCAGCACAGCCGAGACCGCATCCTGACGACCCATGTCGGCAGCCTGCCGCGGCCGCCCGATCTCCTCGCGTTGCTCGAGGCGCGCGAGCGCGGCGAGGCGATCGACGAGGCGGCGTTCGCGGCGCGGCTGGCGCGGGCGGTGCGTGAAGTCGTGGCGCAGCAGGTCGCGACCGGCATCGACAGCGTCTGCGACGGCGAACAGAGCAAGATCAGCTACACGTTCTACGTCCGCCACCGGCTTTCCGGGATCGGCGCGGCGCCGGGCGCCGAACCCGGCCGGCCGCCGGTGACCGGACAGCACCGCGACATCGCCGACCATCCCGATTACGCCGAGCGCCTGCGCCAATCGCGCACCGGCTCGCAATGGTTCACCGCGGCCCAGGTGCCGTGCTGCACCGGCCCCGTCACCTACCGCGACCGCCAGCCGCTGGAGCGCGACCTCGCCAATTTGCGGGCGGCCGCCGAGGCGGCCCGGCCGCTCGAAGCCTTCATGAACGCCGCCTCGCCCGGGGTTCTCACCAAGTTCGTCCCCGACCGCTACTACAACAACGAGGACGCCTACGTCGCGGCGCTGGCCGACGCGCTGCAAGAGGAATACGAGGCGATCCACCGGGCCGGCTTCGTCCTGCAGATCGACGCGCCCGACCTCGGCTCCGCCCGCCACAACCAGTACCAGCATTTGTCGGACGCCGAATTCCTGCGCATCGCGGAGCGCAACATCGCCGCCCTCAACCACGCCACCCGCAACATCCCCGCCGAGGCGATGCGGCTCCACATCTGCTGGGGCAATTACGAGGGGCCGCACACCCACGACATCCCGCTCGCCACGATGTTCGATTTGTGCATGCGGGCGCGGCCGCAGGCATTGCTCTACGAGGGCGCCAACCCGCGCCACGCCCACGAATGGGAAGACCTGAAGTCCGCCAAGATCCCCGACGACAAGATCCTGATGCCGGGCTGCATCGACTCGACGACCAATTTCGTCGAGCACCCGCGCCTCGTCGCGCAGCGCATCTGCAATGTCGCCAATATCGTCGGGCGCGAGCGGGTGGTCGCCGGCACCGATTGCGGCTTCGCGACCTTCGCGGCGCAGCAGAACGCGGTCGTCCCGTCGATCGCCTGGGCCAAGCTCGCCGCCCTCGCCGAAGGCGCCAAGATCGCAACCGACCGCCTGTGGGGCCGCCAATCGGCCGCTTAGATCCGGCCGGCGCATGATCGGTTGGGATCGAAACCTATCCCCGTCACCCCCGCGCAAGCGGGGGTCCAGAGCGAGCGGCAGGTCGCTTGCCCCTGGATTCCCGCTTGCGCGGGAATGACGATTTAATTTGGTCGGGTAATGCGCTAGCAGCTGCCGCGGCCGAAGCCGCGGCGCAGCGCGGCCAGCGCGCCCGACGCTGTCGTGGCGTCCCAGAAGCAGGCAAAGCGCGGCTCTTTGCGCAATTCGTCGTTGGCGAACGCCAATTGGGTGTCGAGCGGCGGGCAGCCGGGCGCGCGAGCGAACTTGTGGAGGCGCTGCAGGCGGGTCCCGCCCCATTGATAGAGATAGCGCAGATCGGCGGCGCCGGCGACGCAGGGCTGAAAGTTGCTCTCGATCCGGGCGTGCGCGATCAGCGCGGCGACCTGGAAGTCGCGGTAGCCGGAAGCCGCGAACCACCGGGCGATTTCGCCGCGCACCTGCCCCGGGGTGGTCAACTCGGTCGACGGCTCGCCCGGCGGCCGGGGAAACGGCGGCAATGGCGGCGGCCCGGCGCTCAACGGCGGCGGCGGCGCGATCCCCAGGAGCGAGCACCCCGCCAAGAGCAGCGCCGCGCCGATCGCCAGCACGAGCGCGCCGCGCCGCCTCACTCTAGCTGTCGCGGCCATGCGGCGCTGGCGCCGGCGCCAGCGCTGGGCCGCCAGGCTCAGGCGCGCGTCGCCGGCTTGTCGCAGGGCACCGTGCCGATCTCGCCCGGGGTCGAAACTTCGAGGATCTCGAAATCGTCGGAGGTGCGCAATTCGTTGTGCTTCATGCCGCCCGGGATATAGACCGAGTCGCCGGCTTCGCAGCGCAGCATCTCGCCGGTCTCGAATTCCAATTCGACCCAGCCGTTCAGCACATAGACAAACTGGTCGCCGCAGACATGGTAATGCCAGCCGGTCGGCTCGACCATGCCGCGCTTCGCCTTCGTCAGCTGGGCGCGCATCTGGCCGCCGCTGGCGGCTTTGACGCCGAGGTCGCGGTAGGTGAAGAAGTCACGCCTTCCCTCGACCATGACCGGCTTTTTCGCGGTCGTGTAGCCGAGCGTCGTCCCCGTCTTCTGGCTGAGCGTCACTGCGTCGTCAGGCATCGCAACCTCCTTGTTGTCGTTGCCGCCATCGTAGAAGAGCGCCGGCCCCGGAGCAAGAAGGGCAAGGCAAGACGAGCAAGAAGGGCGCTCAACCGCCGCGCGCCAACTCGTAGAGCGCGATCGCCGCCGCGTTCGAGACGTTGAGGCTGAGGAGCTCGGGCCGGGTCGGCAGGCGGGCGAGGTAGTCGCAATGCTCGCGTACCAGGCGGCGCAGCCCGCTCCCCTCGGCGCCCAGCACCAGCGCGACGCGCGGCCCCAGATCGAGCGAAGCGAGCGGCGCCGGGGCCGTCGCGTCGAGCCCGCAGCACCAGTAGCCGGCCTCCTTCAGCCGGTCGAGCACGCGCGACAGATTGCCGGCGCGCACCAGCGGCAGGCGCTCCAGCGCCCCCGAAGCGGCTTTCGCGAGGACGCCGGTGACAGCGGGCGCGCCATGCTCGGCGACAACGACCGCCGCGGCGCCGAAGGCCGCGGCCGAGCGCAGCACCGCGCCGACATTGTGCGGGTCGCCGACCCGGTCGAGGACCACGATGACCGAGCGCCCCGCTACGTTGCCCGCCGTGGCGCGCAGCACCTCGTCGAGGTCGGACGCGGCGAGCGGCTCGACTGCGAGCGCCCAGCCCTGGTGCACCGCGCCCTCCGGCAACAACAGGTTGAGCGCCGCGCGGTCGAGCACCTCGACCGCCTCGCCCCTGGGCTCGCCCCGGGGTTCGTGCGCCGACTGGGCGGCGACAAGACGCCGGGCGCGCGCGGCGGTGACCAGCGCGGCCGCCGCCTCGGCTTCGGTGGCGAGGACCGCGAGCCGACGCCAGCGCCGCGCCGGGTTGGCGAGCGCGGCGGCGACCGCGTGGCGGCCGTAGAGCCAGCCCTCGCCGCGCCCCCTGCCCGGCTTGCCGAGCGCCTTGCCGGGGCGCGGCGGCGCTGCGACGGGCGCCTCGCGCGGCACCGCCTGTCGTGCCGCCCATGGGGCCGCCCGTGGGGTCGCCCCGGGCGTTGCCCGCGGCGTTGAACTTGGCGCCGGCGGCGCCTTCAGCGGGCGTCGGCGAAGGCTTCTATGTGGCGGATTTGGCGTGCGCAAATCGGGACCCCGGCGTGTTGACAAGGGAGGGCAAAGCTCTTATGACGCGCCGTCCCGGCCTCCCCGGTGGCGCGTAACAGGCGCGAGACAGGCGCGAGATGGGCGCGAGTTGGGCGGCCCGCGAGCGCGGAGGGGTGGCCGAGTGGTTAAAGGCAGCAGACTGTAAATCTGCCGGCGAATGCCTACGTAGGTTCGAATCCTACCCCCTCCACCAGCGCCGCGCCATCGTCGAGGCCAGGGGATGCTGGCGGCGGCCGGTGGGTGACGGGCGGGTGTAGCTCAATGGTAGAGCTCCAGCCTTCCAAGCTGGCCACGTGGGTTCGATTCCCATCACCCGCTCCATTTGTACAACCGGGTTCAATCTTCTACTGGCGATAGGAAGCCGCAGCGATGGGTAAGGCGAGATTCAGTCGGACGAAGCCGCATTGCAACATCGGGACGATCGGTCATATCGACCATGGCAAGACGACGCTGACGGCGGCGATCACCAAGGTATTGGCGGAAGCCGGCG
>Ga0209579_10000742_pt1 | contig 29739 bp, 27 predicted proteins | sample Coa_R1_2_FD_187152 | JGI IMG/M metagenome (GOLD analysis project Ga0209579, IMG submission 187152) | Surface soil microbial communities from Centralia Pennsylvania, which are recovering from an underground coalmine fire - Coalmine... | ecosystem: Environmental > Terrestrial > Soil >... | reverse complement strand
CAACGTCCGGCCGCACCAGGCGCTCGGCTACCTGACTCCGAACGAGTACATCCGCCGCTGGAAGGCGGCGCAGCCTGCCACACGCTCATGAGGAGGCAAAGTCTTTCGGATCTACTGGACCAGTACATGTTATTGACACGCGCTCCGGCCGTTCCTACAATCACAGGGTCGGCGCTCCTCGGTAGCTCAATGGTAGAGCATCCGGCTGTTAACCGGAGGGTTGTAGGTTCGAATCCTACCCGAGGAGCCAATTCTTTGTGGCTTTCATCTTTCCGTTCGCCCGTCTGTCCGTTCTCGCGCCGACCTTCCGCCGCCTCGTTGCATCGACGTTACGAGCCGCTGACAGATCCGTGATGCGGCAGGCGCATCCTGGGTGCGGTAGGGGCGAATCTCTGGGAGGTGGGAGCCGATGGAGCGACGGACGACCGCAGTGCTGGCGGCCGTGGCGGGCCTCGTGCTGCTCGCGGCGGCAATCGGCCCGGCCGCGTTCGGCGCCGCGAACACGGTGGACACCGCGGCGATCATGGTCAAGGGAGTGTCGACGAAGGTCCTGACCGACGCCAAGGGCATGACGCTGTATTACGTGGCGAGCGACACGCCGACGACAAGTTCGTGCACGGACGGCTGCGCGAAGATCTGGCCGCCGCTCCTCAGCACGTCGGCGCCGGCGACCGGGGAGCCGCTTCCCGGCAAGCTTGCGCTCGTCACGACGGCGAACGGCTCGCAGGTGAGCTACAACGGACACCTGCTCTACGTGTACTCGGGCGACAGCGCGCCGCACCAGGCCAACGGCCAGGGCGTCGCCGGGAAGTGGTGGGTAGCGAAGGTCGACCTCAAGCCGGGGGCTGCCGGAGGGTCCGGACAGCCGAAGCCCAGCAACAGCGGGTACGGCAACGGGGGCTGGTAGGCTCGACGCAGCGGCGCGTTAGCGCCGCGGTTTGACCGCCTCGCGCGCGGCCGGGCGCCTGCCGATCGGGAACCCGGCCGCCGCGCAGGCGCCCCGCACGACGGCGAACTCCCGCTCGTCAAGCAGCTGCTTCGTCTCCTCCGCGGCGAGCGCGTACAACTCGAGCGCCGCGCCGCAGGTCTGCTCCAGCGTCTCCGCCTGAACGCCCAGCGCGCGGCGGTGGGCGCGGCGCCACGGCTCGCCCATGCCGGCGACGATCGCCTCGTACAACTGCGAATCACCGTCGTACAATGTGCGGCGGTGCACGGCCAGCACGCGAGGCAGGCGGAGGGCGAGCACCGCGCGCTGGACCGCGGCCGCGCTGTAACGGCTGGCCCGCAGGCTGCCCACCAGCTTGAAGACTTCTTCGGCGTAGTCGGTAATCTGCTCGGCTACCCACGCGTCGGGCCGGGCGCCTAGCGCGTCCCACGCCCACGCGAGCGCCTCACGCTTCAAGCCGGCGGCCTGTTTCTTCGGATCGTGGACGATCACGGCGCGCCGCCAGCCCGGGATCGTGCTGAGGTCGGCCAGGTCCGAGAAGCCGTCGCGGACCTGCGCCGCGGTCCGCCACTGCACCGAGACGACAAAGGGTTCGTGGATCTCGAGCCGGCGGACGGGTCCGCGGCCGAGCGCGATCAGGTCGAGGTCCGAATGGTCGTGGGCGTCGCCGCGCACGCGGCTCCCGACGAGCGCCACGGCCTCGGCCCGCTCCTGCGCGAGGCGCTCCGCGACCTCGCGGGCGGCGCGCACAACGTCCGGCGCCACAGAGTCCGCGCGGCCTGCCGGGAAGGGGCGGGCGGCGGCGCGTCCTGAGGGCGTGGTCCGCGCGCGCACGACCCCGGGTGCGCGCGGACGCGAGGATGGAACCATCGTGACGGAAAGATTCGCCGCCCTGCGGGGAACCCCTCACCGCCGCCGGGGCGGCGGATCGTCGCAGGCGCGGCCGGCTTGGCTACGTGGGGGCGCGATCAGGCCGTCTTCGCGTTGTATCTGCCGGTAAACCGCGTCCAATACCGGCGGACGTCGTGGCCGCCAGCGCGCCGCATGGCGCGCCAAATCTCAGAGCCTTCGCGGTCTTCAACCCGAACAGCCACCAGCGCTTCGCCGGCCCGAATCCGATCTTCGTACCAATATACGTCGTCCGGCGGAGGGCCCTCCGCTTCCATTTCCGGTCGCGGCCCGGCCGCATCGAACAGCCACTCGCCCCACCCTCTGATGCCGCGGGGCGCCGCGGCGTAGGTTTTCACACGGTAGTCGTCGTCACGCAGACCGAGGCTCCGTAGGACGCCGGCCGCCCGCTCTGCCGTCGCTTCGTCGGGAAAGAGACCAAGAACATACTCCACGGTTGGGGCCCTCCGTTACCGGCATGGCCGTGCCGTCAATTGATTTTCCCCAAGGCGCCCGTGGACGTTTCACGTTGCCGGCGTCGACCCGGCGTGGCCAACTTAGATTTTCTCGCTCAGCAGGGCGGCGATCTGCCGCTCCGTCACGTCATACTCGCCTTCGCCGACGTGCGTGTACCGGATCTGCCCGTGCTTGTCGACGAGGTACAAGGCCGGCCAGTAGGCGTTGTGGTAGGCGTTCCAGATGCGGTAGTCGTTGTCCATGACGACCGGGTACGTGATGCCGAGGCGCGCGATTGCCGCGCGCACGTACTCGACCTTGCCTTCGTGAGCGAACTCGGGCGTGTGCACGCCGACGAGCACGAACCCCTGCCCGTGATACTTCGCGTACCACTGCTTCATGTAGGGCAGGACGTTCAGACAGTTTTCGCAGCCGGCCGTCCACATTTCCACGCCGACGACTTTGCCGCGCAGCGACGCGATCGTCACCGGCCGCCCGTCCGTATTGAACCAGGGACCGCCGCCGGCGAGGTCGGGGGCGTTCGCCGCCGCGAGGCCGGGGAGCGCATGAAGGCCCAGCATCCCCGCCGTCAGAACAGCCACGCACGACGAGACCACTAGCAATGTCCGCATGGGTATCCTCCGCGGTGCGTCAGCGATCAACCCCACCCTATCGGGCGGGTGTAAATTTTTGATAAAGCCCAGGGGCGGCGGCGTCCTGCGGCGCTTAGACGAGCCGGTCGATCACCATCGCGGTGAAGAGCAGACCGAGGTACAAGATCGAGTACCCGAAGAGCGCCATCTCGAGGCCGGGCCGGCGGAGGGCCAGGACGGCCCACGCCAGGCCCACGAAGACCGCGTCGAGCGCGACGGCGGCAATGGCGTAGGCCGGTCCGAGCGCGTGGAGCGGCACGTAGAGCGCGAGGGTGGCGGCGGCCAGGACGAGCGAGTAGACGAAGATCTGCCGGCGCGTCTCCGCGTCTCCCCGCACCACCGGCAGCATCGGCACCCCGGCCGCGCGGTAGTCGTCGGCCTTGCCGAGCGCCAGTGCCCAGAAGTGCGGCGGCGTCCACAGAAATACGATGGCGAAGAGCGCCACGGCCGGCGCCTCGATGCGGCCCGTCGCCGCGGCCCAGCCGACCAGCGGCGGGACGGCGCCCGCGGCGCCGCCAATCACGATGTTCTGCGGAGTCGCGCGCTTGAGCCACAGGGTGTACACGCCCACGTAGAACAAGATGCCGGCCGTGGACAGCGCGGCCGCGAGCAGGTTCACGCCGAACGCCATTACCGCCATCGAGAGGCAGCCGGTGACCACCCCGAAGGTCACCGCCTGCGACGGGCGGACGCGGCCGGCCGGCACCGGGCGCAGGCACGTCCGGCGCATGATGGCGTCGATATCCCGGTCGACGTACATGTTGAATGCGTTCGCGGACCCCGCCGCGAGGGTCCCGCCGAGCACCGTCAGGATGAGCGCCGCGAGCGGCAGATGGTGCGGCGAGGCGACGATCATGGTCGTGATCGTCGTGATCAGCAGCAGCAGGATGATCCGCGGCTTCATCAATGCGAGGTAGTCGCGCGCCGTGGCGGCCGCCCGCGCAAGGGGGGTCCGGTTCTCTTCTTCAGCCCAGCCGAGCGCATCGGCGGCGATCGGTTCGTCGATGGACCCGCCGGCGATCGTCGGCATTGGCCGCCGCGCGCCGGCCGGCGAGTGGGAGCGGCGGGACGCGGCGGCCGCGGGCTCCGGTGCCGGCCCGGCGAGCGCCGTGGCGACGACGAGCGCCGCGAACAGCGCGGCCGCGAGCCCGAGGTGTACGCTCTGCACGGCCGGCGCGAGCCGCGTCGCGACGTTCAGCACCCCGGCGGCGATCTGCAGCACGACGCACAGCAGCGCGAGATGCGCCGCGACCACCAGGCGGCGGACGCGCAGCCGCGTCGCCGCGACGGCGGTCCAGACCACGAGCGCGGTCACGACGAGCGCCCAGAATCGGTGCAGCATGTGGATCTGCGAGGGGGCGTCGGGCGGTAGCACGACGCCCCCCCGGCAGAACGGCAGGCTCGGGCATGCCAGCGCGGCGCCGCTCGAGCCGACGTAGCCGCCGATCAAGATCATCACAAAGGTCGCCGCCGCGGCGCCGAGCGCCAGCCGGCGGAATCCGGCCGGTGCGGAGGCGCCGGTGGGGCGCAGCGCGTTGGATGCCTGGGCGAGCAGCCCCGCAAGGAACAGCATCGCCACGCCGAGATGGGTGGCCACGAGGCCCGGCGTGAGCCGCCACTTGACGGTCAGGCCGCCGAGCACGATCTGTACGGCGACCAGCACCAGGACGGTCAGCGCGAGACGCCCGCTTCCCGGTACCGCCCGCCGCACGCGCCACGCCAGCACCGCGGTCAGCAGCACGAGCACGCTCACGGACGCGGCGAGCAGCCGGTGGCCGTACTCGATCAGCACCAGCCCCTCGAGCGGCGGAACGAGGCGGCCGTGGCAGAGCGGCCAGTCGGGACAGGCGAGACCCGCGCCGGTGATCCGCACGAGACCGCCGAGCAGCACGAGCAAATACGCCGCGACGGCCGTCGTCACGGCGAAGGCGCGGAACAACCAGATGGGCGGGGGAGTCGGCTCGATCACGTCGCTCGACGAATCATATCATCAGGCGCAGGGCGCCGGTAGTCCTGCGCCGGGGTCGGCGTCAGGCGGTCAGGTGGCTCCCGTACCAGTCGAGCGACATCTTCCAGGCGTCCTTCGCGGCCTCCGGCGTATAGGCCCGCCGCGTGTCGTCGAAGAAGCCGCGCCCGGCCTTCGGCTCAATCTTGTACGTCCACGGCTCGCCGGATTTTTTCATCGCCGCGTCGAGGTCTTTGAGGTCGTCCGCGTCGTGGCCGTCCCCGTCGCCGTAAATGGCGAGGACCGACGTGCTGATGCGGGGCACCAGTTGGAGGTTCGGCACGCCGCCGTAGCAAATCGTGGCCGCCCGAAGGTCTGAATTGTCCGCCAGCAGGAACCACGAGAAAGCCCCGCCGAGACCGAACGCCATCATGCCCACCCGCGTCTTGGCGACGAGCGGGTGCGTCTCGAGATAGCGTACGGCGCTGTTGGCGTCCTGGATGAACTGCGGGATCAGGATCCTCGCCATCGCGTCGCCGACCTGCGCCGGCGTGCCGGCCTTCGCCGTGCCGCCGGACCGCGACAGGAGGTCCGGCGCGAGGGTGACGTAGCCGATCTTCGCGAAGCGGCGCGCCACGTCGCGCATATGCTCCGACAAGCCGCTGGCGTCGTGCAGTAGCAGGATGGCGGGGTACGTCTCTCCCCCGGCCGGGGTGGCAAGGTATCCCTGGAGCGTCGAGACGAGTCCGGGGAACTCGACCGAGCCGGCGGAGATCGCCGGATCGTCCGGCTTGACCGTGACCCCCGATGTGCCGACTTTGTCCGGAGGCGAACCCGGCGGGGGCGGCGTCTTGGCGGCGGCGGCCCAGGCGTGCGGCGGCCGCACCGCGGTGAGTGCGCCGGCGATCAGGTATCCCAGGAACCGCCGGCGATCCACCCGTGCATTCTTCCCGATCTCACTGCGCATCACTGTCCTCCGGCGACATTGGCGTGTATGCCGCCCATCGAAGTACGCGTCGATTCGACGTCCGGGTTCCGTACACCCGGCGGGTCGGGCGGCAGAAACAGGGCGATCGCGAAAGCGGCGAGCGGCAGCAGCGCTGTGATATCCAGCGCGCGGAGCACTCCCCAGCGATCCGCGACGGCCCCGAGCAGCGTCGTGCCGATGCCGCCGGTGCCGACGGCGAAGCCGATGATCAGTCCCGAAATGAGGCCGATCCGGCCCGGGATGACGGACTGCGCCATGACCATGACGACGGCGAAGGTGCTGACCGCCGCCATCCCCGCAATCAGCGCGGCGATCAGCCCGACGGGCCCCACGGCGCGCGGCATCAGCCACAAAAGCGGCGGCAGGACGAGCATGGAGACGAGCAGCATGCGCCGGCGGCCCCAGCGGTCCGCGGCGACGCCCCCGAGGAGCGTGCCCACCGATCCCGCGCCGAGAAAAAGGCTGATCAAGAGGCCGGCATAGGTCGGGTTCAGGTGATGGACGCCGGTGAGGTACAACGGAATGAAGCTGGACTCGCCGACCGAGACCCAGGAGCGGAGGATCACGAAGCTGACGAGCAGGGTCAACATCGTGCGCGCGGCCATGCCTCCGAACCGCGCCGGCGCCGCGGCCCCGGCCGGCGGGTGGGCCTGGGAATCCGACGAGGCCGTCCGCGAGGTCTCGTGCCATTCGGCTTCGAGCTGGCTTCGCCGCCGGGGCGACGCGACGAACCACAAGATCACGGCCGCCGGGATGCTGAACACCGGCAGGTAGAACAGCCCCCGCGGACCGGCGAGGTGCAGCGCGATGCTCGCGGCGGCGGGTCCGAACCCGAACCCGACGTTGCCGCCGGCGGAAAAATAGGACATTCCCGTGGCGCGCCGTTCGCCGCTCGCAAGGCCGGCGAACTTGTACCCTTCCGGGTGAAACGCGGCCACCCCCACGCCGCACAAGAAAATCATGGCGATCATGACCGCGAAATGGTGGGCGGAGACCGCCAGAATCATGCCGGTTCCGGAAATGAGCGCTCCGGCCGGCATGAGCCAGCGCATCTGGACCCGGTCGCTCAGCACCCCGAATGCGGGTTGAATGACCGAGGAGCTGATATTAGCCATGAGGACCACAAAGCCGACGTCCGTGTAGGATAGATGGTACTGGCTCTTAAACAGCGGCAGGAGCGCCGGCAGCGCGCCCTGCGATAAGTCGGTCGCGAAGTGGCCGTAACTCAACTGGGCGAGAACGCGGCGGTTCACAGACTGAGGTCGTTCGACGGCCGGCTGATGCCGGCCTCCCCCGACGCAGCGCACAGACGAGGTGGGTGGAATGCGAATGAAGCAGATCTCGCGCGCGGCCGGAATTGCCGCCATCGTGCCGGTCGCCGCCGCGCTCACAGCCGCAGCGCCGGGTACGGCGCTTGAACAGGCGGCGCAGCTTTGGTTCGTGCCGCGGGCCCAGGCGGCCGCCCAGCAGACGCCCGTCGCCCGCGTGTCCGGCGAGCGCGCCTACCAGCACGTGCTCGCGCTCTCCCAGAAGATCGGACCGCATCCGGCCGGCTCTGTCCAAGATCGTTCATCGGGCGAGTACATCGCATCACAGCTCACGCGCGACGGCTATGCCGTCGAGTGGCAGCCGTTCACGTTCCCGTACTTCGGCGTGCGCCGGATCGCGCTCACCGTCCCCGACGGCCCGGCGCTGCACCCGCGCGCGATGGAATACTCGCCGTCCACCGCCGACGGCGGACTGACCGCGGAAGTGGCGGACGCGGGGCTCGGGCGTCCAGGCGATTTCGGCGGGCAGACCCCCGCCGGCGCGGCGATGCGCGGCAAGATCGCCCTCGTGCGGCGCGGAGAGTTGATGTTCCGGCAGAAGGCGGAGAACGCCGCCGACGCCGGTGCCGCGGCCCTCATCGTCTACAATTCGCAGCCCAACGACTTCGCCGGCACGCTGGGGCAGGCGGCCCGGATCCCGGTTGTGTCGCTGTCGGGAACCGAGGGGCAGAAGCTTCTCGACCGCGTGCGGAGCGGCCGCACCGTCGCGCACCTCGACGTCCAGACGGTCAACGAGCGCCGCACGACCTGGAACATCGTCGGGACCAAGGCGCCCCCGGCCGGCACGGCCGCGGGAGGCGACGCCGGCAAGATCCTCATCGTGGGCGCGCACCGCGACACCGTGGCCGGCGCGCCGGGCGCCAACGACAACACCTCGGGGGTCGCGACGGCGCTCGAAACCGCCGAGGTGCTGAAGGACGTGCCGCTGGGCGTCACGGTCCGGTTCGTGTTCTTCGGCGCCGAGGAAGACGGCCTCTACGGATCCGCGGAGTACGTCAAGCACCTCGAGCGCGGCCGGATCATCGGCATGATCAATCTCGACATGGAGGGCGTCGGGGAGCGGCTGATCGTCGCCGGCCGGGGCGACGACACGCTTGTGCGCACCGCCGCGCGCCTTGCCGCGGACCTGGGTATCCGCGTCGATGTGCGCGGCGCCGAGGGCGGCAGCGACCACGTCAATTTCGAGAAGGCCGGGGTGCCGGTCGTGTTCCTGTTCCGGCCGGACGATCAGTACTACGACACGCCGCGCGACACGGTGGACCGGGTATCGCCCGCGCTGCTCGAGGCCTCGACGCGCCTCGCGGTCGCGACGGCGCTCGCGGCGGCGCAGACGAAATAGGGCGCCGCGCCTATCGCAGGCTAGTCCCCGCCAGGGGAGTTGGGGCCGAACATCGCGGCCTCGTCGGCGCGTGGGTAGGCGAAGGTCTCGCCCCGTCCGAACCACAGGCCGACTTCGTGCGCGGCTTCCTCGACGGTGCCGGAGGCGTGAATCAGGTTACGGACGGGCCGCTGGGCTTCGTTGGCGACGGTCGGCGCGTCCGTTGCGAAGTCGCCGCGGATGGTGCCGGGGGCCGCGAAGACGGGAAGGGTCGCGCCGACGAGCTTCCGCGTGACGCTGACCGCGTGAACGCCCTCGAACACGGCCGCGATGATCGGCGTCGTCAGCATGAAGTCGATCAGCCATCCGCGGACGCGCCGCCCGATCTCCAGCGCGTCGTCCGTTCCCATGCGCGCGCGCACGTCCCACCCGTAGGTCTCGAAGGCTTCCTTGGTCTTGCCGCCGATCGTCCGCACCCACTCCTCGTCGGACGGGTAGTGGCGCTCGAGCGTCGCCCGCTCGGCCTGCAGCATCCGAAGCCCGACGATCTTGAGTCCCGCGCGCTCCAGCCGCGCCAGTATCTCTCCGGTCAGCGCGCGCTGCACCCCGTCCGGCTTGATGAGAATCAGGGTGCGTTCGTGCCTGACGTCAGCCATGGCCGCCTCCGTAGTGTTAGTAGCCGATCGCGCAGCCGTCGGCGCGGGGGTCCGATCCGCCGGCGTACACGCCGCGCTCCGCGTCTACCTGGATCGCCTGTACGCCGCCGACGCCCGCCCGCGGCGTGAGCACGCGGTGGCCCCGGCGCCGAAGCTCCTCGTAAGTCTCGGCGGGGAAGCCGCCCTCCATCCGCAGCTCGTAGGGCGCGTCGACCGTCTGCGGGTCGGTCGCCGGGAAGCTGAACCAGCGCGGGCGCTCCACCGCGTCCTGAACCTTCAGGCCGTGGGCCGTGATGTTCATCAGCACCTGCAAATCCCACTGCGCCTGCGCGTCCCCGCCGCGCGTCGCCCAGGCCAGCACCGGACGTCCTCCGCGCGTCGCTACGAATGCCATGAGCGTGTGCATCGTGCGTTTCCCCGGGGCGATCAGGTTGGGGTGGTCCGGCACCAGGCTGAAGCCCCGCCCGGCCCGGTTGTTCAATAGAATGCCCGTGCCCTCCACCACCTCGCCGCAGCCGAAGTTCGACGAGATGCTCGTGATCCAAGAAGCCACGTTGCCGTGCCGGTCCGCGACCGCGAACGCCGTCGTATCCCCGGCCGCCTCGGGAAGCGCGCCGGGTGAGGCGGCTTCGACGGCGCGTCCCGGATTGAGCGCGGCGCGCCGCGCTTTCGCGTAGGCCGGATCGAGCAGCCGGTCGAGCGGATTGGCGACGAAGCGCGGATCTCCAACGTAGGCGAGGCGGTCCGCGAAGGCCAGCTTCTTCGCTTCGACCGCGAGATGCACGGCCTCGGCGGAGCCCCACGGCAGCGCGCCGAGATCGTCCCCGGCGAGAATGTTGAGCATCTCGAGCAGCACGAAGCCCTGAGACGGCGGGGGAGTCGTGTGCACGACGAGGTCGCGGTACGGAACCGCGACGGGCTCGGCGATTTCCGACCTGTGCGCGGCGAGATCCGCGTGGGTCACGAGGCCGCCGTGCTCCCGCATGTAGGCCGCGATGCGGTCCGCGAGCGGGCCTTCGTACAGCGCGCGCGGGCCTTCCGCGGCGATCGTCTCGAGCGACCGCGCGAGGTCGCGCTGGACGAGTACCTCGCCCACCGCCGGCGGCCGGCCCTGCGGCAGGTAGACGCGCGCCGACGAAGGATACCGCCGCAGCAGCTCTTCGGACTCGGCGAACCACGACGCCAGCCGCTCGCTCACCGGAAAGCCCGACTGCGCGTAGTGGATCGCCGGCGCGAGGAGGCGGTCGAGGGTGAAGCGTCCGCTGCCCCACCGTGCGAGCGCGGCCGCCATCGCGTCGACGGCGCCCGGGACCGACGGGGAGAGCATGCCCCGCAGCGGCATCATGGTGTGCCCGTGCGCCGCGAACCACGCCGGCGTCGCCGCGTTGGGCGCGGCGCCGCTGCCGAGCAGCGTCGTGACCCCCCGGGATGCGGCGTCATAATACGTGACGAACGTGTCGCCGCCGATCCCGTTCATCATCGGGCACACGACGCCGAGCATGCCGGACACGCACACCGCCGCGTCGGCGGCGTTGCCGTCCTGCTCGAGGACGTGAAGTCCGGCGGCCGACGCGAGAGGGTGGTCGGTGACCACCATGCCCCGCTGCGCCAGCACGACGCTGCGTCCCTGTCCAGCTTCCCTCATCAGCATGGTATTTGACCGGCGCCGTCCGATCACCTCGCTCGCGCGAAGGGAAGGGCCGCGGCAGACGCCAATCCTCTGTGCCGTGCGTTTGTCCGCCGCGATCGCCGCCGTTCTCGCTTCGCTCCTGCCGGTCCTCATGACGCTTGCGGCCCACAGTCCGGCGCCCGCCGGCGCGGCGCCGTCGTTCGTCATCCGCCCGCCCGTGCTGGTCGCGCGCGGAGCGACGAGCGATGCGACGGCCTCCAATAACGAGGTCAAGATGCTGCGCACCCCCGCCGCCCTCGTGGCCGCGTACGCCGGCGGCGCGGCGGACGTGCCTCAGATCCTGCTCGTCGCGTCGCGCGACGGCGGCGCGCACTGGTCGCCGCTCGGACAGGCCAGCGAGGGGCCGGTCGCCTCGCGTCTCGCCGCGCTCGCCGCGGATTCGTCCGGACGCGTGCACGTCGTCTGGACGCGGTACGACGACGGCGTGGGCAAAGTCTACTATCGCGAGTGGGCCCGGCCCGCGCGGGGCGGCGTGGCCGGCGCGTGGACGGCGTCGCAGCGCCGCATTTCGCCCGGAGGCAGCTACGCCGGCTATCCCGCGGTGGCGCTCGACCGCGCGGGCCGTCCCCACGTCGTCTGGTACGGCATTCGCGAAGGCCCGCCGCCGGTTCCGACCAAGCACGGCTCGATCTACGAGATTCTCTACACCGGATACGACGGCCGTGCCTGGTCCCGCCCGTCGCTCATCTCGAGCGGACCGCCCGACTCCATCAACCCCGCGCTCGCCTCCGATTTCACGGGGCGCCTGCACGCGGTGTGGTATCAGTACAACGGCCGCGGTTACGCGGTCCGGTATGCGCAGTACCAGGCCGGGTGGGCGGCGCCCGAGGGCGTCTCGCGCACGTCGAATGACCAGTTCAATCCGGACGTCGCGGCCGACGGACAAGGCCGCCTCTCGCTCGTCTGGGAGGAGCACGACGCCCGCGGCTCGATCATCGACTATGCGCGCCGGACGGGCGGGACCTGGGGGCCGCCCGCCGCGCTGTCGGCGGGCGCCACGCCGGCGTACCACCCCTCGGTCGCGACCGACGCGACCGGAACGATCTGGACCGCGTGGGACGCCCACGACGGGCAGATCTACGCGCGGCGGTTCAAGAACGGCTGGGGGCCGGTGCTGCGGCTCACCGCCGACGGCGGCAACGCGTTCCCCGGCGTGCTGTCCGACGCCGGCGCGCTCGACGTCATGTGGACGCACACCAGCACGGCCGGCGCCTCGGTGTATTTCGCGCGCGTGACCGCGCGCCCGTGACGGCCGCCTCCGTTCGCGCCGCCGCGGGCGCGCTTCCCATCGCCGCCGCGGCCCCGGCCCGCCGCGCGTTCCGGCGGCGGCTCCTCGCCTGGTACCGGCGCCACGGACGCGATCTACCGTGGCGCCGCACCCGCGATCCCTATCGCGTGCTGGTCTCCGAGGTGATGCTGCAGCAGACCCAGGTCGCCCGTGTGATTCCGAAATACCGCGAGTGGCTGCGCCGCTATCCGTCGCTCGGCGCGCTGGCCGCGGCGTCGGCGGGCGAAGTCCGCGAGGCATGGTATCCGCTCGGCTACAACGTCCGTCCGCTGCGGCTCCGGTCGATCGCCCGCACGGCCGTCAGGCGGCACGGCGGCCGGCTGCCGCGCAGCCGCGACGGCCTGCTGGCCCTGAAGGGCATCGGCGCATACACCGCGGGCGCGGTTCTCAGTTTCGCCTTCGGCGAGGACGCGGCGATCCTCGATACGAACGTGCGCCGCGTGCTGCGGCGCGTCTGGGTCGGCGAGGGCCCTCAGGTGCGCGACCGCGCGCTGTGGGAGCTGGCCGAACGGCTGCTCCCGCGCGGCCGGACGTACGACTTCAACCAGGCGTTGATGGACCTCGGGGCCACCGTGTGCACGGCGAGGCGCCCGCGCTGCCGCGCCTGTCCGCTCGCGCGGATGTGCGCGTCCTATCCGCTATAGCCCGGTGGCATGGTAGCCGTTGTCGACGAACAACACCTCGCCGGTGATGCCGCGCGCCAGCGGACTCGCCAGAAACACCGCGGCGTCGGCGACCTCCTCGGGCTCGGTGTTGCGGCGAAGCGGGGCGCGTTCTTTCATCACGTCGAGGATCCGGCTGAAGCCCTGGATCGCGCGGGCCGACGCGGTCTTGATCGGCCCCGCGGAGATCGCGTTCACCCGGAAGCCGCGCGGACCGAGGTCGGACGCGAGGTAGCGCACGTTCGCCTCGAGCGCCGCCTTGGCGACGCCCATGACGTTGTAGTTCGGCATCACGCGCGTCGAACCGATGTAGGTGAGGGTCATCAAACTCGCCCCCGCCCGCAGCACCGGCAGCAGGTGGTGCGCCACCGCGACGAACGAGTACGCGCTCACGTCGAGCGCGAGGCCGAAGCCCGCGCGCGAGGTGTCCACGAACGCGCCGCCGAGGTCCTCGCGGTTGGCGAAGGCGATGGAGTGCACGACGGCGTCGAGGCCGACCCCGTCCGCGGCGAGCGTCTGCGCCAGCGCCGTGAGGGAGTCGTCCCGCGTCACGTCGCACGGCAGTACGCGGGCCCCCTCGAGCGTCCCGGCCAGCTCGCGGACGTCTTTCTCCTGCCGCTCACCCTGGAACGTGAAGACGAGCCGCGCGTTCTCGCGGGCAAATGCCCGCGCGATCGCCCAGGCGATGCTCCACCGGTTCGCGACGCCCATCACGATCGCCGTCTTGTCCGCGAGCAATCCGCTCATCGTCCCGTCCTCCGAGGTGTCGCAGTGGCCCGCGCGCGCGAGGGTCCCGCGGGCCCCCGCGTCTTCCTGTTGACAGCGGCGGCGGCCCTCGGCCGTCGCGTCTTCCTGTTGACCGCGGTAGCGACGGCCCTTGGCCGTCGCGTCATCCAAGGCGGCGACCCGAGGTAGCGCGCGGACGGACACAGGTCGCGCAGAGGGCACTCCGGGCACCGCGGCCGGACCGCGGTGCAGAGCTCACGGCCGAAGTAGATCAGCCGCAGCGAGAAGTCGCTCCATTCCTCCGGCGGCAGCAGGGCGCCGACGTCCTGTTCAATCTTGTCCGGATCATGGTTCGCAGTCAGCGCGAGCCGGCGGGACAGCCGCAGGACGTGGGTGTCCACGACGATGCCGGGCACGCCCGACGCGCCGAGCACGACGTTGGCCGTCTTGCGGCCGACGCCGGGCAGCGCCACCAGCTCTTCCATCGTCCCCGGCACCTCGCCGCCGTGGCGCTCGAGCAGCGCGCGCGCCATTCCCCGGATCGCGCGCGCCTTGGCGTGAAAAAACCCGGTGCTGTGGATCATCGTTTCCAGTTCGCTCGGCGGGGCGCCCGCGTACTCGGCGGCGGTGCGCCAGCGCGCGAAGAGCGCCGGGGTGACGCGGTTCACCATCGCGTCGGTGCTCTGCGCGGAAAGAATCGTCGCAATCAGCAGTTCGAGCCGGTTGCGGTGGCGGAGCGGGATCTCGACGCGGGGATAACGCTTCGCCAGCCTCGCGGCGATCTGCCGCGCCCGGCGCGCGCGGGCGACGCTGCTCTCTTTCGGCAACGCCGGGGACCTGCTCGTCACGGTCTCGGATGTACCTTAGCGCGGCCGGGTCTGTCAAGGAGGAGGCGGCCGGTCCGTTGAAGCGCGAGCGACGAGGAGGTGGTCCGCGTGGATTTGACCGGACGGCTCGACCGCGTCAGGCGGCTCATGGGAGACCGCCGCATGGACCTCCTCGCGGTCTCGCCGGGCGACGATCTTCGGTATCTGCTCGGGTACTCGCCGCACGCGGACGAGCGGCCGTGCTACCTGCTCGTGACCGGCGGCGCCGCGGCGTTTGTGGTGCCGAGTCTCAACGCCGCACAGGCGGAACAGCACGTGCGGGCGCCGATGTTCGCCTACACGGACGCCGAGGGGCCGGATGCGGCGCTCGCCGCGGCCCGGGCCCGGCTGGGCGGGTCGTCTCCGGGCCGGCTCGGCGTGGACGACGCCATGCGCGCCGACTTCGTGCTCGCGCTGCAGGCGTCGTACCCCGACGCCCGCTTGGCCCTCGGCTCGGAGGTGCTCGCGCCGGTGCGGATGCGCAAAGACGCGGACGAGATCGAGGCGCTTAAGCGCTCGTCCCGGCACGCCGATCAGGCGGTCCGCGACGTCTGGGCCGCGTGCCGGGCCGGTGTCTCGGAACTGCAGCTCGCGGAGGTGGCGGCCGCGTCCTTTCGCCGATCCGGGTCGCAAGAGGTGCTGTTCACGGTCATTGCCTCCGGGCCGAACGGCGCGTTTCCGCACCACACCCCCGGGAACCGGCGGCTCGCCGCGGGCGACTCCGCGGTCATCGATATCGGCGGCCGTTTGGACGGGTATGCCTCGGATATCACACGCGTCGTGACTCTCGGCGCGCCGTCCGCGCGGTACCGCGAGGTCCACGCGATCGTCGACGAGGCGGTGCGGGCCGCGATCGATGCGATCAAGCCGGGCGTGCCGCTCAAGGACGTCGATCTGGCGGCGCGCGGCGTCATCGAGCGCGGCGGCTTCGGGCCGTACTTCGTCCATCGCGTCGGCCACGGGCTCGGCATCTCGGGGCACGAGCCGCCGAGCGTCACGCACGAGAATCCGATGCCGGTCGATGAGGGGTTTGTCTTCTCGGTCGAGCCGGGGGTCTATCTCCCGGGCGAATTCGGGATCCGCCTCGAGGAGATCGTCTACGTCGACCGCGCGGGGGCGCACCGGCTGAGCGCGCTGCCGCGCGACGCGCACATCGCCGCCTGACGCCGCACGAACTTAGGCCTCGCGCTCAGCGCCGTTTGAGCCCGTGTCGCCGCCGATGCGATCCAAGAACTCATGCAGCGTCCGCACGCGAATGATCTTGCTGCCGAGGATGGCGGGATCAAACTGATTGTAGGGCCGATCCATTAGGTAGACGGCGGTCGCGCGCGAGTAGTATTGAGTGAACACGGCGTTGCCGGCTTTGTCGTCCAACAGGGCATCCGCCCGCACGGCCTTGGCGATCTCGCCCTTGGCGTCGGACAGGATGACGGTCGGCGTCGACACCCCGGCCCGCCGGAGCCACGTTTCGGTCTGGGATTTGACACCCACGCCGACCCGGCTGGTCACGAAATAGAGATCGTGGACCGGCGCCGCGGCGGCCAATCGCGCGAACTCCGCGGGCGAGGCGATCGGCGGCAGCTCCTGCCAGAACGTGGCGCTCTGCGTCGCGGCCTCCCACACCCGCGCGTGCTGCGCGTCGGTGAGTCCGTCAAATGCGTCCCAGACTTTTTGCTCCAGCGTTGTGTAGACCGGGCTCCCGAACATCCGGTTCGCCAGGGTTGTAAACCCAAGAATAAAATCGGCCAGCACCCCGTCCACGTCGAGCACCACGCGCATAGGCGGCCGCCTCCTCGAACGTCAAGGGAGGAGAGCTATTCTCAATTCGATCGCCGCATCGACGACGCGGCAATCAGTCGAGTCCGCTCTTGCCGCGGGCGAGGACCCCGACCATCGCGTCGTGGATCACGCCGTTGGTCGCCAGCAGCCGGCCGGCGTCGGGCCCGGGAAGCGGACGCCCCCGAAGGTCGCTGATGCGTCCGCCGGCTTCCTCCACGACCAGCATGCCCGCGCCGAAGTCCCACGCTTTGGGACCGATCTCCCAGTACCCCTCGAGGTAGCCCGCGGCGACCTGCGCCAGCGCCATCGCGGCCGACCCGAGGGCGCGGACAACCGACGCCTCGAGCCGGATGTTGACGAAGTGGTCGATGTTGACGCCCGTGTCGTTGACGTCGTGGGGGAAACCCGTGGCGAACCCGCCGTCCCGCATCGCCGAAACCGCCGACACGCGGAGCCGCCGCCACCGGGCGAGGTCGCCCCACTCCGCCGCGTCCGCCGGCAGGTCGGCGAGCGATGCGGTGTACGCCCCCAGGCCGCGCTCGGCCGCGTACACTTCGCCGATGATCGGGTTGAGGATCACGCCGAGTACGACGCCCGACTCCTGCTCGCGCAGTGCGATGCTGACGCAAAACCACGGAATGCCGCGGGCGTAGTTCGAGGTGCCGTCGAGCGGATCGACGAGCCACGTCCGGGCGGCCTGTCCGCGCAGCCCGCCTTCCTCGCCGAGGATCGCGTGGGCAGGATACGCCTCGCGCAGGACCCGGACGATCGCGTCCTCCGCGCCGCGGTCGGCCTCGGTGACCGGGTCGTTGCGGCCCTTGTACTCGACGCGCTCGAGCCGCCGGAAGAAGCGCCTGTGCACGGCCGCCGCGGCATGCGCGGCACGGAGAGCGGTGACGGCGGTCGGGGAGAGTGCCGGCATAACCATTTCTTTAACTTCGACGTGGAGGAGTGAACTCCGGCACGCCCGAACCACGTCGGGACGTCGAGGGCCGCGGCGTCTGCCGCGGCCGCCCGCCTCCCATTGCCGAGAGTGTGCCCATGCTGTACCTGAGTCAGATCATCGGCAAGCCGGTGTACGACGCGTCCGGCGACGCGTTCGACCGCGTCGCCGACCTCGTCATTTACCACGGCACCGAGAAATTCCCGAAGATTACCGGCATTCTGCTGTCGGGGGATCGCAGCCGCGTGGCGATCATCCCGTGGGAAGCCGTCGCCGAATTTTCCACGGGGGGCGTCCGGCTCCGCGTCGAGCGGCGGCACCTCACGCCCCGGCCGCTTCAGCCCGACGAAGTGCTGCTGCGCGACAATATCTTCGACTCTCAGGTCGTGGACACCGACGACCTGAAGGTCGTGCGCGTCAACGACATCGAGCTGCGGCAGGTCGGCCCGGAGCTCCGCGTCGTCGGCGCGGACGTGGGCACGCGCTCGCTCCTGCGGCGGCTGGGGCTCGAGCCGCTTGTCGCCGGCGCCCTCGAGCGGCTCGGCCGCCCGCTGCCGCAGGGCATGATCCCCTGGAACCTCGTGGCCGTCCTCGGCGGCACGATGACCCCCCTCAAGCTCAGCATCTCGCGCGAGAAATTGAAGGACATTCACCCGGCCGACCTGGCGGATCTGCTCGAGGAGCTCGACCGCGACGAGCGGGTCGAGATGATCACCGCGCTGGGCGACGAGACCGCCGCCGACGTGCTCGAGGAGGCCGAGCCCGACATCCAGACCGCCGTGATTCAGGAACTGCCCAGCGAACGGGCCGCGGACGTGCTCGAGGAGATGGCGCCGGAAGAAGCCGCGGACGTACTCGGGGAGCTGCCGGAGCACCGGGCGGACGAGCTGATCTCGCTTATGGAGGACGAAAAGGCCGAAGAGGTCAGCCGCCTGCTGGAATACCCGCCGGAGACCGCCGCCGGCAAGATGACGACGGAGTTCATCGCCCTGCCGGAGACGATGACGGTCGAGCAGGTGCTTGCGCGGCTCCGCGAGACCAAGCCCGACGACGAGACCATCTATTACCTCTACGTCGTCGACGTGCAGGAACGGCTCGTCGGCGTGCTGTCGATCAGGTCGCTCATCGTGTCGCCGCCCGAAACGCCGATCTCGCAGGTCATGCGCACCGACGTCTTCTACGTACCGCCGGACGCCAGCGTCGAGGACGTCGCCGGCGCGCTGGTCAAGTACGACCTGCTGGCCGTTCCGGTCGTCGAGCCGGGCGGACGGCTCATCGGCATCGTCACGGTGGACCACCTGATCGACATTCTCGTCGAGACGTACGGCCCGCGGAAGCTCGGCGGCGGCGTCGACCTGCTTCGGCGCAAGGCGTTGCGCGAGTCCGCGGGCACGCCGCGCGGGGCGGACAGGCCCGAGCCGCCCGCGTGAAATTCACCCTTCCGATCCTGAGGCGGGCCGGCCGGGCCGCGGCGATGACCCGGCTGGCGATGTTCTTCGCCATCATGGGCCCCGGCATCATCACCCAGAACGTCGACAACGACGCCGGCGGCATTACCACCTACTCGCTCGCCGGCGCCAATTTCGGCTACGCGCTCTTGTGGACGATGATCCCGGTGACGATCGCGCTGTACGTCATCCAGGAGATGGCCTCGCGCCTCGGCGCCGTGACCGGCAAGGGCCTCGCCGACCTGATCCGGGAGCGGTTCGGCCTCCGCACCACGGTCTGGGTCATGCTGGTGCTGCTCGCGGCGGACTTCGGCAATACGCTCGCCGAGTTCTCTGGGCTCGCCGCCGGCGGGGAGATCTTCGGCGTCTCCAAGTACGTGTTCGTGCCGATCGGCGCGCTCACGGTGTGGCTGCTCGTGGTCCGCGGCACCTACCGGTCGGTGGAGCGCATCTTCCTCGGCGCGAGCGCCTTCTACGTCGCCTATGTGATCTCGGGCGTGCTCGCGAAGCCGGACTGGGGCGTCGTGCTCCGCGCGTCGGTCGTGCCCACGTTCAGCTTCCAGGCCGCGTATCTCCTGATGTTCGTCGGCGTGATCGGCACCACGATCGCGCCGTGGATGCAGTTCTACCTGCAGTCGACCGTCGTTGAGAAGGGCATCACGGTCAAGGACTACGGGTACACGCGGACGGACGTGTTCATCGGCTCGTTGATGACCGATATCGTCGCCTGGTTCATCATCGTGGCCTGCGGCGCGACGATCTTCGCGCACCACATCCACGTCGAGACGGTCAAGGACGCGGCGCTTGCGCTTGCCCCGCTCGCCGGCCGGTACGCGACGTTACTGTTCGCGCTCGGGCTCATCAACGCGTCGCTGTTCTCGGCGTCGGTGCTGCCGCTCGCGACGTCGCACTACGTGTGCGAGGCGCTCGGGTTCGAGGCGGGCGTCGACCGGACGATCCGCCAGGCCCCGGTGTTCTACGGCCTCTACATCGCGCTCATCGTCGGGGCGTGCATCATCGTCCTGCTCCCCAACGCCCCGCTGCTGCAGATCCTGTTCCTGTCGCAGGTCGCGAACGGCATCCTGCTGCCGTTCATCCTCGTGTTCATGCTGCTGCTCGTCAACCAGAAGCGCCTGATGGGCGCCTACACCAACTCGGTACCCTTCAACGTCATCGCGTGGGTGACCACGGTCCTGATGATCGTCCTGACGCTGGCGCTGGTCGTGACGCAGATCTTCCCGTTCGGCGGGTAGTCCTGCATCTTTGGCGCGGGACGGGTAGTCCTGCATCTTTGGCGCGGGACGGGTAGTCCTGCATCCTTGACGCGGGACGGGTAGTCCGGGCACCAAGGGGCCGCCCCGCGCGGCGGCCAACTTACACACATGGCGACCCCGCTCGAGAGCCTGTGGGCCGGTCCGACCCCGACGGTCGAAGACGTCCTCGTCGCGCGCCGGGTGATCGCGCCGCACCTGGACCGGACCCCGCTCGTCCCCGCCCCGGCCCTCGACCGCATTCTCGGCGCGCGGGTCTACGTGAAGTGCGAAAATGTGCTGCCGACGGGCGCGTTCAAGGTACGGGGCGGGATCAACCTCATGAGCCGTCTCACCGCGGACGAGCGCCGGCGCGGCGTCATCACGGCGAGCACCGGCAACCACGGGCAGTCGATCGCGTACGCCGCGCGGCTCTTCGGCGTGCCGGCGATCATCGGCGCGCCGGAAGGCGCGAATCCTCTCAAGGTCGCGGCGATGCGCGCGCTCGGCGCCGAGGTCGCGCTGCACGGCCGGGACTTCGACGAGTCCCGGGAATGGGTCGAGCGAACCGCGGCCGCGGAAGGCTACCGGTACGTCCACTCCGCCAACGAGCCGCTCCTGATCGCCGGCGTCGGGACCCTCAGCCTGGAAGTGATGGAGGATCTGCCGGAGGCCGACGTCATCATCGCGCCGGTCGGCGCCGGCAGCGGCGCCTGCGGACACTGCATCACGGCCAAGACGCTCTCTTCGCGCGTCCGCGTGATCGGCGTCCAGGCGGAGGGCGCGCCGCCGGTCTACCGGACCCTCAAGGAGCGCCGGATGGTGCAGCTCGACCGTATGGAGACGTTCGCGGAGGGCCTCGCCACGCGTATCCCGTTCGCGCTGCCGGTGTCGATTCTGAGCCGGCTGCTCGATGAGATCGTACTCGTGAGCGACGAGGACCTGCGCCGCGCGGTCTTGCTCCTCGGGGAAGCGGTGCGCCAGACCGCGGAAGGCGCCGGCGCGGCCTCCACCGCGGCCGCCCTGCGCCTCGGGGAACGGCTTCGCGGCAAGACGGTGGTGCTGATCCTCAGCGGCGGCAACATCCCGGTGGAGCAGTTGGGCGAGTTCTACGCGGACCGTGCCCGCGTGGCCGCGGTGGCCTCGATGCTGCGCGGCCCGTCGGGAAGGCACATTCGGCAAAGGGGTGGGGAGGCGTGACGCACCGCGAGCGGATCGACTCGGCGATCGCCGGCAAGCGTCCCGACAAGGTGCCGGCGGCGCTGTGGCGCCATTTTCCGGAGCAGGATCAGAAGGCCGAGCGGCTCGCCGAGGCCCACATCGCTTTCTATCGCGCCTACGACCCGGACATCCTGAAGGTCACGCCGGCGAGCGGCTACTACGGCGACGATTGGGGACTCCGCGCCGGTTACAAGCCGAACCGCGAAGGCACGCGCACGATCAGCGACCGTCCGATCAAGAAGGCGGCGGATTGGGGGAAACTGCGGCGGCTCGACACAAGCCACGGCGTGTACGGCCGCGAGGCGCACGCGATCCGCCTCGTCGCCGACGCGGTCGGCCGCGACGTCCACGTGCTGGAGACGGTGTTCAGCCCGCTCAGTATCGCCCGCACGATCGCGGGCGAGCAGGCCACCGTCCGGTACATTCGCGAGAACCCCGAAGCCCTGCACGAGGGGCTCGAGATCATCACGGACGTCCAGATCGCGTTCGTCCGCAACGTGCTGGCGGCGGGCGCCGACGGGGTGTTCTTCTCGAGCCAGATGGCGACGCACGATCTCCTCACCCGCGAAGAGTACGAGGAATTCGGACGGCCCTACGACCTCCGGATGCTGGACGAAGCCGGCGCCGCGCTGGTCTTGCTCCACATCCACGGCGTGAACGTGATGTTCGATCTGTTCGATGACTACCCGGTGCAGATCGTCAACTGGCACGCGCGCGAGACCACCCCGACGATCGCCGACGCCCGCCGGCGCGTCTCGGCGTGCCTGGCCTGCGGCATCGACGCCTGGAACACGCTGGCCAAGCGGACGCCGGACGACGTGGCGGCGGAGGTCCGCGACGCCATCGCGCAGACCGGAGGGCGAGGCCACATCGTCACCACCGGCTGCGTCATGCCCGTCGACACGCCCGAGGCCAACATCCGCGCCGCGATCGCCGCGGCAAGAGAAGCCTGATCCGGGCGGCCCAATTCCGGCGGTAGAGCGCCGGCATATAGCCTATATATAGGAACAGAGACCGCAGGGGAGGCTGGACCAAGGAGCCGGGGCCATGGGCGACAACGTGACGCGGAAGATTCTCGGCGCGCATCTGGTGGACGGCCGGATGGTGCCGGGGGAAGAGATCGGCATCCGGATCGACGAGATCCTCATCCAGGACATCACCGGCACGGCCGCGATGATGCACTTCGAGGCGATGCAGCTCCATCGGGTCCGCTGCAAAGTGGCGTGCTGCTACGGCGATCACAACGTGCTCCAGGTCAGCGAGGAGAACACCGAGGACCACGTCTACCTCGCCTCCGCCGCCCGCAAGTACGGCATTTGGTGGGCCAAGCCCGGCGCCGGCATCGGACATCAGATCCAGCAGGAGCATTTCGCCGTCCCCGGGGACACGGCGCTCGGCGCGGACAGCCATACCCCGCACATCGGTGGCATGGGCGTCTACGCGATGGGGGCGGGCGGCCTGGACGTCGCCGTGGCCATGGGCGGCGGACCCTACTTCCTCGACATGCCGGCCGTCGTGCGCGTGGAGTTGACCGGGCAGCTGCGGCCCTGGTCGACTGCCAAGGACGTGATCCTCGAGATGCTGCGCCGGCTCACCGCCAGCGGCGGATTCGGCAAGGTGTTCGAATACGTGGGGCCCGGCATCCGGACGCTCAACGTCCAGCAGCGCATCACGATCTGCAACATGGGCGCGGAGCTCGGCGCGACAACCTCGATGTTCCCGTCCGACGGCGCGACGCGGGACTACCTGCGCACGATCGGCCGCGGCGACGCGTGGCGCGAGGTGCTGCCCGATCCGGACGCCGCGTACGATGAGTCGATGGCGGTGGATCTCGGCGCGATCGAGCCGCTTGTCGCGATGCCGAGCAACCCCGACAAGGTCGTGCCGGTCGGCCAGGCGGCCGGCATCAAGGTCGACCAAGTGATGGTCGGGTCGTGCACCAACGGCTCCTACACCGACCTCAAAGCCGTCGCGCAGATCGTGAAGGGCCGCCGCGTGCATCCCGACGTCACGTTCTTCGTGCACCCCAGCAGCCGGCTCGACCTCGAGGTGCTGGCGCGCGAAGGCCTGCTCACCGAGATGATCGCCGCCGGCGTGAACGTGGAGGCGGCGACCTGCGGCGCGTGCATCGGGATCGGCCACGTGCCGGCGAAGGGCATGAAGTCGCTGCGCGCGATCAACCGCAACTTCAAAGGCCGGACCGGGCAGAAGGACGACGAAGTGTACCTCTCGTCGAGCGAGGTGGCCGCGGCGTCCGCGGTCGCAGGCGTGATCACGGATCCCCGCACACTCGGCATGGCCGCGCCGGTCCAGGAGATGCCGCGCCGTCTGCCCCAGGACAATACGAGCCTGGTGCCCCCGGCGACGGAAGCGGAAGCCCCGGCGCTCCGGGTCATCAAGGGCGACAACATCGTCGGGATCCCGCTCAAGGGGCCGCTGGCCGCGGCGCTGCGGGCGGAAGTGTTGATCAAGCTGGGCGACGACATCAGCACCGACCACATCATGCCGGCGGGCTCGCAGATCCTCCGGTTCCGCTCCAACATCCCGAAACTGGCGGACTACGTGTTCAACCGCGTGGACCCCGCGTTCGTCGCCCGGGCGAAGGAGCGCGGCGGCGGCTTCATCGTCGGCGGACGCAACTACGGCCAGGGCAGCAGCCGCGAGCACGCCGCGATCGCGCCCATGTACCTCGGGGTCACGGGCGTGATCGTCAAGGCGTTCGCCCGGATCCACCTGGCCAACCTCATCAACTGGGGCATTCTACCGATGACGTTCGCAGATCCGGCGGACTACGAGCGGGTCGCGCAGGGCGACGTGCTGGAGATCGCGGACCTCCGCGCGCAGATCGACGGGGGCGCATCGCAGCTCTCCGTGCGCAACGCGACGAAGGGCGCCGCCTTCACGGTCAACGTCGCGTTGAACCGGCGCGAGCGCGACTACCTCATGGCGGGGGGCAAGCTGGCGCACACGAGGGCGCACCCGGTCGGCTGATCCGCGAACCGGAGCACCCGCGGTCACGTTTCTGTAGCGCAGACCCGGGTGGGGTGGAGGAGTTTCCCGCCGGTCCGCAAAAGCGTACCCCGCCCAAATTGGCGGAGCCCAATCGTGAGGGGGGATGTTTGTGCCTTCTTCGACAGACCCGGCACGGCCAACCAGAAGAGATCTGCTGCGGTGGGGCGCCGCCGCGTCGCTCGGCGCGGGCGCGTTGTCCGCCGCCGATCTGATTCCGGCGTCCGCAGCCCCGGGCGGCTCCGGGATACGGATCGCGCTCGAATCCGATCCGCCGAATATGGACCCGCACCGGTCCACGGCCGCCGTGGACCGCCAGGTGTACCAGAACCTCTACGACAAGCTCGTCGACACGGACGAAAACCTCCGCATCGTGCCGATGTTGGCGACGTCGTGGACGGTCAGCCCGGACGGCAAGACGTACACGTTCAAACTGCAGCAGGGCGTCAAGTTCCACGACGGGACGCCGTTCAACGCGCAGGCCGTCAAGTACAATTTCGACCGGATGCGCGATCCGAAGTTTCCCTCGACCCGGCGCAGCGAGCTCGGGCCGGTGATCGGGGCGGAGGCGGTCGACGCCTACACCGTCAGAGTGACGCTCGAGCGCCCGTACAGCCCGCTCATGTACGTCCTGACCGACCGGGCCGGGATGATGGTCTCGCCGGCCGCGGCGCAGAAGGACGGTCTCAACTTCGCGCTTCACCCGGTAGGGACCGGCCCGTTCCGGTTCGTCGAGAAAATTCCCCAAGATCACATTACGCTCGACCGGAATCCCGACTATTGGGTCAAGGGCCAGCCGTATCTCGGCCGCATCACCTACCGGACGATCGTCGACGACAACGCCCGGGTCGCCAGCCTCAAGTCGGGCGACACCGACATCATCAACGCGCCGCCGCTGCCGCAGATCCCGTCGCTCAAGAAAGAGGCCGCGCAGAGCGGCGCCCGGTTCCGCCTCATCGAGAAAGGGCCGTTCGCCTACAACGGGATCTGGCTCAACGTGACGAAGCCGCCGTTCGACAACAAGCTGCTGCGTCAGGCGTTGAACGCGACGATCGACCGAAACGCTATTGCCAACGTGGTGCTGCAGGGCGCGGCGGACCCCATCTACTCGTTCTTTCCGCCGGGTACGCCGGCATACGATCCGGCCTGGAAGATCCCACCGCGCAACATCCCGCTGGCCAAGGAAAAACTTCAGGCGGCCGGGCACCCGAATGGGTTTACGTTCACGCTGCTCACCGTGCCGATCCCGTTCGTCCAGTCGGTGGCACAGGCGGTGCAGTCCATGGCGTCGGAGGCCGGGATCCAGGCCAAGATTCAGCTCATCGAATTCGGGGCGTTCCTCAGCGTGCTCGACCATCTCCAGCACGAGGCCGGCATCCTCGGCTGGAGCGGGCGGCCCGACCCGGACTTTGACATTTATCCCTTCATCACCAAGTCCGGCCTCGGGTCGTTCAACGATTCGGGGTACGACAATCCCAAGGTCGACGAACTGCTGGACGCCGCGAGGCTCCTGCAGGACATGAACCAGCGCCGGCGCGCGTACAGCGAAGCGACAAAGATCCTTGCCGACGACATGCCGTATGTGTGGCTGTGGGCTTCGAAGGAATACAAACTCGTCTCCGACCGGGTGCGCGGCTTCGTCGACCAGCCGGACGGTATGATGAGGCTCCGAGCGGTCCGGCTCGCCTAGATGGCCCGCGGCCGGCGGCGGAAGGCGCCGCCCGGCCGCCACCGCGTATGCTCCGCTTCATCACGCACCGGCTTCTGCAGATGGTCCCCGTGCTGTTCTTCGTCAGCGTGATCATCTTCACGCTGATCAACCTCATCCCGGGCGACGCGGCGCGCCTCTTTCTCGGCGAGGAGGCCTCGCCGGACGCGCTCGTCGCCCTCCGCCATCAGATGGGCCTCGACCGGCCGCTGCCCGTCCAGTACGCGCGGTGGATCGGCGGCATGCTGCACGGAGACTTCGGGCATTCGTTCAAGGACAACCGCTCGGTGCTCGCGACGGTGGCACAGAAGATTCCGGTGACCGCCGAGCTCTCGTGCATGGCCCTCGTGATCGCGTGGACGATCGCGATCCCGGCCGGCGTGCTGGCCGCCTGGCGCCGGCGCACGGCCGCCGACTACGCGGCGTCGGCCGCAGCGCTCACCGGGCTCAGCATCCCGAACTTCTGGCTCGGGATCATGTTGATCTACCTGTTCGCGGTCAATCTGCACTGGCTGCCGGCGTCGGGCTACGTGCCGCCGACCCAAGATCTCGGCCGCAACCTCCGTACGCTGATCATGCCGGCGTTCGTGCTGGGGATTATTCTGGCCGCGGTCGTGATGCGGCAGCTGCGCAGCAGCATGCTGGAGGTTCTGAGCGCGGACTTCGTGCGCACCGCGAACGCCAAAGGACTGGCCGCCGCGACCGTGCTGGTGCGGCACGCCCTGCGCAACGCCGTGATCCCCGTGATCACGGTGATGGGCATCCAGCTCGGCACGCTGCTCGGCGGCGTCGTCATCACGGAGACGATCTTTTCGGTACCCGGCATGGGGCGGCTCGCCGTGGAGTCGATCTACTCGCGGGACTATCCGATGCTCGAGGGCGTCGTGATGTTCAGCGCGCTGTCTGTGCTCGCGGTCAACCTGGCGGTCGATATCCTCTACTCGGTCATCGATCCGCGGATCACGCTCGAGGGCGGCCGGACGTGAGCACCGTCGCCGGGGCCCTGCCGGCGATTCGCCCCCGCGCCCCTGCGACGCGCGGGGTGCGGCACCTAGCCGGGCGGTTTGCGCGCAACCGGCTCGCGTTGGCCGGCCTACTCGTCTTTGCGCTGGTCGTCGTGATCGCTGCCGCGGCGCCGTGGATCGCTCCGTACTCTCCGATCAAGACCGACTTCACGGCCTACCTCCAGCCGCCCGGCGGCCGCCACCTGCTCGGCACCGACGAGCTGGGCCGCGACGTCGCGAGCCGCATCGTCTTCGGCTCGCGCGCCTCCCTCGCGGCCGGCCTCGTCTCGGTGGGGCTCGGCATCTCCGCGGGCGTGCCGCTCGGGCTCGCGGCCGGATTCTACGGCGACCGGCTCGACAACGTGCTGATGCGGTTGACCGACGCGATGCTCTCGATTCCGAACTTGATCCTGGCGCTGACCGTGGTCGCCGTGCTGGGTCCGGGCTTGAACAAGGCGATGATCGCGATCGCGGCCGGGCTCATGCCGGTGTTCATGCGGATCATGCGGGCGCAGGTGCTCTCCGAGCGCGGCCGCGAGTACATTCAGGCCGCGCGCGCGATGGGGGCGGCGGACCGGCGGATCATCTGGCGGCACCTTCTGCCCAACAGCGTCGCCCCGATCGTCGTGCAGGGTTCGCTCAACGTCGCGGGCGCGATCCTGACCGAGGCGACGCTGAGTTTCCTCGGCTTGGGGACCCAGCCGCCGACCCCGTCGTGGGGCTCGATGCTGAACGCCGCCCAGCAGTACCTGACGCAGGCCCCGTGGCTGTCGATCTGGCCGGGGATCGCGATCGCCATCACCGTCTTCGCGGTGAACGTCGCCGGCGACGGCATCCGCGAGATCTGGGATCCGCGGACGCGCTGAGATGCCGGCGACGATCGACGGCGCCCGTCTGCGCCGCCGCCTCGAAGAGCTGGCGCAGATCGGACGGACGCCCGAGGGCGGCGTGACGCGGCTGTCCTACCGGCCGGAGCACGCGGCCGCCGTCCGGCTCGTCGCTGGGTGGATGCGCGCGGCCGGCGCCGCGGCCGCCGTGGATATCTGGGGCAACCTTCACGGGCTGGTGCCGGGCGCGGAGGCGGGGTTGCCGCCGGTGGCGGCGGGATCGCACCTCGACACCGTGCCGAACGGCGGAATCTTCGACGGCGCGCTCGGCGTGGTCGCGGCGATCGAGGCGGCGCAGGCGCTGCGCGACGCCGGCACGCGTCTTGCGCGTCCGCTGCTGCTGCTCGGATTCGCCGAGGAAGAAGGGACGTCGTTTGGCGTCGGCTGCCTCGGGTCGCTCGGTGTCGTCGGCCGGGCGCCCGCGCCGGAGACGATTCACGCCCGCGACGGCATGACGGCCGCGGCCCTGCTGCGGGCGTTCGATCCCGGGGTTGCCCGCGCGCCGCTGTCGCCCGCCATGGCCGCCTATCTCGAGCTCCACATCGAACAGGGTCCGATCCTGGCCTCCCGCCAGGCAGTACTTGCCGCGGTCGAGGCGATCGTCGGCATAGCCCGCGCGGCCTTCACGTTCCGCGGACAGGCGAACCACGCCGGCACGACGCCGATGGACGCGCGCCGTGACGCGCTGTGGGGGGCCGCCGACCTCGTGGCAGAGGTGCGGGCACTCGCCCGCGATACGGACGGGCGGGCTGTTGCAACCGTCGGGCGTCTCACCGTCGCGCCGGGCGCGACCAACGTCATCCCCGGCGCGGCGGAGATGGCGGTCGAGGTCCGGAGCGCCGAGGCGTCCTTGCTCGCGGGACTGCGCGCCGCCGTCGAGCAGGCCGGCCGGGCGTGTGCCGGCCGCTACGGGCTTGGTCTCGAAATGTCCGATTGGCGGGCCGAACCGCCCCTGCCGCTCGACGCCGGCGTGCGCGCGTCGATTGTGCAGGCCGCAGGCGATCTCGGGTGGCCGATCGCGACGATGCCGAGCTGGGCCGGCCACGACGCTAAAATCCTCTCCCCGCAGGTGCCCGCCGGGATGATCTTCGTGCCGAGCGACCGGGGGATCAGCCATTCCCCCGAGGAACACACGTCTTGGGAGGATGCGGCGCGCGGCGCCCAGGTATTGTGCCGCGCCGTCGAGCGCCTCGCCGCCTGAGGGTGCAACGGTGAGCGAAGAGACACCGCGCCGGGACGCCGGGCCGGACGGCACGACGGCCGCAGAATCCGGATCGGAAACCTCGTCTACGGCCGGTCAAGACGCCGGCCGTCAGGCCGTCCCGCTCGAGGCGATTTCGACGCGGGAACTCCTCGTCTGGATGCTCGGCGTGCTCGGCGCCAAAGCGTGGCAGGGGCTGGGCCTCGTCCCGAATCCAGGGAGCGGAAAGATCGAGAAAGATCTCGGGGATGCAAAAATCGCGATCGACGCGTTTTCGGGGCTGCTCGAGGCGATGCGGCCGCAGCTCGAGGGGCAGGCGCTGCGCGACACCGAGACGCTGTTGACCACGCTGCGCCTGAATTTCGTCGAAAAGAGCAGCGAGACGTAGCCTCGAAGCGACAGACGCGTCTTATCCACACGTTGTTGTCCACATTATCCCGATTTCGCGCGAACGAAGTTTCCCGATTGCGGGAGCGCACCGCGCGTGCTACAAATAGTGCTGGAGGCGCAAGCCCTCCGGCCAGAGTAGCCGACTCAAACGCTCGCGCACGTGGACGCCGAGAGCTGGTCAAGCGTACTTCGGGGGTAACTCCGGAGAACAGCTGGCAGGCGGTAGGCACCGGCGGCGAGAGCTGAAGACGGTGAGACGCCGGGGCGGTGAGCGCCTCCCGTATTTTTCCTCGCACGGACGTCTCGGATACGAACAGTTATCCGCCTTATTCACCCCGTTATCCACACGTTGTTGTCCACACTATCCCGATTTCGCGCGAACGAAGTTTCCCGATTGCGGGAGCGCACCGCGCGTGCTACAAATAGTGCTGGAGGCGCAAGCCCTCCGGCCAGAGTAGCCGACTCAAACGCTCGCGCACGTGGACGCCG
>Ga0209579_10000739_pt1 | contig 29819 bp, 28 predicted proteins | sample Coa_R1_2_FD_187152 | JGI IMG/M metagenome (GOLD analysis project Ga0209579, IMG submission 187152) | Surface soil microbial communities from Centralia Pennsylvania, which are recovering from an underground coalmine fire - Coalmine... | ecosystem: Environmental > Terrestrial > Soil >... | reverse complement strand
ATGCTGTGGTACAGTGTGCTGGGTACGAAGTCTCTGAATGTGCCGGTACGCAGCATTTTGGTGCTGTTGCAGCCAGAGGCGGACCGGAGCAGCCTGACAGGAAATGTGTGCTACAAGCGCGGGGAAGGAACAGAGTATTTGCAATTCAAATTCGAAATTGTACGGGTGTGGGAGCGTCCCCCGGAAGAGTTTTTGGTTGCGGTATGGGCGTGCTGCCGCTGGCCTTTATTTCGAAGACCGACAAGCGCGGCGTAAAGGAATTGGTGAGAAAGGCGGAAGCGTACCTAAACGCCAAGGCGCCGGAAAGAACCAAATCCGAAATCTGGACGGCTATCGACGTTTTGATGGGACTTCGTTATGATCAGTCATTTGTAAAGCGCGTGCTGAAAGGAGTGACCGGCATGGAAGAATCAGTGACGTACCGGGCGATTGTGGAGAAGGGAAGAGAAGAAGGCCTTGTCGAGGAAGCACGAAAAATCCTGGTCGAACTTGGCACGGAAAAACTCGGGCGTCCATCAAAGAAGGATCTCGAACGAATTAAGTCGATCGAATCGCGTTCGGCGCTGGAAGCACTTGTCAAACGCGTACTTCGCGCAGCATCGTGGAGGGAGTTACTATGAAGTTGAAATTGCCCGAACATCGTACCGGAATGGAGCAATCGGTGACGTATCAAGCGATTGTTGTAAACGGGGAAGTCAAAATGGCACGAGAGATTCTCCTGTCCATTGGAAAGCGGCGCTTGGGTCCGCCCACAAAGTTGGAGCGTGATAAAATTAATTCAATCGCGTCGCCTCGCACGTTGAAATCATTAATTAATCGGGTCATGCATGTCGATTCGTGGCAGGCGCTGGAATTCCCCAAAAGGCTTCGAGACTAACTGTGCGCGAACTGCTCTCCAAGATCCTCGGCCGCGAGATCGATCCCGGCGCCAAGCTCAGCCTCACGTTCAACCAGAACGTGGAGCCGTGGCTGGTGCTGATCCTCGGCATCGGCGTGGTTCTTTTCGCGATTTGGGTCTACCGCAAGGATGGGCGAGACACTGCCTCGCCGCGGTTGCGCGCTTTCCTTGGCGTCATGCGTGCGGGTCTGATCGCGATTGCGTTGTTGATTCTCGCCGAACCGATTTTGGTCGCGACTCAAATTGAAACGCGCCGCTCGTCGGTGATCGTGCTGGTGGACGACAGTTACTCCATGGATTTGCCGTTCGCCGACGCGCAGGAACCGCTTCGCAAAAAACTGCAGGACGCGATGGCCGGCGCGACGCTCACGCTCAAAGGCGACGACGGCAAACCGCTCACCGTTCAGGCCGACAAGCTTGCGCCCGGGCAGTTCAAATTGCTCACGCGCCTCAACGTCGTCAGCGCTGCAATGGAAAATCCGCGCGGCACGCCGTTTCTCGACACGCTCAAGAAAGATCACGACGTCAAATTCTTCGGCTTTGCGCGCAGCATCTCCGGCAACCGCGACGACGGCACGCCGCTCGATCCGATGCATTTGACGTCAAGCAATATGCGCGGCGCCGAAACGCGCATCGGGGATTCCATGCGTTCCGCGCTCAAGGAAGTCCGCGGCCAGCCGCTTGCCGGGATCGTGATCATCACCGACGGCCGCCAGAACGCGGGCGAAGACGCGCTGCAAGCCGCGCAGGTTTACAAGACGCGCAACATTCCGATCTTCACCGTCGGCATCGGCGATCCGTCCGAACCGAAAGATTTCGAAGTGACCGTCGAAGGCCCCGACGTAATCCTGCCCGACGATCCGTCCGAAGTCGTCGCCTGGGTTCGCTACCGCGGCTACACGGGAATCACCTCGATCAAAGTGGACATGAAAGACGGCGACAAAGTCATCGCCTCCGAAGAAGCGAAGCTCGGCAAGCCCGGCGAAAAGACGCCGGTGCCGCTGCATTTCAAGGAATCCAAGCCCGGCAAATACACCTACGTGGTCCAGATTCCCGAACAGCAAGGCGAATTGCGCACGGACAACAACAAAGCCACGTACAACTTCCAGGTCGTCGATAAGAAAGTAAAAGTGCTGTTCGTTGAAGGACAAGACTTGCCGCGTTGGGAATACCGCTATTTGAAAACCGCGCTGCGCCGCGATCACACCACCGAATGCGACGTGCTGCTCGCGACGTCCGACAACACTTTCCAATGGGACGGCACCGAAGGCAAAACGCCGCTCGAACAATTTCCGATCAACAAAAAAGAAATCAGCGACTACGACGTGATTATTTTCGGCGACGTCAGCCCGACGATTTTCACCGCCGATCAGGCCAAACTTTTGCAGGAATTCATTCGTGAAGGCGGCGGTTTCATGATGATCGCCGGCGAACGCTACGCTCCCGCCGAATACACGCAAGCCCCGTGGTTTGAAATTTTGCCCGTGATCCCGCAGCGCTCGGCGTATGCCACGCCCGAAGGCGGATTTCAGGAGCAATTTTCGATTGAGCCGACGCCCGACGGCTACAAGGAAGCGTGGATGCATCTCGATCCCGACGAACACGCCAACCGCGAGATCTGGGAAAATCTCCCCAAAATGTACTGGTATTATCCGGTCAAGAAAAAGAAGGACCTCGCCAAAGTGCTCGCGACGCACCCGACGGACAAGGACGAAACCGGCGCAAAGATGCCGCTGATCGTCGAAATGCCCTACGGCAGCGGCAAGACCATGTTCATCGGCGTGGACAGCCTCTGGCGCTGGCGGCGCGGCGTCGGCGACAAATATCATTATCGTTTTTACAATCAGGCCATTCGCCATTTGAGCCAGGCCAAGCGGCTCGGCGGGCAGAAGCGCTTCCTGATGAGCACGGACCGCTCGCTTTCCGCCATTGGCGACAAAGTTGGCGTCACGGCGACGGTCAAGGACGAGAACTTGAAGGAACTCATCGACCCGCGCGTGCAAGTTCACGGCAAAAAACCGAACGGCGAGAATTTCACGTTCGATCTCAAAGCGATGCACGACCGGCCGGGCGTCTACGAAGGCGATTACATTCCCGAAGCGCAGGGCGATTACACGATTTGGATGACCGACCCGTCGCAGCCCGATGCGCACCAGTCCGAAGTCACTTTCAAAGTGGAAAAGCCGCAGTTGGAATTCGAAAACCCGCGCCTCGATGAGGACCTGCTTAAAGGCGTCGCGAAAGCCGGCGGCGACGGCGGCGAATACCACAGCATCGAAACGCTCAACGAGATCCCGCCCAAGATTCGCCCCGTCTCGGGGAGCATCCCGCGCGAAAGCACCTTCGATCTGTGGGACAATTGGGCGGTGCTGCTGATCTTCTCGCTGATGATCACGGCGGAATGGATTTTGCGGAAATACGGGCGGATGATCTAAACGGAAGTGCTGAGTCCTGAGTGCTGAGTGGAAAATCAACAGGCTAACGCTGAGATTCTCGCCCAACTGGCCCTGCTCGGCAGCGAGCAGAACCGGCTCGACGATTTTTTGCGCGAACCTGAACGCGGTTTGAAACTGATGCAGTCGCTGCAAGCGTTCGATCCCGGCACAACCGGTTTCGCCGCCGAGGACGTTTACAAGGCCGCGCATGGATTGAGCCGCCTGACTGAAGCGCTGCTGGATCACCTCATCGCCAAATACAGCGGCCAGCCGCGCATCAAAAATCTGATCGCCAGCGGCAATCTCCTGCTGCAACTGCGCGCCGGTCCGGCGCTCGACCGCAAAGCGCTCAACCGCGCCATCGGCACGTTTTATCTCGACTGGCCCTACGCCGCGCACTGGCGCCGCGATTTGTATCGCATCCCCGCCGGCGGGTTGACGGTCTTTGGACTTGTCTTCGGCGGCCTGCAAAAATTGCGCGACTTGTTGGACGAGCAAACGGGTTTAGTGTAAGGACATTTTTCAAATAGGCCCAATGTGTGGCATCGACCAACGGATTCATTTGTAAAGGAGGGATCCTCCATGTCGGGCAACAACACCATCATCCACACCTGGTTCGAGGAAGTTTGGAATCAAGGCAAAGAAGCTACGATCGACCGCTTGATGGCGCCGACGGCCGTTTACCACGGCATGCCCGATGGCAAGGACATCCGCGGACCGGCTGAATTCAAACCCTTCTGGCGCAAATTCCGCGGCGCATTTCCGAACATGAAATTCACGGTTGTCGAATGCGTCGTCCAAGGCGACCGTCTCGCCGCGCGCTGCCAGGTCTCCGGAACGCACAGCGGCGACCACCTCGGCGTTCCGGCAACGAATCGCCCAGTCAGCTTCGAAGGCATGGTCCTCGCTCACCTCAAAAACGGCCAAATCGCCGAGGGCTGGAATTTCTTCGATTTGCTGAGCATGAACAAACAACTGGGGTTGATGTAGAATCGGATGCTGACGCGTGACGCCGGGCTTGCAGTTGCCCTCTCCCTCCGGGAGAGGGTCGAAGCATGTACTCATGCGCGGGGTGAGGGGAATTCCGGACTCGACTAGAATTCCCGCGCTTCCCCTCACCCCGCGAGCGAGTACGCTCGTCGGCCCTCTCCCGGAGGGAGAGGGGAATGCTCGGAGAGCCGTCGTACTGCCGCTTGACAAGTTTTGAAAAAATCGCGACACTGATGGGCACTCAACTCATCGGAGCCCCCTCATGCCGCGCTGCATCGTTGCCACTTTCGTTTTTTTCGCCGCATCCGTTTTTGCCGCTGATGTTTCGACTGTTCCCGCTGATTCGATTGCGAAGAAAAAAGAACTGCTCTTCTCGGACGATTTTGAGAGCAAGGAGCCGAACAAGCTCTGGCACAAAGTGGTGGATACGTTCACGTTTGAAAATGGGACGCTGAAAGGGACGCAGACGCGCGATAAGAATGTTCCGGCGGCGGACGGGAAGCCGGCGGTGACGGCGCACGCGGCGGTGCATGGGCTTGAACTTCCGACCAAGGACAGCGTGGTCGAAGTCAAAATCAAATTTGACGGCGCGACGATGATGGATGTTGAATTCGACGACCGCCAATACACGGGCAGCCATTACGGGCATCTCTGCCGCGCGCAAGTGCGGCTCGACGGCGTGACGATTTTGGACGAACGCGACGGCAGCCAGAACGAGGCGATCAACGCGCTCAAGAAAGACCCGGAAAAAAAGGCCGAAGTCGCGAAGATGCTTGCCGGAAAAAGCGCGAAATTTCCGTTCACGGCGCCGCTCGAGGCGGGCAAGTGGTACACGCTGGTGGTCGAGACTGTCGGAGAGGAAATGCGCGTGACGATCGACGGGAAGCCGGCGGGGTATTTGAAGTCGGCGGGGATCGGGCACCCGACGAAATCGAAGATTGAAGTGGGCGTCGGCGGGAAGTCGGGATTTTTCGATGACATTAAGGTTTGGAACGCGGAGCCGAAGTAACAATTCAAAATTCCAAATGCAAAATTCGGGGCCGAGCGAGCGCATCGCAAATTTTTCAAATTTCATTTTGATACGAGGATAAAAAAATGACGATCAATCGCCGCACATTCATTACCGGCGCCACTGCCGCGCTGGCTGCGTCCTGCATCAATAATGTTGCCTTCGCCGACGATAAGGTGCGGCGCGTGGGGCTGATTGGGACGGGGTGGTATGGGAAGAGCGACTTGTGCCGGCTGATTCAGGTTTCGCCGGTGGATGTCGTGTCGCTGTGCGATGTCGATAAGAACATGCTCAAAGACGCGGCGGATTTGATTGCGACGCGGCAGAAATCGAAGAAGACGCCGCGCACGTACACCGATTACCGCGAGATGCTCAAGCAGAAGGATTTGGATTTGGTGCTGATCGGGACGCCGGACCATTGGCATGCGTTGCAGATGATCGCGGCGGTTGAATCCGGCGCGGACGTGTACTGTCAGAAGCCGATCAGCGTGGACATCGCGGAGGGGGAGGCGATGGTCGCGGCGGCGCGCAAGCACAACAAGATCGTGCAGGTCGGGACGCAGCGCAAAAGCACGCCGCATTTGATCCGCGCGAAAAAAGAGATCATCGATTCGGGGATGCTGGGCAAAATCGCGCACGTGGATTTGTGCTGCTATTTTCACATGCGCGCGAACGGCAACCCGCCGGTGCAGGCGGTGCCGGATTTTCTGGATTACGAGCTGTGGACGGGGCCGGCGCCGCTGCGGCCGTACGACGGGATTCCGCACAAGCGCTGGTGGCGCACGTTCATGGAATACGGCAATGGGATCGTCGGGGACATGTGCGTGCACATGCTCGACACGGCGCGCTGGATGCTGGGACTGGGCTGGCCGAAGCGCGTGTCGTCGCACGGCGGGATTTTTGTGCAGAAGGATGGGAAGTCGAACATCAGCGACACGCAGTGGGCCACGTTTCAATACGACGATTTCGATGCGGTGTGGGAACACCGGACGTGGGGCACGCCGCCCGATCCGGATTATCCGTGGGCGGTGTTTATTTATGGAGAGAAAGGGACGCTCAAAGCCAGCACGATGCGCGCGGATTTCATTCCGGAAGACAACAAGGCCAAGCCGATTCATTTCGATTGCGTCTACGAGCGCGAACAGTTTCCGGAAGACGTGACGGAGAAGGACAACGAAGTCAACGCGGCGCCGGCGACGCGCCTGCACATGCTTGATTTTTTGAACGCGGTGGACAAGCGCACGCTGCCGATCGCGGACATCGAGCAGGGGCATATTTCGACGGCGAGCTGCATTCTGGCGAACATGGCGATGAAACTGGGGCGGTCGTTGTCGTACGATCCGAAGACGAAGAGAATTGTAGGCGACGAGGAGGCGAATGGACTTTTGCGGCGGCCGTATCGGAAGCCGTGGGAGAGGCCGGAGTAGGGCAGGGGTCAGGGGTCAGGAGTCAGAAACGGCGGGGAAAAAACGCTGCGCGATTTTTCTGGCTGTGCAGGCTGGAAGCCGGCACCACAATCCCACAATTATTTTTTCAAATCGGCTTCGATGATCACGCGGAGGGTGACGGGGGCGTTGTCGGCTTTCTCGGCATTGTCGATTTTCTTTGCTGGGGGCGCGGCGACGGTGGCGTTGGCGGGTTTTTGGGCTACTCTTTCGGTGTCGCGGGTTTCTTTTTCTTGTAGAGCATCCAAGTCCTGACGCAAGGCGGCGGCTTGGTCGGCGCTGACGGTGAGCACGTACTCGGTTTGGGCAAGAATCGCGAGCTTGGCGGCGGCTGTGGTTGTGGCTGTGGGTTTGTCTGCGGCGGCGTCAACGGGCTGAGCGGGAGCCGGCGCGAGTGAGGCTTGGCGCGCTTCGGCGAGCGATTTGAGTTTGGCGAGCGTGGCTTCGGTGTCGCGCGTGTGGAGCGTGATCACGGTGTCGGCGCGGCCAAGCGGCTTAGGCGCTGCGCCATTTCCACCACCGGCACCGAGTCCTTGTCCGACCGTGGGCAGTGCGGAGGATTTTTTGGCGCGTTCGGCGAAATCGAGTTCGGCGCCTTTGGCGGGGTCGGTTGCGGGTTTGATTTCGGGCGCGGGCTGCTTTGGATTTGGTTGCGCGTCCAGTTTTCTTGTTGCTTCCGCGAGCGCTTCTTTTTTCGCATCGAATGGCGCCGCCGGCTCGTCCTTGGCGGGCGCTTCCTCTTTTTTGCTCTTATTGTCCTTGAGCGCCTGGCCAAATTTCGCGGCGCGGTCTTTATCTTTTTCTGCGGGCTTCAGCGCGTCGGTCTTTGCGGCTTCGGCGGGTTTTGTCGGGGCGAGCGGTTCGGCGCGGGCGCCGGCCAGTCCTTCGGTTTTGGGGGCGCCGTCGGGTGCGATTTTTTCTCTCAGGGCCGCGGGAGCCTTGGGCGCGGCGGGCGTGTTCTGCGTTTGCTGCTGCTCGGTTTTGAATCCTGAGTGAGGGACTGGGAACTGGCGTTGTTCCAAAACTTTTTGATCATCGAGCTGCTTGGCGTCGGTGGCTTTGGCCAACTCGGCATCGCGGCGCGCTTCGGTTTCGCCGGCCCCAGTTTTGTCGGCGCCGCCGCGGCGGGCGGGCGAGGGCTGCGCGGAGGCTGATTCTTCGGCTTGCATCCGCACGCCTTTGTCGAGCGCGCGGTTGGCGCCGTTGGCATTGGCGGCTTCGCCGGGTTTCTGTAATTCTTCCAATTTGGATTCGTTGGCGGCGTCGCGGTTTTCAATGGATTTTTCTTCGAGGCGCTTGCGCAAGCGGCGCGACGCGACGTCGGCCGGAGCGGACGGGGTGGACTCAGTGGACGTTGTGGACTTGGTGGACTCTTGCGCTTCGCTGGGTGAGTTTTTCGCGAGCGTTGTGCCGTCCTTTATTTCGCGATTGTCGGCGAGGTTGCTTGCCGGCGTGTAGAAGTAATGGATTCCGAGCAGGGCGACCAGGACTGTTGCGGCAAGGCCTGTCGCGAGCATGGCCCACGAAAGGCGCGCGCGGCGATGGCGGCTGAGTTCGTTGATGCGCGGCGGTTGGGCGGCGAGTTCGGCGTTTACTTTTTCGCGCAACGACTGCGGGGCTTTCATTTTTTTCAGGGAGGCCATCGCGGCGTGCGCGTTCACGAGCGATTCGTATTCCGCTTTGCAGGCGGCGCAAGCGTTGAGGTGCGCTTCGACGCTGGCGCGTTCCTGCGGCGGCAGTTCGCCGTCGAGGTAGGCGCTTAGGTCTTCGGAGATAGATGTGCATGTTTGCATAGGTCACTGCCTGTGTGTTCTAACCCGAATAGGCCTTATGGGGCTAATGGGCCTGATGGGTCCTACTCGAAATCCCTCAACATTCGTGCCAATTCCTTGCGGGCGCGGTGCAATCTGGATTTTACGGCGGCGTGGGTGATGGACAATGTGTCCGCAATGGCTTCGTAATCCAAGTCGTCGATGTCCCGCAAGACCAAAATGACCCTGTAATCCGCGTCGATTTTCGCCAGCGCGTCCTGAATCTGAGCGTCGCGTTCCTTGTTCATCAACTCCGCCAAGGGATCGGAACTGCGCGGGTCGCGCAGGCTGGTCCCAAATGTCTCGCGGCTTTCACCTTCTTTTCCCGCTCCTCCCGCAACTGTCGCGTCCAAACTTCCGGCTTCGTGGCGCCGTTTTCGCGCCCGGTCGCGTTCGTGCGTGAATGCGGCGTTGAGCGCGATTCTGTACAGCCACGTGTAAAAGCGGCTGCCTTTGCGAAACGAACCCAGCGCCTGCCAGGCGTTCACGAATGTTTTTTGTGCGAGGTCTTCGGCATCTTCTTCAGACCCGCACATGCGTACAAGGAGGTTGAAGACGCGGTCCTGGTGGCGAGAAAAAAGCGTCTCGAATGCGTCCATCCGTCCCTGGGACGCCAATGCAACGAGGTCTTCATCGCTGTCCTGGCTGCCCATTCGGTTAGACTCGCATCGCGCCCGCTTGGATTCTTGAATTCTTAGATAAATTCAAAAAAATTCTATAGGCCAATGAGGCCGATAGGGCTTATAGGGCCTATAAACGGCGCGCGCGTGGTCGCAGGCGTTTTCCGGCGACTTTCTGTTCTTTGCGCCTATGCGCCTTTGCGTGAAAAAAAGGCGTTACGCTTTTGGCGCGGCGGCGGGCGCTGCCGGTTCGGGCGTGGCGCTGTTGGTTTTTTCGACTTTTTCTTCCATGATTTTACCGGCTTTGAAGGTGACGACGGCTTTGGCCGGCACCATCACTTCCGTGCCCGTGCGCGGGTTGCGGGCCTTGCGGGCTTTGCGCATCCGCACTTCAAAGACGCCGAAGTTGCGCAATTCATAGCGTTTTTCCGTGGCCAAAATTTCAATGATGCCGTCCAGCGTCATTTGGACGATCTGCTTGACCTTCTGCTGCTCAATATTCGTGTCCTGAGCGATTTTGATCACCATGTCGTTCTTAGTCACCGATGTTCGACCTCCAAGAAACGCGCGTTGCCAGCCCTTCCGTGCGTCACGAATGTGACGCCGCGGAAGTCCCCTCCCCAATGGTTGCGTGCGCTATGGTTATGGCTGAATCGTGGCTCTTTCTTATCATCACGGCAAACGCTGTCAAGAAAGAAAGAGGCAAGTGGGGCAAGAAGTTGCGGGGATGCGTATTTTTTTCTTAGTGACTGGCGGGAACGGAATCGGTAACGTTTGCGAGTGGCGCGGAGTGCGAAGAGGCGAACGCATGGGCGAAGACGAATTCAACTTATATTTATCGACAATTCCCGCGATTTCTCTCAGCGCGCGCGAGGAGCGGCAATTGGCGCGGCGCAGCGCAAACGGCGACGAGTCCGCGCGAAAACAGTTGATCGCGCTTCATCTGCGGCTCGTTGCGGAACTTGCGACGCATTATGCAGGAAGCGGATTGACTTCGCTCGATTTGGTCGAGGAAGGAAACGTTGGATTGATGAAGGCCGCCAAACGCTATTCGCCAAAAAAGGGACGGCGTTTCGCGGATTATGCAACGTGGTGGATCAGACGCGAGATTGGCCGCGTCCTGCGCGAACCCGCGCGGAAGAGGAAGAAATCGAGAATATGAACACAAATGCCCTCTGGCACCCCTGCCGGGATGCGGAGTTGACTTGGCGCGGTGACCGGGGGTATCGGGCGCAAGCGCCCTCAACCCCCGGCTACCATCTGCTTCCCCTTCGGGGAAAACGGCGGAGTCGAGCTTCGCGCGATGTGTCGGCGGGACGCCGGCGGTACAGGCTCGCGTTTGCTTGCCTGTCGTGTTGCGGCCGCTATAGTGTTTTGCATGGCCGCCATCGACGCAGAAGTTGAGCTGTATCTTTCCGAGATCAGCCGGTATCCGCTGCTGACTCCCGACGAGGAGAAGGACCTGGCTCGGCGCATTGCCACGGGCGACGAAGAGGCTCGGCACGACATGATCCGTTGCAACCTGCGGCTGGTCGTGAGCATCGCGAAAAATTACAACGATCGGGGGATGTCGCTGCTGGATTTGATCGAGGAAGGCAACCTCGGCTTGCTTAAAGCGGTGACGCGCTTTTCGCCGGACGAGGGCTGCAAGTTTTCGACATACGCGACGTGGTGGATCAAGCAGACGATCCGGCGGGCGCTCATTAATAAGGTGAAGGCGGTGCGCGTGCCGGCGTACATGTTCGAAGAACTGGGGCGCTGGAAAAAAACGGCGTCGATGCTGGCTCAGAAACTGGGGCGCGACGCGACGCCGGACGAAATCGGCAAGCAGCTTAAACTTTCACCCGCCAAAATCGAGATCATCCGCAAAGCGCTGGGCGCGACCGCGCCGATGGGGCGCGGGGATTCGGAGAGCTCATACGAGCTTGAGGACCTCATGGCCGGCTTGCCGAGCCACGACGAGCCGCCGGAGATCGAAGAATGGGACCGCGAAGCGCTGCGCACGGCGATCGATCTGGGACTGACTGAGCGCGAGCGGCAGGTGATCGAGTTGCGCTACAACATGGGCGCCGAGGCTGAACCGGCGGCGTTGACGCTGGAACAAATTGGCGAGCGGATCGGGCTGACGCGCGAGCGGGTGCGGCAGATTGAGAATCACGCGCTGCGGAAGCTGCAGCTTTTTATTCAGAACAAGCGGGAGCAGGAGGAGAAGGCGCGGCAGGCGCGGAAGAAAGGGAAGGGGAAGTAGGGGTGGGGGAGCGGGATTTCACGCAGAGGCGCGAAGGCGCGGAGGAAGGCCGGAGAAAACAGATTTTAGATTTTGGATTTTCACGCGAGGAATGCGGGCGGCGAATTTTATTTGAACGGTCAGATGGGAGCGGCACTGGCGAGGCCAGTGGCACACGAACGGATTGAAACTGCCGGCGGGAGGGCGCTGAAAAAATCGGGCGGGCGGTTCCGATCCGCACTGGTAGGAGTACCTACCAGTGGCACCCGGCGGTTCCGATGCGGGCCGGCTGGAAGCCGGCGCTCCGCACTCTGCCGCTTACTGACGTGCGCGGCTCTGGTTTGTGCCCGGCTCTGAGTTCGACAAGCGCGGTGAAATCCATATAATCATGAGCATGTCAAACTCCAACGCGCCGGTTATCAAAAAAGAGATTTCTGCCGTGCAGACGCCGATTCATTTTGGGGACGAGGCGCCGAAGCGCGTTCACGTGGCCACGCTGCTGTGGGTGGTGCTGGGCGTGGTGTTGTCGGCGGGAATATTGGGGTTGAGTTTGCGCGGGATGTGGCGCGAGTCGACGTATTGGGATGCGATGCAGACGTGCGAGGCGAAGGGACCCGGGTATCCGGTGAAGGAGCCGGGGTCGGACAATTTTTACATCAAGCCTAACGGGACGTATGACCGCTACGGGCTGCTGCGGATCAACCGGCATCGCGAAGAGATTGCAGCGATCGTGGGGCTGTGCGACACCGATTCGGCGTTTGCGCACAAACTTTTTATCAAGGCGCTGCGGGAAGGGAATCCGTCGGCGCGGATGGTCGCGTTGTATTGCGCGAATTTTTTGGCGCGCGCTCAGGAACGCCCGTATCCGGCGCGCGAGAAAGGCGTGCTGGACGCGTCGGATTTCGAATTGATTGCGGAGCAAATGAACTACGCTCAGCGCAACGAAGTGAAATCGAATTCGGCGGAAGCGATCGACGTGCGCAAGGCGGCGTTGAGCGCGTTTTCGGATTTGATCGTGATTACCAATCCCCAGGCGTTGGCGGATTTTGACAAATCGAAGGACGCGCCGCCATATTCGACGGTTTCGCCTGCAATGGAGGAGGCGGCGAAGGCGGCGTTTTCCGATGAGATTTCGAAAGACGAGCAGCCGATTAAAGAGGATCGCGACAAAAGCAAAGAGATCAAGATTGCGCTGCGCAAAGCGGCGTTCAACGGCAAGCCGGTGCTGCTGATCCGCTGGTCCTCCCCCACGCTGGCCCATGAATGGTGGAAGGCGCATGGGAAGGACGGGAAGTGGGACGGGGACGTGCAGCGGTTTGTGATTCCATGAGAATGGCAACGGATTGAACAACGAATCGCACGAATCTTCACGAAATGGGACTAATGGGACTAATGGGCCTAATGGGGCCAATGGGGCGTTTAGACCGCCTAAAGGCGGGACTACGAACGAATTCACCGTTTTTTCGTCTGTACCAATCGATCAAAATCAACAATAATGTGCAGCGAAAGAGCCGCGCATGGAAACCCAGGACAAAAGGAAGCGAATCGCGATGTGTTTGAATCGAGAGCGCGCCCGACGCTGCACGGGCTTTACATTGATTGAACTGCTGGTGGTGATTCTGATCATCTGCATCCTGATCGCGGCGCTGATGCCGTTGTGGGGAAAAATTACGATGATGGCCAAGCGCACGGAGACGATCGCGCGCGTTCAGGGGCTAACCGCGGCGCTGGAGAAGTACCGGGTGCAGTTTGATGCGTATCCGCCGAATCCGGCGGCTGGGGCGGAAGACGATGGAACGCTGTTCACGTATTTGTGCGGAGCGGACGGGCGCGGAGTGGTGGCGGATCCGGGGACGACGCGCGAGAAGCATTTCGAGGCGTTTCTGACGTTTGGGGCCAATTCGTACAAGTACGTCAACGACAAACTGGTGCTGGTGGACAGTTGGGGCACGCCGCTGCATTATTACAATTGCAAAGCGTTCGTGGATGGAGGCGGCAACCCGGACAATTGCCACAAGCCGGACAAGTGCGACATCTGGTCGTACGGGCCGGATAAGAAGAAGGACGACGAATTGATTGAGCCGGGGAATGGGACAGTGGAGGATCCGACGAAGGTGTTGTTGGTGGATGATATTACGAATTGGGGGTCGAAGATCAAGTAAACGGATTTCACGCAAAGGCGCAAAGGGAAGGGCACGCAAAGGGCGCAAAGGAATATAGAGGCAGAGCACTAGGTGCAATTTTTGCACGGAATTCTTCTCACGCGGAGGCGCAAAGGCGCGGAGGAAGACGCGGAGGGATTGGACAAGGAACGATGTGCAAGTTTTGCACGGTTTTGAAGGGACAGCGAGGATGCGATCTAAGCGCTTGGCGGGGTTTACTTTGCTGGAACTGCTGGTGGTGATCGCGATTGTTGCGGTGTTGATGGCGGCGTTTTTGGTAATTTGGGCGAAAGTGACTTCGGACGCGAAGCGAAAAGCGACGATTTCGCGGGTGATGCTGCTGACGGCGGCGTTGGATAAGTATCGGAGCGAGTTCGAGGCGTATCCGCCGAATCCGGCAAGCGGGTTTGAGGACGACGGGACGCTGGTTAAGTACTTGTGCGGAGCGGAGAACCGAGGAGTGGTGGCGGATGCGGGGACGGCTCGCGAGAAGCATTTTGGGGCGTTTTTGCCGTTGAGCGCCGATTCGGTCAAGCAGGTTGGGGATAAGTCGGTGCTGATCGACAGTTGGGGCACGCCGCTGCATTATTTCAATTGCAAGGCGTATGTGGACGGCGGCGGGAGTCCGGAGAATTGCCACAAACCGGACAAGTGCGACGTATGGTCGTACGGGCCGGATAAGATGAAGGATCCGAATTTGATCGAGCCGGGGAGCCAGAAAGTGGAGGAGCCGGCGAGGGTGTGGTTGGTGGACGATGTGACGAATTGGGGGTCGCGGCCGAAGTAAATGGCTTTCACGCAAAGGCGCAAAGGAAAGGCACGCAAAGGGCGCAAAGACGGGATAGGCACTTGGTGCAACTTTTTCCCGGAATTGGTCTCACGCAGAGGCGCGGAGGCACAGAAGAAGGCGCACGGGGGAGAAGAGGTTGAGGGACAATGTGCAACTTTTGCAGGCGATTTTCGAATGAGTTTTAGGAGTATGGGTATGTTGTCGAGTTTTCGGGCTAAACGGTTGGCTGGATTTACCTTGCTGGAAATCCTGATCGTGATGTCGATCATCTTGATCCTGGTGGCGGCGAGTTTTGCCGTTTACGCGGGGATCCTGAACCGGCGCCGGAAGGCGCTTGCGGTGCTGCAAGTCTCGCAGATCGAAGAAGCGGCTCGTCAGTATTTCGAGCAGTTTCAGTGCTACCCGCCGGATACCGGCGATTACGAATCGGATGATATGCCGCCATCGGGGATGAGCAGTTCGCAACTCAAGTATTCGATCATGCGTTATTTGGGGATGCAGATTATGGACCAGAAAACTGGACTGACGTATGGCCCGTACCTGCGCGATCTCAACAATGTCAATGTGACCGGCGAGCCAACCGACGTGGATGGGATGAAGGTGCAATTGTATGTGGACCCGTGGGGCAACCCGTACCAGATGGATTGCATGCATTCGACGCGCGACAAGACCACTCGCAACGTGACGATTTCCAAACCTTACGCGGACTCCGTGCCGCTCGAACAAAGGACGTTGGAAGTGAAAGTGTGGTCGAACGGTCCCGATGGCAAAGCCAGCGACAAGCCGTCCTTCTACCCGGATGTGAAGCAGCCGGAAGATGAGGACAACATCATGTCGTGGGCGAAAGGGTCGAAGTTGTAGGGATCAGGGGTCAGGGGTCAGGAGTCAGGAGTCAGGGGTCAGGGGTCGGAAGTCAGATTTTTCAAGGACTCGATTTTATGTTCCATTTACAGCGCCGGCGCACGGCTGGGTTTTCGATGATGGAATTGCTGGTGGTCATCTTGTTGATCGCGTTCATGATTGGATTTCTGGCGATGGTTTTCGTGAACAACATCGCCAACGCGAAGATCAAGGCCGCCAAGACGCTCATCCAGAAGCTGGATACAGCGTTGAACATGTACTACCAGGATTTCCGCGAGTACCCGCCGGACAGTGGCTACGGGCTGGACCCGACCAAGGGCACTCAGGGCATGAACACGTACTACGACGCCGGTTCGCTGTACCGCTACCTCGGCCAGAAAGTGCAGTGGATGAAGCCGTCGCAGAACGGCGGCTTTACGGACATGGGTTCGCGCGGGCCGTATTGCGAATTCACCGAGAAAGAGTTGAAGGCGTATTCCGATTCGAAATGGGGCGACAGTTTCATGGTGATCGATCCGTGGTTTCACCCCATCGGCTACATCGGCGATCCGCGGCGCAAGATTCATAACCGTGACGGCGTGGACCTTTTCTCCCCCGGCCCCGACGGGGTGACGGCGTGCGACGACAAAAGCGGCGTGAACCACAATTTCCCGCCGGGCTACGACGGCGACAACAACGCTTACGACGGCCAGGACAACGACGGCGACGGCATCGTGGACAACGCCACCGAACTGGGCAAGTCGGTCTTGAACGGCTGTTTGACCAAGAACAAAAAGAACAGCTTGAAGAACATCGGCAACAGCGACAAGACACAGAACGAAGTGCTGGATGACATCAACAATTGGGATCCGGAGTAACGGCGGAATGTTGAATGTGGAATGTGGAATGTTGAATGTGGAATGTGGAATGTGGATTCTTTGAACCGGGAATTTGACCAATGCGCTCACCTCTCCGCCTTAAGAACTGCCGCCCGCGCGGCTACACGCTGATCGAACTGCTGCTGGTGATGGGCATCATCATCATGGTGATCACGCTGGTGCTGTTGTCGGTCAACCAGATGCTGCGTTCGTCGAAGATGGCGCGCGCGGTGAGCCTGATTGTGGCGGCGGTGGACGAATCGCGCACGGCGGCGATCACGGTGCGGCGCACCACTCGCGTGGACGTAACGGCGTTGGACGACCAGGGCCAAAACAGCCGCATGACCGTGTACGGCGCCGGCGACAGCGACAATTTCGAGCAGTACAAATTGCCCGATCCAACCGCCGTGACCAACCCCAACTCCGACCCGCCGCAGGACCCGCAGCTTTTGGTGAACTGGCGCACGAGCGGGAAGCAGCCGCTGCTGGTGGCCGACGGTTCGCGCTGCATGCAGATTCGTGGATCGACCGGCGCGGCTCAGTACTGGTTCCGGGGGCAGGGCGTGGCTTCCGTGACGGTCAACGATTACTACGAATCGGTGCTCTTCGCGCGCGTCAAGATTCTGCCTGGCCTGCAGCGCAAGAACAACACGACCATGAAAGTCAAGCTGTTGAGCTGCATCGACGACGGCAACAGCCGTTCGATCCGCAGCGCCTACGATTTGGGATTGACGATCGTGCCGTCCAGCGGCACGGGCCGCAACGACAGCAGTTTTGTGGCGCTGGAACGATTCGGCGGCGGAGCGCTCACCGGCAGCGGACCCAAAGACGGTCCGGCCTCCGTTCAATTCGACAAGAAGCAGGGTACCTCGTCGCCCACCGCGCTGCTGGTCGAAGGCGTGTGGTACCGCATGTTGCTCTCGGTGAAATCGTACACGCCGGACGATTCGAGCAGTTCCTCCAGTTCGAGTTCGCCGCCGCAGGCGATCGTGGCCGGCAAGATTTGGGCCGACGGGCAGCTTGAACCGCTCCTCTATACCGTCGGGCCGCTCACCGACAAGCAAGGCACGCCGTTGAGCAACGGTTTCGGCGGATTCAGCGTGGAAGGCTGCGACGCGGTGGTGGACGATTTTCTCTTCGACATGCGCCCGGTGCGCTTGATTCCGCAAGGCATCACCATCACGCCGCTCGATCCGGACCAGAGCTACAACGCCGCGGACCTCAACAGCAAATACAGCTTCCCGCTGATGTTCCGGCCGGACGGCACGACGTCGGTCTTCAGCATCATGGAAATCGCGGACAGCAGCACCGGCGACAAACGGTTCGTGCGCATCGACCAGAATACGGGGCGGGCGAGGATCAAGGCGACGTTGGATGACGTTAAAAAATAATTCAAAATGTAAAATGCAAAATTCAAGATTCAAGATTCAAGATTCAAGGGCTTAAGATTCAAAGGTTCAAGGGCTTGAGTTTGGTAAGGGATTGAGATTGATTTTAGCCGCGTAGCGGCGGCACGCTTTTAATAGCCGTGGTCGTAGCGCGCTTGCGCGCAAGGCCACGGTACGAGCGCCCCAGAAATCGCCAAGCCGCGTAGCGGCGACACTGGCGGCGACTGGAATTCAGCGAGGCGCTGGTCAGAGAAGTAAGAGTTGACAGAAACAAAGGGAGTTTTTTATGCGCAGAAAAATTCGTTCATCCGGCTTCAGTTTGATTGAGGTCATCTTTGCGATTGCGATGCTGGGGATTGGCATCGTTGGCGTGCTGTCGCTGTTCACGGCGGGGTTGGCGAGCGCGGCGAAGTCGTCGAATTCGTCGGCGGCGTCGATGGAAGTGCAATCGCTGCTCACGCGCATTCTCTCCGAATCCGACAACGCCAAACCGGTGGCCAACCGCGTGGTGCTGGACCATATCCACAAGGCCGGCGACGCGCCCGGATCCAATGCGAACGAGTGGATCCAGTTCGATGCGAACAACCAATTCACGAACAGTTCCAAGCCCGTGCGCATCGACCCCAACCGCGACCTGTTCTGGAAATGCCGCTGCAAACCGGTGCATTCGGACAAGGATGCGAAGGGCAACATCGTGGATTGGTACCCGCCGATGAATCCGGACAATCCCTACGACACCAACTACAGCGACAAGTCGATGTCCCAGAATTACGTCAACGGGCTGTACGAATTGGCGATCGGGATTTACCGCAGCCAGAAGGACGACATCCCGGACACGCAGCAGCCGATCTCGGTGTTTACGACGTTTGTGACGGCGGGATTCTAAACAGCGGAATGTAGAATGTAGAATGTGGAATTTAACAGCGGAATGTGGAATTCGGAATGTGGAATGCAGAATTTGGAATGTTGCGCGGACATTTGCAGAAATTCCACATTCCACATTCCACATTCCAGAATGTAAACGGCAAGTCAAAGGTAAAGGATTTATGCACACGACTCGATTTCGTCCTCGTTCGAACGGCTTTACGCTGATCGAACTGCTGGTGGCGATCACCATTTCGGTGATGCTGCTTTCGATTCTGGCGATGGTGTTCAAGCTGGCCACACAGGCCACGCGCGACGCGAACCTGCGCATTTCGACGACCGAGCGCCTGCGCGCGCTGAACATTCGCATGCGGCAGGAGATCGGCAACATGCTCGACACGCCGCGCCCGAACGCGAAGATTGCCAACGCGACTTACGACACCGACGCCAACGGGACGTACATTTCGTTCGCGACGTCCACCGACGAAGACGGCCGGCCGGTAAACGTGGACGTGAAGTACGTCTTCAAAGCGGGGCAGAAGCCTGAAGACGGCGCGCTGATTCGCCGCCGCGATTTGACCGGCCCTTATGTGCTGGACACCAACGGGCAGGTGATCCTGGATTCGGTGACCGGCGCGCCGAAAGTGCAGGCGACGCAGAAGTACATTCTGGGCGACGAGCAGTTTTTCGAAGACAGCCAGAGCGCGGAGGGTTCGTCGGAATCGACGGTCATGATGACCAACGTGCGGCAGGTGATGTTCCGCATCATCGACCCGCCGCTGGCGCCGACCGATCCGGCGCTGCGCACGCTGCTCAACCCGCGCACGCTGCCGGCGGCCATCGAGATGCAGATTCAATACGGGCCGGTGATCGAAGGCCAGGCGGCGACGGACGCGAATCTGGAGTGGACGAAGATTGTGTTTCCGATTTATAAGGGGCTGTAACGGCAGGGGTCAGGAGTCAGGAATCAGAGTTTGTAGTCCCGCCTTTAGGCGGCTGAGCGTCCGGTCGCGATACGCCATTCCGCCTAAAGGCGGGACTACGAACAAAAAAGGAACGCATTCATCAATGAATCTTCGACGAAAAACGCCGGCCGGCTTTACGCTACTGGAACTGTTGATTGTGATTTCGATCATCATCATTCTGGCCGCGGTGCTGTATCCTGTCTTCGGGCAGTTTCGGCGCAAAGCGCGGGTCATGCAGGCGGGCAAGACCATGAACGTGCTGACGATGGCCTTGGACAAATACAAGGACGATTGGCATTCGTATCCGCCGGACGACACGCCCAGCACCAACGGTTCGGAGATCGTTTGGTATTACCTGTGCCAGGTGCAAACCGTGGGACAGATGCACTACGGCCCGTACATCAAGGCGACCGAAGACCAGCTCAAGGATGCCGACACCGGGGGGAACCGGAAATTTATGTCGCCGCTGGGCGGGGAATACAAATACGGTTTGCAGATCGACAGCGATGGCCAGAAGCGCACGTACCTGCTCGTCGATCCCGGCGAAGACATGAAGTTGGGCGGGTCGATCGATCCGAACAAGGGCTGGCTGGAAGACGACCCGCAGGCGGCGAAGGACAATATTTTCAGCACGGTTCAGATGGTCGCGCCGGCGAAGTGAACTCATTTCACGCAACGGCGCAAAGAAATACCCGCAAAGGTCGCAAAGAACGGCGAGATGAATAGGAAGGTCGCGCCTATGAATCGCATCGTACGCTCCGGTTTTACACTGCTGGAATTGCTGGTGGTGATCGCGATCGTCGCGATCCTGGCCGCGGCGTTGTTTGGCGCCTACGTTTTGGTTCAACAGAAAATCAAAGTGGCCAAGGCGAAAAACACGCTGGTCGCCATTGAGGTGGCGCTGGAACAGTACAAGACCGATTTCCACGCGTATCCGCCGGACGACACCTTTGCCAACGGTTCGGAGACGCTTTGGTTTTACCTCTGCCGCGTGCAGAAATCCGGCTCGACGGAGCGGAGCTATTTGGGGGCGCGCGATTATCAATTGGACGATGTCGGCGGCGGGAACCGGAAATTCAAATCGCCGCTGGGCGGCGAGTACGAGTACCGCCAACTGATCGATTCCGACGGCGTCAAGCGCATGTGCCTGGTGGCCGATCCGGGGCTGGACAAATTGCTCGGCGGGACGATCGATCCGGACAAGGGGTTTGTGACGTCGAGCGCTCAGGCGGCGAAGGATAATTTGTACAGCGCGGTGCTGCCGAAATAAAACCGGGCGCGAAAGGACGGACGCGATGAGCCGCCGCCTGAAGGGATTTGTACTGACCGGTACGTTGCGCGGGATTATTTTCGGCGTTTTGGTGCTGGGATTTGTGGCAGCGGTGAGCACGCGCAGTTGCGGATGCGGACCTGCTTCAAAACAATTGCACGCAAAAACGATACTGCATAACTTGGACATTGCATTGCAAGTGTACCAGCTCGATTTCGGCGCCTACCCGCCGGACGATTTTCACTGCGGGAGCGGCTCCGAAATTCTTTTCCATTATCTCGGCACGGAACTCCCGGCTGGTTCGAAACGGATTGGACCCTATATGGAGTTCGCGCCGGAGCAATTGAAAGAGATTCCTGGCAGCCCAAACAAGAAGGTCATCTCACCCTTCGGCGGCGATTATTCTTACATTGTTCGAACAGATGCAAACGGCCAGCCCAACGGCTATTTGCTGATCGATCCGGGAAAAGATCGCGAATTGGGCGGGCGGCTTGATCGGGAAAAAGGATTGATCGTGGATGACCCACAAAAAGCCGCGGACAATCTTACAGTGCCCGAGAAATGAAGAACCAGTCTCCAGTCTCTCGTCTCCAGTCTGCTATTACAGGAGCCGTTCCGGCACGAAGACCAAATCGCCTTCTTCGAGGTCCATGTCCTGGAATCCTTTTTGGATGCTCATGTCCACGTGAATTGGGTTGAGCCAGTTGCCGGCTTTCAAGACGAGCACCGAGGACGTCTTGGCGAATTCGCCGAAGCCGCCGGCGAGTGCGATGGCGCGGCTGAGTTTGACGGTGTCGCCGTTCATGGGGTAGAGGCCGGCGGCGCGGACTTTTCCGAGCACGGCGATCATGCCGGTGGGGCTGGCGACGACGGTGTCGCCGTCCTGAAGAATGGGATCGGCGGCGGCGGCTTTGTCGTCGCCGGGCTTGGCGTCGAGGTCCACGGATAAAATTTCGCGCTTGCCGTCTTTGGTGGTGCGGATCAGGCGCAGGTTTTTGCGGTTGGCGCCGGTTTTCAAACCGCCGCTGGCGTAGACGAGGTGCGAGACGCGCACGGGCTGGCCGACGGGAACGCCGAGGTCGCGGCGATTGAGCGGGCCGGGTTTGAGCACTTCGCCGGCGAGGATGAAGACGTCGCCGCGCGGGATTTTGATGGTGTCGCCGGGCGCGAGAAGCGGGCCGAGCGTGGGCGTTTTGCCGGCTTCGCCGAAATGAGTGATGTCGAAGGTTTCGACTTTGACGCTGCCATCGTCCTGCACGCGCGAGAGGCTGACGCGGGTCGGATCGCCGTCGGGCGCGACGCCGCCGCAGGCGAGGATCGCGGCGTAAAGCGTGAGCGGCGCGCCGGTCAACTGGACACTCTGGCTGAGCTTGATGCCGTCGCCGCCGACGAAGACGCTGCGGATGGGTTCGCCGAGCAGCGCGATGCCGGCGGTGGCTTTTTGCAGGCCGGAGTCCTTGCCGACACGCGCGGCGGCCAGCGCAACGGCTTCGGGGATGGTTTTGTTGCGGATGTTGAGCGGCTCGCCGCCCGTGGGCAAATTGATGTAGCCGTCGATCGAGACCTGCTGCTCCAGCGCCGGGCCGATCGTGTCGGGCTGAACGAAGACCTTGATCCGCTCGCCGCCGCCGAAGCGGAACGTGGCGGCTGGGGAAATCGGCTGCGGCTCAGCCGCGTGCAGCGCCGCGGCCATCAGGCGCACAGCCAAAATCAATATACACGTCCTCGACATTTTCTGACCTCTGACCTCTGACCTCTGACCTCTGACTCCTGACCCCTGGCCTCACCACGACAGCTTCGCGCCCACGCGGACTTCGTCGATCTTGAACTCGGCCGGCTTGTCGGTCGAGCTTCGATCGATGCGCGAATAGCCGGTGAAAAGGGAGACTCTGCGGCCGATCTTATACTCGAAACGCGGCGAATACGCGACGGATATTTGATGGACGCCGTCGAGCCGGTCGCTTTGATTGCGGAAATAGCCGAGCGTGAAAAATCCGTGCTGCGTCAGCACGATCTTCAGGTTGGCGGCGGTGTTGGTCTCCAGCGACGAGCCGGTGAGCACGCCCGCCTGGAAGTTGCGCGAAGCGGTGACGTCCACGGCGATGCGCCGGTGCGGCGCGTAAGCGATCGTGGCGTTGTAGCCGACGTCGCCATGAACGCCGCGCGCGTACAGCGGGCGCGCGAATTCGTAGCCCACGCCGACGGAATAAGTCAGCTTCGAATAGCGGCCGCGCACGCCCGCCAGAAAAGTGTCGGTGTCAAAATCGTTGGGTATCTCGCTATTGAATAACACGCGCTGGAGTTGAATCTGATCGAACAGTTCCAATTTGCCGGGAAGCCATTCCCAGCCCGCGTCGAGGCGGCCGGTGTGCGTGCGGTAATCGTTGACGGAAAATGCCTTGGTGGCGTATTCAAGGAAATCGTATTCGTAGGTGCCGCTGATCTTGAAACGGTTGAATTTGTACTGCGCGGTCATGCCGGCCAGGTTGGTGTGGTATTTCTCGAATTGCTGGATTTCGTTCTCCAGCTCGCCGGTGCTGCTGGTCAAAAGGAAATTATCGTAGAAGAGCACGCTCATGCCCTGCACACCGATGCGCTCGATGCTGAGCTGCGCGCCGGCCTGCTGCGTGGGGTAGTCGCGCTCGGTCTTGCGCACGTAATCGTGCCATCCGAAATCGTAGTTGACTGCCGCGCGGATGCATTCGTGCGGGTGGAATTGCGAGGTGAAACCGATGTCCTCCGAAACCAGGTCGTCTTCGGCTTCGTGATTCGGCGTGCGCCGCGCGTTATCGGTGTGCATCTCCTCGAAGGAAATGTACGGATAAAGCTTCAGCGTGCCGAACTGCACGCCGCGCGGGTCGAGCGCAGAATCGAGTTTGACGGAGTCGATGAAGCTGTGCAATTCGGGAGGCGGCGCTTCGGGTCCCGGCGGCGGGTACGCGCCGGTCGCGGATTCGCCTTCCGCGTGCGCGCGAAAGATCGAAAGCACCAGCAGCAGCAGCGCAGCGAAGCAGGGCGCGTCTCCGGCACGCCGGCGAGAAAGAATCTGTCCGATCAAAAACGGTTTCAAAGTTTCACAGTTTCAAGTAACAATGTTCAAGCCTCACAATTTCGCGACAACACGGCTGCGCCTCCCAATTCGACGGGTGCAAAAACCGTGAAACCCTGAAATCGTGAAACCCCTGAAACCGAATGAATCTCAATCGCGAACTTTTTCTCTCGCGCGCGACTGCCCCGACCGTTCGCGCGGAGCGTTCTCGATCGTCTTGTCGCCTTCGTAACCGTAGCCGTAGCCGTAGCCGTACCCGTAGCCGTAGATGTAGGCGCCGGCAGAGGCGTCGTCGCTGTCCACGCCGTTGACGATGTACGCCATTTCCTTGACGTTGGCCGCAGTCAGATTCGACATCGCCGTCTCGACCTGGCGCACGGATGTCCGGCGGCTGCGCACGACCAGCAGTGTCACGTCCGAAACCTGGCCCATGATGCAGGCATCGGCCATTGGCAATACCGGCGGCGTGTCGAAGATGATCACGTCGAAGCCCGGCTTCATCTGCGCGACCACGCGTTCGAAATTCTCCGGCTGGATCGTGTCGGTCGTATCCGGCGACGAGGTGCCCGCGGGCAGCACGAAGAAGCCGGCCAGCGGCCCGGGCAGCGCCAGCACCGGCGACCACGGCGTGCCGGACATCAGATCGCGCAGGCCGGGCTTGTCGTTGCATTTGAACGCTTTGCTCAAGCTTCGCTTGCGCAGGTCGGCATCGACGATCAGCACTTTGCGCCCCAGTCCGGCGAAGAGCAGCCCGAGATTGGACGAGACCAGCGTCTTGCCCTCGTTGGCCATGGCGCTGGTCACGGTGATGGTCAGCGGCTGGCCGGTGCGGTGCGTCCCGTGCTTGACTTCCAGGCCGATATGCAGATTGCGCAACGCTTCAGCCACGAGCGAGAAACTCTTGTGCATGACCAGCGTGTACGCATCCATGTCGCTGATCACCGTGTCGCTGACGGGAATCATGCCCATCGAGGTGATGCCGGGCTTGCGCTGCAAATCCTTGGGCGTGCGCACGGAATCGTCGAGCTTGTCCAGCGCCACGACGCTTAAAATCGCCAGCACGACGCTCAAAAATAATCCCGCGGCGATGTTGCGCTTCCAACTGGGCAGGTAGGGCATCGTGGGCGCAATGGCATTTTCCCATTTCTTGGCGTAGGTGATGCTCGCCGACCCGACAAAATCGGCCTCTTGTTTCGAGTTAATCCGCGCGTAGTAAGCTTTCTCGGCCTCGTCAGCTTCGTGCTTGAGCCCATCCCAAATCCGCGACTTCGCGTTCATCTCGTCTTTCTTGACTTCAATCTTGTCCGCTTCCGCCTTAAAGGCTTCATAGGCTTCGCGTTCAATTGTCACCAAAGCGGAATGCCGCGCGGCGAAGCGTGCCGCGGCTGCGTCCAATTCAACTTTGGCGTCCTGTTCGCTCTTCTTTGCGGCGATGACTTCAGGATTGTCGAGCTGCCACTTCCTGGATGATTCGTCAGTAGCTTTCCGGCATTCGCGATAATGCGCGCTTAACGCATCCAAATCCCGGTCTTCCTTCGCACTTTCAATTATTTTCAAATCCTCGTATTTCGCCGGATTGTGTTGCTGAAGGTACTTTTGTTCCGCTTGGAGCTTGAACAAGTTGGCCTGTTTCTGCTGTAATTGCACCTGGATGGGCTCGAGTTCCTTTTGCAGCATGGGCAAGTCATTTTGCTCGCCGCTGAATTTGGACTGCTCCTGGTAGTCGTAGAGCTTCTTCAGCTTTGCCTGCCAGTCTTCATATAGTTTGGGCACGGTTTTGTTGTATTGTTCCAGAATCTGCCGAATCGAATCCTGCGAGCGCTTCACCATTTCCTGCACAAATGCATCGGCCCACGCGTTGGCGTAATCCGCGGCGCGTTCGGCGTCCGGATCGAGAATCTGCAGGTAAAGCAACTGGCCGTCGGAGAGCGCCTGAAAATCCACGTAGGGGCTGTTCGGCGCTTCGTTGCGTGCGGCCCGCGCCAGTTGCTGCGCCAATTCGCGCACCGGCCGGCTTTCCGCCAGAATACGGTTGGCCTTGATCACATCCTGCGGAACGCCCTCGCCGTATGGATTTTGAATCTGCACCGAACTGGGCGTAAAATTTTCGATCAGCAAGCTCGCGACGCTGCGGTACTTCACCTGCTGCGAGGCGGTGTACGCGGCGCTGGCGGCAACGCCCAGAATGACGATCGTCGCCACCAGGAATTTCCGGCGCTTGAGCTCCATCCAGAGCATCTTGAAGCCCACGGATTCCGAGCCTTGCGTCTGCTGCTTTTCCATGACTGCCTTCTTTCGGTCTACCGCTTTTTTTGCTGCGCCAGCCGCAATTCAAAATTGGCGAGCCACTTTGTCCAATCGCTGCCGTTGCTGCTGAATTGCCGCACTCGCGCCGCCTGCGCCGCGGCCGTTTCCCAATCCTTTGCCGCCAGCGCGCACTCCGCGTACAACATGCACAAATAATCCGTGTTACCGGCCGTTTTCTCAAGCAGCTTGCAGGCGCTGAAATCCCGCCCGTTTTGGTGTAACTTGAGCCCCAAAACGTTCACCAGTGTGGGCGCATTCCGCAGCTTTTCGCCCAACGCCGCCAGCTTCTCCACCTGATCGACAGCAAATTCATCCCGCGCGAACACCGTCATCCAGCCCAGCACCGGCGCTTCCGAATGAACAGCCTCCAACTCCAGCGCGTTGGACCACGCGGAAACACCTTTGTCGTCCGCGTGGCGTTTGAATTCCGAAGCACCTTTAAGCGCATGATACCAGATGGCTTCTTTTTTACTAGCGGCAAGCGCGGCGGGAGTCAGCGGCGCCAAAGCTTGCTCGGCGCTCTCAAATTCCTTCCTCTTCCACAAATAAATCGCCCGCTCCACGCAGGCCTGCGGCGAATCGCCTTCCCACAGTTGCAGAATCTCCTCCAGGTCGCAATCCGCATTCTCCATCCATTGAGCGATGCCAGGCGCGTAGCCCGGATCGATGCGAATCAGACTTCGAAACGCCGCCAGCGCCTCAGCTACTCGCTGAGCGCGGACCGAACCGACCGGCGGCGCCATTTTGACGCGCGTCAGCCAATACGAACCGAGTTCCAAAAGCAGCACGCGATTTCCCGGCGATAATTCCAGCGCGCGCCGGCGCAACGCATCCGCCGCCGTCCAATCGCCAAGCGCGGCGCTGAGCCTGGATGCGGCCCAGGGCATTTCGAAATCGCGCGGCGAAAGTGCCTGCGCCGCCAGCGCATGCTCCAATCCGCGCGCCCACGCAGCACGTTCTTCCTCGGTAGCCGTTGTGAAAGTCCGGCCTGCCTTTCTGGCTTCATCGACGCTGTTCAACGCGGCCATCGCCGCGCCAAAATGCAATTGCGCTTCGCCCGGGTCAATGGCCGTCGGACGTTCCCAGCCAGACACGTCCTTTCCAAATTTGAATGGAACGTCCCATTGCCCGAACAACGGGCTGGCCGCGAAGGCAATGCCGTTTCGGCCTGCAATGAATGCGCTCCATCCCAGCGCCGCCAGCAGCGCAATACCGAGCGGAATGCGCAAATAGAAGCGCCGGCTTCCAGCCGGCTGAACGTCCGCGCTTCGCGCGAGCATTCCCGCCAGAAAAAAGAACGCCAGCGCCAAGCTCGGTTCGCGCAGCGGAAAATCAAGAGCCGTAGAGATGAGCACCGTGACGACGCCGGCCAGCGGCACAAGCCGCAGCACGACTTCTTTACCGAAGCGCCGGCTTCCAGCCGGCTGGAAGCCGGCGCTCCATTCAAATGCCGTGGCTTCTTCGCCACGCGGCAGATTCTTCTTCCACGCCAGCAGCCAGAAAAAAGTCAGCGCCACAGCCAGTGCGAGCGCAGGCAGGCCGGCTTCGATGGCCAATTGCAGCCAGTCGCTGTGCAGGCGATTCCAGCGCCCGTCGAGCGTCGCCGGTTGAATCGGCGTGAAGGCGTATTCGAACCCGCCCAGCCCGTGGCCGAATAACCTCGCATCCGTCGAATTCAAAAGCTGCGTCGAAACCTTGATCGCGGCCATGCGCTCACCGGATTCCTCGTCACCCAGTTTCGTGAGCCGTTCCATCAATCTCTGCGCGCCAAAAGTTAGCGCCAACGCCGCGTAGCCGAGCACCACAATCAGCGGAAGCGCCAGAAATGCGGCGCGTTGAATGCGCTCCACACGCGATCCGCCCCACGCGCTTTCCTTTTGTTCGCGCCACGTCTGCACCGTCCAGATCAGCGCAATCGATGCCAACCCGATTCCAAACGCGACGATGGTCAGCCGGCTGAGAGTCAGCACCATGCTCATGCCCATTCCCGCGATAATCAGAAGCAGCGCCAGTTGCCGCGCGCGCCGGCGCAATTCGTCGCGCCGCCCGGCGTCCGGCTCCTTAAATGTCGCCAGAAACAGCGCCAGCGCGCAGGACAGGCACAGTGCCTCCATTACCGCAAAACGGTTGGCGCTGATCAAAATGCCGCTCACGCGCGGATGCTGAATTTTTTCGGCGCTCCACGATTTTACGTCGAAGCCCATCCATTGGATCAGCGCCAGCGCGGCCAATACCGCGCCGGTGCTCGTCAGCGCGATATACGCCCATTTGATGCGCAGAGTGTCCGCTCCCGCGCGGCCGCGGATGGCTGAGTTGAAGCAGGCGCCGAGCATGCCCGCCGCAAAATAGGCGAGCGCGTAGGGCAGCGTGCGCACGCTGATCGACGCCGAAACAGTCGGTCCCGACGCGCCAAACGCATCGCGCGCCACCATCGCGCCCAGCCACGCCAACATCAAATACGCACTGATTTGCAGGGCGCGCGGTACAGGAAAAAAATCTGATTTGAAAATCAGCGCCAGAAAAACATGCAGCGCGCCGAGCGCGCAGACCAAGCCGGCCGTCAGCCCGCTGATCCACGGCGGATACGAACCGTACACGAACGGCGCAAGCGCGATCACGCCAAGCGCGAGATAGAGCACTCCGCGTTGTAGTGGATGCTGGTAATCTTGATTGGATTGCTCTGGAGACATTATCCGGAACTTCAAAGGCCCATTCGGGCAATTGGGGCTATAGTCTTATAGGCCCTATAGGTCCTATAAGCCCTATTAGGCCTATTTCATCGCACGAACTTTATTTCCGCACTACTGCGCGCCGATCTTCTCCCACCACGATTCCCACTGCTGCACGGCTTCCTCGCGCTCTTCAGGCGTGCCTTTGGCTTTGAATGGAATGAACTGCCGCGTGAGCTGCATCAAAGCATTGGCCGCCAAGCCGCGAATGCGCGCGTCGTCGTCGCGCAGGAAGCGGATGAAATAAGGGATGGCCTCCTGCGCTTTCAATTCAGTGAGCGCTTCGATCACCGGCCCGTGCGAACCGAAGTCGTTGGAGTCCAGCAGCGCGATCAGCGCCGGCACCGCGGATTGGTCGCCCAGTTTGCCCAGCGCTTCCGCCGCGGCGAAACGCACCGCGCCCACGCCGTCGTGCAGCACGCGCACCAGCGGCACGACCGCGCGCTGGTCGCCGCCTTCGCCGAGTTTTTCGCAGGCGTCGCGCCGCACTTCCCAGACGCGATGGTTGAGGTCCTTGAGATAGAGATCGAGATCGCTCTGGGAAATTTTGATTTCGTTTGACACGGTGAAATCCTCGAACGCTGAAATAACGATTCCCTGCTTACAGCCGCCTCATTCAACATCGACACTTTATCATATCACATGAAATTTGCCATGTGCTGCATTTGAGGATATTATATAAATGTTGCGGGACGGGCACACGGAGTGCTTATTATGCATCTATAGGGCCTTTTGGCGCGTCTTGATGTTGGTCTGCTTTGTATTGTGCCGGACTACTGAATAGAATGGTTCTCGTGTGGTGCAGGCTTCCAGCCTGCAGTTTTGTGGTGCAGGCGGCCCGCCTGCAATTCGCCGGAAGTGCGCATGGATGATACAGTGGAGCGCGGGTTGATCGTGCGCTTTCAAAGCGGCGATCTCAGCGCTTATAGTGAACTGTTCGAGAGCAACCACCGCCGGGTCTTGAACCTGGGCCTGCGGATGCTGCGCAACGAGGAATCAGCGCTGGATGTCGCACAGGAAGTCTTCATGCGCGCCTATGAGGAACTGCCCAACTGGCGCGGCGAAGCACGCTTCAGCACGTGGCTTTATCGCACCGCGCTCAACGTCTGTTTCGAACGCATCCGCGCCGAAGAAAAACAGCG
>Ga0209579_10000738_pt1 | contig 29836 bp, 32 predicted proteins | sample Coa_R1_2_FD_187152 | JGI IMG/M metagenome (GOLD analysis project Ga0209579, IMG submission 187152) | Surface soil microbial communities from Centralia Pennsylvania, which are recovering from an underground coalmine fire - Coalmine... | ecosystem: Environmental > Terrestrial > Soil >... | reverse complement strand
CGAGAGCGTCAGGTCGGTGCCGTCGCCGACGATGCGCACCTGGCTCGCGTCGTCGAAGACCTCTGCGATCCGCGCCATCCGCTCGGCCTCTGCATCCCAGTCGAGCAGCACGGCGCCGAAGACGAAATCCTCCATCTGCTCCAGGGTCATGCCGGCGTCCTGCGCGTTCGCCTGCACCGGGTACTCGCAGATCACCCACGGCACCGCCATCGCCATCGTGCGCCGGCGGACCGGGCGGGAGCGCTGCTCGAGCGCCTGCCGCCGGTCTTCGGAGAGGTCGGACCCCTCGCGGGTGTTCTCGGGCGCCGAGATCGTGATGATCGCGTCGCAGTCTTCCCAGACGCGTCGCTGCAGCGGCGCCGCCTCCCGCAGCACCTCGATCGGCGCCGTGCGCGCGAACGGGCCGCCGATCATCTCGAACGTGAGCTGGAGGAACGGTTGCGCGCCGCAGCGGGCGATCTCCTCGATCACCGCCTCGACGAGCGGCCGGGCCAGCGTGGTGGCTCGGATGAGCACCTCCCAGCCCGGCTGAACGCCGACGCAGCGCTCCACCAGCAGGCGCGCGTACGCCTCGATCCGCAGGTCCCGCATCTCCGAACCGAAAGTATTCTCCCGATCGTCCGAGCTGACAACCGGCCGAACCGGACGGTCCATCAGTCCAGCCATCAGTCCAGGGTTCGGAGAAACTCGTCGATCTCGAGTGCAGGCAGCGTCTCGACGCGGATCGAGCCCCGCGCGGCGAGCGAGACCGAGACCTTCGCGATCGTCGCGACATCCGGCGCCTCGACGACGTTGACGAAGTCGAACTCGCCGAGCGTCGCCCACTGCTGCACGACGCGCGCGCCGAGCTCCTCGACGTCCCGGTTAACCTCGCGGAGCCGCTCAGGGTTCGACTTGAGTGTCTGCACCCCCTGCTGCGTCAGGGTCGAGAGGAGGATGAAGATCGGCACGCCGTGAGCCTAACCGGGCCGCCTGGTCGGTGTAGAGGAGCGCGCCGCCGAGGTAGAGGAGCGGCGTGAGTACTAAGTCGGCGAGCAGGTGCGCCGCGCGGGCGCCGGCGCTCCCCTGCGTGCGCAGGAGCCCGATCAGCGTCAGCTCGGAGAGGACGACGACGATCGCCAGCACGCAAAGCGAGCCGAGGGCGTGCGCATAGTCCGCGGTCGCGAGCCGCAACCCGCGACGCAGCGCGCGGCGTACGCCGAGCTGCTCCACCATCGCCGCCGGTACCGCAAGCCCGAGCAGCGCGAGCCAGGCAAGCGCAGGCAGCACGTACACCCGCGCGAGGAACGGCACCGGCAGGAAGAGGACGAGCGCGACGCCGTATGCGGCCGCGGAGGGTCGGCCGCCGACGACGATGCGGCAGGCGACCACGTACGCGAGCGCGATCAGCGGCGCGAGCGCGAGCAGCACGAGCGTCTGGAAGTTCGGGGAGTGACCGATCCCGATCTGCGTCGCGGCCGCGAACGGGATTCCGAGCGGCAGCGCCCGCCAGAAGCTGGCGCCGTAGGCGCGGATCGTCTCCGCCACCAGCTGACTGACGGTGCGCTCGCCGGGCGGGAGCGGCGGGGGGAGCTCAGGCATCGAGGGCCTCGAGAAGCGTCGCGAGCGCGTCGCCGAGCGCCGCGAGCGCGTCCTCGATCCGCCAGCGCGACCGGTCTCGCTCACCGGGTGCGTTCGAGATCGCCCGGAGCTCGAGGGCCGGCACGCCCACGATTGCCGCGGCGCGCAGCACACCGAAGCCCTCCATCGCCTCGACCTCGTAGCCGTCGCCTCCGCCGACACTGGCGGCGGTGGCGATCGGGAGCACGTGCGCGTCGGGAAGCAACGCTCGCGCGGCCGCGAGCAGCGCGGCGTCGGGCTCGACGCGCTCGACGCGCGGAAGCCGCGACTCGGCGTCGATCACGTCGCAGTAGACCGACTCCGACGCGAGCACGAGCGCCGGCGGCTCGATCCTGACGGCCCCCGCGATCCCGATGTTGATGACGGCCCGCGGTCGTTCGAGCCCGCAGAGCCGGCGCGCCGTCGCGACCGCCGCCTCGACCGGGCCGATGCCGCAGCACAGCGTCTCGGCTCCGTGCACGAGTTCGAGCTCACGCTGGGTCGCTGCGACGACGAGCACGCGGAGAACGTTACGCGGGACGACCGTTCGCGACGACTCTGCGCCGACTGTGTGCCGACATGCGCACGCGCCCTGGCGTGCTCGCGCGGCGGCGGCTATCCCGGAACGAGACCTGACACACGCCCTGGGAGGAACCCACATGCACTCGAATCTCGTTCGCGCGCTGCTCGTCGCCGCAGTCGGCCTGGCCGCACTCGGCGGCGTCGCGTTCGCCACCGTCCGCCATCAGACCGCGAGCCGCGACGGCACGATCACCGCGTGCGTCCGTCCGAAGGGGCAGCTGCGCATCACGTCGTCCGCCGCCGGCTGCCACAAGGACGAGACCGTGCTCAGGTGGGCCCAGCAGGGCGACCCGGGGCCGCCCGGGGCGGTCGGGCCAGCCGGGCCGGGCGGGCCCACCGGACCGGCAGGCCCGGCGGGCCCCGTCGGTCCCATCGGCCCTGCCGGGCCGGCGGGTGCGGTCGGCCCAGCAGGACCGCGCGGGGCGACCGGCGAGCCGGGGAAGGCGGGAGCCGACGGAGCGCAGGGACCGGCGGGTGCGGCCGGCGACGCCGGGCCTCAGGGTCCGCCCGGTCCTGCCGGGCCGGCGGGCGCGGCAGGGAAGGACGGAGCCGTCGGCCCGGCCGGGCCGGCCGGTGCACGCGGGGCCGACGGTCCGCAAGGCTTGCCGGGGCCGTCCGGGCAAACCGGGCCGGCCGGACCGGCAGGCCCGGCCGGGCCGCGCGGCGCCGACGGGCCGCAGGGCCCGGCGGGCGCCAAGGGCGATCCGGGCCCGCCGCTCACCTCGTTCGACCAGCTCGCAGGCCTTCGCTGCGGCACCACCGGGACGATCGCGATCTCGTTCGACTCGGCCCAGCACGCCGTGCTCACCTGCGTGGTGGCTCCGCCGCCCTCCGGCGGCGGCAACGCAGCCCTGCGGGTGAACGAGGTTCAGACGGGGACGGCGGCCTCGGCCTCGGACGAGTTCGTCGAACTCGTCAACGCCGGGACGGCACCCGCGGACGTCGGCGGCTGGAAGCTCGTCTACCGCTCTGCGACGGGGACCTCGGACGTCACGCTCGCGACGATTCCTTCCGGCACGACCGTCGCGGCAGGCGGGTTCTACGTCCTCGGCGGCAGCGCGTACGGGGGAACTCCCTCCGCCGACCAGTCGTTCTCGGCCGGCCTCGCCGGCACGGGCGGCGCGGTCGGGATCCGGGACGGAGACGGGACGCTCGTCGACAGCGTCGGCTGGGGCACGGCGACGAATGCGCTCGTCGAGGCTTCAGCCGCCGCCGCGCCGCCTGCGACGACACCCGGCTCTAGCATCGTCCGTCTACCAGATGGCCACGACACCGACTCGAACGCTTCCGACTTCGCCGTCAGCGCGACTGCGACTCCCGGAGCCTCGAACAAGTGAGTCGCCGCTCTGAGAAGATCGGGGCATGGGCTACCACGTCAGCCGAAGCGTCGATCACGAGTGGACAGAGCGCCCACCGCGCGAGCGGCAAACGAGCCCGCGCTTCATGGTCGACGCCACGAGCTCGGTCGCCCTGAGCCAGTCGCGGGCACGACTCTGGCGACTGCCGCCGGGAACGCGTGGGCCTAGGCATGCCGAGGCGGTCCAGGAAGAGGTGTTCGTCGTCCTCGAGGGGACGTTGACGATCCTGCTCGGCGACCCACCCGAGCGTTTCGACCTAGCACCGCAGAGCATCGCAAGCGTCGAGCCGCGGACCCCGATCCAGCTCCGGAACGAGACCGACGCCGACGTCGTGCTCTTCGCCTACGGCGCACCGCCCGTCACCGGCGACGCCGAGTACTTCGACGACGTCGAGCTCGCGTAGCGGGCGCCGCCGGCTCGTGCGAGCCCGTCAGGCGGCCGCCGCCGGCTCGGCGGCGGCCGCCTTCGTAAACGTGAGCGCACCGTCCCGGTCGTCGGCGTCGACGCGAATGACGTCGCCGGTACCGAAGTCGCCTTCGAGAAGACGGAGCGCGAGCGGATTCTCGAGCAGGCGCTGGATCGCACGCTTCAGCGGCCGGGCGCCGAAGGCCGGATCCCAGCCCGCCTCGGCGATCGCCTCCTTGGCCGCCTCGGTCACCTCGAGCTCCAGCCCGCGCTCGTCGAGCCGCTGCCGCAACCGTACGAGCTGGAGGTCGACGATCTCGGCGAGTTGCTCTCGGTCGAGCGGCGTGAACACGACGATCTCGTCGATCCGGTTCAGGAACTCGGGGCGGAAGTGGTCGCGCATCGCCGCGGCGCTGCGGATGTTCGACGTCATGATCAGGATCGTGTTGCGAAAGTCGACCGTGCGGCCCTGACCGTCGGTCAGGCGGCCGTCGTCGAGCACCTGCAGCAGGACGTCGAACACCTCGGCGTTCGCTTTCTCGATCTCGTCGAGCAGCACGACCGAGTACGGCCGGCGGCGCACCGCCTCGGTCAGCTGGCCGCCCTCCTCGTAGCCGACATAGCCAGGGGGCGCGCCGAGCAGACGAGCGACGGTGTGCCGCTCCTGGTACTCGGACATGTCGAGCCGCACCATCGCGTGCTCGTCGTCGAACATGAACTCGGCGAGGGCGCGGGCGAGCTCCGTCTTGCCGACGCCCGTCGGGCCCAGGAACACGAACGAGCCGATCGGCCGGTTGGGGTCCTGCAGCCCGGTGCGCGCGCGCCGGAGCGCGTTCGCGACCGCCGATACCGCTTCGTCCTGGCCGACGACGCGCTGGTGCAGGCGCTCCTCCATGTGGATCAGCTTCTCGGTCTCGCCCTCGAGCAGCCGGTCGACCGGGATGCCCGTCCAGCGGGCGACGACCGCGGCGATGTCGTCCTCGTCGACCTCCTCCTTCACCATCGGATGCTCGGGCGGTCGCCGCTCGGCGAGCTCACCCTCGAGCGCTGGAATCTCGCCGTAGCGGATCTCGGCGACGCGCTGCAGGTTCCCCTCTCGCTCGGCGCGCTCTGCCTCCATGCGCAGCTCGTCGATCCGTCGCGTCGCCTCCTTGATCTTCTCGAGCGCCTCCTTCTCCTTTGCCCAGCGGGCGGCGAGCCCGTCACGCTCTTCCTTCGCCTCGGCGAGCGCGCGCTCGACCGGCTCGCGCACCCCCCTCGACTCCTTCGCCATCGCAGCGAGCTCGATCTCGTGCTGGACGACGCGGCGGTTCGCCTCGTCGAGCTCGAGCGGCGACGAGTCGATCTCGATCCGCAGCCGCGAGGCGGCCTCGTCGACGAGGTCGATCGCCTTGTCCGGCAGGAAGCGGTCGGCGATGTAGCGGTGCGAGAGCACGGCCGCGGCCACGAGCGCCGCGTCGCGGATCCGGACGCCGTGATGCGCCTCGTACCGCTCCTTCAGGCCGCGCAGGATCGCGATCGTGTCGGCGACCGAAGGCTCGTCGACGTAGATCGGCGCAAATCGTCGTTCGAGGGCGGCGTCCTTCTCGATGTGCTTGCGGTACTCGTCGAGCGTCGTCGCGCCGATGCAGCGCAACTCCCCGCGGGCGAGGAGCGGCTTGAGCAGATTGGCCGCGTCGACGGCGCCCTCGGCTGCGCCCGCGCCGACGATCGTGTGCAGTTCGTCGATGAACAGGATGATGCGACCCTCGCTCGAGCGGATCTCGTTGAGAACCGCCTTGAGGCGCTCCTCGAACTCGCCGCGGTACTTGGAACCGGCGAGCAGAGCGCCGATGTCGAGCGCCCAGACGCGACGGTCCATGAGACCCTCGGGCACATCGCCGGCGACGATCCGCTGCGCCAGCCCTTCCGCGATCGCGGTCTTGCCGACGCCGGGCTCGCCGATCAGCACCGGATTGTTCTTCGTGCGGCGCGAAAGGATCTGGATGACGCGCCGGATCTCCTCGTCGCGGCCGATCACCGGGTCGAGCCTTCCCTGCTCGGCGGCCTCGGTCAGGTCGCGGCCGAACTTCTCGAGCGCCTGGTAGCTCCCCTCGGGATCCTGCGAGGTGACGCGCTGGCCGCCGCGGACCTTGCGGATCCACGCGAGGATCTCCTCGCGCGGTACGGGCTCGAGCGCGAGGAAGAGGTGCTCGGTCGAGACGTAGTCGTCCTCGAGCTGTGCGCGCTCGCGGTCGGCATCGTCGAGCACGCGACTGAACGCGTTCGACGCGCGCGGCTGCAGGTTCTCGGCACCCGACGCGGACGGCCGCGAGGCGAGCTTCTGCTCGGCGTCGGCGCGCAGCCCCTGCCAGTCGGAGAAGAGCTCCTGGTCGAGCAGTGCAAGCAGGAGATGCTCGGGATAGATCTCCGGGTTGCCGCGGCGGCGCGCCAGCTCCTGCGCGGCGGCGACTGCCTCTTGGCTCTTGATCGTCAGCTTGTTGAAGTCCATCACTCGGTCCTTTGGTTCGAAAATCGTTTCGAGTTCACGTGCACGAGCGCCTGTGGTGGGCGGTACGGCACGAGGTCGCGACGGTACTGGCGGTGCACCTCGTCGATCGCCTCGCGCATGTCGCGTTCCATCCGTTCGAGGCGGGAGCGCATGCGTCGCAGCTCGTCCTCGAGCTGCAGAACCTGCTCGACACCTGCGAGGTTGAGCCCGATCTCGGTCGTCAGCCTCTGAATCAGCCGCAGCCGTTCGAGGTCGGCCTCCGAGTAGAGGCGGGTGTTACCGGCCGTGCGCTTTGGCCGCACGAGCCCCTTCGCCTCGTAGATGCGCAGCGTCTGCGGGTGCATGCCGACGAGCTCGGCGGCGACGGAGATCATGTAGCGGGGCCGCTCGTCGACCACGGAGCGTGCGAGCTCCTCCATCAGCGCGACCTCCCCCGCACGCGGCGCGCGACGTCGAGCCCGAGCGACAGCAAGCCCGCGACGATCAACGTGTCGACCAGGGGCGCAGTGAGCGCGACGGCGAGGATCACGACAACGGCGACAAGCGCAGCCGCGACGACTGCGAGGTCGAAGAAGGACGCGCGGGTCACCGCCGCTCCCGCCGCCGCCGCACCGACAGCACGGTGCCGGCGATCCCGCCGACGATCGCCGCCACGGCACCGATCGCGATCGCGAGCGTCTGGCTCACGAGAACAACCGCTCCCGTGGATTCGCGGTCGTCGCCTTCTGGAACTCCTCCAGCGCCTGCCGCTGCGCCTTCGAGAGCTTGGCCGGCACCTGCACCCGCACGCGCGCGAGCAGGTCGCCGCGACCGTTGCCCTTCAGCTTCGGGACGCCGCGGCCCTTGACTCGCAGCAGCTTGCCGTCCGCGGACCCGGCCGGAACCTTCAGCGAGACGCGGCCGTCGGGCGTCGGAATCTCGACCGTCGCACCGAGCGCGGCCTCGTCGAATGTGACCGGCACCTCGAGGACGAGGTCGTCGCCGCGCCGCTCGTACAGCTTCGAGGGCTCGACGCGCGTCACGACGTAGAGGTCGCCGGCGGGCGCGCCGCCGTAGCCGGCCTCCCCCTTCCCCTTCAGCCTGATCCGCGTGCCGTCCTTGACGCCGGCCGGGATCTTGACCGTGAAGCGCTTCGTGCGCCGCTCGCGGCCGGTGCCGTGGCACGTAGGACAAGGCGTCTCGACGATCGTGCCCATGCCGTGACAGCGGGGGCACGGCTGCTGCAACGCGAAGAGGCCCTGCGAGGTCGCGACGGTGCCCGTGCCGTTGCACACCGGGCAGCGCGTCGGCGCAGTGCCCGGCGCCGCGCCCGTGCCGTGACAGGTATGGCAGGCAAGCTCGAGCGTGACCGGTACCGTCGTCTGAATGCCGCGAAGCGCGTCGTCGAACGAGACGCGCACCTCGACCTCGACGTCGTTGCCGCGCTGGCCGCGCTCCTGCGGGCCGTCGCGGCCTCGACTGCCGAAGAAGCCGCCGAACAGGTCGCCGAGGTCGAAATCGCCGAGATCGCCGAAGTCGACGTTGGTGGGGCCGGGGCCCGGACGTCCGTTGGCCGAGCCGACGCGGTCGTACTGCTGCCGCTTCTCGGGGTCGGACAGCACGTCGTAGGCCGCCTGGACCTCCTTGAAGCGCGCCTCGGCCGCCTCGTCGCCCGGGTTCTTGTCCGGGTGGTACTGGCGGACGAGCTTCCGGTACGCCTTCTTGATCTCGTCCTGTGATGCGTTCTTCGGGACGCCGAGCGACTCGTAGAGCGAGCTAGGCATGTCCCTGCGCCGTCCCCGAGCTCACCACCACGCGCGCCGGCCGCAGGACGTGGTCGCCCAGCCGGTAACCCTTCTGCAGCACCTGGACGACGGACCCTTCGGCAGCCTCGGACGGCTGCGCGAGCAGCGCCTCCTGCGTGTGCGGGTCGAAGGCGCCCGTGGTGTCGATCTCGACGAGCCCCTCCTTCGCGAGTGCGTCGGCGAGCGCACGATGCACGAGGCGCACCCCGTCCTCGAGCTTCGCCTCCTCGTGATCCGCCGCGGCCTCGAGCGCCCGCTCGAGGTCGTCGAGCACCGGCACCAGCGCCTTGACGAGTCGCTCGGACGCGCGCGCGACGAGATCGCTCTGGTCGCGCGCGGCCCGCTTGCGGTAGTTGTCGAACTCGGCCTTGAGGCGCTGGAGCGCGTCGAGGTACTCGTCGCGCTCCCGCGTCACCTCGGCGAGCTCGTCGACCTGCTCGAGCTCAGGCTGCATGTCTGCCTCCTGTTCGACGAACTCGTCGCTCATCGCGAGGCCTCGGCGTAGGAGATTGTCTGGCGGGCTGCTGCTCGATGCCGAGTTGCCGCGAGTGCGGGCGTTGCCCGTGCTCGCCCGCCACGAGTTGCCACGCGTCGGACGCGGGGATCAGGGGGGAAACCGAAGGTCTCCCCCCTGCGAGCGAGCCGAAGGCGAGCCACGCTCAAGCCTTTGCCTCTTCGTCGACGACCTCGTAGTCGGCGTCCTCGATGACCTCGTCGTCGGAGTGCGCGCCGCCGTCTCCCGACGGCGTTGCGGACGCAGTGGCCTGGGCGTAGAGCACCTCGGCGAGCTTCGCCGACGCCTCCTGCAGAGCGTCCGTCTTGGCGCGGATCTCCGAGACGTCGGTCGAGTCGAACACGCCGCGGAGCTCCATGATCCGGCCCTCGATCGTCGAGGCGTCGGCCTGGTCGAGCTTGTCGCGGTGGTCCTTGAGCGACTTCTCGGTCTGGTAGGCGAGCTGCTCCGCCTGGTTGCGCACGTCCGCGAGCTCGCGCAGGCGATGCGCCTCGTCCGCGTGCGCCTCCGCCTCGCGGATCATCCGCTGCACCTCGTCCTCCTTCAGGCCCGAGCCGCCCTCGATCTTGATCTGCTGCTCGTTCCCGGTGCCGAGATCCTTCGCGGAGACGTTGATGATCCCGTTCGCGTCGATGTCGAACGCGACCTCGACCTGCGGCATGCCCCGCGGCGCCGGCGGAATGCCGACCAGCTGGAACTTACCGAGTGTCTTGTTGTACATCGCCATCTCCGACTCGCCCTGGAGGACGTGCACCTCGACCGAGGGCTGGTTGTCCTCGGCGGTCGTGAACACCTCCGCCTTGCGGGTCGGGATCGTCGTGTTGCGCTCGATCAGCTTCGTGAACACGCCCCCCTTCGTCTCGATGCCGAGCGACAGCGGCGTCACGTCGAGAAGCAGGATGTCCTTGACCTCGCCGCGCAGCACACCGCCCTGGATCGCGGCGCCGACGGCGACGACCTCGTCCGGGTTGACGCCCTTGTGCGGCTCCTTGCCGATCAGCTCCTTGACCTTCGCCTGCACCGCAGGCATCCGGGTCATCCCGCCGACGAGCACGACGTGGTCGATCTTTGAGGCGTCGAGCCCCGCATCGGTCAGCGCCTGCTTCGTGGGGCCGACGGTGCGCTCGAGCAGGTCGTGCGTGAGCTCCTCGAGCTTCGCGCGCGTGAGCTGCAGGTCGAGGTGCTTCGGACCCTCGGAGGTCGCGGTGATGAACGGCAGGTTGATCTGCGTCGTCATCGTCGACGACAGCTCGATCTTCGCCTTCTCCGCCGCCTCGTAGAGCCGCTGCAGCGCCATCGGGTCGGCGCCCAGGTCGATGCCCTGGTCGCGCTTGAACTCGGCGATCATCCAGTCGACGATCGCCTTGTCGAAGTTGTCGCCGCCGAGGTGGTTGTCGCCGTTCGTGGCCTTCACCTCGAACACGCCCTCGCCCAGCTCGAGCACCGACACGTCGAACGTGCCGCCGCCGAGGTCGAAGACGAGGATCGTCTGGTCGGCGCCTTCCTTGTCGAGCCCGTACGCGAGCGCGGCCGCGGTCGGCTCGTTGATGATGCGCTGGACGTTCAGCCCTGCGATCTTGCCGGCGTCCTTCGTCGCCTCGCGCTGGGCGTTGTTGAAATACGCGGGGACGGTGATCACCGCGTCGGTGATCGTCTCGCCGAGGTACGCCTCGGCGTCCGTCTTCAGCTTCTGCAGGATCATCGCGCTGATCTCCGGCGGTGCGTACTCCTTGCCGCCGGCCTTGACGCGCACGTCGTCGTTCGGGCCCTTGACGACCTCGTAGGGGACGATCTTCATCTCCTCCGAGACCTCGTCGTACTTGCGGCCCATGAAGCGCTTGATCGAAAAGATGGTGTTCTGCGGGTTCGTGACCTGCTGCCGTCGGGCCGGAGCGCCGACGAGGCGCTGGCCGTCCTTGGCGAACGCGACGACGGACGGCGTCGTGCGGCCGCCTTCGGCGTTCGGGATCACGGTCGGCTCGCCGCCCTCGAGGACGGCCATGCACGAGTTCGTCGTGCCGAGGTCGATGCCGATCGTCTTTGCCATGGGTGTCTGGGTCTCCTTCTGCTTTGAACTGAGAAAATCTAAGCCGCTTTATAGCAGATCAGGCCTCATCTGGCGGCGCCGATGACGGCCCCGCCGAGGACGACGAGGAACGCGCCGAGCGCGACCCGGGGGCCGACGCGCTCGTGCCGGACGAGGAGCGCCGAGAGCGTCACGCCCCAGAGCGACTCGGTCGCGACGAGCGGCGAGACGACCGAGACCCGCCCCCGGAAGTACGCCTCGAAGAGGCAGACGTACGAAAGGCCGAAGCAGAGGCCGGCCGGCGCGAGCCGCCCCACCTCGCTCCTCGCCGGCAGGCGGCGCGCCCAGAGCGCGGTCACGAGGAGGCCCGCGAGCATCGTCGCCGCCGCCGCGGTCTCGGGGTTGGCGTGTGCGTGGAGCGCGCGGACGATGTTGTCGCGGACGGCGAAGAAGACGGTCGCACCGACGGCAGAGACGAGGCCGATCGCGCGCACGTGGTCGGGCCGGTCGCGCTCGGAGGCCAGCGCGACGCCGCCGCCCACGATCGCGAGCGCGCCGAGCACGAGCGGGGCCCGGACCGGCTCGCCGAGGAAGATGAACGCGACCGTGACCGCGACGAGCGGCGCGGCACCGACGGTGACCGACGTGCGCGACGGGCCGGCGACGAGCACCGACCGCGTGAACAGCACTTGCGAGCAGCCGGGCGCGAGCAGGCCGGCGAGGAAGAATTCCCAGCTCCGCCGCAGGTCGTGCGCAGGCAAGGCGGCGAGCACGGTCACGACCGTCGCCCACGCCACCATCGCGAGCGCGCCCGTCGCGGGCGCACCGCGCAGCCCGAGCCGGATCGCCACGGTCATCGCGCCGAACGAGGCGGCCGAGGCCAGCGCGAGCAGGACGGCGGTCATGCCGTTCGCGACCGTCGCCGCAGCCGCACCAGGGTGGTCCCGGCGCTGGGCTCCGAGAGTCCGATCCCGGCCATGATCGACGCAAAGCCGCCGAAGCCGAGCGCGCCGAGCCGGTCGCCGGCGAGCGCGTAGCCGAACACGGCCGCCCAGACGGGCTCGAGCGAGAAGACGATCGCCGTTCGGGTCGCGCTCGCGGTGCGCTGGGCCCAGGTCTGAACGACGAACGCAAGCGCGCTCGCGAACACGCCCGTGACGAGCAACGCGCCCCAGACCGTCCAGCCGTGCGGAATCGCGAGCCGCGGCGCAGCGGCGCACGCGAGCACAGCGAAGGCGAACAGCATCTCGACGAGCGTGAAGGCAAGGGGGTCGTACCTCGGCGCGTAGCGCTCGAGGAGAACGATCTGGAGCGCGTAGACCGCGGCGCCGGCGAGGACTAGCAGGTCGCCCTTCACCGAGCCGGCGTGGACGCCGGCGAGCATGGCGAGGCCGACCGTTGCCAGGGCGACGCCCGCCCACGCAGATCGACCGACGCGGATGCGGAACAGCGCGAACGCGAGGAGCGGCGTCAGGACGACGTACATGCCGGTGACGAAGCCCGCTCCGGAGACCGTCGTGCGCTGCAGGCCGAGCGTCTGGAGCGCGTACCCGCCGGCCAGGAGCGCGCCCGCGACGGCTCCCGCGCGGACGCCGTCGCGACCGAGGCTGTGGAGTCGCCGCGCGCCCGGGAGGCCGAGCGTGAGCGAGGCGATCCCGAACCGCAGCGCGAGGAACGCGAACAGCGGGTAGACCGCGACCGCGTCCTTGACCTGGACGAAGGTGACGCCCCAAACCCCAGTCACGAGCACGAGCGCGAGCAACCCGGGCATCGGTCGATTCAATACCCTGACTGCGATGCGGGTCCTCGATACGCTCGGGCGGCCGCTCCGCGACCTGCGGGTCTCGGTTACCGACCGGTGCAACTTTCGCTGCGTCTACTGCATGCCGAAGGAGGTCTTCGGCCGCGAGTACCCCTTCCTGCCCCGCGCCGACCTGCTCACGTTCGAGGAGATCGAGCGGGTCGTCCGCGCCGCGGCCGGTCTCGGCGTGACGAAGGTTCGGATCACCGGCGGCGAGCCCCTGGTCCGCCGGGACGTCGAGCGATTGGTCGCGCTGCTCGAGCCGCTGCCGCTCGATCTGACGCTGACGACGAACGGGGCGCTCCTCGCGCCGAAGGCAGGCGCGCTCGCGCAGGCGGGACTGGAACGGATCACGGTCAGCCTCGACGCCCTCGACGACGACACGTTCCGTGCGTTGAACGACGTCGACTTTCCGGTCGCACGCGTGCTCGAGGGCATCGAGGCTGCGCAGTCGGCAGGACTGCCCGTGAAGGTGAACTGCGTCGTCAAGCGCGGCGTCAACGAGGCGGAGATCCTGCCGCTGGCGTCGCATTTCCGTGGCAGCGGCGTCACGCTTCGCTTCATCGAGTACATGGACGTCGGGACGACGAACGGCTGGCAGATGGACGACGTCGTGCCGGCAGCCGAGATCGTCTCGCTCCTGCAGCGTGCGTTTCCGCTCGAGCTCGTCGATCCCGCCTATCGCGGCGAGGTCGCGCGCCGCTACCGCTACCGCGACGGCGGCGGCGAGGTCGGCGTGATCGCGTCGGTGACGCAGCCTTTCTGCGGCGAGTGTACGCGCCTCCGCCTGTCCGCCGACGGCAGTCTCTACACCTGCCTGTTCGCCGCCCGCGGGCACGACGTCCGTGCCGTCCTCCGCCGCGGGGCGGCCGACGAGGAGCTCAGGGCGGCGCTGCTCGGCCTCTGGCGGCCTCGAGCAGACCGCTACTCGGAGCTCCGCACGAGGGAGACCGCTGCCGAGCCGAAGGTGGAGATGAGCTACATCGGGGGCTGAGCAGGGGTTTTCCCTTGACGACACAAGCAGAAGTTACAATCTGCCTCCGTGTCGTCTGTGGTGGCAGCCGGACGCCGCTATCTGCCTCGTGGCTGGGCGGACTTTGGGCGCCAGATCGCGATCTGGTTCGGTTTCCTCGTCGTCTACCAGCTCGCCCGCGGCTTCGCAGACCGCCACCCCGACGAGGCGTTCGCGAACGGCCTCCGGGTCGTGCACATCGAGACGCACTTCACGAACCGCCTGTACGAGCTGACGCTACAGCAGTTCGTCGATCAGCGCACCTGGCTCGCGAGCCTCGTCAGCTGGACGTACTGGAACTCGGAGTTCACGGTGCTCGGGCTCGCGCTCCTCTGGGTCTATTTCCGGCGCCACGAGATCTTCTTGCGCTTTCGCAACTCGATCCTGTTCGCGAACATCCTCGGGCTCTTCGGCTACGTCTTCATGCCGACTGCGCCGCCGCGCATGCTGGGCCTCGGCTTCGTCAACGTGCACAGCGACGGTCTCGTCCAGCTCGCGGCAAATCCGTACGCCGCGATGCCGAGTCTGCACGCCGCCGACTCGCTGATCGTGGGCATCGTGCTCGCGTCCGTCGTCCGCCACTGGTGGGCGAAGGTCTTCTGGTCTCTGTGGCCCGCCTGGGTCTGGTTCGCGGTGATGGCGACCGGCAACCACTTCTGGCTCGACTGCCTCGCCGGGATGGCCGTCGCGCTGATCTCGCTCGGCCTGGTATTCCGGCGCGACGTGTTCCGCTCCGTCTTCCTCCGGGCCTGAGCGGCAGGTCGCCAGCCCGGTACGTGGGTCGGCGGAGGACGCTGCTACGGTCCTTGCCGTGAGCAAGGCTGCCGCGATTAAGCAGGGCTACACCGCCGGCGCGCGCACGCTCGCCGCGCGCTCGATGCTCGGCCTGGCGCGGACCCGTGTGACGCCGAACGCCCTGACGGCTGCCGGCGTCGCGCTCTGCGGCGCGGCATCGGTGCTCGTGCTCTTCGAGCGTCACGGCGAGCTCGTGTTCTACTGGCTCGGGGCGGTGCTGTTCGTGGCCGGCTCGGTCCTCGACATCCTCGACGGGGCGCTCGCGCGGGCGGGAGGCAAGACGACGCCCTTCGGAGCGTTCATCGACTCGACCACCGACCGGATCAGCGAGGGCCTCATGCTGACCGCGATCGCCTACGTGTTCGCGCGGCACGGGCGCGACGTGTTCGTGGCCGTCGCGGTGGCAGCGGTCGCGGGCTCCTACCTGGTCTCGTACACGAGGGCCCGCGCCGAGGCGCTCGGGCTTCGCGGCGACGTCGGGATCGGCTCCCGCGCCGAGCGCGTCGTCGTCATCACCGCCGGCCTCGTGCTCGCACCGTGGGGCGTCCTGCAGTGGGCGATCGTCGTGCTCGCGACGACGGCCTGGTTCACGGTTCTGCAGCGGGTGCTGTCCGTGCGCTCACAGCTTCTCTCCCGATAGCACTGATGTGCTATCACTCCGTCGAATGGCGGAGACTCGGAGTGACGTCCTCGTTCGGCTGCCGGCCGACCTGAGGCGCCGGCTGACGGCCGAGGTCGAGCGCCGCGGCGCGAGCCTGAACGACGTCGCCGTCGCGATCCTGGCTTCACGCTTCGCCGTGCCGTTCCGACCGAGCGGCCGCCGCGGCGCAACCCCGCGCGTCTCGTCGGGCGGAGTTCTCCTGCGGATGCCGCGTGAGCTGAAGGACAAGCTCTCGCGCCGGGCGGCCGAGCGGCGCCGCAGCACCCACGACCTCATCGTCGAAGTCCTGAGCGACGGACTCGGCACGCAGCGAAAGGAAGCGATGACGAACACGAACGGCTCCTCGAACGGCCATCTCCCCGACAACGGCAAGGTGCGCATCGCGATCGTCGGCGTCGGCAACTGCGCCAACTCGCTGCTGCAGGGAGTCGAGTACTACAAGGACGCGCCGGACGACCAGTTCGTTCCGGGCCTGATGCATGTCAACCTCGGCGGCTATCACGTACGCGACGTCGAGTTCGTGGCCGCGTTCGACGTCGTCAAGGGCAAGGTCGGCATCGACCTCGCCGAGGCGATCTGGGCGCACCCGAACAACACGATCAAGTTTGCCGACGTCAAGAAGACGGGCGTCGTCGTCTCGCGCGGCATGACGCATGACGGGCTTGGCAAGTACCTCTCGCAGGTCGTGGAGAAGGCGCCGGGCGAGACCGACGACGTCGTCGGGAGCTTGCGCGAGCGGCAGGTCGACGTGGTGGTCAACTACCTGCCGGTCGGCTCTGAGGAGGCGACGAAGTGGTACGCGGAGCAAGTCCTCGCCGCCGGTTGCGCGATGGTGAACTGCATGCCCGTCTTCATCGCGCGGGAGCCGTACTGGCAGCGGCGCTTCGAGAGCGCAGGCTGCCCGATCATCGGCGACGACATCAAGTCCCAGGTCGGCGCCACGATCACGCATCGCGTGCTGACGTCGCTGTTCCGCGAGCGCGGCGTCCACCTCGACAAGACGATGCAGCTGAACGTCGGCGGCAACTCGGACTTCCTGAACATGCTCGAGCGCGAGCGGCTCGAGTCGAAGAAGATCTCGAAGACGAATGCGGTCACGTCGATGCTCGACTACGAGCTCGAGCCGGGAAACGTGCATGTCGGTCCGTCCGACTACGTGCCGTGGCTGACCGACCGCAAATGGGCCTATATCCGGATGGAGGGGTCGGCGTTCGGCGACGTGCCGCTGAACGTCGAGCTCAAGCTCGAGGTGTGGGACTCGCCGAACTCGGCCGGCATCGTCATCGACGCCGTCCGGCTCGCGAAGCTCGCCCTGAACAACGGCATCGCCGGCGCACTCGAGGGGCCGAGCGCGTACCTGATGAAGTCGCCGCCGAAGCAGATCGTCGACGACGAGGCATACGAGCTCTCGGAGCAGTTCATCGAACAGAATCGGCGCACACCCGCCAAGGCGACCGCGAAGGCGTAACCCGCAGCGGCCGATGCGAACGCCGCCGCCGGCAAGGCAAGCCGCCCCGCCACGAGGCGGGCCGAACGAGCGGACTGTGGGCGAAGAAGCACAAAATCGGCACACGGGCGGCACACACACGCGAGCCCTTCGTTGGTAGCGTCGCCCTTCGAGGGCGGCGGGTCGGCTCCCCACCCTGAGTGGGGGACCGCGCACGGGGACACGGGCTCCGGCTTCCGCGGCGGGCCTGGTCGACTGCGCGAGCGGGTTCGCGCAGTCGCGGCGGCCCGGTTCGCCGACCGCCGTGCGGGCCGGACGCCGCCGTGGCGGGCGCCGCGGTTCGAGCTCTTGCTGCTCGCGCTCGTCCTCGTCGCAGCCTGCTCGACGATCAACGGGACGAGCATCGAGGACGTCTCGCGGATCTGCCTCGCCCGGTCGCTCCTCCACGGCGAGGTGAACGTCGACCGCTGCCGGGGCGAGCTCGTGAACGTGGTGCAGCGCGACGGTCACCTCTACTCGACGAAGGCGCCGGGCATGTCCGCGCTCCAGATTCCGTCCGCGGAGGCGGTCCGGCTCCCGCCCGATCAGGACTGGGCGCCCGACGGCGACACGAAGCTCTGGGCGGTCCGGCTCCTCTCGAGCGGCCTGGGGTTCGTCGTCTGCGCCTTCCTCGTCGGCCGGTTGTCGGAAGGGATCGCGCCCGGCTTCGGCGGCGCCGCGCTTGTCGCCTTCGCACTCGGAACGCTGATCGCGCCGGTCGCGGTCGTGAGCTACGACCAGGCGGCGGTCGCTGCGCTGGCCTTCGCGGCGTTCGCCCTCGCCTGGCACCGGCGTCCGGGGGCCGCCGGTCTTGCGGCCGGCGCTGCGCTCCTCGTCGACTACGGCGCCGCGCCCATCCTCGTGCTCCTCGCCGGCTACATGCTGCTGCGTGGCGGCCTGAACGGGCTCGCCCGCTACGCCGCCGGCGCCGTCCTGGGCGTCGCCCTGCTCGCCGCCTACGACTGGGCCGCCTTCGGCACGCCCTGGCGCACGCCGCTCGGCGGCGGCTTCCCGGTCCCGACCGTTCACGGCGCCTGGAAGGTGTTCCTCGCCGACCGAGGGCTGCTCGTCGTCTCCCCGGTCGTGGTCGCCGCCGCACTCGGCCTCGTGCTCCTCTGGCGTCGGGGCTACCGCGCGGAGGCCGCCCTCGCGACGGTCGTGACTGCGGTCTTCACGCTCGCGAACTGCGGCTTCGCGGATCCCTACGGCGGCACCTCCCCGGGCCCGCGGTACCTCGTCCCTGCGTTGCCGTTCCTCGCGCTCGGGCTCGGACCGTTCTGGGCCGCACGCCGGCTGGTGACCGCCTTCGTCGCTGGCGTCTCGATCGTCGCAACCACCGCGGTGACGGTCTCGTGGGCGAGCGACGTCCACTACCGGCACACCGTCTGGCGGGAGCTCGCGCCCTACCCCGCCGAGCTAGGCTCGGCCCGGATCGCCGACTACCTCGAGCGCAGCGCGTTCTCGTGGGTCGGTGCGAACCCGAAGCAAGGGGCGCTCCTGGCCGGGTTGTTTGCGGCGACGGCCTTCGTGATCGCGCTGATCGACGCTCGGGAGTAGGCTGGGACGAGTGCGCATCTGTCTGGTGACGCCGTTCGCGTGGTCGCGGCCGCACGACGTCAACGAGCACGTCGCGGGTGTCGCTGACGCTCTGCGTGAGCGCGGCCACGTCGTCACCGTGCTCGCGCCCTCGACCCGTGCCGCGGACCTGCGCGCGGGCCGGCACGCACTGCTCGAAGGCCGGCCGCAGGACGTGATCGCAGTCGGGCCCGCGGTGCCGATCTCACGCCGCTCGCAGATGGGCGTCCCGGTCGGGGTGCGCGCGAGCCTCTCGCTCGCGCTCTCGCAGGGCCGCTTCGACCTCGTGCACGGCTTCGAGCCCGGGCTGCCGTCTCTCTCGTACCTTGCCCTGCTCGAGACCGACGCGCTGGCGGTCGCGACGTTCTGCTCGCCCGACCGACTCGGCTATCCGCCGGCCCGCTCGCAGCGCGAGCGGCTGCTCACGCGGCTCGATGCGTTGCTCGCGCTCTCCGAGCACGCGCGCGACGCGGCGGCCGAGCGGTTCCCGGGCGAGTACCGGCTGATCTCGCCCGGCGTCGATCTCGGGCTGTTCGCGCCGGCCGCCAAACGACCGGTGGTCGTCGTCGAGCTCCGCCCCGAAGAGCGGGCGGTCGCACGCGGGATCCTCCACGAGCTGCGCGCGCTGCCCGGCTGGGAAGCCGTGCTGCTGCGCACGAAGCCGCTGACGGCGCGGCCTCCGATCCCGCGAGAGCTCGTCGGCCGGGTGCAAGTCCGCACTGCGCGGAGCGGCGCGGCCCGCGCCGTCGTGCTGAACGAGGCCGCCGTCTTCGTGCCGGGAATCGACGGGCTGCCGCGCGTCGTGCTCGAAGCCAAGGCGGCAGGCTGCGCGATCGCGGCGCCGGCCGGCGTTGACGACCAGCCGGAGCTCGCCGTCGCGGCCGCCGCACGCCTCCTCGAGGACGGCGAGCTGCGGGCGCGCGAAGGAGCGAGGGCCCGGCGCGAGGCCGAGGGGCAGTCCTTTGCGCACGTCGCGGCGGAGCTCGACGACCTCTATTCGGGCCTCCATCAGCGCCGCCGCCGACCCCGGATCGCCGACCCGCTCGCCGACCGCCCGTGGATCTTCGCCGACCTGCACATGCACACCTCGTGGTCGCACGACTGCGCGATCGATCCGGCCGAGCTCGTCGATCATTCGGAGTCCGAGGGCCTCGGCGCGATCGCAATCACCGACCACAACGTCTTCGGCGGAGCGCTCGAGACCCTCGACCTGGCGCGCGACCGCGAGCTCTTCGTCATCCCCGGCGAGGAGATCAAGACCGACAGGCAGGGCGAGGTGATCGGGCTTTTCATCGAGCGCGAGATCGCGAGCGGCATGCCGTTTGCCGACACGCTCGCGGCGATCCGAGAGCAGGGCGGCCTGGTCTACTTGCCGCATCCGTTCGACCGCATGCACACCGCGCCCGAACCGGCGACGCTGCACCGCCATCTCGCAGACATCGACGTGTTCGAGGTCTACAACGCCCGTCTCCTGTTCGACGCCCCGAACGAGGAAGCGCTGCGATTCGCGCGGAAGTACGACCTCACCGCCGGTGCGGGCTCCGATGCACACGTCCTCCAGGGTGTCGGCACCGGTGGCCTGCGGATGCGGGCGTTCCGCGACGCGGAGGAGTTCCTCATCTCGCTCCACACCGCGGAGATCGTTCGTCGCCCGAAGTCGCTCGCGTACCTGCAGAGCCTGAAGTGGATGGCCCAGGTCAAGGAAAAGGTCCGCTAGCCGAGAAAGGTCCCCTGCCCTCGTGACCGCCGCCGTGACGACCGACGAGATCTTCGACCGCTACCTGAAGAAGGCGATCACCGAGGTCAATCGCCTCTCGGACGAGATCGCGCAAGCCGCTGCCGGACGGGTGCCGGTGCTCCCGAGCGGTCATCCGCTCGCGTCGATCTTCCTGCTCAAGTACGCGCCGCAGCAGCAGGAGGTCCAGGAAGGAATCGCGTTCCACGGTCGCGCCGGGAACGCACTCATCAAGTCGCTCCAGCGACTGCGCGTCGACCCGCTCGAGGTGTACGGGACGACCTGCCTCAAGTTCGCGAGCGGCGACGAGAGCGAGTCCGCGCCGTGGCTCGCGCGCGAGTTGCGCATCGTGCAGCCGAAGCTCGTCGTCGTCATGGGCGAAAACGCGCTGCACTTCTTGAACGAGCTCGCGTTCCCGCTCTCGCAGCCCGTCGAGGCTACGCTTGGCGAGCTGCAGCGCTTCACGCCGACGATCGAGGCGCTGTACGTCCCGGACATCGACAGATCGCTCGACGAGCAAGCCGCGAAGACCCGCTTTTGGAACGCCTTCAAGCCCGTCGGGCCCTGGTGGGCCGAGCTGCCGCCTTACTAGTCCTGGCGACGGTCGTCGGCGTCTACTACGGCGTCGTCGCCGATCTGCCGACCACGGGGCTCTGGTGGGAGATCGCCTGGCTCGCGGTCGGGGTGATTCCGGCCGTGTGCCTGTTCGCGCTGCTGCTGTTGCCGCTCGCGCGCCTGCCGGCTGCCGTCGACGCAGCGGTCGGCATCGGCTTCCTCGGGCTTGCGCTCGTGTTCGGCCTCTCCGGGCTGCACGTGCTTGCGAACTTCGCGAAGCTCGGGGCGATGACGTTCCTCGCCTGGGCGTTCCTTTGGCTCTTCGAGGAGGTCTCGTGGGTCGTGCTCGTGGCGTTCATCGTGCCGTGGGTCGATGCCTACTCGGTGTGGCGCGGGCCGACGAAGTCGATCGTCAACCACCATGCGACCGTCTTCTCCGCATTCTCGTTCGCGTTTCCGGTTCCGGACGGAGCGACACATCTCGGGCTCCCCGACCTCTTCTTCTTCTCGCTCTTCCTCGCCGCCGCCGCGCGCTTCGGGCTGCGCGTGCGCCTGACGTGGCTGGCGCTCTCCCTGTCCTTCGGCGCGACGATGGCGATCGCAATCTGGCAGGACGTCGGCGGCCTGCCGGCGCTGCCGCTGCTCTCGCTCGGCTTCCTCGCGCCGAACGCCGACCTGCTCTGGCGGCGCCTGCGCAAGCAACCCCAGTCTCTGACACGGCTCAGAGATGTGTCAGACACAGATGCGAGAGCGTAACGCCCCGGCGTTCCGCTCTTGTGACAGGTCGCCGGGCGAATTCGGGGCGGCGCCTGGGTTTGCGCGCCGGCATGTCCGACACGGCTCAGAGAAGTGTCAGAGACGGTTGTGAAAGTGTGACGGCTCAGCGTTCCAGAGTTGCGACGGTCTCGACGTGCGGCGTGTGCGGGAACATGTCGACCGGACGGGCTTGCACGAACCGGTAGCCGTAGTCCTCGCGCAGCTTCTTCGCGTCGCCCGCGAGCGTGGTCGGATTGCACGAGATGTAAACGACCCGGGGCGCTGCGAGCTCGCCGAGCCGCCGCAGCGCCTTGCCGGCAAGACCGGCGCGTGGCGGATCGACGACGACCACGTCCGGATCGCCGGCGCGGTTTCGCAACTCGCGCAGAACCTCGCCGACGTTGCCCGCGAAGAACGCCGCGTTCGTGATCCCGTTGAGCTCCGCGTTCTCGAGCGCGCACGCGACCGCCTCCTCCGAGATCTCGACGCCCCAGACCGTCAGCGCGTCGCGCGCGAGTAGGAGGGCGACGGTGCCGATCCCGGAGTAGAGGTCGTACACGGTCTCGCTGCCGGTCAGCCCGGCGGCCGCGCGCGCGAGCTCGTACAGCCGCTCCGCCATCCGCGTGTTCGTCTGCAAGAACGCGTTCGGCCGGACGCGAAAACGCAGCCCGCCGAGCTCCTCCTCGATTGCCTCGTCGCCCCACAGGAGCTCGCTCGGCAGGTTCGTCACCTCGGCGGGGGACTCGTTCACCGACCAGTGGACCGAGCGCACCGCGGGAATCGCGGTCAGCACCTCGATCAGCCGCTCGCGGTCGAATCGCTCGCGCGCGTGGCTGACGAGCTGGACGAGCGCCTGGCCGGTGCGAAGGCCCTCGCGCACGACGAGATGCCGGAGGTAGCCGTCGCCGCTCGCCTGGTCGTAGGCCGGCAGCCGCTCCTCGCGCGCCCAGTCGCGCACCGCATTCCTGATCGCGTTGCCGGTCTCGGTCGTCAGCCAGCAGCGCTCGATCGGAAGAACGTCGTCCCAGCGCCCCGCACGGTGCAGGCCGAGCTCGGCCCCGTCCGGGCCGGGCGCGAACGAGTACTCCATCTTGTTGCGGTAGTGGAAGAGCTCGTCGGCGCCGACGATCGGCTCGAGCGCCGGCTCCTCGATGCCGCCGATGCGCCGCAGCGAGTCGTCGACCCAGCCGTGCTTCGCCTCCAGCTGCGCCGCGTACGCGAGGTCCTGGAAGCGGCAGCCGCCGCACATCGGGTAGTGCGCGCACGGCCACTCGACGCGCGCCGGACCCGCCGCGAGCACCTCGGTCACGACCGCCTCGGCATGCCGCCGCTGCACCTTCGTGACGCGCGCCCGCACCGTGTCGCCCGGGAGGCCGCGTCGCACGAAGACGACGAAGCCGTTGAGGCGCGCGACGCCGTTCCCGCCGTACGCGAGCGAGTCGATCCGGAGCTCGAGCTCCTGGTCGCGGACGACAGGGGCGGCCACCGGCTGAGACTACCCAAGTGGAGTCGTCACTCCGCTTCTGCTACGGTAAGCGGAATGAGCACTCCGGTTTCCGACCGGCCGCTCCGCCAGGACGCCGAGCGTAACCGCGAGCGCATCGTCGCCGCCGCGCGCGACGCCTTCGCCCAAGGGGGACTCGACGTGTCGATGGACGAGGTCGCGCGCCGCGCCGGCGTCGGCATCGGCACCGTCTACCGCCGCTTCCCGGACAAGGAGGCGCTCATCGACGCCGTCTTCGAGGACGCGCTCCGCGAACTCGTCGCGATCGCCCGCGAGACCCTCGCCGACCCGGACGCCTGGCGCGGGTTCGCCAGCTACCTCGAGCGCGTGATGGTTTTGAACGCGGAGAACCGCGGACTCCACGCGGTCATGGGCTCCCGCGAGCACGGGCGCGACCGGCTCGACGCCGTTCGCGCGCGGATGCGCCCGCTGGTCGGCAAGCTCGTCGAGCGTGCGCAGGAGGAAGGAACGCTGCGCTCCGACTTCAGTCCACTCGACCTGCCGCTCGTGTTCGCGGCGGCCGGCCGGATCGCCGAATTGACGGGCGACGTCGACCCAGAGCTGTGGCGGCGATTCCTCGGGGTGCTCCTGGACGGGCTGCGGGCCGGAAGCGCCACGCCCCTGCCTCACCCGCCGCTGCGCGCCTCGCAGCTCGCTCGGCTCGGCCACCGCGCCGCACGGAGGCCGTCGTGACCGAGGAACGGCTCCGCGGCCGCGCGCTCTGGGTCGTCTTCGGCGCGCTGATGCTCGGGATGTTCCTGGCGGCGCTCGACCAGACGATCGTCTCGACCGCGCTGCCGACGATCGTGGGCGACCTCGGCGGACTCGACCACCTGTCGTGGGTGGTCACGTCGTACCTCCTCGCGTCGACGGTCTCGACGCCGCTCTACGGGAAGCTCGGCGACATGCTCGGCCGCAAGCCGGTCTTCCTCGCCGCGATCCTGATCTTCCTCGCCGGCTCGATGCTCGCCGGCCTTTCGCAGACGATGGGCGAGCTGATCGGCTTCCGCGCGCTCCAGGGCATCGGCGCCGGCGGCCTGATGGTCGGGGCCCAGGCGATCATCGCCGACATCGTGCCGCCGCGCGAGCGCGGCCGCTACATGGGCCTGATCGGCTCCGTGTTCGCCGTCGCCTCGGTCGCAGGGCCGCTGCTCGGCGGCTTCTTCGTCGACAACCTCTCCTGGCGCTGGGTGTTCTACGTGAACGTGCCCGTCGGGGCGCTCGCGATCGTGATCGTCGTCACGCGGCTCCACCTACATACGCCCCACGTTCGGCACAGCGTCGACTACCTCGGCACCGCGCTCCTCGCCGCAGGCGTCAGCGCCCTGATCCTGGTCGCCACGTGGGGCGGCAACGAATACGCCTGGGGCTCGCCCGTCATCCTCGCGCTCGCGATCGGCGGCGCGCTGCTCCTCGCGGTCTTCATCTGGTGGGAGCGGCGGGCGACCGAGCCGATCCTCCCGTTGACCCTCTTCCACTCGCGCGTCTTCGACGTCGCGAACGCCATGGGCTTCATGATCGGCTTTGCGATGTTCGGCGCGATCGTGTTCATCCCGCTCTTCCTGCAGATCGTCTACGGCGCGTCGCCGACCAGCTCGGGGCTACGGATGCTGCCGCTGATGGCGGGGCTGCTCACGGCCGCGATCCTGTCCGGCCGGGCGATCTCGCGCCTCGGTCGGTACAAGGCCTTCCCGATCGCAGGCACGGCGACGCTCGCGGCCGGCATGTATCTCCTCTCACGGCTCGGCGTGGGCACCGCACCGTGGGTCGCGTCGGTCTACATGCTCGTCGTCGGGGTCGGCATCGGACTCGTGATGCAGGTGCTCGTCCTCGCCGTGCAGAACGATGCACAGCCGCAGAACATCGGCGTCGCTACCTCTGCGGCGACCTTCTTCCGCTCGTTCGGCGGCGCGTTCGGCGTCGCGATCTTCGGTGCGATCTTTGCCGCACGGCTCAAGCTGCCCGCCGTCGTGAAGGCGCGCGTCGGCGGCGGCGCGCAGATCAATCCCGCTCGGGCGAAGTTGCTCCCGCCCCACGTTCACGAGCTCTTCCTGCGCGCGTTCGCGCACGCGCTGCACGGCGTCTTCCTCTACGGCGTGGTGCTCACGCTCCTCCCGTTCGCGCTCGCGTGGTTCCTCGACGAGGTGCCGCTGCGCGAAACCCTCCAGCGCCAGGCGCCGGCCCCGGCTACTGCAGCACGCTGAGGAAGACGGACCGCGTGCGCGGCCCGTCGAACTCGCAGAAGAAGATCCCCTGGTAGGTCCCGAGCCCGAGCTTGCCGTCCCGCAGCGGCACGAGCACCTGTGGCCCGACGACCGAGGCTCGGCCGTGCGACGGGCCGTTCGGACCGTCGACATCGTCGTGCGTCCAGTTCCAATCGCTGCCGACGACCCGCTCGAACGCCGCCTCCAGGTCCTGAACGAGGGCGGGGTCGATCTTCTCGTTGATCGTCACGGCAGCGGTCGTGTGCGGCACGTAGACGAGGAGCGCCGAGCCGCCACCGTTCACCGCCGCGCGGACCTGGTCGGTGATGTCGAGCAACTGTGTCTTCCGCTCGGTCTGCAGCCTGATCTCCTCCACGAGCCGTATCCTACGGCCCGGTGGTCGCCGATACCCTGACGAATAGCGAGCTCGACGCCTTCCGGGCCGACGCAGACCGCTTCATCGCCGAGCTCGACGAGGAGTACTTCCTCCACTTCGCCGGACACAAGGAGGCGCTCGAGGTCGAGCAGATCTACGAGCGCCACGAGGAACTGACGCGACTCGAGACGGCAAAACGCCTCTCGGGCGCGCCGGTCGAGCTGTGGCGATTTGCCTGCGAGGGCTACCTCGGCAACCTGACCCGCGCGCACCAGGAGAAGATCGCGACGGTCGAGGCCGAGCTCGAGGCGACCGTCGACGGCGAGAGGATCCCGTTCCGGATGCTGCGCGTCGCCCTTTCGAACGAGCCCGACCGCGACCGACGCGAGCGGCTCGAAGCCGAGCGACTGACGCTCACCGAACAGCACCTAAACCCCGTCTACCTCGAGGCCGCACGCATCGACCGGGAAGCGGTGCGTGCGCTTGACGTCCCCAACTACTACGAGCTCTACAAGCAGTTCGGGTTTCGGCTCGACGAGCTCGCGGCCGAGTGTACGGAGCTACTGGACGCGACCGAGCGGACGTGGGAGGAGGTCGGCGACCGCATGTTCCGCGAGCGGCTCGGGATCGGTCTCTACGAGGCCCGCTCGTGGGACGTCGCCCGCCTTTTCCGCGCACCGGAGTGGGACACCGCGTACCGGCCGGACGCGATGGTTCCGGCCCTCGAGGCGACGCTGAACGAGCTCGGGATCGACCTGCGGGCGCAGGAGAACGTCCACCTCGACCTGGAATCGCGCCCGGCGAAGAGCCCGCGCGCGTTCTGCGCCCCGATCGAGGTGCCGGAACGGATCATGCTCGTCATCCAGCCCATCGGCGGCCGCGACGACTGGGAGGCGCTCTTCCACGAGGCCGGCCACACCGAGCACTACGCGCACACGTCTGCCGACCTGCCGATGGAGGCGAAGCGGCTCGGGGACATGGCTGTCACCGAGGGCTGGGCGATGCTGCTCCAGCACCTGACGACGGAGCCCGCCTGGCTCAACCGCCGACTCGACGTGCCGCGCGTCAACGAGCTCGCGAACGAGGGCGCGGCGACGCTCCTCTACTACGTGCGGCGCTACTGCGCGAAGCTCCTGTACGAGATCGAGTTCTTCCAGGCCGACGACCCGGCGACGATGCGGCCGCGCTACGCAGAACTGTTGACGGAGGCGCTGAAGCTCCCCGCGCGCGCTGAGAACTATCTCGCCGACATCGACGGCTCCTTCTACGTCACCGGCTACCTGCGCTCGTGGGCGTTCGAGGCGCAGCTGCGCGAGTTCCTGCGCGGCGAGTTCGGGAACGAGTGGTTCGCGCGCCGCGAGGCGGGCGAGCTGCTGCGCGAGCTCTGGTCGCTCGGGCAAGGGCCGACGGCGGACGAGCTGCTCCGCGACGTCACCGGCGCGACGCTCGAGATGGGGGCGGTGGCCGACCGGATCCGCGAGGGCCTACTTCGGTAGCAGGGCGATCGCGACCGCGTAGACCGCGATCAGCGCGAGCGAGTCGATCCCGAGCCAGAGATAGGTGCGCTGGGGACGCGCGACGATCGCCATCGCGGCGATCCCCGTCATCAGGATCCCGGCCGCGCCGAGCCAGACGTCCGAGTGGTGCGCAGCGACGATCACGGGCGTGCCGGCGATCAGGTCGGCAACGAGGAGCAGGGTGATCTGGAAGGCGTTGCCGCCGAAGATGTCGCTGACGGCGAGCTGCATGTCGCCGAGCTGCACAGCGCGGACCCCGCTCGAGATCTCGGGCAGCGAGGTCGCCACGGCGAGCACGGTCGCCCCGAAGACGGCGCCGCCGATGTGCGCGCGTGAGGCGAGCAGGCTGCCTGAGGCCTGCAGCGCAACACCGGCGACGAGCGTCACGACCGCGGCCGCGAGGAAGATCGCGAGCACGCGCACCTTCGACGCGCCGGCGTACGGATGCACGTCGCCCTGACGGCGGTACCGGCGGCCGGGCGTCGCGCCGGGCGGCGCCTCGACGTGGTACTCCGGATGCATCCGCGCGCGGTTGACGATCCAGAGGCCGAGGAGCCAGAGGACGACGACCGCGATCGAGGTCGGGCTCGCGCCGAACACGTTCTTCGAAGGGGACAGGGCGGCACCGCCGAGGGCGGTACCGAGGACGACGATCACGATCAACGCCTCGATCACGGGCAGCAGCGAGCCGACCAGGTAGCTGAGCGGCCGCTCTGGGCCGCTGACGGCGTCCAGGATCACGAGCACGAGCGTCTGCACGGCGACGCCGCCGATCAGGTCGCCGACGGCGAGGTCGAGGTGCCCGGCACGCGCAGCCGAGACCGTGATCGCAATCTCGGGCAGCGTCCCCGTGATCGCGAGCAGGACGAGGCCGCCGAAGGCATCGCCGAGCCCGAAGCGGTCGTCGAGCGCGTCGGTCGTGTTGGAGAGAAAGACGCCGGCGGCCCAGGTGGCGGCTCCGCCCGCCACGAACACGAGGACGAGGAGCGGCGTCGAAAGCGCGCCCACCGCCGAACGATGCTAGTGGTGCGCCCGGACGGCCTCTCGACCCCAGCAGGCGCCGAGTGGCAATCCGCTTAGGATGCCGCCATCCTCCCGCTCCGCGACAACGTCCCGACGCGGCGATTCCCGGTCGTCACCGTCGGCCTGATCGCGGCCTGCTTCCTAGTCTGGTTCTGGGAGCTCCACGCCAGGACGACCCGGATCGACCACTACTCCTACTATCCGTGCGCCGTCTCCGGGCCGTGCGTGGGGACCGATGCCCAGCATCACCTGCCCTGGTTCGAGGGCGCGTTCACGGCGATGTTCCTGCACGCAAGCTGGACGCACATCCTCGGCAACATGCTCTTTCTCTGGATCTTCGGCAACAACGTCGAGGACGCGCTTGGCCGGCTCCGCTACCTCCTCTTCTACCTCGCCTCCGGTCTCGCCGCGACGCTCGGCCAGACGATCGTCACCCTCCACTGGGCCGGTCCGGCAGCTGCGAGCGTCCCGAACCTCGGGGCGAGCGGGGCGATCGCCGGGGTCCTCGGGGCCTACTTCGTCCTGCTCCCGCGAGCAAGCGTGCTCACGCTCATCTTCTTCTTCTTCGTGCCGCTGCCCGCCTTCGTCTTCCTCGGTATCTGGTTCGTGTTCGAGCTCTGGGAGGGCGGCTTTTCGCTCACGCAGCCGAACGCGGGCGGCGGTGTCGCGTTCTTCGCCCACATCACCGGTTTCGTCTTCGGCGTCCTGCTCGTCCGGCCGCTGACCGTCCGCCAGCCCCTCCAGCCGAGCTGGTGAGCCCGCGGCTGCCCTTCGACGAGCACGTCCGGCGAGCGCTCGACACGCTCCCGCCCGACCTCGCCCGAGCGCTCGAGAACGTCGCCGTCGTCGTTGCCGAGCAGGACCCGGAGGACCCCGACCTGTTCGGGCTCTGGGAGTCGGCCCCGTACATGCCCGACAAGATCACGATCTTCCGCCGCCCACTCGTCGAGTCGTTCCCCGACCCGGCCGAGCTCGAGCGCGAGATCGGGATTACGGTGCTCCACGAGCTCGCCCACTACTTCGGGATCGACGAGGATCGACTCGAGGAGCTCGGCTACGAGTAAGAGGTTTGGCCGCAGGAATGCCGGGTACCGCTCGGTCGTTATCCGAGCCATGCGAACGCTAGAAGAGATCAGGCAAGAGATCGACCGGCTGTCCGACCGGCGGGCGGATGTCCTGCATGAGCTCGCAGACGGCCACGACGAAAAGCTCGCGGCCGAGCACCAGCGGCTCGAGGACGACATCGCGGCCCTCTGGGAGGAGCAGCGCATAGCGCGGGCCACGATCCGCTTCGGGAACCGTGACGAGATCATCCAGCGAGCCCGGCACGACGAGCGGCTGTCGCGCGCGGCGTAGAACCAGGAACGGCTCCGGGCACGGGCGCTCGCCCGGCTCGGAGCTCACCGACGGTGGAAGGTCCTCGTCTCCGCATTTGGCTCGAGCGCGGTGAGCTCGAGCGCGGCCGGGGCTATTGGCTACGCGACGCCGCCTCGGGCGAAGCGCTCCGCTGGGATGACCCCCGGCTCGCCCCCGCCGGCGTCCGCGTGCTGGCGGTGGCCGGCGCCTCGCACCGGCTCGAGGCGCTGCAGGCCGACGGGTTCGCCCCCGGCTCGGCGCTTGCGCTCGTCCCGGAGCCGGACAACGAGCACGACCGGCACGCGATCGGGATCTGGGACGCCGACCGCCGGATTCAGGCCGGCTACGTCCCCGCTGCCGATGCGAAGGAGCTCAGCCTGCCGCTCGAGGCGCTCGCGCTCTGGGAGTGGCGCGATGACGATCGCCGCGTCGGCCTGCGCGTGATCGTCGCGCCGCCGAGCGTGTGGCTCGGCCGGCCGCGCCGCTAGGCGGACTGGCAGACGCCGAGGCCGATCGACTGGACGCCGGCCTGGTTCGAGTTGGGGCTCGTCCAGTTGTTCCGCGTCGCTTCGACGACGTAGTACTGCGTCTGCAGCTGGCCGATCGTGTCGGTGTAGGTCGTCGTCGTCCGGCCGTTGACCGTCGCGATCCGCGAATCAGGGCCCCCGTTCGTCGTTCCGCGGAGAACGACGTAGCCGGTGGCCGCGACAGACGTGGTCGC
>Ga0209579_10000733_pt1 | contig 30065 bp, 57 predicted proteins | sample Coa_R1_2_FD_187152 | JGI IMG/M metagenome (GOLD analysis project Ga0209579, IMG submission 187152) | Surface soil microbial communities from Centralia Pennsylvania, which are recovering from an underground coalmine fire - Coalmine... | ecosystem: Environmental > Terrestrial > Soil >... | reverse complement strand
CTCGGTCCATCCATTGGTTGGAGCATCGACAATGCTAACCGGCACCGGAGCAGCGATTGAAGGCGGCGGATTCGACGTCCTTTTGTTCCGAGCCGGAGGAGTGGGGCCAGCCGCGCCCGGGCGGAGAATGATTTCTTTCACGTTTTCGGCGGCGTGGCCCAGCTGGCCCTCACGGGAATGTGAAAAGCTTCGATCTTGGCGTGAATGTTCTGACGGTATAAAGGCAGCTGATTGACGACGTCAACCAACTGATTCGCGATGGTCCATCCGAACCCGCAGGCCGCCACGATCGAGAGAAGGATGGTCGTAAAAACCGCCATCACGCGGCCCGTATGTAGTCTCTCGAGAAGCGCTACCCCTGGAGTCAGCAGAAACGTCAGTATGAGAGCAAATGCGAAGGGGGTGAGAACCTCACGCGTAAAGTACAACACCGCGATCGCGCCGAACAGGACAACGACGCCCGTGTGACCCCGGAGCTTAGGCGATATCCCGAGCGCTCATGGCAGGTCGTGTTTCAGGGACTCTTGTCTTCGCAGACGCAAGCTGAGGAGGAAGCACGCCAGTGACCAAGGTGACCGCAGATCGTCGTGAGCGGTACGAGCGGCGTCGATTATCCTGCAGCTGATTACGGGCCACCAGCGTGCACGTTCCCGATGCGTAAGGAGAAACAAAAATGGCATCAAATACAGCTGTGTATGGTCTGTACAAAGACCGTCGCGGCGTCGAAGAAGCAGTGGATTCCTTGAAGCACAGCGGCTTTCGGAACACGGATATCTCCGTTTTATTCCCGGACAACCAGGGCTCCAAGGATTTCGCTCATGAAAAGAACACCAAGGCGCCGGAAGGTGCAATCGCCGGAGCCGGTTCCGGAGCTCTTGTCGGCGGCACTCTCGGATGGCTCGCGGGCATCGGTCTGTTGGCAGTCCCGGGAGTCGGACCATTTATCGCGGCTGGCCCGATCATGGCGTTGCTGGCGGGGGTAGGCGTAGGCGGCGCAGTTGGCACGATGGTGGGCGCCCTGATCGGGATGGGTATGCCAGAGTATGAAGCTAAGCGATATGAAGGCCGGATCAGGGACGGCGGTATTCTTTTCTCCGTTCATTGCGACAGTTCGGAGTGGGTAACTCGGGCCAAGGAGCTCCTGAAACAGACGGGCGCCGAAGATATCGCTTCGGCTGCCGAGGCTGGCGCCGATTTCCAGGTGACGGATAAGCCGCTGCATCGCGCGACAGAGCTTCACGCTACAGAGGGTCACGTTACCGAACCCCTGTCCGCAGTGGAACCTCGCGTCAGAGAACAAGGGGTCTAGACTGACCCTCCAAGTCCGCTCCGGATTCTGACCATACGCCGTCAACTGACCGCCAGTGGTTATTTTCAGGAACCGTTTCCTTCGGCCGGTGGTCCAAATGGCGCACGCGTGAGCGAATAGGTTCAACGGTTCACGGAGTCGGTGCCGCTCGTGCCCTTGGCTAGATCATCGAGTTTGTGAATCAGAAGGACAATTATGAAGACGATATTGACTGCATTCCTGACGATAGGCGGACTTGCTTGGGCTCAGGCGCCGCAAGCTGCCAATCCCACTCAACAATTTATGGCGCCCGACGGCGGGTCCGTGCCTGTGTACCGCATCACCGTGGTCGCCCGCACCATGAAAGCGATCAACTACCATCACCGGAGCGGCTCCACCAGGATCGGGTTCCAGGGTACCGCGCTCATGCCTGCCGCCCGCGGCGAAGCGAAGGTTGAGAGTAAGCAAGGTGCCATCAAGATCGACGCGGAAATGCAGCAACTTAGGACCCGCCACGCAGTTCGGCGCCGAGTACTTGACTTATGTGATGTGGGCCGTCACGCCGGAAGGCCGTGCGACCAATGTCGGCGAGATCCTTCTTAACGGCGGCAAGAGCAAATTGAACGGTACGACTGAGCTGCAGGCGTTCGGACTATTTGTCACCGCGGAGCCTTACTTCGCCGTGACGCAACCCAGCGACGTCGTGGTGATGGAGAATTTCGTTCGCACAGACACGACCGGGACGATTGAACAAGTGGATGCGAAGTTCGAGCTTCTTCAAAGGGGCCAGTACGTACTGAATGCAAAGCCGTACCGACATTAGGCCCCGCGAACTTACTCCTAGGGTGCCATTGGAGCTTTGCGAAGCGCGTAACGCCGTCCAGATCGCGCGATGGACCGGCGCGGACCATTACGCAGCTGACACTTTCCTGAAGGCCACGCAGGGTTTAGAGAATGCCGAAGGTTATTTGAAGGGCAAAGTCGGGCAAAAAACCGATTGGCACGGTAGCGCGTGAAGCCGTTCAAATGGCGGAGGACGCCCGCATCATTACTGTCAAGCGGATCGACGAGGAACAGCTCACGGTGGAACGTCAAGCCGGGGCGGATCGGGAATCTCGCGCCGAGAACGGACGTGCCGTTGCACAGTCCGAGACGGAGCGTGTCACTCGCGAAGCGGCAGGCGAGCGGGTAAGCGCACGGGCGGAAGCCGTCGTTTGAAGCGGGACCATGACGCGCAAACACTGGCTGCTCAGACCGAAGCCGACCGCTTGAAACGGGAAAACGACGCCAGGATGGCGGCTGCCCAGACTGATGCTGATCGCCTGAAACAGGAGGCCGACGCAAGGATGGCGGCGTCGCATGCCGAAGCCGATCGTCTGAGACAAGAGAATGACGCGCAACGCGGTAGCGCCCAAATCGATCTGGACCGTGTGGGCCGGGAAAAGAACCAATTGGAGACCGAGAAGGCAGCCCTGCGCGCACAGCTCCTGCTGCAATTCAATATGGTTCTTCAAACTCGCGATACGGCCCGTGGTTTGATCGTGAATATGTCGGATGTGCTGTTCGACACCGCGAAGTTCTCACTGCGGCCTGAAGCTCGGGAGAAATTGGCGAAAGTTGCCGGTATTGTTTCGGGACACCCGGGGCTCAGGCTGGATGTCGAAGGTCACACGGACAGCGCTGGTCGCGATGATTACAATCAGGAGCTGTCGGAACGACGTGGCGGATCCGTCCGCGAATACCTGATTGGACAGGGAATGGCACAAGGCTCGGTCTCCTCGAGAGGCTTTGGAAGAACGCAACCGTTAGCTTCGAATGACACCGCGTCAGGCCGTCAGCAGAATCGACGGGTGGAACTGGTGATCTCGGGTGAGATTATCGGCAAGGAGATCGGTACACCGATCGCATTGAAGTAGTCTTCAAGGCTGGCTCAGCCGTTCAGGAACAATCGACTGAGCCAGCCGGGTCAAGCGAAAATGAGGTACATTCCGGTTCGGGAGATTGCCTGCCTCATCAAAGTCACTGCGCGGAATTGGCAAGCCGACAAAGCTCCACGCATGGGAGCGGCGCTGGCTTACTACATTACCCTTTCCTTAGCGCCGACTGTTCTGATCCTGCTCCATAGTCAGCCTGGCGTTCGGCGCCCCGGCCGCGGAGAGCCGCTTCGTATCCCTAATCCAAAGCTTAGTGGGATACCAGGGAGCCAAGGCAGTTCAAACCATGATCGAAGGAGCGCGCGCAGCCTTCCGGAGGGCTCGCCGCTAGTGTACTTGGGTTGGTTACGGTATTTTTCGCGGCGTCCGCGGTGGTCAGCGAGCTACGGGATGCGATGAATACTATCTGGGAGGTTTCTGATGACCCGACATCCAGTACGGTTCGCAGTATTTTCAATCTGGTGAGGGATCGGCTCGTTTCCTTCGCTCTGGTACTGGCTTCCGGGTTATTTCTCGTCGTTTCGCTGATCGTGAATGCCTGGACTTTTGCGGCGGGCAGGTACTTGAATTCGGGAGCCGCTCCTCCGGGGGCCCTGGTTCAGACTACGGATTGGGTGGTCTCTTTCGTTGCCATCACACTTCTGTTCGCATTCGTGTTCAAGGTGCTGCCGCGCGTGCCGGTCCGTTGGGGCGATGTTGCGCTGGGCGCGGTCATCACTTCGCTGTTGTTCGCAGCGGGAAAGTTCTTGTTGGGCGCGCATCTCGGGAAGGCGGGCTTTACCAATACGTACGGCGCTGCGGGTTCGCTAATCCTGATTCTCGTGTGGGTTTATTATTCCGCGCAGGTGCTCTTTCTCGGGGCCGAATTCACGCGAGCTTACGCTTGCCGTTTTGGCTCCATGTCCGCCGCTCATCACGACTACCTCGATTCCTCCGCTGGCTGACCGCGGGCGATTCTGTGTCGGATGTCTTGGCGCTCACGATTGAACCGGGCACGACATAAAAAGCCCTTTCGACAACTGCAAAGTCATTTCCACGTGGCGAACATCGCACAGCTCGCCGCCGTCATCACTGCGACCGTGAGCCACCCAAGCCCGGCTAACCACGGCGGATTGGATCGCGATCCCATGACCTTGGGATTGCTCGTCAGAAGGAGCACAATCACAATGAGCGGCGGCGCCAGCACGCCATTCAGGACCGCTGCCCAAAACAACATGGATACGGCATTGAAGCCTGCGTAATCCACCGCGAGTCCCAACACCAAACCTGCGGCGATAACTCCGTAGAATTCCCGTGAGAGCCCCGCGCGATCGGCGAGAGACCCACGCCATACGGCTCCCTCGGCGACCGCGTAGGCACTGGACCCGGCCAGAACCGGCACACCCAGCATACCCGCGCCGATCAGACCCAGACTGAATAGCCAGTACGCGCCTTTGCCAGCGAGAGGCAGCAACGCCTCGGCCGCGTCCTGCGCCGTTGTTATAGTCATCTTGCCGTGGGCGTGGAGCGTGGCTGCCGTTGTCAGGATGATGAAGTACATGATCAGATTCGAGAAGAACATCCCGGTAACCACATCGTTTCGGGACGCTCTCAACTCAAGATCGGTGGCGCCTTTCCGTGACTCAACCGTCAACTCACCCTGCGCGCGCGCCTCCTCGACTTCCTGCGACGCTTGCCAGAAAAACAGGTAGGGAGAAATCGTGGTTCCGAAAAGTCCGACGAGCGTCGCCCAATACGCCCCCGACCATTCGACGTGCGGAATGAAGGTTGAGCGGAGGATCGCGGCCCAATCCGGTTTGGCGAAGAATGCAGCCAGGACGTAGGAAAATAAAACGAGTGTCATCCATTTGAAAATCCGCGCGATTGTGTAATAGGAGGACCAGATAAGGAAGGAACCAATCATCAGGGCGTATATTGGCGTCCAGTAGACGCTCCGGACACCGGTCATCATCTCGGTGACCTTAGCCATGCCGCCCAAGTCAGCTCCGATGTTTACGGTGTTCGCGATCACAAGCAGGGCGCACGCGCTCCACAACACCCACCTGGGATACTGGCGCCGGATCACACCGGCGAGCCCCTCGCCGGTGACCATGCCGAGCCGGGCGCACATCAGTTGAACCGCCGTCATCAGCGGAAATGAGAACAGCGCGGTCCACAACGGGGCGTAGCCGAAAGCTGCGCCCGTCACCGAGTATGTCGAGATTCCCGACGGATCGTCGTCGGCTGCACCCGTGATCAGGCCAGGCCCAAGGCCAGCGAAGAATCTTCGAACGCCAGGCGGCCCGATTCGACGTTTCCTGGAACTCGATGGGCGGCTTCCTGTCATCGGCGCGTTGGGTCGAGGTTCTAAGCCGAGCCCCGGCGGGTATTCACCAGGTTAATGACGAAAAGAACCAGGGCCACGACCAGTAGCAAGTGGATCAAGCTCCCGCCAATACTAAAGTTAAATCCCAGGAGCCAGAGAATCAAGAAAACAGCGACGATGGTCCAAAGCATGCTTTATCTCCAGTGCCCGCTTGGACACTTGTTGTCCGCACTCTTTCAAGCAGCCAGAGACGTGTCGATTTCGCCAGCGGATGTTTCCTGGCTGCGGTCCGCGGCTTCCTGGCACACAATGCAGAATGAAGTCCAGGGGACTGCGGTCAGGCGCTTCGGGTGGATGCTCGCCTCGCAGCCGAGGCAGATTCCATAGGCACCCGCTTCGATGCGGAGAAGGGCGGCTCGCACCTCCCCAAACCGTTTGGAACGACGCTCGAGAACGCCCATCGCGTGGTCGCGTTCGTTGGCGTGCTGGATGCGGTCAAACTCATCCGGGCTGGTCTCGATCGCGAGGGCCTCGCGATCTTTACTTCCCGTCCCCATTTCGGACTGCCAGTGCTCCAAGGCCCTTCGGAATGCGTCGATATCGGTCTTTGTCATTGTTCGCGGATACTTCCAGGATACGAGTCGCTCTTAGTTCGACGAAGTGGCCTTTTGCACCTTAACCTGCAGTTCGTTCACGACCTGCTGAACATTCGGCACCGACGTCGCAACCTGCTCCGCCCGCGTTCGAGTAGTCTGCGAGTCGACGTCACCGGTCAGCGTTACGACATGATTCTTGACGGCGTACTTAACGTCGTCGTGAAGCTTGGCCGCGATGAGAGCAGCATCCAGGTTCTTTTCGATTCCCTTGTCCAGGTCCGAATTAACCGCCTTGGCGTCGCTTTCGATGCCGACGGGCACGACTGCTATCTGGTTCGACACAACCTGGCCGACCGCAGCCGATTGTGCGATTGACTCCGCTTTTGCTTTATCCGCGTCGAGCGTGACATGTCCCGTCAAGGTCACTACGCCTTTATCGCGATCCTGGCTTGCGGAGACATCTTTAAAGCCGGCCTGATCCAGTCCCTTGCGGACACTATCGGAAACATCAGCGGACTTTGAAGCGGTTGAGCACCCTGCCAGAGTCCCTAAGAGCACCAAGGCCATCAAGCACGGGCACGGTTTGAGCATTTTCATTTATGTTTCTCCTCTGATACGACATCCGGCGATCTCCACCAGACGCAGTTCAATATCTTCAAGGAGCACGGAGGGGCCCGAACGCCTCTTGGATGAAACACTCCGAACAGCTAGGAGGAAAGGCCGAAACCGTGGGGCCGGCTTTGGGGGAACGCGGGCTGCTAACGGTATATGGTCAGGTGACCGTGAATGGTCAGGAAAGATAACGCTTAGACTCAACCATACGAGTTGGTCTAGGCCAGTCGAGATTTGGTTCCACTCGTGCAGATGAAAGGTGGAGTTGACTACATTTTTCTACCGGAGGAAGCGCCATGTACGACACCCATCGAAAAGCCACCGAACAGCACGAACTTGCTGCACGCGCCCATCGCACCGCAGCTGAGCACAATGAGAAGGGCGAACACGTCGAGGGGAGATGGCATGCGGAACGGGCACTTGAGTACTCGACTAACGCCTTCAGACTCGCAATGGAAGCGCACGCCAAATCAGGGCAGATAGTGAGTCTTTAGCTATGTCTACACGTTACAACAACGGATCACATTACGAGAACCATCAACGAGCCGCTGAATTACACGACAACGCGGCCCATGCCCATCGTGTTGGTGAGCAGCACGGGAAGCAAGATCACCTGACCGGACACGATCATTCACGGCAAGCCCTCGAGCGCTCCCGAGACGCCCATCGGCAGACCGACTCGGCGGCGAGCGGACACGGCATCGCCCCGTTTAGAGATGATGACATCGCGGCTCTTGCTCATGAACTCTGGCGCGCTCGAGGTTGTCCGGATGGATCTCCGGAGCAGGATTGGTTCCAATCGCTTGAAGAATTGCGATCCCGCAGAGCTCGTTGAATTACAACCGAGATTGGTTTTATTGACACAATCCCGGGTCGCGACTTCTATCCAAGACATTCCGGGCGCTTTATGATTCCTGCATTTTCCAACACTGGAGGGGATCCGTCTTGGAGTGGATCAAAACGGCCGAGGATCGCGGGTGACTTCAAAACCATACTATCGACCCCAGTTCGGACTGGGGATCCGGCAGTGTATTTCGCCGGGGTACTCACGATAACTGCGTCACTTCATTGCGGGACCACTCCGGTTTGGCGTCTCTCGACGATGCAATGACGCGATCGATCAGGCCGTACTCAACTGCCTGATTCGGGTCCAGGATGTAATCACGATCTACATCACGACCAATGCGCTCCACAGCCTGGCCTGTTGCGTCGGCTAAAATCCCGTTCAGCGTGTCGCGCATCCGGAGGATCTCGCGGGCATAAATGTCGATATCGGTGGCTTGTCCCGCCAGTCCGCTCATGGACGGCTGATGAATCAGGATGCGTGAATGCGGCAGGCTATACCGCTTGCGCCTGGCGCCGCAAGCAAGCAATACCGCCGCCATTGAGGCCGCCTGACCGACGCAGTAAGTAACGATGTCCGGCTGGACCAGACGCATGGTATCCAGGATCGCCAAACCCGCGGTAATCGAGCCGCCTGGTGAGTTGATATATATGGAAATGTCTTTCTCGGGATTTTCCGCCGTCAGAAACAACAACTGGGCGATCACCAGATTGGCTACGTTATCATCGATGGCCGTCCCCAGGAAAATGATGTTTTCCTGGAGCAGGCGCGAGTAAATATCGGAGGCGCGCTCGCCGCGGGAAGTCTGCTCGACGACCATGGGGATCAAGATGGAGTTCCGCACGACACTCTCCTTGAGCAATGCGCTAATACTGCATTCCCGCGCCGTGCCCCTCGCGTCCAACTCCGGCGACGTCGTTGTCCGGAATCTCCGCGATCATCGCCTCGGTGGTCAACATAAGCGCACTGATCGACGCGGCGTTCTGAAGGGCCGAACGGGTCACCTTGGTAGGATCGATGACGCCTGATTTCACCAGATCCTCATACTGCCCGGTTGCAGCGTTGAAACCGTGGTTCTGGTCCTTGTTCGCCAGGACCTTCTCAATGAGAATCGCACCCTCGTACCCCGCGTTACCGGTGATCTGGCGAATCGGTTCCTCGCAGGCGCGTTTGATGATCTTCACGCCGGTCTGCTCGTCACCTTCCCGCTTCACGGAGCCCAGGGCCACTGCCGCCCGCAGGAGCGCGATTCCACCGCCCGGCACAATGCCCTCTTCGACCGCGGCTCGTGTCGCGTGCAACGCATCTTCCACGCGCGCTTTCTTTTCCTTCATCTCAGTCTCGGTGGCCGCGCCGACTTTGATGATCGCCACGCCTCCCGCCAGCTTCGCCAGGCGCTCCTGAAGTTTCTCGCGGTCGTAATCCGAGGTATTCTCTTCGATCTGCGAGCGGAGTTGCTTGATACGGCCCTCGATCGTTTTCTGCGTGCCGCCGCCATCGATGATAGTGGTGTTGTCCTTGGTCACGGTAACGCGTTTGGCGCGGCCGAGATCCTCCAGCGTGACGCCTTCCAGCTTAATGCCGGTCTCTTCAAATATCGCTTTGCCGCCGGTCAGCACGGCGATATCTTCCATCATCGCTTTGCGGCGATCCCCGAATCCCGGAGCCTTGACCGCGCACACGTTCAAAGTGCCGCGGAGCTTGTTCACCACCATGGTTGCCAGGGCTTCGCCTTCCACTTCCTCGGCGATCACCAACAGCGGTTTTCCGGCGCGTACCACGTGCTCGAGCAGGGGAAGCAGATCCTTCATGTTGGCGATCTTCTTCTCGTGGATCAAAATGTACGGATCTTCGAGCACGCATTCCATGCGCTCCGGATCGCTGACGAAGTACGGCGAGAGGTAACCGCGATCGAATTGCATGCCATCCACGGTTTCGAGTTCGGTCACCATGGTCTTCGATTCTTCGACAGTGATAACGCCGTCCTTTCCGACCTTCTTCATCGCCTCGGCGATGATGTTGCCGATGGTCGCGTCGCCATTGGCCGAGATCGTCCCGATCTGCGCGATCATGCCGCCCGTGACGGGCTTCGAGAGCTTCTTCACTTCCTCGACGACCAGCTCAACCGCGGCTTCGATGCCGCGCTTCAGCGCCATTGGATTCGCGCCCGCGGCCACGCTCTTCACGCCCTCCCGAAAAATCGCCTGCGCAAGGATGGTCGCTGTGGTGGTGCCGTCGCCCGCGGTATCCGAAGTCTTTGAGGCGACTTCGCGCACCATCTGTGCGCCCATATTCTCGAGCGGATCTTGCAGCTCGATCTCTTTGGCAACCGTCACCCCATCCTTGGTGATGGTGGGGCCGCCGAATTTCTTCTCCAGGATTACGTTGCGGCCCTTCGGTCCCAACGTGATCTTCACGGTGTCCGCTAACTTGTTCACACCGCGCAAAATTGCTTGCCGGGAATTCTCGCTGTAAACGATCTGTTTCGCTGCCATATTGTTCTCCTGAAACTTAAGAAGCCTTCGCTAACTTCACAACGCCCTCGACGACTCCGAGCACTTCGTCTTCGCGTATAATCAGATACTCCCGGCCATCCACCTTGATCTCGGTGCCCGAGTATTTCCCGAGAAGAACGCGATCCCCCACTTTGACGTCCAGGGGCACCACTTTGCCGTCTTCCAGGCGTTTCCCGTTCCCGACCGCTGTCACCTCGGCTTCCTGAGGCTTCTCCTTGGCGGAATCGGGAATGTGCAGGCTGCCCTGCATCTGGTTCTTCTCATCTACTCGTGTGACTACGATCCGGTCACTGAGCGGTCGAATTGTCATCGTAACCTTCATCTTTCCTTCAAACTTGTAGAAATCAATTCCAGAGACTGACTGCCCTTGGTCAAAATGACCAAATACAGTCGTTCGCAAGTGCGGCCAAATCAGACGACAAGCGGTACTCGCGAATCGAGCAGGCCCTGAAGAACCTTCTTGGTTTCCGCCCGAACGCCCTTGTCAAGGATGCAGGCGATGGATTCCTTCGCCTGTTTGAGACTCACCACGTACTCCGCGCGCATCGAACCCAGACGATCCCGCCGCGCGGCTTGGAGATGTTCCAACAGCAACCCGCACGGGCTGGCGCTATGGCTGCCGGTCACGGTACCGCCAAGGCCGGAAATCAACTCATCCAGCCGGGTAAGATCTTTGTCCTCTTGCACGAATCTACTTTGTTCCGACGGGCGACGCCTTAGTGCGTTGCACCGACTTTTCCAGCGCGACTTTCGACGCTTCGTCTGCCTTAGTCGAGTGGTCGCAAGCGGTCGCGGCATGCTGCGCACAGGCGTCGTGGGCGCCTTTGTTGCTCTGTTCGGCGGCGGCGCGATGGCTTTTGGCGGCTCGCTCGTGTTGGTACGCGGCGGTTGTGTGTGCGTCTCTCGGCATGCGCGGACTCCTGTTCGATCGATGTCTGTCTATGACTCTCCTGCACGGGAGTGCCCAGTGGCGGGTTCTCACTTCGCTGATCTGCTGCGCTTGAGACAAAGGGTTACCAGATCGGATATGTTCGCCTCGCCCGCACACATAACCGTGTCCGCGCCGCCCCAATAGATCTTCACGGTACCGTCGGACTCGGGAACAGCGCCGCAGGTGAATACCACGTTATGAACATAGCCGGTCACCTCCCAGGAATCTTCGGGCTGTAGAATCCATGAATCGCCGACGCCGATGATTTTCGCCGGGTTCTGCAAGTCGTGAAGAGCGACACCCAGCCGATAGACCGATCCGTCCATGGTTTGGAACACCCCGTGATAGATCGACAGCCATCCCTGGTCCGTTTTGATCGGCGGCGCGCCGGGGCCGATTTTCATTTCGTCCCAATGATAGGGCTCGGGTCGCATGATGAGTTGCGATTCGCCCCAAAAGCGGAGATCCAGAGAATAGGAGATCCAGATGGACCAGGGAGCGATCTTACAAGCTCGTTCTGCTTGAAAGTAGGATCTGCCAAGGAACCCCAAATGGTCCAGTGAGTCCACTGCTTGGAACACGAAATTTAAGGCAAGAGTCAGTTCGCGGTCAATTACTTGAATCAGCTCTGTGTCCGTTTTGAGACGCAGCTCATCGTACTTGCACAACACAGATCCTAACGAAGACTACACCCACTATACGTGTTGGGTGTAGCCACCTATCTATAAGACGCTTCGACGCATTCATTAGTTGGCACGAACTGCATGAAGACTTCGTTCCAGCCAGGGGATTTCGTTGATTTATTGTCGATGGTGCCAGCGCAGCCCTTGCAAATTCATCGTCTTGAAAACTGGGCCTGCTACTGTGTCGCTGGCACTTGTAAAGGCGGCGGGACGGGCCTCGCTCTCGGAGGAGGTGGCTCGTCCTACCACAATTTCGCAAAGCAATCGCGGCCCTGGCCGTACGTTGCTGGGCAGAACAGGCATACGGACCTGGGAAGCCCTTATCCCCGCCTCAGTTGCCCGCGCCGGGTCGGTGGTCCCTTATGAGGCTCGCCTATCGCCCATCACGGCGAGGGTATCGCCGAAGGCTTGGCTCAGTTCCAACCCCACGAGGTATTTGGCGCCACGCCGCACGACATGCCTGACTGTCGCCGAACCGGCGAGCTTGATCCGGTCAACCCGCAGCGCAACGCGTGAGCGGACGGGGATCGGCTCGAAGACTTCTACCGTGATCCGCAAGCCGCTAGCCGAGATTTCGAGGCAGCTGGCGTTGGCATACCTGAGAACCCATTTGCGCATCTTCCGAAGAAATTCTTGCTGGGCTGACGTACAGCACGCTAATGCTGCCGAAGATCGGTTTTTGAAATGCGTGGCTCCAATTTCAACCCGCCGCTTCTAATCTCTTGAAACTATCAACGATAGAAGTACGACACAAGATGTCGAAGGTACTAAGGAAATGCTGGCTCGGGGCTGCCGCTGAGGAAGCTATTTCATACCCGCTTGTGCTCGCCTAGTGTCCTTTGTCGCCCTTCTTGAACGCATCGTCTGCGGGCTCTTCGATCTGGGCATCATCTATATCGATCTGGACATCGGTTGGCTTGGGCTTCGTGATCTCAGTGACGGGCGGGCCGGAATCATCTCTAATAACGTCTTGTGGAGGAATCTGCTTTTTCTCTGGCGTACCCCTTGTAGATTCATCAGCGGCGAAGGCCGTTTCGGCTTCTTGGCTCACAGGCTAGCTTGGCCTTGATCGGGCTAATACGAGAGATCCGTCAATCAATAGGCCGGTTGTAGATCGACGCCCGGATCGAACACATCCGGTCCCGCCACTTCAGGTTCTGGGTTCGCCGGGGGCAGCCACAACGGGCCGGGATCGGGTGCCGGTAATTTCGGTTCAGGATATTGCATCATCGGTCTCCTTCTTCGGAAATCTCTCCGAGTATTGCCCTGGGTGAAAGCTCTAACGAAATTCCAGGATCTGCACGACCTTCGCAGCGCATTTTGGGCACCACGCGCCGACAATCGGATGAATGCGGAAACCGCACTCGCACTCTATGTCCAGGGCGGTTCCCGTGGGATAGGGGTTACTCTGGTAAGTTTGCTGGGTCGCTTTGTCTTCGATCACCACGATGGTGTTCATGGTGAAGTCACACTAGGCACTGAATGTTTCATTGCGCTCCTGCCTGGAAGGAAGAGGAGCGTCCTGCGCTTACGAATGCGGCGGGGCTCTAAGATCGAGGTGGCTCAACTATCGCAGGCCACGGAGTGAAATGCAAGGCCTCGGGCAATCGCGGCCACAAGCCGCCTTCGCCGGGGAGAACACCGCATCCTGGCCCGAAAATCGCGCCGTGCTAGCATGTTCCAAGGAATTGCCGTTATGCCGTTTATCGACACCAGTGGCCTGAATGTGATTGAGCGCCTGCCGGGCTGGTTCGGGCGCTATTTCCATTCACCGAGCATGACATTCGCCCATTACGACTTCAAACGGGGCGCTTCCATTCACGAGCACTTTCACGCTGAAGAAGAAGTTTATGAAGTGATCGAAGGCGAACTGGAAGTGACCATCGACGGCGAGGCGCGGATCGCCGGAGCTGGCGTAGTCGCAATTGTGCCCGGCAACGTCCGCCATTCGGTGAAGGCCCTGACGGATGGCCGGGTGATCATCGTGGACTACCCAGTGAGGCGTGACTTCGCGTAGTCGTGGCTCAATCGTGCGCGATCTGCCGGAGCAAAAGTGGACGCGCCCCTGGAGGACATGTTCTGGGAGATCGGTATGGCAAACTGACGGATCCATTCGGCCACTCCTGGTTTGTCGCCACTCACAAGGAGGATGTTGCTCATGCGGAGATGAAGAAGCGCGCCCGAGCAGCGATGGAAAAGTTGCATCATCAGCACGCCTGATGACTCGCCACTAGGGGGTTGGCCTTTATAAAAAGGGTCAGCCCTCTAAGCGAATCTGTCAAGTTCCCCCAGCCGATTCTCAATTCGCTTCAGCTCTTCGTCAATCTCGGCGATGCGTTTGCGATTGCTCGGATTGGCAGTCTGCCCCAGGAACTGTCTCAGCTCGGTGAGACGTTGTAAGTCCTTATGCAAGGACGCAATCTCCGCGTGCGTGCCAAGCCCAGCCATACTGACGTAATTTTAGCCGGGGTCACGAGGCCTTCGCCACAATTGCGATTTCTGGCTCCGCCACGGGGCGTCCGCATGCATGCTTAGCCATGTGGCTGTTCAACGCGTTGCGCGCGGCCCCCTTCTTCACGGCGGGCGAATGGCAAGAGCATGCCCTGAGTGCATCGCAAAGCGCAGCGGGCCTCAACCCAGGATTGCCAAAGAAGCTCTCGCACATCGCATGATCCAAAAATCTTACTGCTCATGCGATCTTAAGATGGGGATCGAATCTGTTCGTTACCCGGGCGGTCCTGGCACCGTTGCATGCAACCGGGAGGCAAGTTTCGTCGCGCGGCGACCCCTGAGGGTTCATGCAGAGTTTGGTGGGGGCGGTTGGGTGACTGGAACGAGCAACCCGAAGCCGCCCCACTGGGTGAACGTACTATCGGAGAACCCACTTGGCCGTCAGGTTCTCTACACCGGAGATCAAAGACAAACCCCGGTCGTTACGTTCTGAGGTCTTTTTTGGAGTGCGGAAGAGGCGTAATAGTGAAACTTCCCCGCACTCTTCAGGGAAGGGCCGGAGGACCCTTCCTCGTCGTTGTCCACTTTGAAGAAGCGTCGCGCTGGTGAATCGTTAAGACCTGACACCGTTACATTCTTGGGCGGGCAGGTGTTGCGCTGTTGCCGGCACAACGCGGGAGTATGATCGAGAAGTGCGCGACTCCGATGCACCTTTGGTTGTACTCCGTACCTTCAGAACATTGGCAGAGGCGACCGTCGCAAGGTCAGCGTTAGAATCTTTCGGCATCGAATGCGCCCTCAGCACCGATGAGTCGGCGGGACAACGGCGTATCTTTACACAGGTTGTTCAATTGTTCGTCAGAACCGGCGACGTGGACAAGGCGAAGGGGCGTGTTGTCGCGACATGAGTAGGCTGGCGGCCATCACCTTATCCCCCATTTCCCGTGCAACACCGCCCCCCCTCAAAGCCAGTTCGAGGACGAGCCTTAACGAGGTCACCCTTATGCGCCGACGGCTAACCTCCTGAGAATTGTCGTTGACCGTATATGATCGCTGTGACCATAACTGGTCGAACCCCTCGGCAGAACCCGCCTTAGCTAACAGCGAGTGGTTGCCTCGTAGACCGCAACCTACAAACGACTTTTAGGGTGGTCGGGTGAGTTGGTTCCGAACCTAATTGAATTGGGCTTGTTCGTGCTTTCTGGCTGTCACCCCCGAAGAAAAGGCTGTGCATCGTGGAAAATGCAGTTCAGCTCTTGAAGCCCCTCAAGGTCATTCATCTAGGGCCAGAAACACAAGCACAACTTGAAGAACTACCGAGTGGCGCTGAAGTCCGTATTCTGCGGCAATCGCAGAACAGTGGTTGCGTGGACATAGCTTACGGAAATGAGCGCTATTTCGCCCTTAAAAACCAATTGCTCTGTCAGCCGGTGCGGCTAGTGTATGTCGGCAAAAGGAATGTATGACGCACCCTGTGGCAATGTCCTCAATCCACTGGCAATGTCCTCAATCCACCGAGTTTTGATAGAGCGCCGATCAAGGATTCGTTTCTGTCTTGGACTGCGGGTCCGCTTCCGCAGTCTTGACCGAGGATGTCCTTTCAGTGGAATCGGAGCCGTCGTGAATATGAGCAGCAGCGGCGTTCTGGTTGCCTCCCCGCCTAAACTCACCGAGGGTACCCGGATGGAATTAGCCATCGAATGGCCATGGCTGTTAAACGGAAAGGTTCCTCTCCAACTCGTCACCACGGGCAGAGTGGTGCGCAGCGACTCATTCGTTTTCGCAGTTGCGCTGCGTGGACACCAGTTTCGGACCACAAGCCGGAAGGTCACGCCCATCGACGCATTTCGCTACGGTGCCCGCGGACAGGTAGAAACAAAACTGAATGCGCTTAGCTACGTGGAGGATTGAGCGGACCCACCACCGAAATTCACTTCTTCCGGCAGCAACGAGTAAGTGAGCGTCATCAAAGAAGACTGACGAACAGCACGGATGCTATCCTTTAGTCATAAATGCCCACAGAACATATCCTGTCCCTTTTGATTGCCGAGCGCGACAAGCTGGACAGCGCTATCGAGGCGCTGGGAGAACCGGTGAAACGGCGCGGAAGACCGGCAAAGACCGGGTGGACATTCACCATGCCGTTCGAGACCACCACTGTAGCGGAGCCACTCAAGCGCCGGGCCTTCACCCCTGCTCAACGCAAACCGCAAGCGGCTCGCATGAAAGCTTTCTGGGCAGCGAAGCGGAAAGCAGCGGGCAAGACAGCGAAAGTTGACTTGGCTGCACCTGCGTCAGCAAAGCGCAAGCCCATGTCCGCCGCCCGGAAGAAAGCCCTGTCGGTGAAGATGAAGGCGGGTTGGGCGAGGCGCAAGCGCGGGTAATCTCCAAGTCATTTTCAGTTTAGACTGCACCCGCTGGTAGCAGTTGTCAACCCGTCCCAGGACGTGTAACGGTTCAGGTCTAGTGCTGTCTGTTCACTAGATATCCCAACCCCTCCAGGCCTTCGGCCTGTTCACTAAACATCCCTCCCTAACGTGAATAGAAATTAGAACTATACAGGGAAGGGGGACTTCTAGTGAACAAAATGGCACGCTTGTAGTACCTCGTCGGGATGTGGTCCTGGGATACGCCCGTCGTACGGTAAGAAAGCGTTCGCCAGCCGCGAAACAGCCGCGGCCAAAAGGTCTCTAACTGATGTTCGTCGCAATGGCGTGCCGCGCCACGACAACCGAGTGTACTATGTCAGAATTTGAGTATATTTTCCGCTGCTGTCTGTGTCACAAAGACGGAACTCTGGGTCTGAGGACTGCGACCCTCATAAGGCTCGATTGCGCGAGACACGGACCCACGCTCCATCAAAAACTGGTCAAGCAGGCCGACGGCTCGTTCGAACCAGCCGAGGCATAGGCCTTTGGGGCACCCGCGGACGCCACCTACGGTGTGCGGCTCAAGCCGAAGGCCTGGCCGCTCAGGGTTTGACTCAGTTCCAACCCCAGAATGTATTTACCTCCGCGTCGCGCGATGTGCTTGACCGCGCCAGACCCGTGGAAGTTGATTCGGTCCGCGCGTAGCGAGACGCGTGAGCGAACCGGGATCGGCTCGAATATCTCTATCTCGATCCCTAAACCGCCCTCCGAGACATCGAGGCATTTCCCTTGCGCGAACTTTGAAACTCCGCGCTCATCTTCCCAGGAAATGCGTAACGGCCCCGGAAACGGAATGCGTTGATGTCGGCGAACGTCTTTCTTAAGCATCCCAGACCCCTTCGATGCTTATCGGCGGCAATGGCGCTTTACGATACACAGGGCAAGGTGGGGCACGCGGGCGCACGGCCGCCGCTCGGGCCCGTCTTTGCTCTCACCGACAACGCTCTTTCGGCCTAGCGCCACACGTAGATCGTTTTAGGCGTTCCCTTAGGCTCAGTGATCGGATGGAAATCTGGAATCGGAAGAACCGAATCTGGCGTGGGTGGCTGCGCATGCCCTCCGCGTTGGGAACGTGCGTTTGGTTTTAGGGATCTTGTTTCCGCCGGAGAATTCCGCACGCTAGGCGCCTCTCGCATTGTTCTTGCGCGTGCGGCGGGTGCGGGTGGCAATTCGCGATCAACCCTGGGCGAATGATCCGAGGTCATCTCCTGAGGTTCGACGCGACGCGATGGCCGGAGGTTTGGTTCATGTGCTTTCGGCGAAAGAGAGCCGGCCGCGGGTCCGTACATCGCCGCGACTGCCAGGACCGCGAGAGCAGTCGCCAAAACGGCCCGATTCAAGTAACTCTGAGTCGGCAACGAACTCACCGTTGGGATCTGCGGCACAGATGATCAGAGCTTAATCGAAATGGGTGAGTTTTTAAAGCGATGAGACCGTCCTTTGTACCGTCGACCGTCAAGAGACCGTTCACAAAAGTACTAGCATGGCCGTAGTAGCCGTTGTGATCTGGTTCCCGTAGTCACTGACGCGTCTGCGTCTAATAGGCTCTCTGGAGCCGCGCTCGGTGCGGTATTCTTCTAACTCACAGAGGAACAGACCGATGTCCGAGACGCTGCGAGTGAGTGCTTTCGCCATAGTCCCGAGCAAATGACCTGACGGCCGCGATCTCATTTCTGGGAACGTCTCGGCTTTGTTCGCGCAGGCGGTGACGCCAATTACAATATTTCGAATGGATGGGGCTGCGAGGTGCACTTTACCCAAGCGAGACACGTGTGTCGGGATATCAAAACTTAGGCGAAAAAGGGCGCGCATACTTGACGCGCTGAACCTGACAATGAAGTATTTCTACGCGGCTCCTGCGATCCCGCACGGCTTGGCGATGCACGACGAAGCACCCACCAGTTGCGACCCTGGGATTCATGCGAACTCGCCGGTAAACGATAGCCCGACGAGCGGCTGGATATTCCGCGGATCGACTTCGTTTAAGGCCGCTTGGTCGCTTCCCGGGCCACCATCTGCCATCCGCCGGGACCTTTTTTCCAGACTAGGAGAACGAGGACCTTGGAGGTCGCGTCCGGATGCACCCAATCCTCGCTGCCGGTGACGGTCGCCATCTGACCGTAGACGCGCACGCTGCGGTCGGGGTAGACGACAACGTCCTGCGTAACAGAGCTGAATTTCAGCACGTCGGCCTTAGTCTCGATTTTTCCGCTGGAATGAACATAGCGCAACTCATCGGCGAGGAGTTTTTCCATGGCGACGCGATCCTTATGGATCATCGCGACTTTGTACGCGTTCATCGCGGCGATCACACCGTCTTTTTCGGACCCTCCGTCTTTTTCGCCGGGGGGCGCGGCCGCCGCGAGGGCGGCAATGAGAATCAGCAGCATGGCTTTCATAGCCACACATCGTTGCAGAAACGCGCTCCGGGCGCAAGGGCGACTCCTCTGGCTTTCTCTCAAAGGGCAGCTATCAGAAACGCAACGCGACGAGGGCCGATCTGATGAACGCTCCGCGCGCGGCTCGAATGTGAGGGCTGTTTGCCTTAGTCGAAACACCCTGCCCACTGAACGCAGCGACGCCGCCCCGGCCGGAACCGGAAGCGGCGTTTTTGACAGCGGAGGCACTTGGCCGGACTACTTCGCGAAGCGATAGCTGCGCGCCTGGGCCGCGTTTTTCGAGGATTCACCGCCCTTGCTTCCCAGGATGCTGACGAACCCGCGGACCGTGTGCGCCTGCCAGTTGGTCACTTCCATGCCCCACCCCGGCGGTTTTGTCGGGCCTTCTAAAAAGGGGACCACTCCGACCATCACCCCACGGTTCATGATCATGATCCGACCGGAACCACTATCCTGCCCGTGACCGCCCGTCCAATGATGGTCAAGTAAGTGACGTCACGGACCGGTGACGTCACTGAAAGCTGGTCAGACGCCGCCAAAAGTGGCCACCGGCCCGGAGGAACTAGGCCGGTGGTTCACCTCGGTAAGGGCTGTTTTCGGTCAATTCACCCTGCGGCATTAACGGTGCCTGAAGTCACGCGCGCGACCGTAGTCCATGCGGCCATGGTCCCGATCATAGAAGTCTGCGCGATGAAAGTCTCTGGGGCCACCGCGAAAGACCCAACTGCCACCGAGCCACTCGTATCCGGGGCCGGGGCAAGGAGGTACGTAAGAAGCGACCGGAGGAGCCACCACAACAGGGGCCGGAGCCGGAACGCCGAAACCAAATCCGATTCCGAAGCGGGTCGCTGCAAACACAGAGCTTCCCGCCAACAACGACGTCGCGAACAATTTCGTTTTCATTTTCGTTCTCCTTGCACTTCCTGACCTACGGAGAAGCAGCCAGCGTGCCAGCCATAAGTGTTTGATAAATAGGAGTTAACTCGCGGCGTAATGGCCGACGCCAACCATTCGCGGTGGTATTCAGCCTACCGGAGATGCTGGCGCATATTCTCCCTTTCTTCGCTATGCTGTTGGAGTGGGCAAATGGTGCACCGTGACCGTCACCGACGGCGAAGGGAGACGCTACAGCCTCGATGTGAATGCCGCCAGCTCTTACGACGCGGCACACCTCTACCTGACCCATGTTCGCGGCAATCCTGGCTGTGGAATGCCGATTCCAACAACCGCAACGGTGTTCGAGGTAGTCACGGAGGGGCGGATTCATCAAGTTTCCGGCGCTCGCCTGAAGGTTTGGATTGAGAAGCGCCGCGCGGAGTGGAAGGGCCCGCGCGGGTTTCTGTTCGGCCAGCGGCCACTCATACGGGATTAGGGTTCAATCAGGCGCCATTCACCCGAAACATTCGAAGGGAAAATGTTTCGGGAGCGAACTAGAAGGCTCACCGTTGGCGCAGAAACGCGCTCATACGCGTCGGACCGTTACGGCTGGGGAAAGAGGGCGGCGCGCCGCCTGGCGTACGCTAGTTGCGAACACCGGAATTAGGCTTCGATCTGGGACGGAGTTGCGCCCAGGGCGGGCGGCCATCGCTGCGCTGCTGAAAACGCTGAATAAAGTGCCCAAACGGTACCGATTTGGTACATGTGAAGCTGGCATTTTGCTGACCTACCGATGTTTACGCGCCGAACCCTTAGAGAGCCTCAAGCCAAAACCCCGTCTCGCAAGCGAGCTAAACGGCCGATTGGTTGACCCTAGCCACCGACTCCAACTGGCAATGCCGTTCGGAATCACCCCTGATGATGGCGAGGACGGTGTTGCTGCCGCTCTCTGTAAACCCCCGACGACGGCGCCCTTGATGGTGCGCTCGACTACGCGTTGGATTGCGGCGTTCTGGGACATCACCTCCATCTGTCCCGCTCGGCTACTTCCAAAATTCGAGTATCCTTCGTGGCCAATGTCAGGGCTTTCCCGACGCGTGGGAGATACGAAACCGTTGCTCAGATGGCCCACCTATTGCTGAGCGTTGCGATGGAATTGTGCGTGCTGAACACGTCGAGAGGCAATGTGTAATGGCAAAACTCACAACATCGAAAAGGAAGGCTGAGCCGAACAAAGAATTTGGACTGCCGGAGGAACGCAAATACCCAATGCCAGACGCCAGTCACGCGCGAAATGCTAAGGCTCGCGCTTCCCAGATGGAGCACCAAGGCAAATTGAGCGCATCCGACAAGAAGAAGATTGACGCCAAGGCAGATAAGGTATTGGGAAAGTAGGACAGCGCAGAGATAGTAGAACGGTGCAGCACGTTACTATTTCATTTTGCTTTGGACGGTCGTCTGCTTCAGTACTCGCGCGAGCGTTTCTAAACGCCACGGCGTTCCGCGGCGCGTCCGATAAGCGGGGTGATTAAGAGCGGCGGCGATCCCACGGAGCGTAGTCCCTTTGCGACGAAGCTGGTGGATCTCGGCCAGGGCCGCCTGCTCACCCGGTTCCGGTTCCAGATGCTGGCCGTCTGCGCGATGCGGGACCCGAAGGCGATGTTGCCTACGCGCTGGCCCTGGCTTCGCTTGTGGCGCAGGGCGTCGCGGGTCCGCTCCCCGATCGCCTCGCGCTCCCACTGGCTCACCGCGCCCACTATAGTGATCACCAGGCGCCCGGCTGCCGAGCCGGTGTCGAGCGATTCCGCGACCGAAATCAGCGCCACCCTGCGCTTCTCGAACAGCTCCAGTACCACAGGTTTTGACGCTGCGAGTGAGCCGGTCGAGCTTGGCCACGATGACCGCCTGAACCCTGCCGGCGTTGATCAGGGCGAGGAGACGCTGCAGGCCGGGTCAGTTTAGCGACTTCGCGGGTTCCCCGCCGTCGACGATCACGTCAACCAGTTCAGCGTCTTTGACCGTTGCCATGGCGCGGATCTTGGCCTCCTGCGCTTCAAGCGAAACGCCCTGCTCCGCTTGTCGATCTGTGGACACTCGAACATAGCCAATAGCTTGCATGTGTCACAGCATTGATCCCATTGCTTGCCAGATTCAAGTCCAAAGCGGCCCAAGCAAACACCGACTCAACGACGGATACGGACGAGGGTCACTCCGCGCACGCGGCCGCCTCTGCGGCGGTGTTGGTCAGTTCTTGGCATCTCATCACCAGGCCATTCTCGATGGTCGACAGGTGAACCAATGGTGAATAGATCCGCTTACTCGTCCGCTTCACATCTGCTTGATACCTGCCAGCAGCGACGACCTTGTCGTCTTGGGCCGCGAAGGGTTGCATGTCAAGGTGATTTCGCCCGCCGCCCCGGCGAGGCACATTTTCCCCCTCAAGATTGTACGTCGCAGACGGACTGTCGGTTTTGGTCGTTTGGCTGCGCAGTCGAATTTTCGCGAGAATCCGACCCTCATCGAAGAACCCCTGAATGGTCTGTTAATGCTGTGGCATTCCCCGGTGCAGATTCTGCACGAACCCGCACATTTTGCGCGAGTTCGCGTTTCCAAGCTTTGATCTACGCCTAGTCTCCGTCTGGTCCGAGGAATGCTAACGATCCGACGATATTGAGAAAAGGAAGGCTCTCTTGCACTCAAATGCTGAAGATCTGAAGCGATACGCGCTTGGGCAGCTTCCTCCAACCGATGCAACGTTAGTAGAGACCCATCTTCGCGAATGCCATTCCTGCCGCACGACTTTAAGAGAGTTGGCCAGCGGGACTCGCGAACTTCCGATGGAACGGCGCAGCGCGGTTCGAACAAAGGCACAGGGGCGGGCCCGCATTAAAGGCCTGGACCCGCTAACCTCCATTGGCCCATCGGCCGATGCCCAGATTCTGGATACATCTAGCAAAGGCTTGAAGCTTCGCGCGCCTCGGCGTTTTCTCCCGGGCTCGATCGTTCAGATCCGATCTCACGATGGGGTGTTCCTCGGAAAGGTCAAGTACTGCAATCCGGCGGGGGCAGAATTTGATATTGGGGTGTATCTGAACGAGGATCTGTTGACTGACTCCTAGTTCTTCAGTAGGAACAGCTTGACGTGTATTAACGGTCCGCCCGCCCCTTAGTCGCGCAACTCTTCGCGCTTTCCCAGCCGCTTTCAAGCGCGTAACGATTAGGCAGAAACCAGACATCGCCCCCGCGGTTAGCCTCGATGACGAAGGCGCCGAACGCGGAACTCTTTGTAACGTACGGCGCGATATCGCCGACTATGACGAGGCGACGGCGGTACTGAACAAACTTTTGAACGATGTCCCCAGCGACTCCCGTCCGCAACTGAAAAAACTCCGGCGACAAGCGCTCCACCGGAACTACGATCATCTCAGCGCGGTGCTGCAATGCTGCGCTTATCAACTCAATTGCATCGCGATCCGTTTGGATTTGCTCCCCGTTGGGGAAGCATTCCAAGGTTCTTACTCCGCCTATCTCGTCAAGCCGATGCCACACCGCCTCTTCCACGACGCCATCGTACACAAGGAAAAGGTCTGTCTGCATCCTGGAGTCGTAATCGTTTCCGGGATCGTCAGCAATCCCGGAAAGTGACCTGTCTCGCGCGCTGGATGTGGGGCCCAAGTGCAATTCCTGGTTAGACCCCTCTTGTGCAATCGCGTCGACTTGGCGTATAAACGTAAAAGTCCTGGTTCGAAAAGACAGCGCTCAGCGCAGCCTCCGAAAGGTTCTGGAGGGCGGTTTATGGCGATCCTTTGGCCGCGAGCTTCCTCTCACAAAAGTGGACATCAAGAAAGCATTCAGTTGCTGCGGTGCCCATCTCGATCGGCTGGGATGACACCAGACTCGGAGCCGCGCGGCGTGTGATGAACTCCGGTGAGCTTTCACTGCCCGTGCTCATTGAACCGTTTCCAGAGCACTTAGGAGCCGAGCTGACGAGTATACGGACTTGGAGGCGAAAGGGTTTCGGCCGCGCAGTTTCCTGGAAAGCTTCCCAACCTTCACTGAAAAGTCATGAATCTAGAAACCAACAATAGGATCGTGGTCGTCGAAGATAATCCGGCGGACCTGTGGTTGGTTCGTGAAGCCCTCAAAGCACACTGCGTACGCTGTGTCATTCAACCTGTTCCGGACGGGGAGCAAGCGTTGAAGCTGATCAACTCCGAGGAGTCGCGAGTTGATTTGTTCATCCTGGACATGCACCTTCCCAAACATGGCGGCGAGGAAATACTCACATGTCTTCGCGCGACAAAACATTACGCGCGGACCCCCGTCATCATGATGACGGCACTCGAATCCCGCATGGGCGTGGCGACCGCAGCTCGTATCCCGACAATGGTCTATTTTTCCAAAACCCTCCACGCTTGACGGATTCATGGAGCTTGGTTCAATCGTCGTAGCTTTGCTCGAACAGGATCATCGACACGGCAAAACAACTGAAACGATTAGGGAGATTGGCAGGGGGAAACGATGACGGCCAAAGCGCTCAAGGCCCTTTCATTGCACCGTGGAAGCGATAACGACTGGGGTGAAGTACTGGATGCTCTTCCCGTCGCTATCTACATCACGGACGCGGAAGGACGACTGACTTATTTCAACCCCGCTGCCGAGAAACTGTCCGGACGTAAGCCGGAACTTGGCGTCGACAGGTGGTGCGTCACATGGAAGATCTTTGATGCCGGTGGAATGCCCCTGCCTCATACCGAATGTCCCATGGCCTTGGCTCTTAAGGGCGGAGAAGTAGCCAGCGGAACCGAATATATCGCCGAGCGGCCGGATGGCTCCCGATTTTGGTTTACTGCTTTTCCCGGCATCCTGCGCGACGACGACGGCACGATAACGGGCGGCATCAATATGCTGGTCGATATCACGTTGCGAAAAAACGCTCAACTCGACGAGCAGCGAGCGGAGCAGCTTCTGGGTGCCATCGTCGATTCTTCCGACGACGCGATCATTAGCAAAAATCTGAACGGGGTCATCACAAGCTGGAACAAAGGCGCGGAGCGGCTCTTCGGCTACACCGCCGACGAGATTGTCGGCAAACCGGTGACGATGCTCATCCCATCAGATCGTCTCGATGAAGAACCCCAGATTATCGCCCGCTTGACGAGGGGCGAACGCATAGATCATTTCGAGACCATCCGCCAGCGGAAGGACGCCTCCCTGCTCGATATCTCGCTGACCATTTCGCCTGTCAGAGACGATCAGGGCAAGATTATCGGCGCATCCAAAATCGCCCGCGACATCACCGAACGCCACCACGCTGAGCGCATTAGCCGTCTTCTTGGAGCCATCGTCGATTCGTCCGACGACGCGATCATTAGCAAAAATCTGGACGGCATCATCACGAGCTGGAACAAAAGCGCGGAGCGGCTCTTCGGCTACACCGCCGACGAGATCGTCGGCAAACCGGTGACGATGCTCATCCCATCAGATCGTCTCAATGAAGAGCCCCAGATTATCGCCCGCCTGAAGAAGGGCGAACGAGTGGATCATTTCGAAACCATCCGTCGGAGGAAGGATGGCTCCCTGCTGGATATCTCGCTGACTATTTCACCGATTAGAGACGCTAATGGCCAGATTACCGGCGCATCCAAAATCGCCCGCGACATCACCCGGCAGAAGAGCATCGAAGCTGAGATTCGCCGGGCCAACCTAGATCTTGAGCAGTTCGCCTTTTCCGCGAGTCATGACCTTCAGGAGCCTTTGCGCAGCGTCAAGATATATAGCGAGCTTCTCGACAGACGTTACAGCGACAAGCTAGACGCGGAGGCAAAGGAATTCCTCGCCTTCCTCCGGACAGGAGCAGTCCGGATGGAAGCTTTGGTTACAGATCTTCTTACCTACTCCCAGGTATCAAGATGTGACCCGGCCTCGGAAGCCACGGACGCCAATGAGGTCCTCGCCGAGACGCTGGATAGTCTTTCCGACACCATTGAGGAAAATGCCGCGAGCGTAACCTCAGATCCATTGCCCCTGGTGCAAATTCAGCGCACTCACCTGCAGCAAGTTTTTCAGAATCTAATCGGTAACGCGATCAAGTATCGCACGCCGGACAAAAGGCCCACGATTCAAATCACGGGGGAACGTTCAGGCCACGAGTGCAAGTTTGCTGTCAGCGACAATGGCATCGGAATTGCCCCGGAGTACAAGGAGACAGTTTTTGGCCTCTTCAAGCGTTTGCACACCAGTGCCGAATACTCGGGCACAGGCATCGGCTTGGCTATCTGTCAACGAATCGTTGACCGGTATCGAGGACGAATCTGGGTCGAATCCGAATCCGGTAGGGGATCGACCTTTCGATTCACTATTCCCGACTCCCGAGACGTCGACGGATAACTTTCATATCCTCGTCGTGGAAGACAACCCTGCTGATGTGTTTCTGATCCGAGACGTCATTAGACTCTCAGGAATCGGGGCGCGGGTTCACGTCATCGATAACGGGGAGGATGCGATCCGCTTCTTCGATTCCGCCGATACCGACGACTCCGCGCCTTGCCCCGCAGTGGTGATCCTGGACATCAACCTACCGAAGATCCAAGGAAAGCAGGTGCTGCAGCACCTACGCCAGAGTCGCCGCTGCCGGGAAGCGGCTGTCATTGTCGCTTCAACTTCGGATGCTTTGGAGGATCGAAGAATCGTCCTCCTCGCCACAGGAACGAACGTCTACTTCCGAAAACCCTCCGCGTACGACGAATTCATGAAACTCGGGGGCTTGATCCGGGACTTATTTCCAGCGAGGTCTCAGCCTTAGAGCACTTAGTTCTGGCTTCCGAAACTTCCAAATTTGTGGATTGAGCGGCATTCACAAAACATGCCCCTGGGCTCGCAGCAACTCATCGCCATTGCCGCAACTGGTGGTGCTCGTGGCGATTTTGGCTGGTTAATTAAAAAGGAAGCCACTCCACCGATTTCAATCTTTAAATGGAAATCATCGAGTGCGGACGAAGCAGTTCAGTTACCAGAAATGAAGGCGACATTCGACGCCTTTCCGCGCAAGTCTGCGGCAAATCGTCACACCTGGAGTGGCGTTCATGCGCGTGCATCAGACTGGATGTTCCTGGTCTAGCTCGCCTGATCGACGAGTTAACGGAAGTTGGTGGCAGCTGCTTGAGAAGCTACCAATCGTCAGCCAAGAGAAGCCGTTAGGACGGCGCATGAGGGCGGTGAGGAAACAAACTCTGGAGACAGACTAAATCGATCCCGCAAGCGATCAGCATGCGCAAGTGTTAGCCATACTGTCTTGGCGGAAACGAAGTAGCTGCCACGAATTTCACGATCCGTTTCCGCTCCGGCAATAGCAATTTGCACCGTTTTCCAAGTTAGGCCTCCATCATCCGTCCTCATCAGTGACGGTCCGTTTACAGCCCACCCTTCTTGCTTATTGAAGAATCTCGGGTCCCCGATTCTTTGCTCTGCTAGCGTGGTTATCCGCGGCGCGGCGCTCACGATCAAGGCCAAGACGATGCCGGATACGACTTTCACGGACCACGAACACCTGCTATTCACACGACTCTTAAGGTATGCCAAGCGTACATTTGAGACGGAGAACCGTAGACCGTCAGCTGATACGTTGCCAGTTTCTGACCGCTCACACTCCAAAAGGTTACTTCGTCGATGCTCAACGAGCTGTTCACCCAGACGTCCCGCCACACTCTTTTGTTGCCAGGCGCATAGGAATACTCGAACGGGCTACCAGGCGGTACCCCGCTTCGCAGTCGATTCTCGACATCATAGCTGGTGTTCGGTACATTGCCTAGGCTGTTTCCGTTCGCATCGGACGTGAAAACGCGGTTCGTGGCGGGATCTGGGACAACGTGCCACGACGGCACCGATCCAGCGATCACGTTTTGGTCCGTGAAGATTGCTGAATCCGTCATAGCTGTAGCTCTGGCCCTAGGAGCTGTTGGTGGCAGCCGCAGTCGCCAACCGGTTCAGCATGTCTTAAGTGTACACAACTTGTTCGCCGCTGATATTGTCAGTCTGTGAAGTGATCTTGCCGTTATTCCGCGTCGACGAGTACGCGTACGTGAGGTTCAAAGATTGGCCAGAAGTTGACGAGGCGAACAGTTCATGCGAACGCGCCATAGGTTGGCAATCTCTGACGCCATGGTGACGCGATCGCCGTTTGGATTATCGATGTTTCCTGCGGCTGCGGTGGTCGCGCCGTTAACGAACACATTCTGCGGCTGGATTTTGCTCGAGGAGCGAAATCATTTCGTTAAAACTCCCGGCCTGCCTGGCTGATTCGACGTCATCGAATTTACGCAGGATCTGGTGTCCCTGGCAGCGCTTTTTTCGCATCATTGTTTGGGCCTTCTGGTGTGACTCTATGAGCGCTCAACCAGGATAGAACCTTCGTTTTTGATAACCCATGCGGCTGCGCGCTGCCCTACTTCGCTGCGGGTTTGGCGAAACCCTGAGTATCGAGCCAGTAATAGAACTGATCGATCCAGTGATCGCTGGTCGTGCCTTGCTTCGTCATGCCGAAACCGTGGCCGCCGGCGCGATAGATATGCACTTCGGGAGTTGCTCCGGCCGCGGTCAACGCCGCGAAGAACCGCGCACAGGCGCCTCCCGCCAGAGGGTCGTCCTGCGCCCAGGCGAGAAATATAGGCGGAAGGTTGTGCGGTATGGGCGGAACTGCTCCGAATGGACCTCCGTAGATGGGAGCCGCGAATGCCGGCCCGGATGACGGATCCTCCTGGAGCAGGACTCCCGAGGCAACCATGGCTCCAGCGGAGAAACCGACAATCCCGATCCGGTCGGGTGACAGGCCGAATTCGCCAGCGCGCTGACGCAGCACTTTGAGCGCCTGAATCCCATCCGCGATCCCGTACTGTCCGATGCTGTCCATGCTGGGGCCCGCTCCCTCCGCTCCCTCCGCCCGAGTTGCTGCATTGGCCGGAGGTCTTACGCGCCCAGCCGCAGCCGAGGGTTGCGTTGGTGTCCCGCGCCCTCCCGCACCCCCACCCGCTCGACGCGCCTGGAAGGCCGCGATATCCTCGGGCTTCATCTGCCGGACTCGGTATTTCAAGACAAAACTCGCGATCCCCCTCTCTTGAAGCCAACTCGCGACGCGATGACCCTCCTTGTCGATCGCCAGATAGGCAAAGCCGCCGCCTGGGGCGATGATCGCGCCGGTCCCCGTGGCCTTACTTTTCTCCGGGAGATAAGCGATCAGGGTGGGAGTGACAACGTTCACGACGCGGTCGGTATCGCCTCCCTTCATCACGCCTTCCGGTTGCGACCAGTCCTCAGAACCGGGAGGGACACCGGTCCAGATCTTGATTGTCTGTTGTTGGGCTGCCGCGCCCCACGCCAGGAGAAGTATGACTCCGGCGATTCGAATTGCCTGTTTGGTTCGCATGGTCTTCTTTGCTCCTAAACTCATGTTGTCTTCATTTCTCCGAGTTAACTGGCGGATCTGCAGGCTGCGTTGTTGGCCTGTGGGATAGCGAAAAAGGAGATGCTTGCCGGAGGCTGAGCCTGGACGCCGGTGGGCGCCCGCACTCCCGCGATCGCCGGCACGGGGACTGCGCCAGCAGGCTTCCCGCTACTAAGCCGGTCAACCCGATTGCCGCAAATTATGCCGTTTCCAACCGAAATTCTCATTCTGACGCGCTTCCTATTTCAATAGCTGGATTTCAATAGCTGAGGCCGAAGCCAAAATCATACAGCGTGTCCGCGTTCGGGTAGCCCGCCTGATCCGGCCCCTTCTTTGCGATGGCTTCGAGATTGTTGGCGAGTGCAAAGGGCAGCCTGCCTTGCGGCTGCACTTTGCCCGAGAGTACCTCCATCAAGGCGGGCTCGCTGATGCCGAAGTTGGCCACAATGGCGCCCGAATTGAGCACGCCGCTGGCCTTGTCAAGCACGTAGGGATGGCGGAAATAGATGACCAGGATGGTGTTCTTTGGGCCGGCTTCGCGCATGATCACCTGAATGGTTGCAAGATTTGGTTGCACCGACCAAGACTTCGAAGCCGCCATGGCTGTGAACGACAGGTTGCCGGTCTCCCACGGGAACACTCCGCCAAACCGCATTCCCGCATCGATGCAGGCAGGCTTTGCTCCGGACGCTCCTTCGGCATAGCCGGCGGGGTCTACGCAGCGGTCCTCCGAGCCCCAGGGTTGCTTGGTGTGGGGATTCC
>Ga0209579_10000729_pt1 | contig 30139 bp, 13 predicted proteins | sample Coa_R1_2_FD_187152 | JGI IMG/M metagenome (GOLD analysis project Ga0209579, IMG submission 187152) | Surface soil microbial communities from Centralia Pennsylvania, which are recovering from an underground coalmine fire - Coalmine... | ecosystem: Environmental > Terrestrial > Soil >... | reverse complement strand
CACCGACAGCTACACGGTGACGCAGTCCGACATGGACAGCCACACGGCGCTGACCAACGTCGCGACGGCGACCGACAACCAGGGCGACAACCACTCCTCGACGGTGTCGACCCCGGTCGACCAGGAGCCGAACTGGTCGATGTACAAGGATGCCGCGGTGGCCGCGCCGAGTGATGCTTCGGATGTCGGCACCGGGACGATCACCGAGAGCAACTCCTTTGCCCACAGCGGCGCGTTCAGCGGCTCGGGTAATCCGATCGACCATCCTGGCCAGGTGCTGACCTACACGGCCCACCTGATCAACGACGGCAACATGTCGATCAGCGGCATCACGGTGACCGACACGATGATCAGCGGCAATCTGCCGCTGGTTGACGGCACGTACAGCGTCACGGACATCAACGGCCACGCGGAGACGCTGACCTTCAGCGGCGAGACGGATGCCAACGGCATCCTCGACCCGGGCGAGGATTGGGTATGGACCTACACGTACAGCGCGACGCAGGCCAACATCGACGGCGGCGGTACGGTCAAGAACATTATCACGGCCGACTCGAGTGACAGCGCCGCCGTTACCGCTGGCCTGGTCGTGCCGGTCAGCAACAATACCACGGTCTCCGTCGATCAAGACCCGAACTGGGCGATGTACAAGGACGTCGCGGTAGCCGCGCCGAGCGATGCGGCAGATGTCGGTACTGGCACGATCACCGAGAGCAACTCCTTTGCCCACAGCGGCCCGTTCAGCACCACGACAGGTGACCCGATCGACCATGCCGGCCAGGTGTTGACCTACACGGCCCACCTGATCAACGACGGCAACATGTCGATCGATGGCATTACGGTGAGCGACAGTTTGATCAACGGCGATTTGCCGCTGGTTGACGGCACTTATACTGTCACCGACATCAACGGCCACGCGGAGACGCTGACCTTCGGCGGCGAAAGCGATGCCAACGGGATCCTCGACCCAGGCGAGGATTGGACGTGGACATACACCTACACCGTGACGCAAGCCGACATCGACGGCGGCGGCCCGGTCAAGAACATCATCTCGGCTAACTCAACCGACAGCGCCGCCGTCGACGCCGGGCTGGTTGTACCGGTCAGCAACAACACCACGGTCTCCGTCGACCAGGATCCCGCGGTCAATGTCGAGAAGCTGGTGTCGAATGACGGGGTGACTTGGTATCTGCTGCCCGACGACCCGGCGATCACCAACCCGGGCGGCAGCGAATCAGCCGCGGAAATCGGCTATGTCGCGGCGGCGCTGCATCTTACCGTCGGGGTGACGCTGCTGACGACGACGCCGACCTTCTCCAGCGGGGACCACATCGAGTACGCGGCTGTGGTCACCAACACCGGCAATGAGACCTTGACGAACGTCACCGTCAGCGACGTTACGATATTGAACACCGGGTTGGACAAGGACCTCGGGACCCTGGCGCCAGGCCAGAGCGTGGTCGACGGGCCGACGTTGCCGATGCCGGTGCAGAATGGCGGGTACACCAACGTGGTGAGCGTCACGGACGACCAGCATGCCACCGACAGCGACTCCGTCACCTACGATGTGTTCGCGCCGGGGCCATCGTTGCCGGGCCTGACCAAGGGCTTCTGGCACCAGTGGACGCAGGTATGGGATTACACGACAGCGGACGACGGGAAGTACCTGCACAATTTGGTGCCGAACGTCATCGCGCCGATCGCCAGTGGGACCGGGCATGACCTCAATCCCAACAACGGGCATCTGGTGCTGGGCGACGTCAACTGGGACGGGCTGGCCAACGACGCCGGCGGCGATCTGATCTTCCCGCTGCTGGCCGCTCAGCAAATCCTGACCGACCCGGTCAAGGGCGATTTCCGGATGATCCTGGCGAGCCAGGCGCTCGCGGCCCAGCTCAATTCCTACAACGACTACGTGTACGACGTGAGCAAAGGCCAGACGCCAGGAACGACGGCATCGCCGAACGGGCTGCTGCAGGATGCCGTCAAGTGGCTGACGACGAGCACGGACCCGCTGACCTCGCACGCTCTGACCGGCGGCAACGTCGATACGAACGGCAACGGGACGCTCGATGCCAGCGAATACAGCACCAGCACCGGTAAATTCACCAGTACGGTACCGTCAGCCGACGCCTGGAACGTCTCCGTAACCGTGCTAGCCGGTCCGTGGCACGACAGCGTCAACAACACCGATCACGCGAACGGGATTGCCGCAAACGGCAGCGGCCTCGCCAGCGCCCTAGAGTCGTACAATAATGACGGCAACGGCCTGATGGTCACGGTTGATGGCCAGTTTGTCGGGTGGGGTTCGAACGGTGGCGCGACGATCACCGACATCCATCCCAACACCGCCGGCGAATTCTGGGGTATCTTGGCGGACCACAATGTGGGGGGCGTACACTTCGTGTAAGCATCTCACTCCGGTTTTTCCGATCTCCCACCCCCGCGGCAGCGACCCTGCCGCGGGGGCTCGTTTAAGTGATTTTTAGATAATTTGCCGGCAAAATCGGCAGAACCTCCCGCGAAAGGTGAGCGGCAATGGCGGCAGACGGCGGCTCAGCGATCGACGAACTGAACGAGAAGGCGGCGCCCGCCGGGCGGCCGGCCGCTGCGTGGTGGCGTGGCATGCTTCCCAGCCCAATGGCGGTCGAGCCGGACGCGGACAAGCCGGTGGCGCCGCACGAGGTGCGCGGCATCATCTGGCGTGTACTGCTGGCGGCGGCGGCGGTCAGCGGCGGCATCAATGTGCTGCAGCTCGCGCCCGTGCTTTATATGTACCAGATCTACGATCGGGTGCTGTCGACCCAGCATGTCGAAACGCTGGTCGCGCTGACAATCGTCGTCGTGCTGGGGCTCGTGCTGCTGGCGGCGCTAGACGGCGCGCGCAACGTGGTCGGCCAGCGGCTCGGCGCCTGGGTCGAGAGGAGCCTCGCCGGCCCCCTGCTGCACGCAACCGTACATGGCGCCCCGCTCGTCGCGACGGCGCGCGGCGCCCAGGCACTGCGCGACCTCGCCACCGTGCGCGGCGCGATCGGCCAGATGATGTGGCCGCTGCTCGACGCGCCATGGACGCCGATCTTCTTTTTCATCGCGTTCTTGATTCATCCGCTGCTGGGCACGATCGGGCTCATCGGCGGCCTGATGCTGTTGGGGCTCGCGATCACCAACGAGTTGTTGACGCGGCGCGCCATCCTGCGTTCCGGCACGGCCCAGATCGCCGCGATCGGCGATGCCGACGCCGCGGTGCGCAACGCGGACGCGCTGTTGGCGATGGGGATGCTGCCGGCCTGGCTGCGCATTTGGCAGCACCAGCGCGAGGCGGCTTCGCGACCATACAGCGATGCCATTATCCGCTCGGGGATCATCAGCGCGGCGGCGAAGGCGGTGCGCCTCGCACTGCAGGTCGCGTTGCTGGGCGTGGGCGCCTGGCTGGTGATCCAGCACGAGCTTACCGCGGGCGCGATGATCGCGACCTCGTTCATTGTGGCGCGCGCGCTGGCGCCGTTTGAGATGGCGATTGCCTCGTGGCGCGGCCTTGTCGGCGCACAGTCAGCCTGGAAGCGGCTTGCCGCGCTGCTCGTCGCGGCGCCCCGGACGAGCGCGACGATCCGCTTGCCGCGACCGCACGGCAGCCTTGTCGTCGACAAGGTCACCTACCTGCCGCCCGGCGCCCGCGAACCGATCCTGAAGCAGATCTCGTTTGCCGCGAAAGGCGGCGAGATGGTCGCCATGATCGGACCCTCGGGCGCCGGCAAGACGACGCTGGCGCGGCTGATCGTCGGCTCGCTTTCTCCGAATGCCGGTGCTGTGCGGCTCGACGGTGGCGCGATCGGCAACTGGGCGCCGGGCGACCGGGCGCAATATGTCGGGTACCTGCCGCAGGATGTCGAATTGTTCAACGGCACCGTGCGCGACAACATCGCCCGCTTCACCGAAGCCGAGGACGAGGCGGTGGTGGCGGCGGCGAGCCTCGCCGGCGCGCACGACACGATCCTGTCGCTGCCGCAGGGTTACGCAACGCCGATCGGTCCGGCCGGCATGGCGTTGTCGGGCGGCCAGCGTCAGCGTATCGGGCTGGCCCGGGCGGTATTCGGCGACCCGCGCCTCGTCGTCCTTGACGAGCCCAATTCCAATCTCGACCCCAGCGGCGAGGCCGCGCTGATCGAAGCGGTGCAGCGCCTCAAGGCGGCTGGGGTAACGGTTATCTGCGTCGCGCAGCGGGCCGAGTTGATCGTGCAGGCCGACCAGATCCTCAGGATGTCGCAGGGTCAGGTCGACGCCTTTGGCTCGCGGGACGAGATCCTCGGCCGCGCGATCCGCGCCGCGTCGGGCGGTGATCCGACGCAGCTGCGCAGGCCGCCGGCGAGCGTTCCGGCAACGCTATCGGCGGCGGGAGGGGCACCATGATCGGACGCAAGGACAGGTCGGGTCCGCTGCCGCTGACCGGCACGCGCGGACCGTTGCTGTTTGCCGCGACCCTGACGGTGGTGTGTCTCGGCGGGGCCGCGGCCTGGTCGGCGCTGGCGCCGCTCCAAAGCGCCGCGATGGCCGTCGGCGTCCTCGTCGTCCATGGCCACCACAAGACGATCTCGCATCTCGAGGGGGGCATCGTCAAAGAGATCCTGGTCCACGAACACGACCAGGTCAAAGCGGGCCAGGTGCTGATCCGGCTCGATGCGACGGTGCCACAGGCCTCCCTTGACCTTTACCGCGGCGAGATGATGGCCTCGGAAGCTCTCGCCGCGCGCCTCAAAGCGGAGCGCGACGGCGCCGCCGCTATCGATTTTCCGCAAAATTTGGCCACGGACAAGGATCCCCGCGCCGCGGCGGCGATGACGGCCGAGCGGCATGTATTCACCGCGCGACGCGAGCAGCTGGAGGGCCAGACCAAAATCTTGCAGCAGAAGAGCGGGCAGCTCGACGAGGAAATCCGAGGCCTCAATGCGGAGATCAAGGCGCAAGAGACCCAGCTCAGGCTGATCGCCGAGGAGATCGGCGCCGTTCAGCTGATGGTCAACCGGGGCCTCGAGCCGAAGCCCAAGCTCCTCGCCTTGCAGCGCCAGGCCGCCGAAATTGACGGTATGCGCGGGCAAAACATCGCCAAGGTGGCCGAAGCCAAGCAGCAGCAGGGCGAAGCTCAACTTCGCGTCATCGACCTACGGGCGCAAATGCTGTCCGACGACGTAACCAAGCTGAGCGAGGAAGAGACAAAGATCAACGACCTGCACGAAAAGATCCGCGCCGCCGATGACACGTTGCGAAGGATCGACATCAAGGCGCCGGTGGCGGGCCAGGTCGACGGGCTCAAGGTGTTTACGGTTGGCGGCGTCATCTCGCCGCATGAAGCGCTGATGGACATCGTTCCCAGCAACGATATCCTCGCTGTCGACGCCAAGGTCTCGCCAAACGACATCGACGTCGTGCATCCGGGGCTGCCCGTGACGCTTAAGTTCACCGCGCTCGACCAGCGGAGCACGCCTACCGTCGAGGGCACCGTGTCAACAGTAGCCGCCGATCACACGGTCGACGAGAGAACTGGGCAGGCCTTTTACATGGTCCGCATCGCCATCGGCTCGACGGCAGAGCTACCGAAAAAGATCGTGCTACAAGCAGGCATGCCCGTCGAAGCGATGATCCGCACTGGCTCCCGCACCTTCCTGGAATATCTGGCGAAGCCAATCACCGATTTTGCCGGCCGGAGCCTGCACGAAAGCTAAGCGGCCGCACATGCCCTACGACGAGCGCGTGAACGACGGCCTGGTTGCGACGGCGCTCTCCGCAGCCGCCCCGCCAACGGCACCAAACGAGCAGCTTCTCGCTGCTGCGCAGCGTCATTACGACGCCGGCCGTCTTGCTGAGGCACAATCGCTGTGCCGAGAGGTAATCGCGGTCCATTCGCAAGGCGTCGACGCTGCGCACCTTTCCGGCGCCCGGGCCGAAGCCGAACTTCCGCTGGCCTACCTTATTCTCGGCAGTGCGTTGCAGGCGCAGAATATGCATGCCGAGGCGTCGGCTAGCTTCGAAAGCGCTCTCGCAATTGCGCCCGACGATGTCGAGGTTATCAACAATCTCGGCGTCTCGCTTGCTGCACTGGGCCGTGTCGACGAGGCGGTGACCAGGTACCGGCGGGCGCTGGCGCTTGCTCCGGGCGTCGCCGCCGCGCACTTCAACCTGGGCAACGCGCTATTGGAGCTCGATCAGCCGGTGGCGGCAGAGGCAAGTTATCGGCGCGCCATCGCCCTAGAGCCAAAGCTCGCCGCTTTTCACAACAATTTAGGCAACGCCCTCGCGAAGCAAGACAAGCCCGATCAGGCGATTGAGTGCTATCGCCGCGCGACTGCCTTGGACCCCGGGCATGCCAGGGCGCATTTCAATCTCGCCAACAGCTTGCTGGCGGGTGGTGAGCTGGCCGCCGCAGAAGACAGTCTGCGCCGCGCTATCGCCCTCGCTCCGGAGCGCGGACCGCCGCACAAGGCTCTGGGAAAGGTTTATGCGAAACAGGAGAAGTTCGATTGGGCGGTCGAGAGCTTTGGGCGAGCAATTGCGCTCGACCCCGGTGACTTCGAGGCATATTTCAATCTTGGTAATGCCCTTCTGGAACAAGGCAAGGTCACCGAGGCGGAGGCAAACTATCGCCGTGCCATCGAACTGCAGCCGACCCACCCACCGCTGTACAACAACCTCGGTAACGCGCTAACCAAGCAAGGAAAACTGAACGACGCAATCAAGTGCTACCAGCAGGCGATTGCGCTCGATCCGAAGCATTATCGGGCGCATTTCAACCTTGGCAACGCCCTGCGCGACCAGGGGAAATCCGACGAGGCCTTGGCAAGCTACCGGCGATCGCTGGCAATAAATCCCGACTACGCCAAGCTTTACAATAATTTGGCGGGGATGCTGAAGGCCCAGGGTCGGGCAGCCGAGGCGGTGACCTATTACCGGCGCGCGGTGGAGCTCTCGCCGGAGGACCGCTTCATCCACAGCAATATGCTGATGACCCTGCAATACGACCCGGCGATGACGCCGGCGGCGCTGCTGGCGGAGCATTGCGCCTATGATGCAGCGCTGCCGCGGGGCGCGCCGATTATCCATGCGAACCCGCGCGATCCCGATCGGCGGCTTAAGATCGGTTATGTGTCGGAGGACTTTCGGCTGCACCCGGTCGGGTCGTTCCTGGTCCCCGTTCTGGCCGCTCACGATCGCGCCAATTTCGCCGTACATTGCTATTATGGACACCATCGAGAAGATCCCATCACCGCATTTCTGAAGAACAATGCCGAGGTATGGCGATCGACGGTCGGCATTGGCGATGACGCCCTTACCGCGATGATCCTCGGCGACGGCATCGATATTCTGGTCGATCTTGCCGGTCACACCGCCGGCAATCGCCTGCCGGTGTTCGCCCGCCGTCCGGCGCCCGTCCAGGTGACGTGGGCCGGCTATGTCGGGACAACCGGCCTGGCGGCGATCGATTATTTGATTGTCGACCGTTGGCAGAGCCCGCCGGGCAGCCGCCGATACACGGTGGAAAAGCTTGTGTTGCTGCCCGATGGGTATATCTGCTGGGCGCCACCCGGCAACGCCCCGGAGGTCGGGCCGCTGCCGGCGAACCAGCCGGGCGCGGTCACCTTCGGGTGCTTCAACAATCTGGCCAAAGTCAACCCGTTGGTGATCGCGCTCTGGGGCCGGCTGCTGCGTGAATTGCCGCGGTCCCGGCTGTTGATGAAAACCCGCGAACTGCACGATGGGCCGATCCGCGAGCGCATCCTCGCGCTGTTCGAGGTCGAGGACGTCGCGCCCGAGCGGATCATTCTCGAAGGAATGTCGCCGCAGGCCGAGCTGCTACGTCGCTACAGCGCCGTCGATATCGCGCTCGACCCTTTCCCCTATTCGGGCGGGGTGACGACAATCGAGGCGTTGTGGATGGGGGTGCCGGTCGTCACGATGCCGGGCGAACGTTTCGCCTCGCGCCATTCGCTGAGCCACCTCAACAACGTCGGCCTCGGCGAATTGGCCGCCGAGAGCCCGGAGGCCTACCTGCGCATCGCCACCGAACTGGCCTGCGACCTGCCGCGGCTGGCCGCGCTGCGCGCCGGCATGCGCGACCGGCTGCGCGCGTCGCCGCTACTGCAAGGCGTCCGCTTCACCCGCGGCCTCGAACAGGCGTTCCGGACGATGTGGCGCACCTGGTGCGAGCAAGCACACTGAGCCCAGTACGGCATTTCGGGCAGCAATCCGTGCAAATACAGCCGCAAGATGCCGCTTCACAGGTCAAGCTCGGCAATGCAATGCGCGAGAAGGGCGACCTCGACGAAGCGATCGCGAGCTATCGTCGCGCCCTCGCCATCGAACCGGCCCGCTCCGATGCGCATTACGGGCTCGGCGCCGCCCAGGCGGCCAAGGGGCTGCTCGATGAAGCGGCCTGGAGTTATTGCCGTGCCGGCAACGAGCTGCACGACGCGGGCCGCTATGACGATGCGCTGACGACCTATCGCAGCGCGCTGGCGCTGCGTCCCGAGCACCCGGCGGCGCATGGCGGGATCGGCCTCGTGCTCGCTGCCCGAGGCAAGCTGGAAGAGGCGGTGGCGAGCTATCATCGGGCATTGGCCGCCGATGCGGCTCTCGCGCCGATCTATAACAACCTTGCCAATGCGCGCAAATCACAAGGCCGCATTACCGAGGCGGTCGCGAACTTCCGCCGCGCCGTCGAGTTGCAGCCGGCAAATCGCGGAATACACAGTAACCTGCTATATTGCCTGCAATACGACCCGGGAATGACGCCGGGTGCGCTGTTGGCCGAACACCAGGCCTATGGGGCGAGGTTTCCCGCCCTGCCTCCGATGGCGCATGGGAACCCGCAGGAGCCCGATAAGCTGCTCAATATCGGCTATGTGTCACCAGATTTTCATCAGCATCCGGTTGCGTTTCTGCTGCTGCCGGTGCTCGCGATGCATGACCGCGCCAAATTCGTCGTCCACTGCTATTACGGCCACCGTGCCGAAGACGGCATTACCGGCGCGCTCAAACGTCATGCCGATGTCTGGCGCTCGACGGCCGGTGTCGGCGATGATGCGCTCGTTGACATGATCCGCAACGACGGTATCGACATCCTGGTCGATTTGGCCGGGCATACGGCGACCAACCGGCTGCCGGTGTTCGCGCGCAAGCCGGCCCCCGTCCAGGTGAGTTGGGCGGGGTATGAAGGAACCACCGGCCTCGGGGCGATCGATTATCTGCTGACCGATCGCTTTCTCAGCCCACCAGGAAGTGAGCGCTACGCCACCGAAGAACTGGTCCGGCTGCCGCACGGATACGTCTGTTGGGCGATGCCGAGCCACGCTCCGGCGGTCGGGCCACTGCCCGCAAAGGTACCGGGAGCGGTGACCTTTGGCTGCTTCAACAACCTGGCCAAGATCAACCCGCTGGTTATCGCGTTGTGGGGCCGGCTCCTGCGCGAATTATCCGAGAGCCGCCTCGTTCTAAAAACCGCGGAACTGCGCGATCCGGCGGCTCAGGGACGCATCCGGGAGCTGTTTGCCGCCGAAGGAATTGGCGCTGACCGCATCGACCTCGAAGGACCCTCGCCGCATCCCGACTATCTGCAAAGGCACAACCGGATCGACATTGTGCTCGACCCGTTCCCGTTCTCCGGCGGGGTAACGACGGTCGATGCGTTGTGGATGGGCGTGCCGGTGGTCACACTGCCGGGCGAGCGCTTCGCCTCGCGCCACTCCTTGAGCCACCTCAGCGTCGCGGGGCTTGGCGACCTCGTCGCCGATGGACCAGAGGATTACTTGCGCATCGCCGAGGCGCTGGCCCATGACCTGCCGCGCCTGGCGGCGCTGCGCGCCAGCTTGCGCGAGCGGGTCAGCGCCTCGCCGCTGCGTCGATCGAGAGAATTTATCGGTGGCCTCGAAGCGGCGCTCCGCGCGATGTGGCGCACTTGGTGCGAGCGCGCCGGCTAACCGCGCCCGGCACCCTCCGCGTCACCCCATGCAGTCGCACGATGCCGCCTATCACGTCGACCTCGGTAATAACCTGCGTGCGCAGGCGAGATTTACCGAGGCCGAGGCGAGCTATCGTCGCGCCCTCGCGATCGACCCAAAGAGTGCGGCGATCCGCAACAATTTAGGGGGTGCGCTCAAGGACCAGGGCCTCCTCGATGAGGCGGTCGAGAGCTATCGGCAAGCGCTTGCGCTCGACCCGAACCTGGCAAGCGCGCACTTCAACCTGGGCTTCGCCTTGCATCGCCAGTCAAAATCGCGCGAAGCAGCCGAAAGCTACCGCCGAGCCGCGGCCGCGAATCCGAATTTAGCAAGCGCTTATATGGGCCTAGCTCATGTCCTGCAGAGCCAGGGGCAGCCCGGCGAAGCCGCGGCCTACTACCGGCGTGCCCTGGAACTTGCTCCGGGCACGCCCGCTTTTCACAGTTTTCTTCTGTTCTGCCTGCAGTATGACCCGGCGATGACGCCGGGTGCGCTGCTGATGGAGCATCGCGCCTATGGCGCGTCGCTGCCGCCTGCTGCAACCGGGCACACCAACCCGCGCGATCCCGACAAGCGCCTCAACATCGGCTATATCGCGCCCGATCTATACGCCCACCCGGTCGGCTTCATGCTGATGCCGGTGGTCGCGGAGCACGATCGCACGAAATTTGCCGTCCTCTGCTATTACGGCAATCCGCGGGTCGACGGGGTTACCGTCTTCCTGAAGGAGCATGTCGAAAATTGGCGCTCGACCATCGGCGTCGACGATGCGGCCCTCGCCGAGATGATCCGCGCCGACGGCATCGACATCCTGGTCGATCTCACCGGTCACACCGCCGACAATCGACTGCCGGTATTCGCGCGCAAGCCGGCGCCGGTGCAGGTAAGCTGGGCCGGCTATGTCGGCACCACCGGACTGAAGGCGATCGACTACCTGATCACCGACCGCTGGCACAGCCCACCCGGAAGCGAGCGCTACGCGATCGAGAAACTCGTACGGCTGCCGGATGGCTATGCCTGCTGGGCGATGCCGATCCATGCCCCCGCGGTCGGTCCATTATCGGCGAGCACGCCCGGAGCGGTTACCTTTGGCTGCTTCAACAATCTCACCAAGGTCAATCCCTTGGTCGTTGCGCTGTGGAGCCGGCTACTGCGCGAACTGCCGCAATCTCGCCTCGTACTCAAGACCTTTGCGCTTGGCGATGCCGCGGTGCAGGCCCGGGTGATGGCCCTGTTTGCGGTGGAGGGCGTCTCTCCCGAGCGCATTGTGCTCGAAGGCGCCTCGCCGCATCTCGGGCTGCTGCAGCGGTACAACGATATCGACATCGCCCTCGACCCGTTCCCCTATTCGGGCGGGCTGACGACGATAGAGGCGCTTTGGATGGGCGTGCCCGTCGTCACCATGCCCGGCGAACGCTTTGCTTCCCGCCACTCGTTCAGCCATCTCAGCAATGCTGGCCTCGACGAACTGGTCGCGGACGGGCCCGAGACGTATCTGCGCATCGCGCGCGAGCTGGCCCACGACCTGCCGCGCCTCGCTGCGCTTCGTGCGGGTATGCGCGAGCGGCTGAATGCATCGCCGCTGCGCCGGTCAAAAGACTACACTCGCGGCTTCGAAGCGGCGCTCCGCAAAATGTGGAAATGCTGGTGCGATTCCTGACCGATTCTTCGCCATGGCTGCGATGACCGACCCCACCCTGCAGCCCGCGGAGGCGGCTGCCGACAGCCGCCGCCAATCAAATGATTTGATCCGGCTGGCGCAAAAGCATCGGGTCGACAAATGGGGCTCGCATTGGTACGCCCAACACTATCACCACCACTTCCAGCACCTGCGAAATCAAAAGATCAATCTGCTTGAGATCGGTGTCGGCGGCTATGCTAATCCGGCCGCCGGTGGCGACTCGCTGCGAATGTGGGAAGAGTACTTTCCACACGCGACCATCTACGGGGTCGACATTCATGACAAGCAGCGGCACGAGCGCGGCCGGATCAAGATTCGTCGAGGCAGCCAAGCTGATGAAGAGTTCCTACATACCCTGTGTCAGGAGGCGGGCAGCTTCGATATCATCATCGACGACGGCAGCCACATAAACGACCATGTGATAAAATCATTTAACACACTTTTTCCGATTCTTTCTCGACATGGCATTTACGCGGTGGAGGATGTACAAACTTCATATTGGCCTCAATTCGGAGGGGACAGCGAAGATGTATACAACAAAACCACGATTATCGGATTTTTCAAACAGTTTATCGATGCGCTTAATTATGAAGAGAGGATCAAGCCGGGATATCAACCGAGTTATGTTGATAAACATATTGTAGCCTTGCATTGCTACCACAATCTTATACTGATCAAAAAAGGCTTCAATAACGAGGGGAGCAATTTTCTGGCGAACAACTCATTGCGAACGCCTGCGCGAGGCACTTTGTCCCCAGTTCCTGGCGCGCAACGGGGGGACCAGACAAACGCAGCTGAATCGAGTGGCGGCGAGGCGGTCGAGAGTTTTGCCCAGGCAGCGGCGCTACATCCGGAGGACCACGAGGCGCATTTCAATCTTGGCAATGCCCTGCTCGAGCGCGGCCAGGCCGAGGCGGCGGAGACGTCCTACCGACGAGCGATCGCGCTGCAACCCGAGCATGCCCCATTCTACAACAATTTGGGCAATGCTCTGGTGAAACAAGGAAAATCGGACGCCGCGATCGACTGTTATCGGCAAGCGCTGGCGATATATCCCGACCATGCGCGGGCGCATTTCAACCTAGCCAATATACTGCGCGATCAAGGCAAGCTGGAAGAAGCCGAAGCGGGCTATCGCCGAACGATCGAGTGCGCCCCCGATCACTACGCGGCGCATTTCAACCTGGCCCTCGCCCTGCAAGGCCAGGCGAGGTCGGCGGAGGCTTCCGTAAGCTGCCGGCGGGCGCTGGAGATCCGGCCTGATTACCCCGTGGCATACAACAAGCTGGCGGAAATACTTAAATTCCAGGGGCGCGCCGGCGAGGCGACCAGCTACTATCGGCGGGCGGTCGAGCTCGCCCCGAATGCTCCGGGCTTTCACAGCAATCTGCTGTTGTGCTTGCAATACGATCCGGCGATGACACCGGGCGCGCTGCTGACCGAGCATCAGGCCTATGGGGCAAAGCTTGCCTCATTTGCGGCGGCTTTGCCGACCGCAGTGGCGCACGCCAACCGGCGCGATCCCGACAAGCGTATCAACATCGGCTACGTTTCGGCCGACCTGCACCAGCATCCGGTCGGGTTTCTGATGATGCCGGTGCTCGCGGCGCACGATCGTCAGGGATTTGCGGTGCATTGCTATTACGGCAACCGCGACGTAGACGGCGTCACCGCCTTCCTCAAAGACCGCGCCGACGTGTGGCGCTCGACCGTCGACGTCGGCGATGACGACTTGGCAGCGATGATCCGCGCCGACGGCATTGATATTCTCGTCGATATGGCCGGGCACACCCTCAACAACCGGCTTCCGGTATTCGCGCGCAAGCCGGCGCCGGTGCAGGCCACCTGGGCCGGCTATTTCGGGACGACGGGATTGGCGGCGATCGATTACCTGATCACCGATCGCCATCTGAGCCCGCCGGGAAGCGAGCGATATGCCGTCGAGAAATTGGCGCGGCTACCGGACGGCTACCTTTGCTGGGCGATGCCGAGCCACGCCCCTGCGGTCGGGCCCCTGACGGCGACCACGCCAGGGGCAGTCACCTTCGGCTGCTTCAACAATCTGGCCAAGATCAATCCTTTGGTCATCGCGTTGTGGAGCCGGCTGCTGCGCGACTTGCCGGCGTCGCGCCTGGTGCTGAAGACCCGCGAACTGGCCGACGCCTCGGTTCGCGAACGCCTCCTCGGGCTCTTTGCCATCGAAGGAATTCCGGCAACTCGCATTACCCTGGAAGGCCCCTCGGTGCACCCGGAATACCTGCGGCGCTACAACGACATCGATATCGCGCTCGACCCGTTTCCGTATTCCGGCGGGCTGATCACGATCGACGCGCTGTGGATGGGGGTGCCGGTCGTCACGATGCCGGGCGAGCGTTTTGCCTCGCGCCACTCGCTGACCTATCTCAGGGTTGCCGGGCTCGACGAGTTGGTCGCCGATGGCCCGGAAAACTATCTGCGCATTGCAAAGGAGCTGGCTAAAGATCTGCCGCGCCTCGCGGCGCTGCGCGCCGGCCTGCGCGAACGGGTCAGCGCCTCGCCCTTGCGCCGATCGAGGAAATTCACCCGCGGCCTCGAAGCGGCGTTTCGCGCGATGTGGCGCGACTGGTGCGAGCAAGGGCCGTAACGGCGTTACGTCCGCTGCCCAGGTGGGTTGGGTTTGGTTACGGGAAAACCTCCGAAAAACACCGATTCTTCCAACCGCCGCATTGCTGACCCTGGTCGTCCGGGCAAAGCGACCCACGCAGCGCCACCGCCCGAGGGCAAGTTGACCGACCTCATCACGCCGGGCATTTTGCGCCCGGGTAGGGTCGAAGGCCACCCAGCCCACGGGGGAGTTTCCGACGATAAGACGGGTTTTTGCTGCCCTGCGCAGAGCCGGCCGGTGGCGTGCTGCCGCGCATAAGGGCGCGGTCTGCTGGTGGATGCGATCGATCGCTGCTGGTTGCGTCTTGCTGCTGGCTGCCTGCGGTACTCCTGCGACGCTCACCGGAGAACCTGCCGATCCGCCACCGGTCGTCGCCGCGCCGATGCCGCTGCAAACATTTGATGCGAGCCGCGGCGTCGCGGTGATGCCGGCAAGCCGAGCCCGCTCGCCAGCGCTGTCGGCACCGGTGGTCATTCATGGTCGAGAACCCGCCGATCTGCCGGCCACAGCCGCGCAATCCAGCGCGAGCCCGGGAAAATCCGGCGACGTGCAGCTCAATTTTGCCGGCGCCGATATCCGCGACGTGATCACCGAAGTGCTCGGCAAGACACTGAAGCTCAATTACGTCATCGACCCCGAAATCAGCGGTCCGGTCACCTTCAATGTCAGCCGCCCGGTGCAACGCGACGAGGTGCTGCCGACACTCGAAGCCGTGCTCAACAGCCGCGGCGCCACCATGGTGCAGGACGACGGCATCATCCGCGTGATGCCGCTGCGCAAGCAGGGCAAGCCGACCGCCGCGGCGCCGATCCTGCCTGGTTCGGCGCAGGTCGTCGGCGACCGCACCGAGGTATTTCCTCTACGCTTCGTCGCACCCTCCGATATGCAGCGCGTGCTGGAGAAGGTGTTGCCGCCGAACCAGGCGATCAGCGCGGACGACAAGCGCCACTTGCTGGTGGTCCAGGGCGCGCCGAGCGAGTTGCAGCTCGCCCGGGACACCGTTCGCGTGTTCGACGTCGACCAGTTGAGCGGCATGTCGATGGCGCTGGTGCCGCTGAGCCATGCCGATCCGGCGGGCATTGCCGACGAGCTCAAAAACATCTTTGCGACGACCCGCAGGGACCTCGACAGCGACGCGATCCGCTTTATGGCGATCGGCCGGTTGAACGCGGTGATGATCATCAGCCGCTCGGCGTCGTATCTCGACGAAGCACGCGCGTGGGTGCAGCGGCTCGATCGTGGCCAGAACCCCAACGAGCGACGGGTCTACGTCTATAATCTGCAATACGGCAAGGCGGTTCAGCTCGGACAGCAGCTGCAGGGGCTGCTGTCGGGGCTCGACATCCAGTTCAAGGCGCCGTCGACGCAAGCGACGGAAGGGCTGGGGGCCATTTCCGGCGGCGACAACAGCCGGCCGGCATCGGCGACGAAGCCGCCAAACGACAAACCCGTGTCCCCCGAGCCGGCAGCGGCAACCCTGGTCGCCAGCAACAACGGCGATCCCCCGAGCGACGACAAGGGCAGCGTCCGCATCGTCGCCGACGAAGCGCACAACGCGTTGCTGATTTCCGCCAACGCTCGGGACTACGACCTGATCCGCCAAGTCCTCGACGGCATCGACGTGCCGCCGCTGGAGGTGCTGATCGAGGTAACGGTCGCCGAAGTAACCCTCAACGATCAGCTGAATTATGGCGTCGAGTACTATATAAAATCCGGTAATTTCAATGCGTTGCTGACAACCGGGGCCAGCCCGCTCGGGGTGACCCCGCCGACCCCGGGTTTCGCGCTGTCATGGGTGGTCGGCCAGTTTCAGCCGCGCGCCATTCTCGATGCGCTGTCCCAGGTGACCGAAACCCGGGTCATCTCGACGCCGCGCCTCCTGGTATTGAGCAATCAGTCGGCCCGGCTGCAGGTCGGCGACGTGGTGCCGATCATCACCCAATCGGCGACCAGCACGGTGACCAACAACCCGCTGGTGCTCAACAACGTCGCCTACAAGGATACCGGGGTCGTCCTCGAGGTAACCCCGCGGGTCAACTCCGGCGGCCTGGTAACGATGGATGTAAATCAATCGGTCAGCAATGTCGTGAACACAACGACGTCGACGATCGATTCGCCGACCATCCAGCAACGGCGCTTATCCACCACGATCAGCGTCAAGAGCGGCGATACGATCCTGCTGGGCGGGCTGATCCAGCAGCAGGACAATCGCAGCAACTCGGGTATCCCGGTGCTCAGCGACCTGCCGGGCCTCGGCTCGCTGTTCGGCACCCGGCAGAACGGCACCGGCCGGACCGAGCTGATCATGCTGATGACGCCGCATGTCATCGCCAACGAAGATGCGGCGCGGGCGGCGACAGCAAGGGTCAAACGAGAGTTTCAGGCGGTCCTCGACGGCAATGCGATGGCCCCGCCGCGCCGGCCCGTCCGATAACGACGAGGAGTTCCCCGGCTCGCCGAGGGGGCTGCGTCACGACAGCTCTCTAATTCGCTCGCAGCACGAGCGCCAGCTTGGTAGTCTGTCGCAATCTGCAACGCTTTGTCACCCAGGCACGTGGTCGTTCCCGTGGATGATGCTGCTGCTTCGAGCTCAGGAGAACAAACGAGCTACAAGCTCGCCATTGTGGGTTCCGGCCCCGCAGGGCTGAGCGCCGCCGCGCATGCGGCCAGGCGAGGCGTACCGCACATTCTGCTCGAGCGCGCCGCGCACGTTAACGACACGATCTTCAAGTTTCAGAAGCGCAAGCACGTCATGGCCACACCCGAGATCCTGCCGTTGCGCAGCGATCTCGAATTCGAGGAGAGTTCGCGCGAGGCGTTGATCGAGCGCTGGATCGCGACGCTCGATGAGCTCCACATCAATATTCGGCTCCAAGCCGAGGTGACCGGCATCGTCCGTGGGCCCGACGGGTTCACGATAACGCTCGCCGGTGGGGATCGCCTCGATGTCGAATTCGTCGTCCTCGCGATCGGCGTTCAGGGCAATCTCAACAAACTGGGAATTCCCGGGTCCGAACTGCCTTTCGTGCAGTATCAGCTGGACGACCCGGACGAGCAGCAGGGCGAGGAGATCGTCGTGATCGGCACCGGCGACGCCGGCCTGGAAAACGCGCTGGCGCTGGCCGCCAACAACCGGGTCTCGATCGTCAATCGGATCGCCGATTTCCCCCGCGCGAAATCAGGGAACGTGGAGCTGATCGAGGCCGCGATAAAGCGCGGCGACATCGTGCATCTGAGCAATTCGAACCCGAAGGAGATCGAGGCCGGCTCATTGGTGCTGGACACCGCCGACGGCGTCGCGCGCGTGCAATGCGACCGCATCATCGCCCGCATCGGCGCCTTGCCGCCGCGCAAATTTGTCGAATCCTGTGGGGTGACGTTTCCCGACGACAGCCCGACCGCTTTCCCGCCGGTGTCCGAGACCTACGAATCGAACGTGCCGGGCCTTTACATCGTCGGCGCCCTGGCCGGCTATCCGCTGATCAAGCATTGTTTGAACCAGGGTTATGAAGTCATCGAATATATCCTGGGGAACGCAATCCCACCTGCGGACGAGACGTTGCTTGAGGCGAAGATCGCACGCGCCGGGGTGACGATGACCCCTTCGGAATTGGTCAATGCGATTCATGATCGCCTGGAAATATTTGCGTCTTTGACGAGACTTCAGATCCGAGAGTTTCTGATACATTCTGATCTCCGCCTTCTGAAGCAGGATGAAGTAGTTTTTCGTCGCGGTGAGTATTCCAATTCCCTCTACGCAATCCTCGACGGCGAGGTTGGCATCCATGTCGATCCGGATGAGAAACCGCCGCTGATCCGGCTTGAGCGCGGGCGCTTTTTTGGCGAGATGGCGCTGATTTCAGGGCGCCGCCGATCGAGCACGGTGATCGCGACAGCGCCCTCGCTGCTGCTCGAAATCGAGCGCAATACGATGCTGCGCCTGCTTCGGTCCGATCCAAAAATCAGACGGGCGATCGATGATGCCGCCGTCGTAAGGCAAGTCTCGAGCTATGCCGGGCTTCACATCGATCAGAATACGCTGTCGGAGGTGCTGGCATCGTCTGCGGTGGTGGAATTCAAGCCAAACGAACCGTTGATCGAGGAAGGTATGACCGACGACGCCGTGCACCTGATCCGGAAGGGTTCGGTGACCGTCTCGGTCCGGGTTGGCGGTCGCGATGTCGTCCTCGCCTACCTACCGGCGGGAAACTACGTCGGCGAAATGGCGCTGATTACGCGGCGACCGCGCACCGCGACGGTGCGCGCCGCGATCGCCACCGAAACCATCCGCCTCGACGGTAGCGCCTTTCGCCGCCTGCTCGACGCGAACGCGGAGCTGCGCCACGGCGTCGAAGAGAAACTCGCGCGGCGGATGAGCGAACTCCAGCAAGCCAGGATGCAGGCCAAAGAAGTTGATATCGTTGAGTTTTTTACCCGATACGGTCTCGGCGAGGCGACCGACGTCCTGATCATCGACGAGTCGCTGTGCGTCCGGTGCGATAATTGTGAAAAAGCCTGCGCCGAGACGCATCATGGGGTGAGCAGGCTCAACCGCGAGGCCGGCCCGACCTTCGAGATGCTGCATTTACCGACGTCGTGCCGGCATTGCGAAGACCCGCATTGCATGAAGGATTGTCCGCCCGATGCGATCCATCGCGCGCCCAATGGCGAAGTGTGGATCGATGATCAATGCATCGGTTGCGGCAATTGCCAGCGCAGCTGCCCCTACGGCGTCATCCAGATGGCGGCGTCGGTGCCGAGCGGCAAACCGGGCCTGTTGAGTTGGCTGCTGTTCGGCAAAGGCGCCGGGCCGGGCGAGGATAAGTCGCCCGACGGCCTCGCCAAACGGACTGGCGGGCTGCATGCGGTAAAATGCGATATGTGCAAGGACATAAACGGCGGTCCCGCTTGCGTTCGCGCTTGCCCGACTGGTGCTGCAATCCGGGTCGAACCGTCGCAGTTTCTCGAAGTCATGCGGCGGTCACGGCAATGAGGGGCAGCGAGGCGCGGGCCTTTCTATCGTCGGTCCGCCCAAATCGGCATGAATCCTTTCTTGCTTATTCGCACTACCGTTATCCGGGGGTAGCGGCGTTGCTGGGCGCGGCATCCCTTGTCATCTACATCGCCGACCGTCCGTACGGTACGCGTTATGGCGGTACCTGGGCCGGCTATATTCTCGGAATTGCCGGCGCTGCGATAATCTTGTGGCTAACTTGGTTCGGCTACCGCAAGCGTAGTTATGCCGATATCGACGGCCGACTCGCTGGACGTCTCTCAGCACATGTGTATTTCGGTCTCGTTCTCCTGATAATGGTGACGCTTCATACTGGATTCCATTTTGGATGGAACGTTCATACCTTAGCCTATGTGCTGATGTGTGCGGTCATTGCCAGCGGTATCTTAGGTGTATTCTGCTACATTCGATATCCCAGGCTGATGACCGAAAATCGCGCCGGCATGAGCATGCAGCAGATGGTCGGCTCGATCGCCACCCTTGACGAGCAGCTGCGGGTCTCCGCGATGCCGCTCGACGAGAATTCGGCGCTAGTGATCCAGCGCGCAATCGAGACAAGCGCGATCGGCGGGTCAGTTTGGCGACAGTTGACCGGACACTATCCGGACTGCGCAACGGCGGCGGCGATCGCTCATTTTGATTCCGGCGCTGCGAAAGTCCCCGAGTGGGCCGAAAAAGACTGGGCTCAAGTTCGCGTCGTCCTCAGCGAGAAAGCCTCACTGTTGCAGCGAGTACGGCGCGACATCGGCTACAAAGCAATGCTCGACGCCTGGCTTTATCTACATGTTCCAGTGTCGTTTATGCTTTTAGGCGCGCTGCTGGCCCATGTTATTTCGGTATTCTTCCTTTGGTAGCCAAATTTGTTTTGTGATCGAGCATGGAGGTAGAGACTACATTTTTGACGCGCCGGGGCAATGCTGTGATGCGCCGGTCGAAGCATATCGAGGCGCGGCGGATCCGCATCGGCCGCGGCACGGGCAACGAGGTACAGCTCCAGGACATCCGGGTTGATCTGACCGCAGCGGCATTGTTCCCGCGCGATGGCATGCTGACGATCCAGGCGTCCGGCCCGTCTCCGCTGCTCGTCAACGGCCGGAGCACGCGGTCCGCCCCGCTCGCGCCCGGCGACGAAATTACCATTGGCCCGTACCAGATCAGGCTGGGAGAGCCGGCGCCCGGCATCGATGCGGTGCTGTCGGTCGAACTGGTGCAGCCGTTGGGCGACACCCTCGCCCGCTTAACTTCGCAGAGCGGACTGCGGTTGGAGGGCCGCGCACTTAGCAAGCGTGGCGTCTCCTGGCTGGGATTTTTGTTCATTATCGTTGTGTTCCTCGCCGGGCCGATTTTTGGCTACTTTTTCGGCCTGCCTCCGTTCAAGGCTGGGGTCCCTCCCCTTTCTGGCCCCTCCGCTACGATCGCATCGCTCTGGGAGCCCGGCGAACTGGCGAATTCGCACCGCTTCTTCGCCGCCAATTGCGCGATTTGCCACCAATCGTCGTTTGCATCGGTGCCCGATACGGCCTGCGTCGCCTGCCACAGCCGCGACAGGGCCCACGCAATTACCGCAACTCCGGTAGGCGGCACTCAAAAAGCCATCGGGACGGCGCAATGCACCAGTTGCCACGAGGAGCATCGCGGCAACCATGGCATCGTCATCGCCGACAGCAAGCTATGTTTGCGCTGCCACGCCACGCTGGCCGAGACCGCGCCGGCGCTGGGGGTGCGCGATGTCGCGGGCTTTCCGGACCATCCGCAATTCCGCGTCACGCTGGTCGCCGACGCTGCGGGACCGCGCTTGCGCCGGGCGCCGCTCGGCAACGGTCCGGCGCCGGAAGACCGGCCGGGCCTTAAGTTTTCACACGCCGCGCATCTGGTGTCCGCCGGCTTCCCGGCCCTCGGGTACAAGCCGATGGTATGCGCCGATTGCCACACGCGCGAGCCGAGCGGTCAAGGGTTTTTGCCGATCACCTACAACGGGAAATGCGCCCATTGCCATCGCCTGAGCTTTGAGCGGCAGGACCTGCCGTGGCCGAACGGCCGGGTGCCGCACGGCGACGACCGGGGAGTTGCGGCCGCAGTCTGGAACTTCTATGCCGGGAAGGCGCTGCAGGGCGGGATGACCCAAACGCCCGCTCCCGCGCCGGCTGTGCTGCGGCTCGCACCCGGCGAGGCGGCGCCGGAGACGGGCGCGGGCTTGCCCGCTACGGGCGCTTCATCCTGGGTCACGGCGAAGACCGAGGCCGTGCTGCGCACCATCGTGTTCGACGACAAGCGCGGCTGCGGGTACTGCCATTTCGGGACCGGGCCGAACGGCGCGTTCGACCTCTCCAGCATCCTGCCGGTCGGCCCGGGCCCGCCGCGACAGGCTCCGGGACGCATCGTCGCCCCGGTTCTGTTGCAAAGCCGCTTTCTGCCGGCGGCTCGGTTCGATCACGCCAAGCACACCGCTATGGCGTGCGAGCACTGCCATGCCGCGCGTCAGGCCGAGACGAGCGGTACCGTTATGATACCGGAGATCGCGACTTGCTTGACTTGCCACGGGGCGCCGAAGGCGACATCGCGGGCCGAGTCGACCTGCATCAGCTGCCACGGCTTTCATCGCGCCGCGCACGGATCGGCGCTGGGCATTGCTACGTCTGCCAAATAAACCAAAATATACCAACTTTCTCAAAAAGTTAGATCAAGCGGTCTCATTTGGTAGCCAGCGCGGAGGGCGGTCGGCCTGGACCGGCTTCCCGGTACGCGCGACAATAGTGGCTGCGTCGATAGGGCTCCACCTCGGGGGGAAAGCATGGAGCTGCAACGGTGACGGTGTCTCGCCGAGGGAGAGTTTTTGCCCGGTCGGCGTTTCGCGCGACAATTGCCGTGCTCTCGTTGTGGTGCGCTGCGCCCTCGGGTTGCGGCGGCGGTGGCGGCGGTAATTTCTCGCCGCCGTCGGCGAGCAATCCAGCCGCGCCGACACCTGCGGACACCAGCCCCAACCTTTCAGCATCCGATGTAAACACCATCGTCCTGCAGGCGATCAATGAGGCCAACGCCCGCGGCAAGCCGGCGACGATCGCGGTGGTCGACCGCGTCGGCAATGTTCTGACGGTCACGCAAATGGCCGGTGCGCCGACCACCCTAGCAGCGATCACCTCGAACCGCGGCGTCACCACCGGCCTGGAAAACCCGGCGGTGGTGCCGCCGAACGTGGTGCCGACGACGTTGGCGGCAATCTCCAAGGCGCTGACCGGGGCCTATCTTTCGTCGAACGGCAACGCATTCAGTAGCCGCACCGCCAATCAGATCATCCAGGAGCATTTCGACCCTGGGGTCAATGATACCCCGGCCGGGCCCCTGTTCGGCGTCCAGTTCAGCCAGTTGACGTGTTCGGATTTCAACACGGCCGCCGCCGCCGCGCCCGGTGCCACCAACGCCGGCCCGCATCGCTCGCCGCTCGGCTTTGCCGCCGATTCGGGCGGCCTGCCGATCTACAAAAACGGGGTGCTCGCCGGCGGCATCGGGGTGATGACAAAAAACACCTATTCGCTCGACGCCAATATCTTTGATGTTGACGTCGATGACGACGAGGTGATCGCCATCGCCGGGGTCACCGGCTACGAGGCGCCGTCGCAGATCATCGCGAGCAATATCGCGGTAAACGGCCTGACGCTGCGTTACACCGACGCGTCGAGTGCCAATCTCGCCGCCCCGGTTTCGGCGAACGGCAGCTTCACCCCGCTCCCGGTAGCGTCCTTCTTCGCTGGCCCTGCCGCCGGCAGCACCGCGGTCAGCGGACTTACCTATGGCAGCAGCGACGGCCTTTCCGGCATCGCCCCCGATGGCAGCCTCGGCCCGGTGCTGTACCCGGGGACTACCACGCCAGCCTTCGTCTTTACCGACGGCGCCGGCCACGTCCTCGATACGCCGATCGCCGGGTTGGCGCCGAGCGGCGGCACCGCGATAACCGCGGCCGAGGCGCAAAACCTGATGACAAGCGCGCTCAACGTCGCCTTCTCGGCGCGCGCCGCGATCCGCATTCCGACCAACAGCTTCGCGCAAGTCACCGTCACGATCGTCGACCTCGACGGCAATGTGCTGGCGCAGGCGCGCACCCCGGATGCCCCGGTCTTCGGCGCCGACGTGTCGCGGCAGAAGGCGCGCTCGGCGGTGTTCTTCTCGCGCACCGACGCTCAAGCGAAGATCAACGGCATCGTCGCACCGTCGCCAAGCACCATGCCAGGAACCATCACCGGCAGCTTCGCGGACTACATGACCCGCGCCCAGGCGCTGTTCAATAATCCGAACATCTTTGCCGACGGGACCGCGTTCTCGGAGGTGGCGATCGGCGATATCGCGCGGCCGTTTTTCCCCGACGGCATCGACGGCAACCCGCCCGGACCGCTGAGCCTGCCGTTTGCCAATTGGAGCGTCTTTTCAACCGGGCTGCAACTCGACCTCGTGGCCGCTGATATCGTCAACGGCATCCTCACCGGCGCCCAGCCAGCCGCCGGCTGCGCCCATACCGGCCTCGGCGGAGCCGCCGAACTCCCTACGGTGTCCGGCGGCAAGACGCAGCTGGCCGACGGCTTGCAGATCTTCTCCGGCGGCACGCCGATCTATCGCGGCAGCACGCTGGTCGGCGCCCTCGGCGTGTCGGGCGACGGGATCCAGCAGGATAGCCTGATTTCGTTTCTCGGCATCCAGAACGGGCCGAGCACGCTCAACAACGCCCCTGCCTCGATCCGTGCTGACCAGCTGGCGCCGCAGGGGCTCAATCTGCGGTATGTCAACTGTCCGGCCGACCCGTTTCTCGATTCGCGCGTCCAGAATCCGTGTTGATGTGGCCGCGCTCGATCCGGAAGGTGGCGCGGCATGGCGCGGTACGCGGCGGCGCCGGCCTGGTCATCATGCTGTCGCTTGCGAACCCGGCAGCCGCGGTCGTCTCGCCAAGCAATCCGGTCAGCCCCGACGAACTGCGTCGTGACCGGAAAATGGCGGATGACCTAGCGAGCGCGATCGCAGCCGATGCGGCAACCTTCGAGAAGGCGCTGACGGCGCCGCAGGTTCGCGAGCAGCTCGAGCGCGCCCTGCACAAGAAGCTGTCGAACGAAACCCTGCAAGCGATGGCCGCACACGCGCACGCCGAGGCCGATTACTGGTCGCGCTACCGGCGCGGCATCGATCTCCAGCTCGGCGTCGAGCAGCCGCAGCCGGAAGGGCGCCGCGCGCCCGGCCGGGCGCCGCCGGTCGAGGGACCGCCGCCCGTCGTCAACCCCGCGGCGCTGCCGGCCCCCAAGCCCTTCGAGACTGGTGGCTACCTCCCGGTGCCGGACCGGTGGCGCATTCTCGACGCACTCGGCCGCCGGGAAAATCCGCTCGATCCCTACAACACGAACACGCTGAAGGGCGACAAGCCGATCTTCGGCGACGACTGGTTTCTCAACCTGTCGGCGATCTCCGACACCCGCGAAGAGCCGGCGCGCGTGCCGCTCGGGGTTGGCGCGCAATACACCGCGCGGCCGGCCGAGAACAACACCTTCGGAAAATACGGCCGCAACCTATTCAACGAGACCGCGATTTTCAGCGCCGAGCTGTTCAAGGGCGCCACCGCGTTCAAGCCGCCCGATATCGAGTTTCGCTTCACCCCGGTGTTCAACGTCAACCACATCGATGTCGGCGAGGTGGGCGTCATCAACGTCAACCCGGCAAAGGGCCAGAGCCGCGACGACGCTTTCATCGGAATCCAGGAAGGCTTCGTCGATTATCACATCCGCAATGTCTCCGAGTTCTACGATTTTGATTCGGTTCGGGTCGGCATCCAGCCGTTCAACGCCGATTTTCGCGGCTTCCTGTTTCAAGACAACCAGTTGGGCGCGCGCCTGTTCGGCAACCGCGACAACAACCGCTGGCAATACAACCTCGCCTATTTCCGCCGCCTCGAGAAGGATACCAACAGCGGCCTCAACGCGGTTACCCAACCGTTGCGCCAGGACGATGTGTTTGTGGCCAACCTCTACCGGCAAGACTTTCCGGTCGAAGGTTTCACCTCGCAAGTAATCTACCTGCGCAATGACAATCGCGAAGGCGATGAATTCCACTACGACAAGGACGGCTTTTTGGTGCGGCCGGCGCAGATCGGAGACGACCGCGGCTACAATTACGATGTGAATTATTTGGGGATGAACGGGGATGGCCATTTCGGGCGGGTCAATCTGACGTTTTCGGGGTACTGGGCGTTAGGCAATTTCAGTCATAACCAGTTCAGCCCCGACCCCAGCAACAAGGGAGGGACGATCAACGCCTTCTTCGCCGCCGCCGAGCCCTCGATAGACTTCGATTGGGCGCGAGTGCGGCTGTCGGGGCTGTACCAGAGCGGCGACGCCCACCCGCAAGACGGACACGCCACCGGCTTTGACGCGGTGTTCGAAAATCCGCAATTCGCCGGCGCCGATACCAGCTTCTGGATCCGCCAGTCGATCCCGCTGATCGGCGGCGGCGGCGTCGCGCTCAGCACCGAGAACGGCGTGTTGGCCGATCTGCGCTCCTCCAAGGGCGAGGGGCAGTCGAACTTCATCAATCCCGGCCTGCTGCTCGGCGGCGTCGGCGCCGATTTCGACCTGCTGCCGAAACTGCGGCTGTCAACCAACTTCAACTATCTACGCTTCGTCGACACCGCACCGCTCGAATTCCTGCGCCACCAGGCGAACATCCCGAATTCGATCGGCTACGATCTGTCGGCGGCGCTGACCTACCGGCCGCTGTTCTCGCAGAACATCGTGCTGCGCCTGTCGGGCGCGGTGCTGCTGCCCGGCAACGGCATCCGGGCGCTTTACAACACCGCGGGTGGGGCGGGATTATTCGGCGGCGGCGGTTACCTCTACTCCGTATTGGCCAACGTCATCGTCGCCTATTGAACATGGCGCCGCGCACGCTGACCCTCGTAGGATTGCTGGCAGGTCTTCTCGCCGCCGTCGCCGCGATCGGCCCGGCGCGCGCCGAGGCGCCGCCGGCGCCGCGCCAGCAGACCGCCGCCGAAGCGCAGGCCAAGAGCGCCGGCTGCATGAGCTGCCATCGGACAACCGACTCGCTGACCATGCACACCAGCCCCGGGGTCATTCTCGGCTGCGCCGACTGCCATGGCGGCAATGCGACCGTTTCGCTGCCGGCCGGTGTCCGCCCCGAGGATCCGCTCTACCGGCGCACGCTCGACGCGGCGCACGTCCAGCCGCGCTTCCCGCAGGCCTGGGACTACCCGTCGAGCGCTAAGCCGCCGCGGACCTACACGTTGCTGAACAGGGAATCGCCGGAGTTCATCCGCTTCATGAACCCGAGCGACTATCGCGTCGCGCGGCAAGCCTGCGGCGCCTGCCATCTCGGGACCATCGCCGCGGCCGAGCGCAGCCAGATGGCGACGACCGCGATGTTCTGGGCTGCCGGCGCCTACAACAACGGCATATTGCCGTTCAAGCACAGCCTCGTTGGCGAGGCCTACACGCCGGACGGGCAACCCGCCGAGCTCCTGGCGCCCCAGCCGCCGACGCCCGAGATGACCCGCCTGCACGGGCTGCTCGGCAAGCTCGACCCGCTGCCCGCCTGGGAAACCGTGCCGCCGGGGGACGTCTTCCGCGTCTTCGAGCGCGGCGGGCGCGTTATCAGCCCGCAATTCCCGGAGATCGGCAATCCCAACTCCAGCGGGGACTTGCAGGAACTCGACGAACCCGGCCGGCCCGACATCCGCCAATCAAAGCGGGGCCCGGCCACCGGGTTGCGCGTCTCGATCCCGATCCTCAACATCACCAAAACCCGGCTCAACGATCCGACGATGTGGTTTCTCGGGACCAACGACAATCCCGGCGACTACCGCAACTCGGGCTGTGCCGGCTGCCACGTCGTCTACGCCAACGATCGCGACATCCAGGAGGGCGGGCCTTACGCCGCCGCCGGCAATCGCGGCACCGCCGCCGGTCTCGACCCGACGATCCCGAAAGGTGTCAGCGGCCATCCGCTGCGGCACGTAATGACGACGGCGATCCCGACCAGCCAGTGCATGATCTGCCACATGCACCAGCCCAACCTGTTTATGAATACCTTCCTCGGCTACACGATGTGGGATTACGAGACCGCGGCGCCGCAGATGTGGCCGAAGCGGCAGAAATACCCGACAGGCGACGAGATGCGCGCGGTGCTAGAACGCAACCCGGAAGGCGCGGCGGTGCGCGGCAAATGGGGCGATCCCAATTTCACCGCCGACGATAGCGAGCTAAACCCGCAAATCAAGGATACGCAATTCGCCGACTATCACGGCCATGGCTGGAACTTCCGCGCGGTCTACAAGCACGACCGCAAGGGCAATCTGCTCGACGACAAGAACAACATCATCCCGCCGGGCGACCCCGAGAAATTCAAGAAGGCGGTCCACCTCGATTCGATCCATGTCGATTTCGGCATGCAATGCGTCGACTGCCATTTCTCGCAGGACGTGCACGGCAGCGGGCATCTCTATGGCGAGGTGCAGGCCGCGATCGAGATCGGCTGCGCCGATTGCCACGGCACCGCGAGCAGGTATCCGGATCTGAAGACGCATGGCCCAGCCGCGCCGCCCGGCGGCACCGACATGGCGGCGATGCGCAACGCCGACGGCAGCGCCCGGTTCGAGTGGCGCGACGGCAAATTGTACCAGCGCTCGGCGGTGTATCCCGGCCTCGAATGGCGGGTAACGCTGGTCAAGGACACCGTCAACCCGGCGAGCCCCGATTACGATCCGATCGCGGCGCGCGCCAAGCTGATGGCGAAGGGCGCCTCGATGAAGTGGGGCCCGGGTGTGCCCGAAAGCCAACTCGCGCATTCCAACGACGAGATGGCCTGCTACACCTGCCACACCTCATGGACGACGAGCTGCGGCGGCTGCCACCTGCCGATCGAGGCCAACCAGAAGACCGCATTGCATCATTACGAGGGCGGCACCACCCGCAATTACGCGACCTATAATCCGCAGGTGGCGCGCGACGACATGTTCCAGCTGGGCCTGCACAGCACGGTCAAGCATAACGTCATCGCGCCGGTCGCCTCGCGCTCGGCCCTAATTCTGTCGTCGACCAACATCAACCGCGACCACATCTACGTGCAGCAGCCGCCGGTGTCCTCGGCCGGGTTTTCGAGCCAGGCCTTCTCGCCGCATTACCCGCACACCGAGCGCCGCGCCGAGACCAAGACCTGCACCGACTGCCACATCTCGCAGGCCAACGACAACAACGCGATCATGGCGCAGCTCCTGCTGCTCGGGACCAATTTCGTCAACTTCGTCGGCCTCAACGCCTGGGTCGGCGAGGAACACGACATCGAAGCCGTCCGCGTCACCCATTGGGACGAGCCGCAGGCCGTGATCGGCAGCTATCTCGAGCGCTACGCCTATCCCGACGATTACAAGAAGCACCTGGCCGCCGGCCGCCGGCTCAGCGAAGCGCATGGCCACGGCTCGCAGAACGCGCAGTGCCTGCAGCTGCGCGGCGAATACCTCTACGTCGCCGAGGGCGATCGCGGCATGCGCGTCTACGACGTCGCCAGCATCGCGAACAAGGATTTTTCGGAGCGCATCATCACCGCGCCAGCCTCGCCGCTCGGCCAGGACACGCATATCGCGTCGAAGAACGCGACCTGCGTCGTGCTCCCGACCAACCAGCCGATCAACCCGCTGCGCAACCAGGGCCGTAACGAGACGCTCGACCCGTCGCACGACTATGGCGCCCAGATGCGCAACGACAACCAAGAAGAGGTGATGCACCCGATCTACAACTACGCCTACATCACCGACTCGGTCGAAGGCTTGATCCTGACCAACGTCAACACGCTGGCCGACCAGGACCCGCTCAACAACTTCCTGAGCCGGGCGCTGACCTGGAACGAGGGCGGCATCCTGAACGGCGCGCGCTACCTGACGATCGCCGGGACCCGCTTCTACGTGACTGCGGATGCCGGCATCGTCGAACTAGACATGAACGATCCGCTGCACCCGAAAGTGGTGACGGTGATCCCGATCCGCGACGCGCGCGCCACAATCGTGCAGTTCCGCTACCTGTTCGTCGCCGACGCGCGCGGCCTCGATGTCGTCGATATCACCGACCCGCTGCATCCGGCGGTGTTGCCGGGCGCGCATGTACCGCTCGTCGACCCGCACCGCATCTTCGTGGCGCGGACCTACGCCTATATCGCCGATGGCCGCGGCGGGCTGGCCATAATCGATGTCGAGCGGCCCGAGCACCCGCGGCTGTACACGACTTTCGCGGTCGGCGGCGAGGCCAACGACGCGCGCGACGTCGTCGTCGCCGCGACCAACGCCTCGCTCTTTGCCTACGTCGCCGACGGCGCGAACGGGCTCAAGGTGATCCAGCTGATGTCGCCCGAGAGCCAGCCCAATTTCTACGGGTTCTCGCCCGATCCGAAGCCGCAGCTGATCGCCTGGTACCCGACCGCCTCGCCGGCATTGGCGCTGTCGCGCGGCTTAGAGCGCGACCGCGCGGTCGATGAGACCGGCCATCAGATCGCGGTGTTCGGCAGGATCGGCGCGCGCCCGTTCGATCTAGAGGAAATGAAGCGCCTCTACCTCGGGCCGGACGGCCATCCGTTCACGGTCACCGATCGCGTCAAGACGGAAGATTTTGTGCCGGCGAGCGCCGATCAGCACAAATAAGCGCGATCCGCCGCAGGACTTTCCCTCATCTTGTCTGACGCTCTAGGGTCGAAACCCAATCAGACGATTGACGCAAGGAAGGAGGCGTGATTCAAGCTGGAAACTTCGGGAGCTTGGATCATGGCGGGGGAATTCTGGCTCG
>Ga0209579_10000726_pt1 | contig 30195 bp, 29 predicted proteins | sample Coa_R1_2_FD_187152 | JGI IMG/M metagenome (GOLD analysis project Ga0209579, IMG submission 187152) | Surface soil microbial communities from Centralia Pennsylvania, which are recovering from an underground coalmine fire - Coalmine... | ecosystem: Environmental > Terrestrial > Soil >... | reverse complement strand
CCGAAGTCCGAAGGACCCAAGGTCGAGATTCCCGCCGAGGTCATCGTCCGGGAAGCGCCGAAGGTCGACGAGACCCGCGTGGAGGAGCCGCCCAAGCCGCTGGTCCAGACGGTCGCTGCCCGCGCGCTGTCGGAGATCCAGGTGACGGACATCTCGGGTCCGCTGACCGTGCACCGTCGAGGCGCGAAGACCAAGGAGCGTCTGTCGGGCGTCGCCCGCCTGGGCGAGGGAGACGTTCTCAGCACGGACAAGGCGGCGAGCTTTCAGGTCGAGGGGCGGCACCCGGTCGTTCTGGCGGAAAACACCTCGATGTCGATGGCGTACGTTCCCCAGGAGCAGGCTCCGTGGATCAGCATTCAAGCCGGCGAGGCGATCGTGGAGTCCACCACCCCGTCGCGCTGGGTCGTGACCGACGGTCAGGTCGCGGTTTCGGTGAAGCCCGCGCGGGCGCGCTTCACGGCCTCGCGGAGGGAGGCGCGGCTCGCGCTCGCGGCGCACTCGGAGACGCTCTACCTCCAGCCCGACGGAGGCAGCCTTCACCCGATCCATCCCGGCGAGGAACTTCAGGTGGCTCGGGGGACGGCGGACGTGAAGCCGGTGGAGGCGGGCGTCGCGGCGCGGCGGGCCGCGGCGTTCGAGGCGGCGCGTCCCCGGCAGCGGACGGTGTTCTATACGAGCTGCGATCCGGCCGATGCGAAGCGCGAGCACTTTTTCGTGCAGGAAGGAACCTGGTACCGGAACGAGGCGCTCCTGTCACGGGAGCGGACGGATCGAACGGCCGCGGCCGCGATCGCGCCGAATCCGCGCTTCGCCTGGCGTGACTCGCTGGCCCTGCGCTTCCGGTACATGACCAACTGCAGGTCCGTCGAGACCCAGATGCGGGTCGACGAGAAGAAGTACACGCTCGTGCGCCCGCTGCCGGTCGATCGGAAGTCGGTGAACCAATGGCAGAGCGTGGAAATCCCGTTCGCGCTCTCGGGATGGCCGACGTTCCGGCGCGACGACAACGGCACGCAACTCGTCGTGACGACGGAGGACAAGTTCGACGCCATCCGCTTCCTCGTCCGACAGCAGGACGTCTACGGCGACCAGCGGGCCTACGTGCTGATCGACGACATCCAGGTCGTGGAGAAGGAAAAGGACTGACCGCGCCGCTCAGCGTTTCAGGATCAGCTTCGCCGCAACGGCGAGGATCACGACGATCAACGCGACTCCGATGCAGACGGTATTGAAGTGCTTCTCGATGAATCCCTTCGCCCGCGGGCCGTAGACGAAGCAAATCACCCCGATGCCGAAGAACCTCAGCGAGCGGCCGAGCGTCGAGGCCAGAAGCAACGTGACCAGGCTGAGCTTCATGAATCCGGAGCCGAGCGTGATCAGCTTGAAGGGGAGCGGGACGAACGAGTAGATGAAGGTCCAGAAGAAGGCATGGGTCTGCAGCATGTCGCGGACGCCCGGCGAGACGTCGCCGACGATGCGGACTCCGACGGTGTCCCAAAGCGTGTAGCCGATGTAGTAGCCCGCCGCCGCGCCGATCACGGAGGGGACGGTGTCGACCGTGGCGTACCAGAAGGATCGTCTGGGGCGTTCCAGAGAGAGGGCGATCTGGAGGAACAGCGGGGGGATCGGGAACACGAACGAGTCGAGAAACGCGAAGACCGCGAGCGCGGCGCTCCCCCACGGGTGGTTTGCCCAGGACAGAATCCAGTGATAGAGCTTCCGCAGGGGGTTGCGGTCGGTCGCGGGGGAAGGGATGGGCGCCGCCGCGGGGGCCGCGCTATCGGCCATACTTGAGACGTTCGGCGAGGATTTCGGGGAGGCCCGAGCTGACGATCTTGCGGGCGGCCTTCTCGACATCGTAGCGGATGCGGGTGACCTTGATCATCTGCTCGTCCGAATCGTAGACGACGCAGACGGCGTCGGGGTTTTCGTCGCGCGGCTGGCCGATCGAGCCCACGTTCACCATGATCTTCGTGTTCTCGTCGATCTTCACTTCGGTGTCCATGTTGAAGGACACGTTCTTGCGCTTGAAGAAGTTGACGGGGACGTGCGAGTGGCCCATGAAGGAGAGGGGCGTCGTCTGCTGCTCGAACGAAAGGTGGGCGTCGTAACTCGTCTGGATGTATTCGAAGAGCTCGGGCGAGTACAGCGTCGAGTGCACGACCGTGAAGTTGTCGCAGTACTCGACGAGTTTGAGCGAGCGGATGTACGCCTTGTGCTCCTCTGGAAGCGTGCGCCGCGTCCACAGGGCACTTTCGCGGGCGTAGGCGTTGAAGAAGTCGATGTTCAGCTTGTCGACCGCGGCGAAATCATGATTGCCCGCGGTGACCGTGGCTTTGAGCTTGTTGCGGACCAGATCGATGCATTCGATGGGATTGGCGCCGTATCCCACCAGATCGCCGACGGAGACATGTTTCTCGACGCCCTGCTTTTCCATTTCCTCGAGGACGGCTTCAAGAGCCTCGAGATTCGCGTGGATGTCCCCGAGAATACCGTATTTCATGGGTCAGCGAACTTCCCGCTTCTGGAAGAGCGTACAGGACACGAGAAACACCGCGACGATATACAGGGCTGTGTAGGCGAACGACAAGCCCAGGTAGCGGATCGAAATTATCTTACCCTCGCTGAAATACATCTGCAAGTTAAAGTACCCGAGGTTCGGCACCAGGTACGACGCGACCTTCCCGGCGGCGGAGAGGGCGCCCACATGGAGATTCTCGACACTGGCGAGCATGTAACTGGAGACATTTCCGAAGATGAAGACGAGCGTGGTCGCGGCGACCGAGACGACCGTCGGGAAGAAGGCGGAGAAGCTGACGGCGATCGCGGCGAGAATGGCGGTCTGCAGCAGCGAGAGGAAGGCGCCTTCGAGGACCACGCCGCTCTGCTTGACGACGAAATTCTCCCAGGTGATCCGCCAGACGGTGGCGAAGGGGGACGATCCGCCTTCGACGCCCAGGACCAGGTCGCGGTCGTGCAGCGGAAGTCGGGGGGCGGCCATCATCCAGAGGGTCAGGAACAGGACGCCGGACAGGACGATGATGCCGGGGACGAGGGACAGCACGAGACCGGCGAACTTTCCGAGGAGGAAATCCGAGCGTTGGATGGGTTTGGCCAGGAGCATGACGGCGGTGCGGTCCTCGAGCTCCTGGGTGACCACGATTCCGGAGGTGATGACGAGGATGATGAAGGCCCAGAACGTGATGGTGGCCAAGCCCATCTCGCGCACCATGTTGATTTCCTGGTAGAACGAGAAGAGCGTGAGGAACTTCGAGCCGAAGATGGCGAATGCAAACGTGAACAGGAGGATGTAATACAGGGGGCGGCGAGTGATGTCGCCGTAGGTGGCGGCGGCGAGTATGCGGGCGTTGCGCATATATTATGGGTCTCCGGCTTTCGCCCGGATCCGAGTCTCATATTATAGCCCCAATCCTCCGGAGCGGTGCTATAATCTCTCCGGTGCGGGCGTCACACGCCCGCGGGGTTTTCAGGAGAGAGGGGAATCGCATGTCTCAATTCAAACGTCTCGGCATGGGTCTGGGTGCGCTCATCGGCGGGGAGTCCGAGTCCTCCGCGACTGCGGTCAAGCCCGCGGCCGACTCCATCTCCACCATGGAGATCAATACCATCCGCCCCAACCCGTACCAGCCCCGGACCGACTTCGACGCCAAGGATATCGAGTCGCTCTCGGAGTCGCTGAAGAAAGACGGACTGCTCCAGCCGGTGGTCGTGCGCCCCGCCGGCGCCGGCTTCTACCAGCTGGTCGCGGGCGAGCGCCGCTGGCGCGCCGCAAAACTCGCGGGCCTCGCGCGCATCCCCGTCGTGGTTCGTCAAGTCGAAGACAAGAAAATGCTGGAGCTCGCGCTCGTCGAGAACATCCAGCGCCGCGACCTGAACCCGATGGAAAAGGCGCGGGCATTCAAGCAGCTCATGACGCTGAATTCCTGGACTCAGGACCAGGCCGCGGACTCGCTCGGCATGGGCCGCCCGACCGTCGCGAATTTCATCCGCCTTCTCGATCTCCAGCTCGAAGTCCAGGATGCCGTCTCGCGCGGAACGATCACGATGGGGCACGCCCGCGCCTTGGCGTCGGTGTCGCAGCGCGCGGGCCAGCTCCAGTTTCTGAAGCAGGTGGTGCAGGACGACCTGTCCGTGCGCGCGCTCGAAAAACTGGTCGCGCCGAAATCCGGCGGCTCCGGGAAATCGGCGAAGAAGGCCGAACCCTATCTGAAAGAGTTCGAGCAGAAGCTCATGGACAAGCTCGGCGTGCGAGTCCAGATCCAGCCCGATTCCATCGTCATCAGCTTTGCGTCCAAGGAAGAGCTGACCCGCGTGTTGCGCCGGCTCGACGTGATCTAGAGTTCCATCCGCGCCACGTCCGCCGTCCGGAGCTCCTCAGGCTCCGGACGGCTTTTTTTTTTTGAATCGAGGAGCCCGGCCGGGAGTCCCGATGGCCGTCCGGGAAGCTTCCTCCGGTCGCGGATTCCCGGGCGCCGCGAGGCCCTCCACCCGGACCGAGGCCTCCGCCGGGCCCCTCCGCGAGGCCGAGGGAGGGGACCGGGGCTCGTCGGGTCCGTGCCGGAATTCTGGAAGTGGCCGACGAGCTCCCGTCGCGTTCGGTGCTGTGCCCCCGTCCCGCTCCGCTCGGCCGCCCGTTCGGGGGTCCGACGCGGAGGACGATGCCGGTGGCCGTGGAGGCCGGCATCCCTCGATGGGACGACGACGCGTCCGGACGAGCCCTTCCGCCGGAAGCGACCGAAAGGAGCCGGAGGTCGCGGCGCGCGGCCTCGGCGCTCGGTTGTTCCGGACTCGGGGTGAGAGCTCGGAGTCGGCGACCGTGGTCCGGGGTGAACGCGTGACGGCGAGCTTCCGTTCAAGATCGCTCCTCATCGTGGCGGCGGTCGGTCCGGGACCCGCCGATGAAGTGCCGCGCGCTCCAGGGGTCGCACGTAGCCCGATGATGGATGAGGGATCACCGCGGGGCGGGGTCACGGATTCGGGCGGGCGCTCTGGCTCGGAGATCGAGGCGGGCCCGCCGTGCCCGTGGGGCCGGGTCGTTCGTCCTTTTTTTTTCCGGTCGCTCGTCCCGGGGATCAGGGAACCCGGGCTGACCTCCAGCGATCTTTTTCTTCTCGTTCTCCAGGGTCGGGTCGCCTCGGGGATTCCGACCGGCGGCGTTGGGGAACGTGGAGCGCCGGCCCGTCGAGGGGAGAGCCGCCGGCAAGGAAGGCCTCGATGCGGGCGGTCTCCCCCCACTCCCCGGATGGGCCTCCAGCCGACCGGACCGCCGGCCTCAGGGCCGGCGGTCCTCCGCCCAGCCGCAGGCCCGGTCCCGACCACGGGCTTCCTCGGGACGGCACTCCAGTCCCTGAAAATGTTCCACGTGGAACATTTCTTCTTCAGCCTCGCCGCCGAGAGCGGACGGAGCCGAGCCAGGCGTCGCCTTCCGGACGGGAGCGGAAGAGGCTCGCTTCCCATCCCGGCATCCCCAGCGTCCGCTCCCCTTCCGGACCCTCCCGACGCCGTTCTCGTAGAGGGTGACGAGGGCCAGGGAGCGATGCGGGGCAAGGCGGAGGATCTGCCGGTCCCTCTCGACCCCTCGACGGCGGTCGGAGGCGCACCCGTCCCCCCGGAAGTCCTGCTCGAGGACGATGAACCGCGAAGGTCCGACAGGCCGGTTCGGCGCCGTCGGGCCCAGCGTCCTCCGAGTCCGTCTCGTCCGACCGAAGCGCCCCGAAAGAACCCGGACGTCGTCGATGCTCCGGAACCCGTGGCCGGATCCTTCTCCGCTCCGACATCCTCGTCCCCGTCTCCCGGACTCCGGGGTGGCTCCTGGAAGAGACAATTTTTTGAGAGCGTGAGCGGACGGAAGGCGCCCGAGGATTCGTCTGGATCCAGGTCGGCCGGTGGAGTCGGAGGCTGACAGAAGGCCGAACTCGGGTGAAGAGGCCCGGACTGCTCGCACGACGGGGCGCTGCGGGTGGACCGGGCTCAGGCCCCGGGCCTGCCGGAACCCCGGGGCTCCCCAGCTCCGCCAAGCCGCTCGAACCCCGGCAAGTCCAAGGGATCGGAGGAGGCGGAGGCTGGTCTTTCCCCCGGTCATCGCCCGAGGCAAGGACCCGGGACGGATCCAACCCGGATGAGGAGTCCTCTCCGAGCGCCACGGACGGAGTCTCGCGCACCCGCCTGCGAGCCGCAGGCACGAGAACGGGGGGTCTCCCATCCGGGAGAGATCAGGGGTGCTGCCTGGCCCATCGAGGTTGCCGAGCTCCGGAGGAGCGCGATGGACCCGAACGAGCCCGGCCGGAGCGACCCTGGATCTGACAGGACCGGGCGAGGGGTGGCGAGGAGTTCCTCACCCCTCCGGCGGTCGCGGCGCTGAAGGACAAGACTTCCTGGCGCTCGAAGCTCCCTGGCGAACACCGCGGACCTCCCCCCCCTTCCCGGTCCACCGTGACCCGGGTCCCGATCGCGACGTCCTGGGGCAACGCGGAAGGGAACGCAGGACGAGTGGGGGTGCCGATGGAGAAATGTTCCACGTGGAACAATCGGGCCGGGCGAGCGCGGGGCCTACTTCCTCTTTACGCCGCCGGGGACTTGCTTGATGCGAATCGCCGTGTCCTTGAAGATCTTCGGATGAGAGGAGTTGCGGTCCGGCTCGGGCTGCTTCCCGCCCTTCCAAGGACTGGAGAGGAAGTAGTCGAACGGGAAGATCTCGTGGCTGTACTTCCCCAGCGCCCGCATGAAGCCGTTGGCGTGGATGTTCAGCCAGCCGAAGTTGGTCTTGATATAGATGTCGACGTCATCGCCGCCCTGGGGGAACGATTTCACCACCAAGCCCAGGTGCTCCGACCCGTCGGCGATGCGCACCACCGCGGAGATCAGGCCCAGATCCTCGCCGGCAAACCCAACGGACTCCTTCACGGTCGGATTGGCGACGCCGTCCTGGCCGGGCTCGATGATCCATAATTTTCCGGCCAGGACGTCTTCGGCGCTGATCTCGTTGAGTTTCATAGGTTCCCCGACGTTACGCAATCTTCCCCGCCGACGGACACTCCCCGGCGATCGGGCACGCTCCGCACTTCGGTTTCCTCGCCGCGCAGATCCGGCGCCCGTGCCAGATCAGTCGATGGGAGAAGCTGATCCATTCTTCCATCGGCAGAAGCTTCATCAGGTCTTGCTCGATTTTCTTCGGATCGTCCTCGCGCGTCAACTGAAGTCTGCGCGAGAGGCGCTGAACGTGGGTGTCGACGACGACGCCGGTGGCCTTGCCGAACCAGGTGCCCAGGACGACGTTCGCGGTTTTTCTCGCGACTCCCGGCAGTTCCAGCAACTCCTCCATCGTCGAGGGCACTTCCCCCTGGTGCTTCTCGACGATTCGCTTCGCCGCGCCCTGGATGCTTTTCGACTTGGTCCGGAAGAACCCGGTCGGCCGCACGATCCGCTCGAGATCCCGAAGGTCGGCTTCGGCGAAATCTTTCGCGCTGCGGTACTTCTGGAACAGGACCGCCGTCACCAGATTCACCCGACTGTCCGTGCATTGGGCCGACAGGATCGTCGCCACCAGCAGCTCCAGGGCGTTCGAATGGACCAGCGCGCAGTGCGCATCTCCATAGACGCGGGCGAGCGTGCGAACGATCTTCTTCAGACGATCAGGCGTTGAGGATCTCGAGGACTTCATCCAGACCCCGGGTGTTGATCACGTCCTTCTCTTCAAGCCACGCTCTCCGCGCCGTCGCGATGCCGTATTCGATGTTCTCCAGGTCATCCGTGGAGTGCGCGTCGGGGTTAATCGCGAGCATCACGCCGAGCTCCTTGGCGCGACGGCAATGAATCCAGTCAAGATCAAGACGATTGGGATAGGCGTTCAACTCCACGATTTTCTCATGCTTCTTCGCCGTCTCCAGGACGCGGCCCAGATCGATCCGGTATCCTTCGCGGCTGAGCAACAGACGGCCCGTGGGATGTCCGAGGATGTCGAAGTGTTCGTTGGCGATGGCCTTGCAGACCCGATCCGTCATGTCCCGTTCGGACATGTCGAACCGCGAGTGCACCGAGCCGATGACGAAATCCAGACGGCTCAAGATCTCGGGGGTAAGATCCAGCGTGCCGTCGGGGAGGATGTCGCACTCGAGACCCTTCAGGATGCGGAATCCCTTCCAGCGCTGGTTGAGGCGGTCGATTTCCGTCATCTGCTTCGTGAGACGCGCTTCGTCGAGGCCATTGGCATAGGCCGCCGCCTTGCTGTGATCCGACAGACCCATGTAGGAAAGGCCCATGGAGCGGGCTTTCTCCGCCATCGCTTCGATCTCGGCGGTACCGTCACTCCATGTGGAATGAGTGTGGAAGACTCCCTTAAGTGATTTGAAATCAATGAGTTGAGTCGCCGGCGGGCGGTCGAGTTCTCCGGTGTTTTCCCGCAACTCGGGGGGCACGTAGGGAAGTCCCAGGACCTGGTAGATCGCCGCCTCATCCTTGCATTCAATGGTCTTGGAACCATCGGTAATCTCGTACTCGTTGATCTTGAGGCCCTTCTTCTGCGCCAACTGGCGCAGGACGACGTTGTGCTCCTTGCTTCCCGTGAAGTAGGCGAGCGCGTACGGGAACTGCGCGTCCGAAACCACCCGCAGATCGACCTGCATCCCGGACGCCATCCGCACGCTGGTCTTGGTCTCGCCCTTGCCGAGAACTTCGGCCACTCCCTCCGCCTGGATGAAATGATTCATCACCGCCGGCGGGTCGTCGGAGCTGGCCAGGAGGTCGATGTCCTTGACGACTTCCTTCCAGCGGCGCAGGCTCCCCGCAATGCTAACCCGCTGAACAGTCGGATGAGCCTGGAGCTGCCGGACCAGGCGGCGCGCGACGGGGAGGGCGTCGCTGAGGAGATACTGTCCCGCATGCTTCTGAAGGAACGCGATGCCCTCGAGGATCTTCTTCTCGGTCTTTTCGCCGAACCCCTTGAGTGAGGCCAGCTTGTGCTCCAGGGCGGCCTGCCGGAGATCGTCGAGCGTGGTGACTCCCAGCTCTTTCCAGACGACCCGGGCTTTTTTCGGCCCGAAGGAGGGAATGGCCAGCATTTCAAGCACCCCGGCCGGGACCTCCTTCCGGAGCTCCTCGTAAAAGTCCATCGTTCCCGTGGTGAGCAGTTGCGTGATCTTCTCTTCGAGGGCTTTCCCGATGCCGGGGATCTCGCCGAGCTTCTTCTGCTCGACGAGCGTGCGCAGGTCCGTGGTCAGGCTCTCGAGGGCTCGCGCGCCGTTCCGGTAGGCCCGGACCTTGAAGGGGTTTTCATCCTGGATCTCGAGAATGCGCGCGATCGTCTCGAGGATTTCGACGATCTGCGGGGTGTTCATGGGCGCCTAGTCGCGGTAAATCTCGTGGCAGACGTCGCACTTCGCCTGCAGGCGCTCGAGGAGAAAGAGCCGCTTCTCCTTGTTCTCCCAGGGCACGCCCTCAAAGTCCTGCTTGATCTTGAGCTCAAAGACGTCGAAGAGACCCTGGAGTTTCTCCTCTTCGTCTTCGTCCTTGCGGTACTTCAGCTCCTTCGCCTTGCCCATCGTCTCGCGGATGGAGGCGAGCCTCTTCTTGATGTCTCCCTCGGGCTTGTCCGCCTCGATGTCGGCTTTGATCCCCTTGAAGTCCTTGCCGTTTTCCTTCATCAGGTCGGTGAACTTCTTCGAGAGCTCGGGGGTCTTGCCGCGGTCCTTCTTGTCCTGGGGGGAGGCGGGCTGGCAGAGGAGGGCGAGGAGGCAGAACCCGCTCAGGACCTTGTTCATGCGCGGGATCGTATCACAGCCCCTTCGCGGAGTAAAGAACGCCCCTCAGATCTGGTACATGTCCTTGAAGTGGGGCAGATCGAAGGTGATCGACCTCTTCGTGCCGCAATCCTTGCACTGCAGATCGAGGCGGTCGTAGGGCTCGCCGGCCGAGCTCTGGCAGAGCGCCTGCAGCTTGACGTCGAATTTTTCCGCGCCGCACTTGCACTTGAGGCGCATGACGACGCTGTATTCCCGCGCGACATCGCTGAAGTGCCGCGTCACGGGCTTCTCTCGCGTGGTCACGTAGCGTTCCAGGATCCCGAGCAGGTGGTGGACCATCGCGATTTCGAGCGCGGGCAGCTCGAAGCCGTGGCCTTCCTCCGCCAGCGGATCGAAGGCCTGGACCGCCGAGAAGAGCATGAAGTGGACGACGTACCCGACCGGGTACTGCGGCAGCTCCTTCGCGCCGGGCGTCAGCTTCGCCTCCAGCAGCTCCAGCGCCTTGGGGTCCGGCTTTTTCCGCGCGCGCTCCGCGTAGGCGGAGAGGATCGTCTTCAGGGAGCGTAGGAGGCGCTCGTCGAGAGCGTCGACGACCTGGATCCCCTCGTATTCCTGAACGCTGAAATGCTCTCCCGCGCCCCCGACGTAGCGGGCGCGCAGGTTCAGGACCCCGCAGGCCGCGGCGATCACCGTCGCGGCGGACGTCAGTTTCTTCAGCGTCTCTTCCGTTTGCGCCTCGATCGCCCGCGAGTGCTGCTCGATCAACTTCTTCGCCTGAGGCGCCAGGTCCATCTTGTCCGAGGAGCGGCTCATCGGGGTGATTTCTCCTCGATCAGCTGCTTGACGGAGGGCTTGAGGAAATGGAAGGGTTCCACGGAGACTTCCGGCTTGTCGAAGGATCCTTTCAGCACCACGGGCGTCAAGGCTCCCTTGAAGATGTTGGAAAGCAGGTCGATCGGCGCGCCGATGACGGGAATTATACTATTCCAATCGCTCTTGCCAAGCCTGGGCACGAAGACGATCTCCATCCAGTCGCCCGTCAGCCCGCAGACACCGTCGCCGAAGAGGCTGACCGGATACCCCAGAAAATGCATCTTGTCCACTCGGATCTCGCCCTCGCCGGCGGTGAATTCCAGGACCGCGGTATCGATCTTGCGGTCGGACACCTTCGTCAACGTCAGCAGGTGGATGATGCCCGAGAAAGCGGGGACTTCCCACAGGTCGCCTTCCGTCACCTCGCAGTGCCCGGAGGCGATCGGCCGCGCGGTCTTCGCCTCGTCGAAGGTCAGGGCCAGCACCCCGTTGAAGCGGCCCGTCATGGGGTGGGTGAGGAAGGGCGCGCCCTGGGCCATCTTCGCCACGTCCGCGTCCACGACGTCGACCGTCATCTTGCGCACGCAGAAGGGGCGGACCTTGGGCACCTCGATGTCCCCCGTCATCTTCCCGCCGTAAAAGTCGCCGCGGAACGGATGGACGAGGAGTCGGCCGTCGACCCGGGTGAGCGAGGCGTGCACCGCCGTGATGCGCCACGCCACCTCCTTTCCGGTCGGGCCCACGAAGGTGACGTTGATGATGCCGTCGTGGATGTGGACGCCGTTGCGGGGGAAGCCTTCGTCGGGGCGGAGGTAGTCCTTCCAGGGATCGTCCTTGAGCTCGACCGCCTCCTCCGCGGGGCCGCGCGGAGCCTGCACGAACGCCCACTCGACGTTCCACTCGCCGCCCGACTCGCGGCGGACGAAGATCTCGGGCTGGAAGAGGTCGACGCGCATGACCTTGAGGCGTTCGTCGCGGAGGGGAATCCCGTCGAGCGAAAGCTTCAGCCGCTCCGTGCGGAAGAAGAGCCGCCGCGTTCCCACGTGATGCGTGTAGGCTTCCGCGTCGTGCAAGGTGATGTCGCCCTGGCCGTCCACGCTGACGGCCCGGATGGTCTCGACGGACGCGCTGCCCAGGTCGTTGTAGACGCGCTGCGCGTAGCCGTAGACGAGGCGGCGGTAGACGATGTCCCGGGCGATCCAGTAGGCGACGGCCAGAAACAGGAGCGCGAACATCAAGACCAGCCAGCGGGCGCCGTAGGCCCGCTTCCGGACGTCCGTGAATTCCGCTTCTTCGAAGCCCCGGGATTTCGCCATGGGTTTATTATAGTCGACGTCCGGACCGCTATAATGGGGCGACGATGGGTTCGATGCCGAAAACGGTCGGGAAGTATCAGGTCCTCGGCACTGTGGGCCGGGGAGGCATGGGCGAGGTCTTCAAGGCCTACCAGCCCGACCTCCACCGCCACGTCGCGATCAAGACGCTCCTTTCCGGCGAGCAGGCCTCGGAGGAATTCCTGCAGCGCTTCCAGCGCGAGGCCCGGATGGCGGCGATGCTCTCTCATCCCAACATCGTCCCGATCTACGACATCGGCGCCGAGGGCAAGCTCCATTACATCGTCATGGAGTACGTCGAGGGACGCTCGCTGAAGCAGCTCCTCGAGGAGAAGCGGCTCGACCCCGACAAGTGCCTCCGCATCGCCTACACGGTCGCCCGCGCTCTGCAATTCGCCCACGACCACAAGGTCGTGCACCGGGACATCAAGCCCGCGAACCTGATCCTCGACAAGCAGGGCCGGGTGAAGATCCTGGACTTCGGCCTGGCGCGCTCCCTGGACGGGAAGGGTCTGACGGCCTCGAGCTCGATGGTCGGCACGCCGTACTACATGTCCCCCGAGCAGGCCTTCGGGGCGCCCGAGGAGCTCGATCATCGCACCGATCTGTATTCGCTCGGGGCGGTGCTCTACGAGATGCTGACCGGCCGGCCGCCCTTCGAGGGCGGGACCGTGCTCGCGATTCTCCGGAAGATCGAGGATGACGATCCGCCGGCCGTGGGCGTTTCCGCCCGGGTCGACGCCATGGTCGCCCGCGCCCTCGCGAAGGACCGCGAGCGCCGCTTCCAGTCCGCGGCCGAGATGGCCGAAGCGGTCAAGGCCTGCCTGTCCGGAGGAGCCGCGCCCGAGCTTCCGGTCACGACCTCCGCGGCGGCGCCCGCCGTCTTCAAGGTGGAGCGGCGGACGGTCTGGGCGGGCGCCGCGCTTCTGGCCGCGGCCTTCGCGGGCATCGTGGCCTGGAGCTTCTGGCCGAAGCCGCCGGTGGCCCCGCCCCCGGAGCCTCCCAAGGGGGCGCTGCGCGCGCCTCCGTTGCCCGATCCGGCGGTCGAGCTCCATGCCCTCCTGGACCGGAAGACGGAAGTGTCGAGCGCCGAGCTGAAGAAGTTCCGGGACGATCCCCAGCTGAGGCGGCAGATCTCGGAGCATTTCCAGAGGCGCGGCCAGTTCACCCGCGCCCTCGAGGATCTCCGGGGCTACGACAAGGCGATCATGGAGCTGGCCTCCGCCCGGGCGCTCCAGCGGTTCGTGTCCCCGGCGCTTTTTCGCGTCTCGATCGCGCAGCCCCGCGACATGAAGGGGCCCGAGGCCTTCCTGATGGCCGCCCTGGGGCGTCACCTGGAAGGGAAGCAGGACGCCGCGCGCCAGAAGCTGAAGGCGGCGATGAATAACGACGCCTTGCCGGCCCATGCCCTCCTGGTCCGGGCCCACATCGATCTGATCGACGTCCTCCAGAATCCCGGCGACGAGGGCTCCAAGAAGATCCTGGGCGATCTGCGCCGCGAGCTCGACCGGTCGAACGAGCTGTACCTCTTGCCGCTCCGGGCGATCGCGGCCCAGCTGGCCGGCGACGGGGTCGCCGCCCGCGACTGCGCGAACCTGCTTCTCCGCTCGGCGCCCAGTTCCGCCGAGACCTTCCTGACGAGCGGAATTCTCTTCCTCAAGGCGGGAAGGATCGACCTGGCGGCGGACGAGGTCGAGGAGGCCGTGCGCATGGACTCGAAATCCTGGGACTCGTCGATCCTGCGCGTCTACCTTCGCTGGCTCGAGGTTCTTAACGACCCCGACAACGAGCGTCTGGAAACGTCGGCGGAAGGCAAGATGGACCTTGCCGAGATGCGGGAAGCGCTGGACGAGAAGCTCCGACACGACCACTACCCCGCGGCGCTCCTGCTGCGCGCGGCGCTGTCGTGCCTCGACGGGAAATGGGAGCCGGCGGAGGAGGACCTGGGCCGGTTGGGGCGGCGCATCAACGATCGCTGGGACCTGATCACGGTGGATCACGAGCGTCTGGCCGCCTTTGCGGGGGCGGCGGGCTCGCGGAGCCGGCTGCTGTCGGTGACCGCGGACCTGCAGCTGCACCTGGGCCGGCGCATTCCCGCCCTGGCCACCTCCGAGCTCATCACGGGCGAGGAGCTGGCCGAAGACGAGCGGCGGGACCTGCTCCGGAACAACCACATGCGGATGGCGCGCCTGCACCGGAGCCGCATCGACAAGGCGCTCTGGCACCTGGAGCAGGCGCTGAAGCTGGGACAGCCGCCGAAGGACGTGCGCGAGGACGGCGAACTCGGCGATCTGCGCCAGAGGCCACCCTTCGATGCGCTCCTCAAGCGGTATGAGAACTGAGGACTTCGAAGCCCAGGTCGCCCCGCACCGGGAGAACCTCTCCCGCTTCGTCTCGATGATGGTGGGACGCGAGGCGGAGGACATCGTCCAGGAGGCCGTGGCGACCGCCTTCCGCGACGCGGCGAAATTCGAGGGCCGATCGAAGTTCTCCACCTGGCTGTACGGGATTGCGCTGAATCTCTGCCGGAAATACCTGCGGGACAAGGCGCGCCACGCGTCGGCGGCGGCCCAGGAAGTCCTGGAGGCCCAGCCGGCGAAAGGACGGGGCGTGCTGTCCAGCGTGATCCGCCACGAAATGGCCGAGCGCCTGGAGATGTCGGTGGGCCGCTTGCCGACGTCGATGCGCGAGGCCTTCCTGCTGCGCTATGTCGACGGGATGGACTATCCCGAGATCTCGTCGATCACGGGAGTGTCCGAAGGGACGGCGCGGGTTCGCGCGTTCCGGGCGCGGGGCCTGCTTCGCGAGGAGCTGGGCGCGGTGGTGGACACGGTCTGGTTGGAGAAGGACGAGGGGGATTAGGCGTTCTTGGGGACGGGGGCGTAGACGCAGGCGCGGCCGCCGCTGGCGAGATGCTCGGTGCGGTCGAGCGGGGCGCCGAGGACGGCTTCGAAAAGCTTTTTCTCGAAGCGGCAGACCTGAGGGAACTCCCTCGCGATCGCCGCGATGGGGCAGTGGTGCTCGCTCATCCCCAGGCCCTCCGCGCGGGCCATGTAGCCCTCGTCGGCGCGGATCCTGGCCAGCTCGCGCCATTTCTCGGCGGTCGACATGCCGGCCAGGCGCTTCCGGTACGTCGCGATGAGCGCGCGCGTCCGCCGGTCGAGCATCTGGTCGATCTTCTGCTCCCCGTCGATGTCGCGGAGCTGACGGAGGAGCGTGAGGGCGAAGGGGCCGTAGGACTGGGGGAAGAGGGACTCGGCTTTCTCGCTGAGGGCGTACAGATGCGTGGGGCGGCCGACCTGGCGCTTCTCCACGCGGACCTGGATCAGCTTTTCCCGCTGGAGGGCGGCCAATTGCTGGCGGACGGCCGTCAGGTTGACGCCGCGGAGTTTGGCCAGCCGAGGAGCGTTGGTGGGCCCGTGGATCTTCAGGAGGTCGAGGATGGCCGGCCGGTCCGCCTCGGTGAATTCCCTCATGAGGGAAGTTTAGCGGAACGGTCGCCGGGGCGCAACTGAATTATATTGATATCGTTCTCTATAAACAGTATATACTGTCCAAAGTTGATACTGGCCACTGAGGAGGACGCATCATGGCATTCGAACTGCCCGCCCTGCCGTACGCGATGGACGCGCTGGCGCCCCATCTGTCGAAGGAGACGCTGGAGTACCACTACGGGAAGCACCACAAGACGTACGTGGACAAGCTGAACGGCTTCCTGCCGGGGACGAAGTACGAGAAGATGTCGCTCGAGGAGATCATCCTGAGTTCGGGGGGTGAGGCGAAGATCTTCAACAACGCGGCGCAGATCTGGAACCACACGTTCTACTGGAACGGCCTGTCGCCGAAGGGCGGCGGGGAGCCCAAGGGGGCCATGGCGGACGCGATCAAGAAGGCGTTCGGAGGCTTCGGGGATTTCCAGAAGAAATTCACCGACACGACGGTGAACCTGTTCGGGTCGGCGTGGGGATGGCTGGTGAAGAAGTCGGACGGCACCTTGGACATCGTGGGGACGAAGGACGCGGGGAATCCGATGACGGACAAGCACGTCCCGCTCCTGACCTGCGACGTGTGGGAGCACGCCTACTACATCGACTACCGGAACGCGCGTCCGAAGTACCTGGAGAGCTTCTGGAAGCTCGTGAACTGGGACTTCGTGGAGAAGAACCTCAAAGGCTAACGGGCGATCCGCGCGGCGAGGGCGACGACGGGGCCGGCCGGCGGGGGCCGGCCCCGGCTCCCGCCCGCCCCTAGCAGGCTGCTGAAATAGTCGCAGTTTCAGCACGGCTTGCTCTGTCCTCGAGTGTTCCCGAGTGTTGTCGCCTCCCCCGATCGCCTCGAGTTCCACTCTCGAGGCTTTCGAGGGCGCGCCAGATGAGAGCTTAGGCGCTTGATGCGGCGATATTCCGCATTCGGACCAGGTTGTAGGCCGCTGCGGCAAACTCAAACATCCACCCGACCAGACGGGTCCCGCGGTGCCGGGCTTTTCTCATGACCCCCACCGTCTTCATCCATCCGAAGACTTCCTCCACCCGCTTTCGCCGTCGTTGGCTGATCTCGTAGCCCGTGTGCCGGGTCGTTCGTGCGTCGAGTGCTGTATGCGTGGGGATTTTCTGAGCCACGTGAGGCGTCAATCCTGCTTCTCGGGCGCACTCGACAAAGGCCCTCTGGTCGTATCCCTTGTCCCCGCCGATAGTCCCGCGTCCTTCAGACCCGCGCCGGCTCATGAGCTCGGGCGCAGCCTCGATCTCCGCATTGCCGGTCGCCACCGATACGGTTGTGGCGACGACGAGTCCGTTGCGGTTCTCCGTGAGTAAATGCCCGTGGTGGACGAGCTTGGCCCCTTCGCCGCCCTTCTTCATGAGCCGCGCGTCAGGGTCCGTGGTAGAGGCGTGAGTTTCGTTAGAGCGCTTCTCCCCCTGAAAGTCGGCCTTCTCATTGCGGCCTCCGGTCCCCGGCGCGGGGGGATCCTGGCCGTCTTTGCGCTTGAAGCTCTTCTGGCTGGCCCATGCCTCAATGAACGTGCCGTCCACCGTGAAGTGCTCGTTCGATAGAAGCTGCTTCTTCTTGGCCTGCTTGAGGATCTGTTCGAAGAACTTCCGGGAGATCTCCTGCTCCAGAAGCCGCTCCCGATTCTGGGTGAACGTGGTCGGGTGCCAAACTTCGTCGTCCACCCCCAGGCCGATGAACCACCGGAAGAGCAGGTTGTAATCGAGCTGCTCCATGAGCATCCGCTCGCTCCGGATGCTGTAGAGCACCTGGATCAGGAGTGCTCGCAGCAGGCGCTCCGGAGGAATCGACGGGCGACCCATCCGGGAATACATCTCGTCGAAGTCGGAGGCCATGCCCTCCAGCGCTTCGTCGACCATCTCCCGCATCTTCCTAAGGGGGTGATTTCGGGGGACGCGTGACTCCAGGCTGACGTAGCTGAATAGATCGCCCTGTTTCCCGTCGTTTCCTCTCATGCCCTATCAAACACCAAGAGCATCAGATTCGACTCGAGTAATCGGACTTTTTCAGCAGCCTGCTAGGGCGGGGGGAGACGGACCGGCCGATGGCGGTCGGGACGGGGGGGCGGCCCCGACCGCGAATGCCGGCCTCCCCGGAGTCCCTCCTGCAGCGCTCGCCCGGGCTCTCCCCGGACCGCCGTCCTCCTCGGAAATTGGCGCTTGATTTCCGAGCCGTTAGCCTTATGCTAGTCCGCGCATGTTCAAGAAAGCGATGGGGAAGCTGAAGAGCGTCACCCAGAAGAACCTCAACCGCTTCCACGCCCGCCAGGCCATCAAGAAGGGCATGTTCAAGGGGATCGATCGCAAGGCCATGCTCGATCTTCGCGAGAAATTCAGCGATCATGCCTTCCGAAAATACGAGCACAAATTCGACCATTCCCTCGTCCGAAACGCCGAACGCGTCTTCGCCCTCGGCCTCGACAAGACTCCGCCCCTGAGCATCCTCGACCTCGGCTGCGGCTTCGGCTACTTCCTCTACGGCGCCCGCTTCTTCGGTCACCGCGTCGTCGGCCTCGATGTCAACGACCCGTACATGCTCGCCATCACCCAGCTCTTCGGGCTGACCAAGGTCCTTCATACCATCCGCGCCTTCCAGCCCCTCCCCGACATCCCGGGGGGGCCGTTCGACCGCATCACTGCCTTCGCTACCATGTTCGACAATGCCGGGCTCGACGGTCAGTGGGGCCGCAAGGAGTGGACCTTCTTCCTGCGGGACCTCCGGCGTTTCATGGCCCCCACCTGCGTCCTGCACATCAAATTCAACCAGTACGTCGGCCCCGGCACCAAATCCGGCATCGGCTGCCGCACCGTGACCGACGATCTCTGGAAGTTCTTCCTCGAGATGGGCGGCGAGTTCGACAAGCGCTTCCTCCGGATCGCCGACGCTCCCTCCCAGGTCGGCAAGCTGCCCGTCCTCTGAGCTCCCCCGGGAGAGGGAGGGTCCGAATATTGCTTTCCGATGACATTTTCGTGTTTGATAGCCCGGTGCACGTCACCCTCCATCTCCCCTCCCGGGCGGCGGATGTCGACCGCTGGGCCCGGGGCGAGGCGCCCGCCGAGCTGCTCAAGTCCAACAGCGGCCGGATGGTCTGGCGCGTCGCCGCCGGAGAGCCGGCGCTGTTCGTGAAGCGCTTTCCGAAGGAAGTCTTTCGCGACCGTGCGGCCAAGGAAGCCGGACTCCTCCTGACGCTCGAACGCGCCGGCATCCCCTGTCCCCGCCTGGTGGCGGTCGCCAAGGACCGGGCGGGCTCCTACGTGCTCACGGAAGAAATTCCCGGCGTGCGGACCTTGGACAGCATCCTGGCCGAAGCCGGGACGTCGGCGCGCCCGCTGATCGACGCGCTCGGCCTCCTGGTGCGCCAGCTCCACGACTCCGGCTTCGAGCATCAGGACCTTCACACCGGCAACGTGCTCGTCCGGGGGGGGGCGCTCTACGTCATCGACGTCCATCGCGCCCGCCGCAGCAGATCCCTGTCCCTCCATCGCCGGCTCGAGGGAGTGGCCTTCACCGCCATGTCCTTTTCCGAGCTGCGCCCGCAGACGGATCTGGTCCGCTTCCTCCGCGCCTGCGGACTCTCAACGCGGAAGGACTGGGTCGAGGTCTGGAATCGCCTCCGACGCCGTCGCGACCGGTACTACCGCGGGCGCCAGCAGCGCTGCTTCAAGGAAGGCTCCGGCTTCGGCGTGAAGCAGAAGACGGTCTTCCGGAAGGAGGTCGACCTCCCGCAGCTGCTCCAGAAGATCCGCTCGGCGCCGAAGGTCGTGATCAAGGAGACGAAGGGCGAATCCCTGAGTCGGATCGAGGGAACCCTCTTCGTCAAGGAGACCCGGCCGGGACGGGCGCGCCGCATCTGGGAGAATGCTCAGGGCCTGGCGGTCCGCGGGGTCGATACGCCGCGCCTCTGGGCCTGGGGCGGCGGCTGGGTGGCGGGGGAATGGATCGAGTCGGTCGATCTCTACGGCTTCGTGCGGGAGACCTTCGCGACGTTTTCCCGCGCGGCGAGAGGAGACTTCCTTCATCGCCTGGCCCGCATCGTGCGGCGCATGCACGACCGCGGGGTATTTCATGCCGACCTGAAGGCGGCGAACGTGCTGATCGGCCGCGGACGCATCGTCGTCGTCGATCTCGACCGCGTCCGGTTCTCCCTCGACGTGCCGGAGAAGGACCGGATGTTCAATCTGGCCCAGCTCAACGCCGCCGTCACCGCCCCGCTCACGCGGTCGGACCGTCTCCGCTTTCTCGACGCCTACCTGGGAAACTGCCGGACCCTCTGGATGAAACGGGCGAGCTGGATCCGGGAGATCATGCGGATGACCGTGGCGCGGGCTCATCACTGGCCCTCTCCCTGAAAGGACGCGCGATGGCCCGAAAGTTCCGCCACGGAGAGCCCGACGAGAATTTCATCCACGACGAGCGTAGCGTCGATTTCCTCAATCTCGGAATCGACGTGTCCTATGTGTCGCTCTTCAAGAGCCTGAGCAAGCGCTTCGAAACGATGCGGCGCTTCCTGGCCCCGTCGAAGGGCCGGCTGAACGAGCGCTGGGTGGAAAACGCCCTCGTTCTGCGGGCGCTGCCCCCCGCCCCCGCACGGGTGCTCGATCTGGGGGGCGCCACCAGCCCGATGCCCCTGACCCTGGCCATGTTGGGCTACCCCACGACGATCGTGGATCTTCGCCCCAGCTCCTTCCGGCATCCGAATCTTTCCACGATCGTCGGAGACGTGCGCACGGTCCGGGGGCTGCAGCCCCCCTATGACGTCGTCTACGCGATCTCGGTGATCGAGCACGCCGGGCTGGCGCGCTACGGGGAGCCCGAGAAGGCCTCGGAGTCCGGAGAGCTGGTCCGCCGCATGGCGGAGCTCGCCGCCCCGGGCGCGCTGCTCCTGATTACCGTCCCCTTCGGCGAGGCCCACGTGCCGAAGATCGGCGACCGCTCGACGGAAACGGGAAAGCCGACGGGCTTCAAGGTCTTCGATCGGGCGATGCTGACGGACCTCACGAGGGGGCTTTCGGTGGAGGAGCTCTCGACATTCGGATTGAAGGATGGCCTGTGGCTGAGCCTGCCTCCCGAGGAGGTGGAGAAAATCCCCCTTCGCCACTACGCCACGGGCGTCGCCTTCCTGCGGCTCCGGAAACCCTGATGCGGCATCTGATCCTGACCCTCGACTTTCCTCCCCTCCATGACGGCGGCGTCGCCCGGTCGATGGACGAGACCGCGCGGGCGCTGACCGCCGCCGGCCAATCCGTCCGCGTGCTGACGAGGGGCTCCGGCGAGGACGTGACGCGCCACGACGCCTCCTATCCGGCGGCCGTGACGCGCTGGTGGGGCCATCATTGGCAGAAGATCCACCCTTTCCTGATGGCCCTCTATCTGCCTCGGGTGGGACGCGAGGAGCCGGGAGCCATCGTGCACACGTCGACGTGGGAAGTGGCTCCGGCGATTCAGAGTCGCGCGGGCCGGTACGGATGGAAGGTCTTCGTGCACGCCCAGGGCCGGGAGATCGCCGGCTCGTTCACGGATCCTCGCAAGCTGGCTCGATTGAAAAGAGCCCTTCAGGCCGCCGACGCGGTGCTGCCCATCAGCCGGCACCTCGCGGACCTGGTCCGCGAGGCCGGGGCCGCCCCGGAACGCGTCCATCTCATCCCGCCGTCGATCGACGCCCGGCGGGTGCAGGGGGGCCGGGGGGATCGATTCCGGTCCCGCTTCAACCTCGGAACCCGACCCGTCCTCCTGACGCTGGCCCGCCTGGTCGATCGCAAGGGACAGGATACGGTCATCCGGTCGCTTCCGGGTATCCTGCGCGGGATTCCGGATCTTACGTATGTGCTGGCCGGCCGCGGCGACTACCGCGATTCCCTCCAGCAGCTCGCCCGGGACCTGAAGGTGGAGACGAACGTCGTCTTCACCGATTTCGTCGCGGACCACGACATCCCGGATATTTACGCGGCCGCCGACGCGTACGTGATGGTCAGCCGGGAGGGGCGCGAGGCCGGGGACATCGAAGGGTTCGGCATCACGTACCTCGAGGCGTCGGCCGCCGGGCTTCCCGTCATCGCGGGAAACACGGCCGGAGCGGTAGATGCCGTGGAACACGGCGTGACCGGCCTGCTCGTCGATCCGACGAACGTCCAGGCCGTGGGCCAGGCCGTCCTCGACGTTCTCCGGAACCCGGAGCGAGCCCGCGCCCTGGGAGAAGCGGGAAAAGCCCGGGTCCACCGGGACTTCTCGCTGGAGACCCGGGCCGCGAAAATCATCCGGATCGCGGAGCAGGCCGCCCGGTCCCGCCTCTAGGCGTCAGCGCTCCTGGCGGATCTGACGGATCGCGTCGATCAGGGCCGGATCGGGATGCCCGGACTTGAGTCGGTCGGCGAATTCGGCAATGCCGGGCCGCTTGGCAGATCGATCCACGGCCTCGGTCAACACCGGACGCAGTCCTTTGCGGCGAAGATCGGCGAGGATCCAGAGATCGAATTCCCGGCCCATGACGACGACCGCTTCGTCGAGGTAGCGGCGCAGGGCATCGAATTCGAACGGGTCGCCGCGGAACGTCTTCCCCCGCTTGTGGTCCGTGTAGTAGCTCTTCGGCCCGTCGAAGGTGCCGTCCGTCCACGTGAAGATGGCCATGGAGGTGGCCAGGTCCCTCGCCGTGAAGGCAATCTGGCTCGCGGAGGCGGGGTAGAGGCCGGCGGTAACGAACCCCTGGGCGCGCGACTCCACGCGCTGGGCGACCGCGATGAGCGCTTTTTCACTCGCCTTGAACAGGTCGATCGACGCGCAGGAGGCCTCGACGCGGGCGACCAGGGACCGCAGTTCCCCGACCAGATCGGAGAGCTCGGCGAGCTGAGGTTCCAGCCGGGAGAGCAGTCCGTCATCCCAGGCGTAGCCGACGAACGACCACGACCGGTCGGCTTCCCGGATCTTCAGCTGCTGGACGAGATCCATCGACTGAAGGGAGTCCGGAACTTTGAGCTCGATAGTCACGATGGCGGGTCCGGTGGAGTTCCATTCCATGCCGAACATCCCCTGCTCCAGGGACGCCGCTACGGACTGGAGTCCGGTGCCGGACTCCTCCAGACGCCCCTTCACCAAGGAGGGGACCGTGGGCCCGACCACCGCCTGGAAGCAGACTCCCTCGGGCAGCGTCGAGCGCCCTTCGAAGCGGAGCCTCCCTCCCGGCCGGTCCGACGTCGCCGATCGGAGGACCCCCGTCACGAGATCGTTGCCGCCGGACCGCTGGACCGTGGTGAACGGGGATCCGGGGTCCTGGGTCCTCTTCAGGAAGGGGGGCGACGGGGGAACGGTCGGCGGCGCCGGCCGAGTCGAGCCATAAACCAGGGCGCCGATCAACAGCGCCGCGGCGGCGACCGCGAGACCCCTCGACCGGGCTCCCGACGTCCTCCCGGCGGCGCGGAGGAACTCGGAACGGGCGCGGCTCCGCCTGGCGTCATCGGCCGGCAGCGCGGCCGGTCGAAGCAGCCGGCTCAGATTCCTGTCGAAGATTTCAGAGTTCATCGTCGCCTCCTTGGAGCAGACGGTCGCGGAGCGCTTCTCGGGCGCGGTGCAGTCGCGACTCGATGGCCTTCTCGGTCTCGCCGAGCGAGGCTGCGATAAGCCGGATCGGGAGTCCCTGGAAATAGCGGCGCAGGAGCACGTCGCGGTGGCCGGCCTCCAGCGAGTCCAGCGCCCGGCGGACGGCCCCGACCGCCTCGGCGCTCCGAGCGAGGTCTTCGGGGATCTCCTTGTGATCGATCGCCTTCAGGGCCGCCTCGAACTCGTCGCGGCTCCGATCAGCGCGCCGCCGCATGCGAATGCGATTTCGGGCGATCGCGAGGATCCAGGAGTCCAGCGACGCGTCGCCGCGGAACTGGCCGCGATTGCGCCAGGCATTCAGGAGCGTTTCCTGGACGAGATCGTCCACATCGGCCGGGGGGGCGCCGCTGGCGGAGGCGATGAAGCGGAAGACGCGCGGGTAGAACTCGTCAAAGAACGCCGCCGGATCCGATTCCAGTCTCATGAGGGCGATGTGCAGCATGGCTGACCGGTAGTTGCGCGACCCGATCCGAGCCTTCGAAAAATCTGCAGGATGACTGAATTCTACCCTGCTGGCCGGGGCGGCATGGCAAGATGGAGAGGATGAACCGTCTCGGAGGCGCGGCCGTGGTCCTGATCCTGTCCGGCTGCGCGGGCGCCGGCGGCATGCGGGCGGATGAGACCCGGCTCCGGGCCCTGGATACCCCGGATCGCGCCCGCCGGGAGCAGGCCTTCCAGGATCTCCTCCGCGGGGAAGGGGCTCCGGTGGCCCTCCTGCGGGCGGCCTTGGGGATGGGGGCGGAATACGGATTCCCCGCGGTGGCGCTGCTCTATGCTCAGGGCCGGGGAGACGCGGCGCCTCTCGAGCTCAAGGCCCGCCATCTCGCCGTCTTCGAATGGCCGCCCGATCCGTCCGGGGAGAACGCCGTGGTGGAACCCGTCGTTCGCGGCGCGGTCGAACAGGATTTGGCGAGGGCCGGGGTGGCCGCGCTGCCGCTGCTGGCGCGAGTTCTGAACTCGGAGGCGGTGACGGAGGTCGCCCAGCTTCGCCTGGCCCGGGTGATGCTCCGGATCGGCGGGCATGCGGCGGCGCGGGAGTTCGCACGCTTGCTCGAATCGGAGAACGCTCAGGAGACGGCCGCTTGCGCGCTCCTCTACCTGGGCCGGCAGGAACTGGCCCTCCGGCTCGCGTCGCCCGACGCGAGGGTGGATGCGGCGAAGAAATGGTGGAGTCTGGCGGCGGACTTTCCGGTCAGCGAGTGGATCCGCGAGTCGGTGGACGACCTCGTTCCCCGGTTCCTGCCGAAGGATCCCGAAGGCGTGCGCCCCGTCCTGGAGCTCCTGATCGGAAAACCGGTCGAGGATCCGCGGGCCTGGGCGGCGGAGAACCGGGGTTGGCAGCCGGCGCCCGCTCCGCTCCATCCCGAGGACCTGCTCCCGGCCCTCTCGCTCGATCGTGCCCGGGCCTATGAGGCGAACCGGCGTCTGGAAGAGGCCACGGGAGTGACCCTCGCCCTGCCGCTGTTGGAGCGGAGGAGCGACCTGTGCTCCGCGCTCCGGCTGTGGCAAGCTCCTGCGGATCTGGAAACACGCTGGCGCCGCCTGCTTCAGGCCCCGATGTTGCGGCTGTCGATCGCCGCCATCGGAGTGTCTCCGCGCCTCGAGGATCACCGGATTCGCTGGGCCTACGAAACCCATTTCCACCCCATCGAGGAGGAGTCGGGCGAGCTCCGGATCGAAACCCCGGCCGAGTCGTACACCCTGTACGTGCAGGCGTTGGACCTGGGAACCCGGCTCCTGGCGAGCGAGGCCCATGGCGTGTCGGGGGCCTGGTCGGGCATGGTCCGCGAATTCCGCGAGGGCCGGCCGATGGTGATGTTCTCGGGGCCCTTCAAGTCGGCCCTCGTGGCCGTGGTCGAAGAAGTTCCCGCACGCCGGCCGCCGCCCACCCCGGCCGCGGCGCGAACCGAATGGCGCGCGAGGCTGGCGTCGTGGAAGGAGTCGCCCGACGCGCTGCGGGCGCTGGCGTATTTCCAGGACCCGGCGGATCTTCCGCTGCTCCGGGAGCGGAAGGCGGGAGCGGCGCTGCTGCTCCTGGGGGATCCGGCGGCCCTCGATCTCAGGCCGGAGCTGAGGCCTCACGAGATCGACCTGGCGCTCAGGAAGGCGGAGGATCCGCGCGTCCGCGCCTACCTGGAAGGGCTCCGGCGCTGAGCCTAGAAGCGGACTCCGACGGTGAGGTAGATCCCGCTGATGTCGATATCGACGTGGAAGCTGTTGGACGCGGAGTGCTGGAGGTTCACCACCGCCAGTTTGTAGCCCACTCCGGCAAAGACCCAGGGAAGCGGCTCGACGGTCGCCTCGGCGAAGGTTTCGATGTAATGAACTTCGTTGTTGGAGTACCGGAACACCAGGCCCTGCACTTCCACCTCCGTGCGGATATAGTCGAACAGCTTCAGGGTGACGTGGGCGCCAAGGGTCGGGAATCCGATGATGCCGTTGTCATGGGCGGACTGGGAGCCGTCGGAAATCGACGCGTCGCCCCGGATGGCCCGGGCTCCCGCGGAGACGGCGAGCTCCAGCTTGAGCAGGTTCCCAAGGGGAATCGTGGGGAAGGCGAATTCATAGGTCAGGTACCCGACGTCGAGGGTGAACTCGCTGTTCACCGGGGTGCCGACCGCGAACGACTGGTTCGCGTAGTCGATCTGCTCGGAGAGGGTTTCGTGGCCCGTGTCGTGGAGATGCCACCATCCGCCATAGATCCGGCCGAGGACCGGGAGGTGCAGGTAGGCCTGAAGCTCGGGGGTCCAGTTGCGGTCCCCCAACCCGATGTCGTGGTCGAGGTCGATGGTCGTGGACCCCAGCCCGCTGCTGTCGGCTTCGACGGTGCCGGAGACCCGGGCATACCATTCCCGGACGCGGAATCCGACGAGTTCATCCTGGGCCAAGGCCGGGGCCGCGGCCGACAGGACGAAGAGCGCGGCGGCGAGTCGCTTCATCCAATCCCTCCCTTCATCATCCCTTAGTATAGCGGCAAAATCAGGGGGGGGATGCCTTCTGTGGATCCGCACGACCCGCCACGCGGTAGGCCGCAAGGCAGCTCGCCCCGGCCACCAGGAGCGCGAACGAGAAAAGCGTGAAGGCGGTCTGCTTGCTGCCGAGGGCATCGGCCACCTTGCCGAAGACCGGGAGGGCGGCGGTGTCCCCGAGGCAGTGCAGGATGAAGACGGCGAGGGCGTAGGCCATGGCGCGCTTTTCGGGCGCGACGGAGTTCGCGATCTGGGTGTTCACGGCCGGCATGCAGAGGAAGTAGCAGAAGGCCCCGAGTCCGAGAGACGGGAGGTAGAGGTGCCGGTCGTGAAGCGTGAAGCCGGCCAGCATGAACGGAAGGCCGATGATGAAGGCCAGGCCGGCCATCAGGGCGTAGGCGCCGCGGGTGCGTCTGGCCATCCGGTCGCCGATGAAACCCGACAGCGCGTTCCCCAGGGCCCCGGCGACCAGGGCGAGGCTGGCCAGGTACAGGGTGGCCTTCGCCTTCGTCAACCCGCGTTCCGACTCAAAGAAGCCGACTCCGAAATGGAGGAACGGCTGCAGGAACATGACCGCGAAGGCCTGGGCAAGGATGATGAAGAGCAGGGTGCGGTTGGACAGCAGGTCCAGGTACGCCTTGACGCCTGTGACGGCGGGAGGAGTCCCGGCGGGGCCCCCGGGCTCGGAGCCCTCCGGAGCGGGATCCCGGGCGGCGACTTCCGAGGACCTGGGATCGGCGAGCCCCAGGATCAGGGCGGCGACGAGGAATCCGGGCGCGCCTGCAAGATAGAAGGCCCAGTGCCAGTTCAGGTGCTTGGTGATCTGGGCTCCGGCGATGTACCCCGTCGCGCCGCCCAGCGGCAGGGCGAGGAAGAAGATCGAGAGGATGCGGCCCCGGACCTCCCGGGAGAAATAGTCGCTGAGCAGGGTCGGCCCGATGACCAGGCAGCCCGCTTCACCGGCCCCGATGAAGAAGCGGGTCGCGTAGAGGCACCATTTATTCGGGGCCAGGCCGGAGGCCACGGTCGCGACGGACCAGACCATGACGCAGAGCGCGAACACCGTCGGCCGGCGCATCCGGGCGATGAGAAATCCGACGATCGGGGCGAAGACCATGTAGCCGACCGTGAAGGCGCTGCCGACGTACCCGAACTCCGCCGTGCTGATGTGAAGATCGTGCTTGAGCTCGTGTTCGATGGAGGAGACGACCTGCCGGTCGAGGTAACTCAGGAAGTTGGCGAAGAAGATGACGGTGAGGGCGTAACGGAGATAGCTCTTGGTCACGGGCCGCGAGTATGCCAGATGGAATGCCGCCGTCACAAACGTTTCGAAGAGACGGCGCGACGGGAGGCTCTAGCCGAGGGCGATCCGCCGGAGCTTTTTCTCGATCGAGCCGTCCATCTTGCCGAACTGAACGCCGAAGTTCGTGGATCCGTTGGCGTGCAGGCGGACGATATGCCCCTGGATCTCGATGTCGTCGATCGGCTTCTCCATGGGGCGGATGACCACCGTGAAGGGCGTCACCGGAAGCGATCCGGTCGGAAGCGTGACGTCGGTGATGCGGGCTCCGCCCAGCGAGATGTCGCGGATGGTGGCGACTCCCTGATCGTAGAGCGAGCCGTCCTTGTGGTAGACGTAGAGTTCGGCGCCGAGGGAGATGTCCTTGCGGGGGAAGCGCCGCCGGTGGGCGTACTTCAACCGGCCGAAGTCGTAGCCCATGTCTTTGGCGATCTTGAAGACCTTCTTGATGGTCTCCTTGCGGAAAACGGGACCTTGCCGGCGGTTCAGGATCTTGTTGACGCTGGACACATCGAGTCCCACCCGATGCGCGATTTCGACCTGAGTGATCATCCTAGTCCCTCCGGGTGAATCCCCCGCTCTCCTCGTCGTACCAAGTCCGCCCGCAAGATAGGCGCAATGGTCCGGGAAGTCAAGCAGTTCATGGGTAAATCTACCCATAAACCAGGGGGGGAAGTCCCCGGATTTCCAGATTCGATTTTGTTTGCGCCCGGGGAGAATTTCTATTGTAATCAATCAACTTTCCGCCGGTTGGCGGCGGCATGAATTTTGGGGTTGAGAGCATGTACAGCGACAAGCAGTTGACGTGTGTGGATTGCGGAACGTCGTTCACGTTCACGGCGGGCGAGCAGGAGCGGTTCGCGCAGCTCGGGTTCACGAATGAGCCCAAGCGGTGCGCTCCCTGCCGTGCTGCGAAGAAGGCCTCCGGTGGCGGGGGTGGCGGCGGAGGCGGCGGCGGTGGCGGCGGCATGGGCGGCCGCAAGGAAATGTTCGACGCGGTTTGCGCCGCGTGCGGCAAGCCGGCCCGAGTCCCCTTCAAGCCGCGCGGGGACCGGCCCGTCTATTGCAGCGATTGTTTCGGACAGCAGAGGAGATAGGAGGAGAAACGTCATGGCAGCGAAAAAGGTGAACAGCGCGTTCATGAAGCCCCTTCAGCCCAGCGATGAGCTGGCGAAGGTGACCGGACCCAAGCCCCTCCCCCGGAGCGAGGTGGCCAAGAAGCTCTGGGTCTACATCAAGAAGAACGGGCTTCAGGATTCCAAAAACAAGCGCATGATCAACGCCGACGACGTGCTGAAGGCCGTGTTCAACGGCAAGAAGCAGGTCAGCATGTTCGAGATGACCGCGCTCGTCTCGAAGCACCTCAAGTAGTCCTTCCGGTTGTTTTTCCCGCATGACCCCTTCCGGGGTCATGCTCTGTCCGGAGATCGAGAAAAGTTTTTGACCCGCTTCATGGGGGGTGGTACAGTTTGGGCATGAACTACATTCTGCTGCTCCTTCCCCTGCTGGCCTTGCCGGCGTCGGCCCAGGACGATGTTTGGAAAACCCTGTCCAAAGGGGACCGGGTCCAGGTGACGTTCCGGAGCGGCAACATGATTCAGGGGCAGGTCACCGGCCGGCCGTCGGATCCCCGCATCCCGGACTCCGTCGTGGACTATTCTCAGGCCACCGAGATCACCCTCGACGTCAGCCTCGAATATCCCGGCCTGAACGGCACCATCAGCATCCCCCGAAGCGAGGTCAAGGAGATCCGCAAGCTTCAGAACCTGGATTCGGCGACCATGAAGCGCATCCAGGACGAGGTCGCGCGGATCAAGCAGCAGGCGGCGGCGGACGACTCCGCGCGCCGTACCGCCGAGCTGGATCGGGACAAAGCCGCCAAGAAGGCCCGCGAGGACGCGGAGAAGCTCGACAAGAATGCCGCGGATCTGAAGAACAAGGGCGCGGCCGCGGTGAAGGATCTCGAGGACCTCCAGAAGGGCCTTGATCTCCTCAAGAAATTCCCGCCCGGCCAGTTCGGACCGGACACCGCCAAGATCGTCGCCGACAAGGCCCTGCGGAAGCAGCCCGTGACGCAGGCGGAGACGGAATTCCTCGATCAGGAAGTGCAGCGCCTTTGGTTCAAGGCGCTGGATTACCAGAAACAGCAGGAGGCCCTCAACAGCGGGAAATAGCGGTTCCCGGCGCCCGGCGGCGGGCTAAAGGACAGGGATCCCGAGTGGATCGCTCTCCCGTACCCCGCCGTCCGTCCCCGCGCCTCCGCGCGGAACGGCGCCCGAGCCCCGCCGCTTCCCGGCCCGCCGCTCATGATCTATAAAGGCATCACCCTGGATCCGTTCCAGGAGCAGGCCGTCCGCATCATCAACGACCAGGAGTCGTTGATCGTGGCCGCGCCCACCGGAGCGGGAAAGACCCTCGTCGCGGAATACGCCATCGAAAAGTGCATGGCCGAGGGCGCCCGGGTCCTGTACACCGCACCCATCAAGGCGCTCTCCAACCAGAAGTTCCGCGATTTCAGCCAGATCTACGGGGACCGGGTCGGCATCAAGACCGGCGACGTGACGCTCAACCCGGACGCCCAGGTCATCCTGATGACCACCGAGATCTTCCGGAACACGATCTTCGAATCGCCGGAAGCCTTCCACGACGTGCGGTACGTCATCTTCGACGAGATCCACTACCTCGACGACATCGAGCGAGGAACGGTCTGGGAGGAGTCGATCATTTTCGCCCCCGAGCACATCCGCGTGCTGTGTCTGTCCGCGACGGTGCCGAACCTCGAGCCTCTGTCGCGCTGGATCCAGACGATCCGGCCGACCCCGAAGCTCCACGTCATCATCGAACAGAATCGTCCGGTCCCTCTCAAGCACCAGCTCTTCGTCCCGGGACTGGGCTTGAAGGCGCTGAGCGAGCTTCGCAAGTAC
>Ga0209579_10000725_pt1 | contig 30271 bp, 27 predicted proteins | sample Coa_R1_2_FD_187152 | JGI IMG/M metagenome (GOLD analysis project Ga0209579, IMG submission 187152) | Surface soil microbial communities from Centralia Pennsylvania, which are recovering from an underground coalmine fire - Coalmine... | ecosystem: Environmental > Terrestrial > Soil >... | reverse complement strand
GCTCCAGCGGCATTGCAGCGCATTAGCGACGCGCAAGGCGTCTCACTGATCCTGATCCTGTCGGACATCAACATGCCGGGGATGACGGGCCTTGAACTTCTGCCCAAGGCCAAGGCTATGCGGCCGGACGTGCCAGTCATCATGATCACCGCCTATGGCGACGCGGAGACTAAACGAAGGGCGCTACAGGATGGAGCGGAAGCGCTCCTGACCAAGCCAATCGACTTCGTTGCGCTTCGCACCGAGATCGACACGCGGATCGAACGAGCGGCCTGACGGACCGCCGGTCCGGTCCCTATTGGGGAGGATTGTGTTGCAAAAGTCGAAAGTTGCAGTGCCACGAATTTTCGCGAAAAATCCGAAGCGAGCAGCAATCGCCGATTCGTACAACCTCGATCGCGCTACCGAGGTCGCCTATGAGTTTAACGTGGGGCGATGTGGCCCCTCACATTTTTACACGAAATCCGCACCCTAGCCCTAAGAATTTTTAAGCACCAGCGCAAAACGACTTTTGCAACACAATCGAAAGTGGAACGGACCTTGCGAATACGCTGCGCCATGTCCCCTAATGATGACCCGAAGCGGACATGCGATGCGGCAGCTCCGTCAAAAAATGGTGCACGTATGCCCTAGTCAGCAGCCTCGGAACAGGCGTCTCCGCGCTACAATCGATTTACGCCGCAGTAGTCTCTAACAGCCGTGGCGATCGTCGCACTGGAATGATCCTACCCGCTCGCAGCAGTTCGGTTGCACGCTCGACGTTGACCGGCCTCGAAAAGTAAAACCCCTGGCCACGCTCGCAGCCCGCAGACAGTAGAACCTTTGCCTGGCCCTCCGTCTCCACGCCTTCGGCAATGATTTCAATGCCGAGTTCGTGCGCCAGGCGGATCGCGGTGCGCACGACCGTCGCGCTGCGTGAATCGGTATCGATGCGGAACACCAGTTCCTGCGCGATCTTCATGCGGCTGATCGGATAATTAGCCAGATAGCTGAGCGACGAATATCCGGTGCCAAAGTCATCGATCGCGATTCTGACGCCGAGCTGGCGCAAACGTTCGAATCGTTCGTTGTGTTGCTGCGTAACGTCCATCAGCACGGATTCGGTCAGCTCGATCTCGATCATGCCGGGCGCAATGCCCCACTTGCCGAGACATTCCGCAACATCACGGTCGAGATCGTCCGAGCCTTTGAAGTGAAGCGCCGAGAAGTTCACGCCGACAAGCGCGGGCGCGATGCCTTGGTCCTGCCAGGATCGCAATTGCTCGCAGGCGGCATCGAGCACCCATTGGCCGAGTATCTGGATCTGCCCGGTGCGCTCCGCAATAGGAATAAATATCGCCGGTGGGATCCAACCCCGCTTGGGATGGTTCCAGCGCAGCAACGCTTCCAGCCCAACAATACGGCCGGAACGGAGTTCGACTTGTGGCTGGTAGTGAAGCTCGAGTTCGTTGCGGTCGAGCGCGCCGCGAAGCTCTTCGCCGATGACAACGCGGTTCTGCACCTCGCGGTCGAGATCGGCGCTGTGAAAGCGGAAGCAATTGCGGCCATCCTTCTTGGCGCGATAGAGCGCAAGGTCGGCCTGGATGATCATGGCATCGGGGGCGGCGACGTCCGGCGCATAACGCGCTATTCCAACGCTGGCCGAGATGTGAACCTCGTTGTCATCGATGAAGTACGGCTCGCCAAGAATTTGGACGATCTTGGCCGCCAGCGTGCTCGCCGCGGCAAGGTCGTCGGCATCGCTTTGTAGTATCGCAAATTCATCACCGCCCAAACGCGCGACGACATCGTTCTCGCGAGTTATTTCCCTGATGCGACTTGCAACCCGCCGCAGCAGCGCATCGCCGACAGCGTGGCCGAGGGTGTCGTTAACGTCTTTGAAGTGATCGAGATCGAAATAGAGGATGGCAAACGGCTTCGCGCCACGGCGGCACCCGGCAAACGCGGCGCCAAGCCGTTCTATAAAGGCACATCGGTTGGCGAGCGAAGTGAGCGCGTCCATTTGCGCAAGATCGGAAACTTTTTGATTAACCCGCATCAAGCGAAAGGCGTGACGCCGTGAAGATCGGATATAGGTCACGACGGCGCCGGTGAGGACAAACCCGAAGGCCAGCACGACCCATGAGCGGCCATGCTGAGCGGTCAGCGGACCACCGGGCATCGGCACCATCTCCATTGTCATCCAGGGCTGCCCGTCTGCCGTGAGATCTCGCGACCAATGCGAGCCTGCGGCAAGCGAAGCTTCACTCATCGGTTCAGCCGGCGTCGTGCGCAGTCGCGAGCTGTGGACGTAGATCGGCAAATCGGCTCTGCTGCCGTTAGGCAAGAAGAAGAACGAGTCGAGCCCTTTCGGCGTTTTGTTCGCGTTGATGATCGTATCGACCATCTTGCCGGTAATGAGCGACCCGTGAACGAATCCAATGAGATCGCGGCGCCGTTCCTCTATCGTGTCGTGAAGCGATCCATGTTTGTAAACCGGTATCGAGAAGAGATAGCCGCTTTGGGTGCCGCCTGTACTCACCAGCGTAACAACCGGGGAAAAGCCCAATCGATCGGAGTCCCGCGCATGGTCCATCTCCGCCAGCGTCGTCGGCTCGGAGCGCAGATCAAGGCCATAAAGCGGAGAGGTCTTCGGCACGGTGGCGTAGTAAATCGGATAGTACTCGCTATGCTCGGGAGACAGCGCAATCTTTCCATCGGCATGCATGGCGTTGATGCGATAGCCCGCAAGTCCCTGCAAAACTGCCGAGCGCTCATGCTCCGCACGTTCGGAATTGAACAGTCGCGGTACCCACGACAGGGTTGCGATGGCGGAATTGTCGGCGAGAATCGGCCGGGTGAATGCGTCGAATTCACTGCGCGTGACTGGATCATCGGAGCTGTCGAACAGCGCACGCACTGCACGGAGCCGGTTCAAATATTCATTGAGGCCGTTTTGCAGAACCATGAAATGATTCTCGGCGAGCACGTGGAATTGTCTTTCGGCATCATTATTGTCTCGCTGAGCGGTCACGCCAGCAGATGTTATGCTTGCGGCGATGCCGATCGTGGCCGCCAGAATGCACGGCCATAATTGCCGCAGCTTGCTACCGGTGGTTTTGAGAAACTGCATTTTCTCTGTTCGTTCTCGATCGCGCCGATCATTCTTTGCACGAACAATACGCGAACGGTGACTTTAGACTATGAGCGATGTCAAAATACGCTGCGGCGGCGCCGATACCCCTCGCGATGGTTAAGCTCGCGTTTCAGGTATTTGTGGAATTGTCTGCGTCTTGCTGGCGTAATCGCCACCGACGCTAGCGAAGTTGGTATCTGTGGGTAATCGGGGCGTTTACGCGAGGCCGCTTTCGGCACGCGCAAGCTCACCGCCGTCGACAAAGGCTTCGACAAACTGCCGCGAACTTGCGGCGAGCGGACGGCCGCCTTCCTTCACGCGTCTTAACACCTCGCGGGCGACGTCCTCGGAGATATCCCGCGACCAGCCTTCCGAGGTGTTGAAGGCAACCACGCGCACCGGATTGTTGAATTGGCCGGTCAATAGATCGTTGAATGCACGGCGATGTCGAAGGCGGGGACCAATGATGAGGTTGAGAAGGGCATGACGCACACACGCTTTACAGACAAGCCAAAAGGCTAGTGCGCGGTCGAGAACAGGTCTAGGCGCATTGTCGAGGCTGAGGCTATCGCGCAGCACCCGATTTTTGGCGAGACACAATAGGATCGTTGCGCAATACGCCAGCAACCCGCGAAAACGCTTATTGCGTCGCTAATTTTACTTCCGCTTTTGGGTGCACAGCCGACATGGCAGGAACTGCCGTTTGTCTCGACGTCGAAAATGACCCGAAAGAGACATCGCCCGCTATCACATGAGGGCTTCCGGTTCATGGGTTTGACCGCTACGATCGTTTTTGGGAGGCGACTATGATGCGGCGCGAGTTTATTACCCTCGTGGGTATGATGGCGGCTTCATGGTCGTTTGCCGCACGGGCGCAGCAGCCAAAGACAGTCGCCAAGATCGGCTTTCTCTATCCGGGCCCGGAACCGGTGGCCAAATTGCGTAGCGTCCCGTTCCTGGCCGGGCTCGCCAGCGAAGGTCTGAGCGAGTGGGAAGATTTTGCGCTGATCATCCGAGCATTTGGTGGCGATATGGCGAAAGTCCCGTCGCTTTTGGACGAGCTCCTCGCCAGTAAAGTCGACCTCCTCGTCGTTAGTGGGCCGCCGCTCACGCGTGCCGTTCACGACGCGAATAAGACCATTCCGATTGTGACCTTCGACCTTGAAAGCGACCCCATAGAGAGTGGCTGGTTGCAAAGCTATGCTCGCCCAGGCGGCAATTTGACTGGAGTGTTTTCGGACTTTCCGGATTTCAGCACCAAGTGGCTTCAACTTCTAAAAGAGATCGTTCCAGGGATCACCAAACTTGTGGTCCTCTGGGACCCATCTACGCCGCCAGTGCAGCAGAAGGCGTTTGTTACGGCCTCGCAATCGGTCAACGTCAAAACCGAAGTTCTTGAACTTAGGTCAACATCCGAATTCGAGGCCGTCTTTGACGCCGCTTCTGCTCGGCAACCCGACGGTCTCGTGCTGCTGTCGTCTCCTTTGGTGTCGATTAACTCAAAGCAGCTTGCCGAACTGACGTTGCAGCATCGGCTGCCGGCAATCTCGTTGTTCGCCAATTTTGCGCGCGCTGGCGGTCTGGTTTCTTACGGTCCCAATCTCGACGAGTTTTATCATGAGACCGGCGTTATGGCGGCCAAGGTCCTCAAAGGCACCAAACCCGCCGACCTGCCTGCCGAACGTCCAACACGCTTCGATCTTGTTGTGAACGCGAAGACCGCCAAGTCACTCGGCCTATCGATGCCGCCGACGCTTTTGGCGACTGCTGACGAAGTAATCGAATAGACCGCGGAATGTCTCCTTTGGCCCATAGCGGACATGACGGCGCGGAACCTTCGCGGCAGTTATTGGGGGCATAGCGGACACGGACCGAATGCCGCTGAAAGATTCGCTCATATAGAAACTCGATCAATCAGCGTCGGATCATCGTCCGGTGCCCGCGAGCTATTCACGCGCTTCGACACTGGCCACCGCTTACGCCGTAACGATGACGGGTGTGACTGCGTAACAGGGCGTTACGCCGTAACGGTCGCCGTGTTGTCGACGAAGTCGCCCGGACCATAGGGGCCTTTGGGTCGTCCTCATCGTGGAAGCGATCTTTGCGAGCCACCCGGATGCGCCGGTCCATCGACCGCAGCTCGAGCCTGGTTCGGGTGGATTATGTGCGCTTCCGCCCAGTGATGTTACTCGGATTTTGCCGTCCGCCAACTGCTGGGCGACTTTGCCGCGGCGACCCTGCGCTGGTCTTCTATCGCTAATATGCGGCTACCTAATCGCCCAGCACCCGTTGCGTGTCCGCGCGCTTTTCATCGGCGATGCTAGTGGCGAGGGTCTTTTCGCTCTCGGAGATGGAACCCGACGTTAGCCAGGGGGTTGATTCAGCCGTTGAACGGGAAAGCATAAAGGCATCGGATCAATGTCGCGCCTTTCACTTGACGAGTACGATAGCGCAGTCACGGCGCATCGTTTCGCCGACAACACGGCAATTCGCTTCTATAAGCTTTGGCGGGAGTGGCAAGACAAGCGCGACAAGTTAGCAGCAGAAGCCGACGCAGCTTGGAGAAAATTGCAGGCGGAAATGGCACAAGCGATGATGACCAATCGCGGCATTCCAAAAAAATAACCAATGAACCGGCACTGATCTTTCGGGACAATACGAAGACGACGTGATCCGCACAGAGTTCTTTGACGACCAGGGCGGCTGCGAGGTCCTCAATTCAGCGGCCCGCGGGCTCGGGAACGCGCATTGGCAGCGCAAGAGCAGAACAGTAGCAGTTGGAGCGCTTGAACGAAGGGCTACCTTCGGTTTCGGCACGGGACGTTCCGCGCGATCTTGATTCGCTTTCGCTGGTCGTGGCCGCCCACGAGCGGCCGCGCGATAGCGACCTTCCAGCCCTTTGGGACGCGCTGTATGAATCGGCAACCGCTGATCCCGTCGAATAATCATAGTCCTCAGGGAGACCGGTTACCGGATAGGAAGCATATCCGTACGGTGGCCGACGCTAGCGGTATTGCTGCTGCCCTCTGGTATCCAAAGATTCAGACGATTGGAACTTTGCTCTCGAAATCTGGAAGACGGCGTTTCAGGTCGCGAGTAAACCGAAGGCTTGTTAGCTAACTTCGCGTCTGCAGGTAAAGATCGCCAACTGAGGCGGCCTTAATCTCTTCTAGCCGCTTTTATATATGGATTTTCTGGATGTTCGCCGAACTCGGTGACACCGCACGCTTGACAGGAAAAAGCAGGAAGCCTTTTGGGTTCATCGACGGCAATTTTACATTCCGTCATCGCTGAACCGCAGGCCGGGCAATGCTGTGGCTTCTGTTCGACCGACAACGCGCGACCCTCCTTGAGAGAAAGGCGGGAGCACAAGCGGTCTCTCAGGCATCGACGCCCACGTGCCGCAGTCGATGATGGGCGCAGCGTACGCTATCGGACAGGGTTGTCGAGTTTTGAATTTGGCGTGGAACCGCCAACTGAGGCGGCCTTAGAGCGGCAGCGCGATCCCGCGAAGCGCATGTCGCCAAAGGACGTGAATATCGCGCTCGCCTTTGCGGGCCGCCGACATGATGCGATCCGCGATCAGTTGATGAACTGAATCCGCCTGTCCAGAGTCGTGCATGTTGGCGATGGCCAGATCGTAGGCGCGGCCTAAAGTGGCCAGCGTCTCCGGGTCAAACGATCCAACGTAACGAGCAAATGGGTCGGACTGCCCCATGACCGGGCTCTTTAGAATGGCTGAATTTGACCCTCCAAATCTCCAGAGTCCATCCGTGAAATACGCAAAATACTCAAAAGGCGCCAACCGCTCATTTCAAAAGGGACCACCTAGGATGGAAAGGGGCCAGTACCAACCGGCACTGATCTTTCGGGACAATACGAAGTCGACGTTATCCGCACAGAGTTCTTTGACGACAAGGGCGGCTGCGAGGTCCTCAATTCAGCGGCCCGCGGGCTCGGGAACGCGCATTGGCAGCGCAAAAACAGAACAGTAGCAGTTGGAGCGCTTGAACGAAGGGTAGCGCCGGGCAAGCGCGGACCGATCGCGCTATCATAGCGGCATGGCCCTTCCCCGCCGCTTCTCGCCAGCGCAGCTTGGCGCCGCCATCATCATCGGGATACTTGTCGCCCTCGTCATCCTGATTTTGTATCGCGGCATTTGGCTCTAAACTCGCAATGGCCTCCCTCCGCCGCTTCCCGCCGCCCTGGTCCGTTGAGGAACACAACCAAGCATGTTTCATCGTGAAGGACGACAACGGCCAAACGCTCGCATATTTTTATTTCGAGGATGAGCCAGGCCGTCGATCGGCAGCGAGGTTGCTCACCAAAAACGAGGCGTTCCTGCTGGCGGTAAATTTTGCCAAGCTGCCACGGGTGCCTCGGACCATCCTGAAGGAGATTCCCCGACCCAAGAGTTCGGTGGCCGATGAGTAAGCGCGCCGATTGGTCGCGACCCCTGCCTCGGCCGATCGTCATTCCCGGCATTATGGCCATCAAGACGCTAGCCGACGTGCGCAAGCTGCTCGGTCACATTCCGAAGGAAGCCCGGCAGGCATCGACTTGGCAATATGTCGAGGCAACGCTGCAAGCCTGCGCCAGCGGTGATGACACCGCGAACGTCAGTGTTGCATTGCGGCTTGTGCTACAGGCCGAGCGCGTGCCGTATTCCGTCGGGCTAGATTGATATCCTGTGGGGCCAGATTGATTCGGGCTGTGCTCGTTGCAGGAGCGATCCAACGTCTCGTTAGAACGTAACGGATCGCCTGACCAATCATGGCAATTATACTCGCTGGGAAAAGCGCAATGAACCACGTCGTCCAACCATCATCAAATAGATCGTATGCAATATTCAAAACGGCAATTGCCCAGCCGAGGGCGCAAATTATGGAAAGCCCATAAACGACGTTTCCAATTGGCCTAAGAATCGCACTCATCTAGCTTTCCCTCCCAACGTGAACGACGCGCCTAGCGGCGCACTAATTTATTGAGCGGATGACGTGGGCTTCGGCGGAGCGGCCGGGGCAACGTACGGCGGGTACGACCCTGGAGGGGCCGGCGGCCGATAGCCCGGTGCGCACCGTTGTTCGGCAAGCGTTGTCAGATATTGCTGGCGTGCTTGAAGCGCCGCGGCATCAGTCGCTGCCGCCCCTTTCGCGTCCATCGCAAACCATACCGGCCAAATAACAATGCCGACGACGCCAGCGGCGACGTTTTGAGCCGTCTTTAGACCCTGCTCATCGGCAAGCTGTTTGGCCTTGGCGTTATTGGCCTCGATCTCCGCGCGGATCATCGTGCAGTCGGAGTAGACATCTTGCGGCTGTACACTTGCGACCGGCGCGGGGTCTCGCCCAGCCCACGCCGATAACGCGAGGCCAATGGCCGTCGCTACACACACTCGAATACGCACAGGGACCCCCATCCCCATAAAGCCGCACAGCCATCATCCGACAACCATAGCGGGAGGGCAAGGGGATACCGCCATGATTGGCGCAGGCGCCGGGGCAAGCGCAGGCAGGTCGGCGCCCACCGAGGCGGCCTAGTGTGCTAGGCTGAATCGACATTAGCGGGAAGCCATTGCAGGGCGCCGACGAGGTGAAGGGCAGCGAGAAAGTGGAGATCGCGACGGTCATATCGTGTCGCGATGCGGCGAAAATGCTTGAGCCTGTTGAAGCATCGCTCGATGCGATTGCGCAGCCGATAGGCTTTGACATCGTGGCGAATGCGCACGAGCCGCGAGCATTTGGACGGAATAACGGCTTTGGCGCCAATCTCGGCGATGAGCTGTCGAACCGCATTGCTGTCGTAACCTCTGTCGGCGATGACGCGGCGAGCCGTTTGGCCGTGCAGAAGTGCCGGCGCTTGCGTCAAATCGTTGGCTTGGCCGGCCGTGAGAATGAAGCGCAGCGGCCTGCCGAGTGTGTCCGCGAGCAGATGGATCTTGGTGGTCAGTCCGCCTCGGGAACGCCCCAGAGCCTGGCCCCCCTTTTCCGGTGGCGGCCTGCTGGTGGGCGCGCACCAGGCTGGTATCGAGCATGAGATATTCGTTGCGGCGATCCTTGGTAAGCACTGTAAAGACGCGCTCCCACACACCGGTTTTAGCCCAGCGCGTGAAGCGCTTATGGACGCTCTTCCACTTGCCATATCGCTCCGGAAGATCGCTCCAGCGCGCCCCCGAACGGATCACCCACAGCACCCCGTCAACGAACACGCGATTATCTTTGGCCGTGCGCCCGCGATCCCCCTTCTTGCCCGGTAGAAGCGCCCCGATCCGCTCCCATTGCGCGTCCGTTAGTTCATACCGCTTGGCCATCCTTGCACCCCGAATCAAATTGATCCGGGCAACAAGGAATCATCACATCAGCCCAGCGGGAATCCTAAATGTCGATTGGACCTAATAGGCCATAGGCCAAAAAAACTGAAAACCCGAGGCCCGCTAAAATGACGGCAATTGCAATGTAATTCGGTACTGACCAGGGCCACATAGCTCACCGTTCGCAAACTGAAACGGACCGATCTTACCCAGCGGACTTTTGGATTGCTTGATATAGATCATACTGTGGCGGCCTAGCGTCACCATCTAGTAGTGCGCCGGGCAAGCGCGGGCCGATAGTTTTGACTAATCCTCGCTGACTACAAAAACTGTGCGCAGCTTGAGCGCCTTGATGATGCTTCGGGTGGGCGGTATCGAATTGTTTAGGACTTTAGTGGCGGTCGTGCGATGAACGCCGGTCTTGTTGCACCATGCGGTTATACTGCCCGCCCGTCGTACTTCGGCGCGGAGTAACTGAACGACGTCTTTTAGTTCCACTATGCGCATGATGCGGCGGCCTATTCGTCGTCGGCCCCGAGCACCTTGCCGGTTTTTGGATTGACCAAGTGCGCACGTTTGCAAATAAGGCAGCTGATAGACTCGTAACTGTCGGTTACGTCATCGGGATCTTCAGCGACCCAACCTTGAACGTTCATGCCCGTATCCGGGCAGCGGAAAATAAATGCGGCCACCCCTTTAATACCAACGCCCACGGCCGTGGATCGCCACGCCGCCGATTACCAGAATCGCCAGTGTCATGATTGCTATGGGCCACTGTTCCATCGCTGCCTCCTCAGACGCCGAACGGCCAGGACCGGAGCCGAATAGGTGCCTAGGAGCTTTTCGGTTCGGTCTCTAGCCGCGCGGGGCTTGTTGGGTATCCTCCCCACTAAGCGATGTGATCCTACGCAGCTATTTGCAAACTTGCTTTGATGTGAATCAATAAGGCCCGTTAGGCGCCGTTCGTGGGCCGGTGGGCATCAAAAAAGCCCCGCCGAGGAAGGCGGGGCCAGTGGGAGGAAAGGCGATGGCGCCACTATCTGCCCCGCCCGCAAGCCGCGTATCGCGATTCTCCCCCATTGAGCAAACGCCGGGCAAGCGGCGCCGGCTTTTTCTTAAATTACCGGCCTTCGCCGAAACGGTAGCATCAGGGTTTGGGAGCAGGGTTCTACATAAGGGCGAACTTGTAGGGGCTTTACCCCATGCGGGAGTTCGTTTTCGCGTTGAGCCCGTTGGCTGCCGTCATCTATTTTCTGGTCAATCAGGACCAGTTTAGCGAACTGCTGGCTTGGGTCGAAACCTTCGTTCACTAGCGCCGGCACCCGAGGAACTGGGCGGCCTAAACTGAAACAGACAGACAGGGGCCTGCTGCCGTCGCGAGCTTCGTCGCGCTTCGTTCGAGCGCTCGCAAGCAACACATCCGGGAACAGGCCGAGGCTCAGCATGTTCTGCTTGTCACCAAAGCGATAGCGGAGTCGCCAAAGCTTTCTGCCCTGCGGCGTTACCAGAAGGTGCAAGCCCCGGCCGTCCGTGAGCAGATAAGGCTCGCCGCGTGGCTTTGCGTTCTCAACTGCAAGCGCTGAAAGCATGAGTATACGCCCGTTCGTTTCGTCACGTCGTATACTCAAAAATATACTCACGTATTCTCATTTGTCACAGGGCGCGGTGGTGAACAGTGGTGCAACCAAAGGCGAGAAACCCGCATTTTACCGGCACAAGTGAGCACCAGGAACAATAGTGGTACACGATGGTGGTGCCGTGGAGGAACCCCTACTGCCTTCCCAAGGCGCTGACAAGACAGCACAACTCCCAGTGTGGAAATTGAGGCTACCCACGGAGGTACCCATCTGGGTGATGGTAAGCGGTGGCGCTTAGTGACGCACGATGCTCGGAGTCCGCTATTGGATGGACAAGCGATATCGGACACAGCTCAAACCCGATGTCCTGTGTGGTGAACGACCGAAGCGGACTACAAGGCGTGTCCGCATTTACTTGCTGAATTGTTCTTTAGCCTTGACGAGGTAGCTTACTTATTTTGTTGGCTTGCCAAGCTACGTCTGCATGAGTTCGTCTCTCTTCGAGACAATGTCTGCGGCAGCCTTACTCCATTTGATGTTGAATCCGTCATCTTGGATTTCTACCGCCGCGACAAAGATCCTCCGAAGCTATCTGGCGTGTCCGGCTGGATTTTCACATGCAAACAATAACGAAGGCCATCGTGGTGACACAAAGGCAGGCCGTAGATAAGCCCGGTTACGGCGGTTCTACAAAGCGGCAAATCAATTCCTCAATGGCAATTGCACCGATGCAGATGGTTACCACATCAAGCAGGCATTTCTGGCGCCTCTGTAAAGTTTTTTTGTTTTCTGTGACTGCGACGTCCGCCTGGGCTGAGCCAAAGTTGTTTGAAAGCAGGCAGGTGACGCCTGCGGGCGAATATACTTTTGGCATTGAGGGGCCGGCCGCTGATCTCGACGGCAATCTTTTCGTCGTGAACATCGGCAAACCAGGCACAATTGGCAAATTGCCTTTTGGAAGTTCGCATTCGGAGAAGTTCGTAGACCTTCCGGAAGGGAGCGTCGGAAATGCTATCCGATTTGATAGTGCGGGAACGATGTTCATTGCCGACTACAAGAAACACAATATTTTCGAAATCAAAAAAGGCGGCCTGGACCCGGAAATATACTTTCACTCCGACCTCATGAATCAACCGAATGACGTGACAATCGCGCGAGACGGCACCCTTTATGCGAGTGATCCAAACTTCAAGGGTCGCAGTGGCCAGATATGGCGGATCGCAAAAGGAGTCGACGGGCGAGTACAGGGTGAGGTCATGAAAGCATCACGCGCGATGGGAACCACTAACGGCATTGATCTTAGCCCAGATGGCAAGACGCTATATGTCGACGAATCCAATACGGGCCAAGTTTGGTCTTACGTTATTCGTGGGACCGAACTGACGTCAGCCACGTTGCTCAAAACCTTTGGAGTTGAAGCTGTAGACGGGCTTCGTACCGACCTCGATGGTAAGCTTCTTATTGCGAGAATCCTCAAGGGGACGATCGCCGTAATGACGCCGGATGGAACGGTTCAGCGCGAGATCGCGCTTCAAGGAAAAGAACCCACAAATCTGGCATTTGGTGGGAAGGATGGCAGAACTGTCTTCGTAACCCAACGCCAAGGCGGCTATATCGAGGCCTTTCGTACGGACAAAGAAGGCCGCGAGCACTGCGTCCAAAATGGAAGCTGCTAGCTTTTTGATCAAGTGAGGGTGTGCGGACGAGTGCGTTGCCAGTGCACCGTCTGCTGCGCGCAAACATGCTAGACGGGAGGGCCATCGGCACTCGTATGCCGCGCCGTCGGCACCGAGAGTTCGTGCACTTTCTCAGGCTCATCACACGGATCAGGTCCGCCGGCAAAATTCTTGTAAAAGTCGGCCGGGCCAAACAACTGCTGGAGCCACACCACTAGCTCAGCGGTACGCTCTGGGCATGTCTGAAGATATTTTTCGGATCTACACCGGCCTTGATCTTCATCAGTCGCGAGAGATTGTCGCCCCAATAAGCCTTTGCATAGCCACCGCCGAGATCGAGATCACAATAGTTCACGTAGGCCCCACCAGAAACATGAGGTCGCATCGACGTATACAGCGTCCGCATCATCGCGATGTTGGCATTGGAAGCTGCCGGGTCGGTCCATTCCATGTAATATTGGATCGAATATCTTGTATTTCCCCGGTGCGCAAAGGCGGTCGCTTCAGAAGCAATCTTGTTAATTGCGCCGCCGTAGATATCGCATAACACCGCTATCTCTCCCGGCGCTTTCTGCAGTCCGTTGAGCAACGTCAAAATCCCTTGATCGGTCATGGGATCGACAACGTAATCGGATTTTCCCTTCATGAGGAGAGAATCAGCAGCGGGCCCGCCGTTGAAGATCGTGGCTGCGGCCTTGAACGTCTGCGTCTTCGTGCTGACCAGATCTGCCGTTCCGGCTACCCGTTGAAGTCGCGTCAACTCGACTTTCAATTTGCTTTCGGATTGCACCGACAGCCCAGCAATATGAACTTCAATCCGCCCGCCCTGATCCTTTGTCAGGTGCAGCGTGCCCGTGATCGAGGGCGGCAAATCCACAAGCCATTGCTGCCATGCCTGCACTATTTTCGCGGCTTGCGCGATCGGCTTGCTCCACGTAATACCGAATCGAGCAACCATGCCGACTGGGCTGGTCCGAAAGTTGAAGTTGGTGACGACGGCAAAATTTCCGTTGCCGCCACCGCGCAGCGCCCAAAACAGGTCTGGATTTTCCTGCCCGCTCACGTTGCGGATCTGACCCGTCGCATCGACCACTTCCATCGACAGCACGCTGTCGCATGCAAGTCCAAAGGGGCGCCCAAGGAGTCCAAAGCCGCCTCCAAGCGAGTGGCCTGCGACCCCAACCGGAAAGCAGCTCCCAGCTGGAATCGCTAAATTGCTGGGCCACAGGGCCTGATAGACCGAACCGAGCGACGAGCCCGAGCCGATCGACACCGACTTCTTGTCGGCTGCAAGCTTGACCCCAGTCATGCCGCGAACGTCGATGACCAAATCCGGGCTCTGCGAAAATCCTTCATAGGAATGACCGCCCGAGCGGACCGCGAACCGCAGCCCATTGTTGGCGGCCCAAAGGATCGTGGTGCTGACGGCTTTGGCGCTTCCGGCTACCACACGCACGCGTGGCGCAATTTGAGTTCGCTTGTTGAAAGACTGGTTATACTTGCTGAAGTCTGCGTCTGCAGGAACCAAGACCCTATCGCTTTTGGGATCGAGCTGCGCCTGCAACGCTGCAATTGGCAATCCGGTTTGGGCCTCGGCCTTGCGAATGGAAAGCAGCGAACCGCCGACAATCAGATGTGCCGACAACCCGCCCGAGATTTGCAGAAAATCACGTCTTTTCATTCTAGTTTTCTCTATCCGCATTGAAGCAGAGGTTGAAAAAACTGCGGCTGATGGAAGTCCGCGTGTCTGGCTCTTGGCAGGAATGTGCTCCAGTAGCGGCGCGTCGAGCCACGTCCGAGAATAGAATAGAAATTCCCGCGGATCTTCTTCGGGTCACCGTCCCAACCGAGGGGATTCAGGGGAATCTTCAGTTCCGCGTCCCAGCCGCTGACCGGCCGAATGGTCGCGGTCGATACCAGACCGAGATCGACCCCCTCCTGATGCTGGGCATGGCTAAGGATCCTCACCTGGAAGTTCTGGTTGTACGGCGATACTTCGAATTCGAAATAGGGGTATCCGGTTTCCGAGAACGTGACGAACAATTCCACGACGTCGAACATGTAAGGATATTGTCTCGGGCCCAAAACCTTCGTGGCGTTGAGCGATGGCGACGTCACTGAATAACTCGTCGTCAGGATACCGTCCGCAAGCGAGGCTTTAACTTGAACGGGCTTTCTAAGGGCCGACGTCGCCGGCGCGACCAGCGACAGGTCGCAAGCCTGGGCTGAGAAAGAAGTCAGCAGCATTGCAGCGAAAACGAGGGGCTTCATGACAAGCCGGGCCGCGTTTGATGGCAATGGACGTGCGTAGAAGCTGCTACCGTAAAAATCGCCGGCTGGCGAATCATTTTGGAATGGGAGGGCATCTTGCCAAGTCCTGTACCTGTCGTAAGTCAAACCCGGACATATTGGCCCTTGGAGAAGAATATGCCGGTGTCGCCCTCCGTCATCCCTACGGGGCAGTTTTACGCATCTCTAGTTTTGTTTTGGGCGACGAAGATGGTCGGCCAACCTGACAACGACGTTTGCCTTCGGTTCTTGTTGGCTCTGTTGACAGTGGGCGCGATCGGGATGGCGCGTCCCGCCGCGGGCCAAAGCATTCTGCCGCCGTCCGCGCAACCGGCAAGCGTGCCGGCAATCGCGCAATATCAAAAGGATCTAGCCGCCTACCAACAAGCCCAGCAAACCTACACAGCCGCAACCAGCACCTATTGGAATTCGATCGCTGAAAAACGGAAGATCAGAAACGCAAAGCGCGCCAACCAAATAGCGATCGTGATTGACGATTACGTCCTGACCCAACCTCCCATTTATTCTGGACCTCCGCAGCCCATCAATCCGCTACCACCGTCGGCGCCAACGGCGCCATCGGTTGCACCAAAGCCTATTCCAGTGGTTGCCGACTTTCTCGCCGCCGCCAAACAACAATTCAATTTTGTGCCGCAAACGCCGCAGCGAGAGATCGACTTTAAGCAGGCCTACGCAAAGGTCGCTGCTGCAGCCGGGCTGACCAAGGATCAGGTGGTCCGCATTTATGGGTTTGAGGCGACCGGCAACGGCACATATCGGGTTCAGGCAGGCCTCGAATATGGCAAACCGGGCGAACATGCGGTGTCCACCGCGCTCGGCTACAATCAATTGCTCGCCACCAACAGCGTCGAGCTTATGGCCGAGCAAGGCGATCAATTCGTCAAGGCTTTGACCGCAAAAGCTTCGAATTTGCCCGGCCCGGCAAAACAGTTGCTCGAAGCTAAAATTGCCGTTGTTCAGGCCATGATCGCGTTCAGCAACACCGTTCCTGACGATTGGGGCCAGCACCAAATCCTGGCCGGCACCCCAAAAGGGCTCGGCATCCACGCCATGAATCTTGACATCGACGTTGGGCCGCTGTTGCAGACGCAAAAACTCTTGAATTCAGTGCTGTTCGCCCGCGCCAAGGGCCTTAATCAGGCGCTCACCGCCGCCGAGCTCGAGATGATGAATCTTACCGGCGACGGCAACGGCTTCGACTTGAACTCACTGCCGCAGGCTTGGCGCCAGCAAGTCCCGACGTCGAATTATTTTGATCAAGGCGGATACGAGGAAAATCCAGTCGTCGAACGAAACAACGTCGTTGCAACGCTTTTGGCCGCCACCAATGCGCAGATGGACGAGGAGGTAAAAAAACCGGGGGCGATAGATTTAGCCGCGGTCTTCTCCCATTGAAGGTCCATTGCTCCCATTGAGAAACAGCTGGCCGCGTTATGGGTCGCAACAAAATCCCCGCTGGTCATGCGGAAGAGAATGGTTGCTTATTCCTTGTACACACGCGTTGATTGTATTAGAGTTTGATGGTGTAGGGGGGCCTATGGCCAAAAAGATCGTTCTGCTGTCGGACGGAACTGGTAACTCGGCGGCCAAAGTTTGGCGGACGAATGTATGGCGGTTGTTCGAAAGTCTTGATCTCTCTGGGCCGGATCAGATCGCTTTCTATGACGATGGTGTCGGCACCTCTTCATTCTTGCCATTGGCGATTCTTGGCGGCGCGTTCGGCTGGGGCCTAAAGCGCAACGTTCTCGATCTCTACAAATTTCTCTGCCGAAACTATTCCTCTGCTGACGATGAAATATTTGCGTTCGGGTTCAGCCGCGGCGCCTTCACCATCCGTGTGGTGATCGGCCTTGTGGTCAATCAGGGATTGGTCACATTCTCGAGCGAGGAAGAACTCGATCGAAAGATCAGAGCGGCTTATCGCGCGTTCCGCACGCAAAAATTCAAATCTCGGCTCGGCATCGAAAAGCCGTTCCGGTGGCTACGGCGGCTCTTTCTCCCGGCGTCGCATGACGCGACGGAGCGGCCGGTCAAGAAAATCCAATTTCTTGGGCTGTGGGACACCGTCGCGGCGTACGGATTGCCAGTAGAAGAAATGACCCGCGGCATCAGCCGGTATTTATTTCCTCTTGAATTGCCGGACCGCGAGCTCGATCCCAAGGTCTTTCGGGCCAGGCACGCGCTATCTCTCGACGACGAGCGCACGACCTTTCATCCTGTGCTGTGGGACGAGAGTAAGGAAACTGTGCTGCCTGCCGACCCAAAGACCCAAGAACGCCTGATCAAGGACGAACGCATCAGCCAAGTTTGGTTCGCGGGCGTCCATGCCAATGTCGGCGGTGGCTACCCGGATGACTCTCTGGCCGAAGTGCCGCTGAATTGGATCATGGACGAAGCGCAGACTTGGGGTCTGCGTTTCAAGCGCGCGCCGAAAGCCGATCCAGACGCCATCGTTCACGCAAAATCGGCCGAAGATAAAGACGGACGGCTCTATGATTCACGTAGTGGACTTGGGGGCTATTACCGCTACGGGCCGCGCAAACTCGCGGATCTTTGCAAGATAACGCTGTCCGACGACCCGCGCGATCACGTGGTGGTAGAGACACCCAAGATCCACGAGGCGGTATTCGAGCGCATCAAGAATGCGGCCCATCTTTACGCGCCGATCGGGCTTCCGAGAAAATATGAGGTCGTGAAGGCCAACGGCAGCATCGTGCTCTCGACCGTTTACGAATCCTCTGTGGTGACAGATGCGCGCTGTCAGATGCAGGAGGCGGTATGGAACCTGGTTTGGCGGCGGCGATCGATCTACTTCCTGACTGTTTTTGCGTCGCTCTACCTCGCCACTTATCCGCTCTATCACAAGGTCAATAGCGTCGGGGAATTCAAAACGTCGCTACGTTACGTTTCGGACACGATCCGGATTATCGGAAGTTTTTCGCCCAGCACCCTGGAACCTTGGCTCAATGCCTACGCCCGAGAGCCAGGCTGGTTTCTATTGATCGCGGCAATCGTGGCCTTCCTGATAAAGGTCGGGTCAAATCTCGGTTATGAAATCACCGATCGGATGAATTCGATTTGGAGTGTTGGCTTGCGAGCGCGACCCGGACAAGCCATTGCGAATGCACAGTGGCCCTCGGTCTCATACATCGTACGCTTTGTCATTCTAGTGGCGGTGTACACGGTAATCTACAGGTGGTTGTCGGGTCCGCTGGGCTTGAATACGTCCTCGCCGTTATCAGGCTTCGGCATTCTCGACTATTACGGCGGGTCTCCGGTAAGCGGAATCGCAACGGTATTCTTGATAGCGATGCTGTTACCGGCGAGCTGGATCTTCCGATTGCGGAGGTGCGCGGGCTACAAGAAAACTCTTAGCGTACTCAAACTGACGGTCGCGCCGGCGTTATTTGCCGTGATGTTTGTCTATATCGGCGCGGCCTTCGCCAGTCATTTGCTGTTCACCACCGAGGATGCCTACGGCTTGGCTTGCCCCGGCAGTCCGCATCTTAAGCAAATGAAATACTGTAGCATGCCGACGATCGCTTGGTGCGACAGCGCCAATCATCCGCAATGTCAGAACAGCGGGGTCAAGGCGGCGTGCCAAATCGGAACTCCGACCTGCACAGGCAGCACTGTAGCGATGTGCGGCAATATTCCCGCTGTCACCGCTGTCCCTGCGGTGCCTGCTGTCTGTCCTCGACCATGCAACGACGATGACGATGTAATAACCTTGACGGTACCGTTTGACATCAGCAACGTATGTTTTCCGACTCAGGTCAAAGTTGAGAAATCCCAGACCTACCTCATCACAATCAGTCAGCGTGAACCTCGGTGGTACGCGTTTCGTGGCGCAATCGAGACGAATGCTGGCGGTTTCCGCATTTCTGATCTGAACAGTCCCTTCAAAAAAGCATACATGCTGTTGCTGTGGCCTCTCAAGCGCTCATTCATACGGCCGTGGTTCGCGGTTGTCGCACGCACTGGATCGACCGGAAACGACGAGGATTTTCTGGATCCCGACGACGATGGCCGCCCAGGCCAAAAGATCGTGCTGCAGGAAAAGTTCAAGCCGCACCAGGACGGCGAGCTATTTCTTTATGTCAATGATGCTGTGATTGCGGGAGCGAGCTTAAAAAACTTGGTCCGGTATTTTGATTTCTTCTATAAGAAAAGTATCGGAACTGCCGACGTCAAGATCGAGAGAATTCCAAATTAGGTCGAGGTTGTCGTTCATTCGGCTAGGCACGGTTACGGGACCAAGATCGAAACGGGTTTTGCGCCGGACGTGGCGTTCGGACTCTTAGCGGTCAAGCGTGAGTGGCGGATGGCCAACGCGCTGCCACGGCAGCGTGAGCATCTGACCGCTGGCGGGTTGCGGCTTCTCCGGCGAGAGTGCCGAGGGAAATGTCCTGAACAGGATGATCTTCGACCCGCGGCCAGCGGTTAGGCGCTGCAGCAGCGTCATCATGGACTGCATCCGCGCGCTGCTGGTGGTGATGAAGGGCACGAAGAAATTCGGAAAGCCGAAATGCGTAGGTCTCGCACTCGCTATTGGCCTGACAATTCACGCCGACATGGTGGCGACCCGCGTGACTGGCCGAGTTTGAGGCGTCAACTTTTGGACACCCTTTCGGAACATTTCGCAGGGGAACAGCTTTATCCGCTTGTGCTAGACGCCGAGGTGGGGAGCGCCCGCCTCGCAAAGCAAGCAGGGAAGCGTCCTCCAAAGAGGCGCGTGGGGTACCTCGGATTGCGCCCACTAATCCGAGGTACTTCATTTTTGGCCGCCTCTGTTGGAGGTCTTATCCGCGTCCTAGCATTTCCATCTGATGCCCGCACTCAGGATCGACACACTCGAATGTGTGTCTTTCTTCCAAGCTAAACGGGGTGACAGGCACCCGGCGAATTAACCGTGCCTGCTTGCCGCAACTTGGGCACACGATGGGAGCGATAGTTTTGGGTGGCAGTATCTGGGTTTGATTCATGCCCGTTTGCCCGTGCCATTGAGCAACCGGAATATTTTCAAAAATGATTTTGTGTAGTCAAATTAATTCGTGCCGATTTCGCGCAAAATAAACTACAGGCGATTCTTGTGCATTTGGCGTGCCTACCAATGTGAACCTGCCCTCAAATCCGGCAACCCGTTCAATGCTCCGTCGCCCGCCGCCGCAAGCCCGCACTAGCCGTCATCGACTTCACTTGGAACGCAGCGAGCCATTGACCGCTAACTGAGGCGGCCCATCCCTTTGAATCATTTCGTTCGCTTCAGCGAGTGCAACGCCGCATCGACGAGCTTTAGCCATTCCGCCGCCATCTCGCGTTGAACGGCGCGATATTCCTGATCTGACACCTCCGGCACCAGTAGCAAACAGTGCGCGGCGTACCGGAGACGACGTGAGCGAAAGACACCCCGCAAAAGACCATCGACGATATACTCACGCCGACGCCGCTTGCGACCATCTATTTATATCGTTGGCGCCGGAAGAGGCACATCGAATCCGTTCAGCGTCACAGAAACCATGCAATAAAGCCCGACGAGATAAATGAACTCCGCCGTTCCCTCTTCGCCAAACAGGTCGACGGCTTGTCGGTACGTAAGCTCCGGCAGAACTCCACCTGAAACAAGAGCTGACGCCAAGTCGTAAGCGATGGCTTCTTCGCGCGTGAGATCGCTCGGACGCTGACCAGCAATGATCGTCGCAATCTTATCGTCGCCAATTCCACGCAATTCGGCAACGAGCACGTGGGCGTAGATCTCATAAGCGGAATGAAAGTGTGCCCCGGTCACGAGAATCGCAATTTCGCGGACGGGGCGCGGCAATTTCGGGGCGGTGGATAATGACTTGACCAGTTCCCAAACCGGCTCGCCGAATTTCGGAAAATGGAGCCAGGGATTCCATGGGCCGATCAGCCGGCCGTCATCCTCGATTGCAGTGAAACCCTTGAAATTCGCTTCGATGCCCTTGCGCATATCATCATAGAGGTTCCGCTGGTCGGCACCCAAATTGGTTGGTGGAATGAGAGGTAATCGCATGGGGTGGTCCTTCCTTTTTGGCGCACTAAAATAAGGTCACGCGCTCTTCGGGAGGCGTAAGGCCGTCGCTCGATCGACGCGCCGCTTTCTCACGCGGCCTGCCCATGAGAATCGGTTGAAAGAACGCCGCCGCAGTCATGGTCGTCAGCAGCGAGATGGCGAGAAGCTTGCCCATGCTCGAAGTGCCGGGATCGCTGGAGAAATAAAGGCTGCCGAAAGCGGCGGCCGTCGTGCAGGCGCTAAACGTCACCGCGCGTGTGAGCACTGACTGAAGCAAACGCGTCTGCCCTTCACGCCACGCCATGATGTAATAGATTTTGAAGGCGACGCCGACTCCGAGCAAAAGCGGCAGCGCGATGATGTTTGCGAAGTTAAGTGGCATGTCGATCGCCGAGCAAATCTCGAGCGTGACCAGACCTGCCACCAAGAGCGGGATCAACGTCAACAGCACATCGCCCACACGCCGCAAGGTGATCCACAGCAGAACCGCAATGGACAACAGCGCCCAGGAGCCAGCTTCCAAGAAGGCAGTGAGGATCGTGCGCCGCGCATCGAGCACGGAGACCGGGCCCTCGGTGGCATTAGGTTCGATCTTTTGCACGCTATCAGCGAATTTGCTTAAGGTCGCATCATCGCTTTCATTGCCGCTCGGCGCGATCGCCAAGCGCGCGCGCCCGTCCTTGGTGATCCATTGATTCACTAGGTCGGTTGGAAGGTTGTCGCGCGTTACCGGGTGCGCGTTAAGCAGATCGTGTAGGTTCTCGAGCGAGGTCTTCAGCGGTTCAATAAAAGCGATGTCCGCGCGATGCCGGGCGGCCTCATCACCCTTTGCCAGGCCAGCCATGGCCACGGCAAGCCGCTTCGCGGCGTCGGCGCCCGGACCGGCGGGTGCCTGTGCTGCCAATGTGTTCAGAGCGGGAATCGTGCTGCTGAGGGTGGAGACGACTTCGGCATCGGTTGGTGGTGGACTGACCGTAGCCGGCGACAGGACAGGGTCGAGAGCGTTCTTGCCGGCATGAATCAGCGGCAGCTTTTCGTCCTGATTGTCCGGGATAAAAGACGATAGCGTCGTCACCCGTGCGACCTGCGGCAAAGCGGAGAGCTTTGCGGCAACCGTATCCGCTGCCACAAGAGACGGCTCCAAGGCCACAACGTCGTTGGCGCCACTCGCTTGCTCCTTCTGCAGCTGCAAATAGGTGGCGACTGACTCCGCATTCGAGTTGCGCAAATTCATCGGATTGAAGTCGAACTTCAGCCCATACAAAAGCGGCGAGGCGCCGAGAACGAGGCCAATCGTGGCAACGAGAATCACCATGCGATGGCGTCCCAGGAATTCATCTACGGGAGCAAGAAGCTTGTAGCCAAGCTGGGTCGGCTCGCTTGGCGGCTTGAAGTGGCTGAGCAGCGCCGGCAATAGCGTGATGCTAGTCGCAAACGCGATGAGCATGCCGACGCCCGCGATCAAGCCCAATTCAGAAAGGCCGCGATAGGCGGTGGGTAGGAACGAGAGAAAAGCAGCCGCCGTTGCTAGCGCCGCCAGCGTCAGCGGCGCTCCGGCGCGCCGTCCTGCGTTCAGTAGGGCTTTGGGGATACTATCAATCTCATGTCGTTCCGCCCGATACCGTACGCTGAACTGGATGCCGAAATCGACGCCGAGTCCGACGAACAGCACAGCAAAATAGACGGATATCAGATTGAGGGTCCCGACCATCAGAATGCCGACCGCAGCTGTGATCGACAGACCAACCGCAAGGTTGATGAAAACGGCAGTGATGATGCGCCACCAGCGCAATGCCATCCATAAGATGAACAGCACGACGGCAATAGTCGCGGCCGCGTTTAGGCCGGCATTCTGCCTGATGGTGGCGAACTGGTCATCATTCACCGGCACCGGACCGGTGAGCCGCATTTGGGCCTGATACTTGCCGGCGAGATCGAGATCGACGGCCGCTCGGCGAATGGCGTTGCTGGATTTGAGGCCGGGTTCGAGTGCCGAGTAATCCAGCACCGGCTGGATTTTCACAAACCGCATCGGTTCTGACGGTTTCGGCCCTTGGTCCTGAACCAAACCCTGCCAGGAAAAGCTGGCCGGCTTGTTTGCATTGACCTGCTCGAGGGTTTTGGCCGCCTGCGTAAGCGGAAAGACCATGTCGTCAAGCGTTAGCTTGCCCGACTGCACGCCGAGCAGCCCGAATTGCAGAGCGCGAGCGACGCCGCGGAGGCTCGGATCACCGGCCAGAACCTGCACGAGCGGTCGCGACTGCGTCATCAAACTCATTTGCTTTTTGAACTGGTCAGTCGGTAGGAACAACAGACCGTTTTCAGCAAAGAATTCGCCTTCCTGAGCCTCCCGCACGGAGGTGAAAAGCCTGTTCTGCGGCTTGAGCTTAGCGACCAGTGCATCAGTCGCTGTCTGCACCAGTTCGGGCGTAGGTGCCTCGATCACCGCAAGAGTCGTATCAAGCTGCGGGAACGCCTTCTCGAAGGCAGTTTGGCGCTGCCGTACCGGACTATTGGCGGAAAGAAGCTGGTTGACGTCGGAATTGACTGAGAAGTGTTTAGCCGTGAACCAGCCGGACGCTAGCGCGATAAGAATCGCTCCGGCGATAACCCACCGCGGATAGTCAATGCAAAAGCTGATCACGCGAAGCACACAGGCGGTGACATTTTTCGTCGGATCAGTATGCCCGTGCGGCGCACGCTCACCGTCATTGCTTGTGTCCGCTGGCCGCCGATCGGCTACATCCTCCGGCAGCGCTTGCTTGCTGCTTTGATCGGGTGCGCGAAGCTCGGCATCCAAGGACACGACTTAATCTCCCACTGAATATGATCGTTGACAGCTGGGGTATTGAGCGACCCAAAGCGCGAGCAAAAGGACGGCCCCAACCGACAAGTGCGGTGGCAAGGTTTGCCGGGCAGTGGCGCTAAGTGCGGACCAGCGTTCCCGGCTGCCTTGGAGATAGACGGAAGAGCGCCGCCAATTAGATGGAATCGTCTGAATGCACTATTTGGATTTCCCAAAGATTGGAGCCGATGTGGTTCCGACCGGCCTTTCCGACACCAGGGGCCCTGTGGCGATGCTCGATGAGAAGGGCTTTAGGTATGCGGCACGGAAGCCCGCATTGCAGCCGGTTAGGGTCGGCAAGTTGCGAGGCAACGCTCAGTTGGTTGCCGCGGTGCTCGCGCCAAAGCACCGAAAGCCTCAGTCGTCTTGCTTCATGATGCCGTCGAAGAAGGCCGCAAGCTCCTTGTGGGCATCGAGCGGCAAGATGTGGGCAACATACTGGTCCGGTCGAACGACGACTATGCAACCCCTGTCTCGATCGATACCGCGCATATCGAAAATGTCGTCGCCGCTTTTCAGGTCGGGGCAGAATATCTTCTCATAGTCACGAAGACCGTAGCGGCCCTTCCTGGGCAAGAGAAACAATGGCATGGTCTCTATTGCGAGTTCGCGATGGCCCTGCTGAAAGATTGCCCTGACATCGATCACACTGTCGATGTCTGCACCGTTCGGAGTGTATTTTCTGACGGGAGACTCCAGTGACTGGGCAAGGAAATCGCAGAGTGAATTAATGTCGGAGGACGCCGCGCTTGAATCTTCCGCGCCGGAAAAGGCAAACATGCGCCAGCGTCCGTCTGCCTTGACTGTGTGGCCAAGGTGAACCGGCTTGGCGTCGGCCAATCGGATCACGCGAGCGGAATGGAAGCGCATGCCGATCACCAGACCTTTAGCCAGATGCTGATATGTCGGCTTGGCCGAGATGATCGAAGGCCGGTATCTGGTCTCCGTCCCCGCCGTGAAGCGCCCTTGCTTTACGAAGTAATTCTGAAACTCGGTTTGATCGATACTTTCGCTGCCGGCCTCGGCCGCGTCCTTCGGCGGATCGCTGAACAACTTGGCAAATTCGCGATCGAAGTCGATCAGTTCCTTGGCTACGGCCTGGCGTTCCGCCGAGTAGGTATGGAGGAATTGCCGCGGGCACTGTTCCCGGAGGACGGCTGCCAGTTTCCAGCCCAGATTGAAACTGTCCTGCATGGACACATTCATGCCCTGCCCAGCTTTCGGGCTGTGCGTATGACAGGCGTCTCCGGCTATGAAGACACGCGGAGAGCGCGTCTCGACCTCCTCCTCCGGCACGTCGTCGAACTTGTCGCAAAGTCTCTGCCCGATCTCGTAGACCGACCACCATGCGACCTCCTTCATCTCAAGCGTGTAGGGATGAAGGATTCGCTGCGCCGCTGCGATCACATGATCGACGGTGATGTTCCTGCTCGCGACCCGTTCGTCTTCCTTGAGCTTGTCGAGTTCAACATATATGCGGACCAAATAACCGCCTTCCCGGGGGATAATCAGGACGCTGCCTTCGTGGGCCGACTGAATCGCCGCCTTCAAGCGGATGTCTGGAAAATCGGTGACCGCCAGCACGTCCATGACGCCCCAGGCTTGATTCGCCGAATCTCCGTGAAGCGCCCGCCCGAGGTGGCGGCGTACGATGCTGTGGGCACCGTCACAACCCACCACGTAACGGGCCTTCACGGTTTCCACTTGGCCCGCGTGCTCGGGATCGATCCGCTCAAGTCTGACCGTCACCGGGTGGGTGGGCGTGCTGGCGCGGGAGGAAGCAGCGGGCTCGATCTGAAGATCGGTCACGCGCCGCGAATAGTCGGGCTCCAGTCGGTTCGGCGCATTGCGCATGACTTGCAGGTAGAAATCATGCACACGCGCCTGGTTCAAGACCACATGGGGAAATTCGGAGAGCCCGTCTTCAACGTCTTGGACCTTGCCGCTGCGGACGATGTTGCTTCGCTCGGTAAAGTCAGGCTTCCAAAACGTCGTCTCATTGACCCAGTACGCTTCCTTCAACAGGCGCTCGCTAAATCCAAATGCGTGGAACATCTCCACAGTACGACAGGCGATTCCGTCGGCTTGGCCAAGGAGCAGCGGACCGGACTTTTGCTCAACGATACGGGTGTCGATTTCGGGAAATGCTGCCAGTTGTGCCGCCAGGGTCAGACCCGCTGGCCCGCAGCCGATAATGAGGACGTCGACTTCGGCGGGAAGATGCCCCGACGATCGCCGGCCATCGTAACGCTCAGCCGGCTCGGAAATCGCCGGGTCGCCCGGTCTGAATCCGCTGAGATGGAATTGCATAGGCACCCGCCTTCTTCAAATGCCTCGAGGACTTCCGGCCGCCTGGTTTGTCGCGATCCGAGGTCCAACTAGCCCAGCCATCGATTTTCATACATCAAATCCTACTCGCAATAATGTCTCCGGTCCCTCTGTGAGGTCGTCCGATTGGCCCGTTTCCACTGTTCGTCGCGATCCAGGCCGCGCTATGCCGGCTGGCCCAAACCCTTCTCACGGGCTGCCTTGAGCGCGGCGGTCCACCACGCCAGCTGATCAAGCATCTGCCAGGCGCTCTAATTGAGATGATCGAGGTCGCCCAGTTCCTGCCGTCTTTGACCACGGCCAGGTAATCGGGAAAGAGGATGTGAACCGCGCAGCGGATCGGTGCCATCTGCAACTCGATGACATGCAGCCGCAGTTGCTCCGCTGCGCGCGATCCGCCGACACCGCCATGGCCGACGAAGGCCATGGGCTTGTTGCACCATTCCGCCTACGCGTAGTCGAGTGCGTTCTTTAGAACGGCGGCCGGTCCATGATTGTAATCGGCGGTGGCGAAGATGAAGGCATCAAATTCGGCCAGTTTTGCTTGCCACCGCCGAGCGACTTCTTTTTTCGATGGCGCGGTTCCCGAAATAGTGAAATTAGAAAGAATGGTTGATTCTCGCTCAGCGGAATGCACCGGCATAATCCTTCAGAAACCGGGCAAAACCACGCGGCGCGTGGCCGAGCAACCGTTCCACGTCGGGAGAGGTGTAACCAGCAGTGCCAGTCGCCATGACACCTAAGAGTTCGGCCGTGGCAGCTGCTTCGACCTCAGGCATCCCGTAGCCGATGAGGGCCTGACGGAGCTGCTCAACGCTGATATACGTGCAAGTGATCGTTTTTCCCGTGGCCTCGGTAAATAGCTGGACGAGTTCGGCATTGGTAACCCCCTTCGGACCCGTCAAGTTATAGATCTTACCGGCATGACCATCCGACGACAGGACTTTGGCAGCGGCCTCACCAATGTCGCGAGCATCGACGAAGTTTACAGGAGTGGATCCAAACGGGCTGTAGTAGGTTCCCTGACCTTTGATGGACTCGGCGCTGCCGAAGAAATTCTGCATGAAGGCGTTCGCGCGGAGAAACGTCCAATCCAGCCCCGATGCCTCGATCACTCTTTCTGCAGCGCGATGCCAACGTCCCAGTGTAAAACCGGGTTTCGAATCCACATCGAGGCCGGACAATTTCGCGATATGCGCGACTCCGGCAGCCTTTGCTGCTTCGACAATCGACGCACTGAGATTCTCAGTCAGTTGGGTGACCGGCGTGACGAGAAAAAGCCCATGGGCGCCACGCATTGCGGCCTTCATCCCGGCCACGTCAGCATAGTCGAGTTGCTTAATCACGGCCCCGAACTCCTTCAGCGGGCCTGCCTTTTCCGGCGAGTGGACCCCGGCGACGACATCGACACCTGCTGCGCGCAGGGCACTGACTGTCGCGCTTCCAGTGGTTCCGGTGGCGCCGGTCACGAACACTTTTGAAGCCATGATTTGATCTCCAACTACAGAACGGAATTTTTGCTCCGATTGCAAGTTGACGCTCACCTATCGCGTGTCTCAGTGCGACGGTTGGGTGCCGTGACGCGCCGCCAAGCGAGCAACTTCCTGGCGCAGCCGTTCCTCAGGAACTTCAAGATCGATCGGTTCAGCATGAACGTCAGGGACCGACGGTATTCCGGTTGCCCAGTAGATCTCGATCACGTGTCCTTCCGGATCTTCAAAGTAGAAGGACAACTCGACGACATGATTGAGGCAATACATAATCGACACCCCCTGGTCCTTCATCTTCCGATAGAACGCGAGCAGGTCTCCCAGTGACGCTACCCTGAACGCCGTATGCGCACTTGCTGCGTTCGCCACGAAGACGATGTCGTGATCCTCTTCTTCGGGATGGAGAGCGATGAACGCGATTACGCCAAGGGCCGAATTAGGTGGAGTCTGTCTCACAATCTTCATGCCCATCACATCGCGGTAAAAGACCGCTAGTGAAGCAGGTTCCTTTGCCAGGAGACCCACATGGCGTACGCCAAGGAAGTTTGGTACCCCTCGAACCGACTCCTTTTCTTTTGGCAAGCGTTGAGCTTCGTTGGACCCGCTGGGGTTTCCTTTGACTGCGACGCTCATGAAGACCTCCTGTCGTGAAAACCGGAATTTGACCTTGGCGGCACCGAGTTGATGGCCTGGTGCGGCCTCTGAGCGTGAATATGGACGCAGGGATACCACCTCCGTAAGATCGAATGGTCCGAATGCACCATCTCGGATTTTCGAACGATTGGGGCCGTCATGGTTACGCCCAGCTTCTCCGAAACGAGTGCCCTTGTGGCCGTGCTCGAAGAGAAAAGCTTCAGGAATGCGGCGCGGAAGCTCGGATTGTCGCCGGCCAGGGTCAGCGAGTTGGTGCGCAATCTTGAAGAGCGTATCGGGGTGCGTCTGGTCGAGCGCACGTCGCGGTCAGTTGCGGCAAGCCTGGCTGGGCAGCGCCTAGTGGAGCGGCTCCGCCCAGCGCTCGACGATTATCGAGCAGCGCTTGAATCGTTGAACGAATTCCGTTCCAAACCCGCTGGCTTGCTCCGTTTGACGGTTGCGCCGCCGGCCGCGGACTTCGTCGTTGCCCCGGTGATCGCCCGCTTTCTGTCACTGTATCCCGAGATCAGCATTGAAGTTTCGGTGGATCGGGGGATCGTAGATATCGTTGCCGGGCATTTCGACGCGGGAATCCGGCCTGGTAAGCGCATCGCGCGGGACATGATTGCCGTGCGCATCAGCGATGAAATGCCGTTCGTAGTGGCGGCATCGCCTGGATATCTCCGCCAACGCGGTACCCCTACGACCCCGCAGGAACTGACCAGGCATGCCTGCATCCGGTTGCGCTTCCCAAACGGTGCATTGGCGCCGTGGCGCTTTAGCAAGAAGCGTCGGGCGTTTGAGGTTCAGGTTGATGGACAGTTGACGGTGAATGAGCTTCCGATCGCCATCACGGCCGCGATCGATGGAGCCGGTCTCATCCAGATTCCGTTTGCGTATGTTGCCCCGGAATTTGCTAGCGGTCGGCTGGTCATGGTGCTCGCAGACTGCGCGCCCCCGCCAGTGGATGCCTTCTTTCTCTACTATCCTGGTCGTCGGCAGGTGCGTCCGCCGTTAAAGGCACTCGTGGATTATCTTCGCACAAGCTATCACCGCCCAAAAGATCGCTAAGCGCACACGAATATCCTCACGGCAAAGTGTTATGCGCATGGCGGAACAATTCGCGGGTATATGGTTTGTTTCCGTCGTGGGACGAATAGAAACGGAAACCTCGCGCCATTTTTTACAACAAATCAAGATGTTAGGTTTCCCTTCTTGGTTTTTTCTCAAAGTCACCTTACCGTGGAGGCCTGCCGCGTTTTTTTATATTCCGCAAATTGTTTACGGAGCTGGCAAATATGCGTGGGACTCAGTTTGCCGAACTCAGTGTCTTCGTCGCCGTCGCCGAGGAGACGAGTTTTACAAAGGCGGCCAAGCGTCTTAGGCTTTCCAATGCAACGCTAAGTCAAGCCGTCCGGGCCTTGGAAGAGCGGTTGGGCGCGCGGTTGTTGAATCGGACAACGCGCAGCGTAGCGCTGACCGATGCGGGCGAACGTTTGCTGACTCAGTTAAGACCGGCACTTGACGGCTTTGACGCCGCAATCGAGTCGGTCAATGCGTTTCGCGACCGGCCCGCCGGGCATCTTCGCCTGACCATGTCTCCGGCTATCGCAAAATTCATAGTCGCGCCAATGCTGGGGCGCTTTCTGAAGCAATATACCGATATCACAATGGAAATCAGCGTCGGGACGCAATTCATGGATATCGTCGCTGGGAGGTTCGATGCGGGCTTTAATCGCGGAGAGTTTGTGCCTCGCGACATGGTGGCCATCCGCATCAGCGAAGACATCCGCCACGTCGTCGTGGCGTCGCCCGATTATTTGCGCCAGCACGGGCAACCGCAGGTGCCCGCCGACCTCCAGAGCCACAACTGCATTCAGTTTCGCCTTCCCGACGGCTCGTTCCTGCCGTGGAGGTTCTGTGCCGGCGAAAAGGAATTCGAAGTGCACGTCA
>Ga0209579_10000720_pt1 | contig 30443 bp, 24 predicted proteins | sample Coa_R1_2_FD_187152 | JGI IMG/M metagenome (GOLD analysis project Ga0209579, IMG submission 187152) | Surface soil microbial communities from Centralia Pennsylvania, which are recovering from an underground coalmine fire - Coalmine... | ecosystem: Environmental > Terrestrial > Soil >... | reverse complement strand
CCTTCGGACACTCCCTCCGGGAACTCTTTCGATGGGCGCTGTGGCCTAAAGTACACCGGCCCCAGCTGACGGGGCCTTTCGCCAGGCCCGCTCACTTCAAGAGTCATGTCCAGGATCCGATCCTCGACCGCCTCGCGTTGCCGGGAGCCGAGTTCCTGGGACGCTGCTTCTCCTGGCTCCGTCTCCTGCAGCAAGGTCGGCTGCAGATCTATGTCCTGTATTTCTTCGCCATCATCGTCATTCTTCTCCTTTGGGGTCGGAACATCCGATGACGAACGTGGTCGTCCACTTGGCCCTGCTGTTGGCGATGCCCCCGCTTCTCCTCGGGGTCATCAACAAGACGAAGGCGTTCTTCGGAGGCCGGCGCGGTCCGCCCCTGCTCCAGCCCTATCGGGACCTGAACAGGCTGATGAGAAAGGGGCTGGTCCTCAGCCGGACGACGACCCTCATCTTTCGCGCGGCGCCGATCGTGAGCCTGGTGGCCATCTTCTTTGCCGGACTCCTGATGCCGATGGGTCCCTTCGGTAGCCCGGCTCCGGCGTTTCCCGGCGATCTGGTGCTGTTCGCATATCTTTTTGGTCTGGCCCGCTTCTTCACGACGGCGGCGGCGCTCGATACGGGCTCCTCCTTTGAAGGCATGGGGGCATCGCGGGAAGTGACCTTCGCCTGTTTGTCCGAGCCGGCCCTGTTCTTCGCGCTCCTTCTGCTGGCGAAGATGTCCGGATCGCTCATGCTGTCCCACATGGTCCACAGCCCCCTCCAGGTCCACTGGACGCTCCAGGGGCCTTCCCTGGTCCTCGTCGCGGTCGGACTTTTCATCATCGTCCTGGCCGAGAACTGCCGGATCCCGGTGGACGATCCCAATACCCACCTGGAGCTGACCATGATCCACGAGGTCATGGTTCTCGATCACAGCGGTCCGCTCTTAGGCCTCATCCTCTATGGCGCGGCCATGAAACTCTTCGTCCTGGGAGCCTTCCTGCTTCATGTGATCGCGCCGTTCCAAACCGGCCGGGCGTGGCTGGACTGGGGACTGTTCGCGGCGGAGCTCGTGGGACTCTCGATCGCCATCGGGGTCGTCGAATCCATCATGGCGCGCCTCCAGATGAGGCACGTCCCGACGCTCCTGGTTGCCTCCATCCTGTTCTGCGCTTTCGGCTATTTCCTTCTGGTGAGGTGAGACGTGTCCTCGTTGATCGATCCGATCCTGGTCGCGGTCCTCCTCCTCAACCTGTTCGCCCTCGGCAACAGCCGCATCATGACGGTCATCCGCGTGGTCGGCGTCCAAGGCGCCCTGCTCGGCATCCTGCCGCTACTGGTTCATGAACACTTTGGTCTTCTTCCGCTCGTCGTGTCGCTGCTCACGGTGGCCCTGAAGGGCCTGGTCATCCCCTTCATGCTCCTCCGGGCCATGCGGGAGGCCCAGATCCGCCGGGAAGTGGCGCCGAGCGTGGGATTCCTGCCGTCGATGATCCTGGGCGCGTTCTCCATCGGTTTTTCGGTCCTGCTCGCGCAGGAACTCCCCATGACGCAGGCCCACCTGGGACTCCTTCTCGTCCCCGCCTCGCTGTCGACGGTCCTGATCGGCTTCATCATGCTGACGACCCGCTACAAGGCCATCAGTCAGGTGGTCGGCTACCTGATTCTGGAGAACGGGATTTTCATTTTCGGGATGCTGCTGGTCGAAGCGATGCCGCTAATGGTCGAACTGGGAGTCCTCCTGGACCTCTTCGTCGGCATCTTCGTCATCACGATCATCGTGAACCACATCAACGAGGCCTTCTCCTCCATGGACACCCGGAAACTGTCGGCGCTGAAAGAATGATTGCCATGGCCTTCGCCCTGATCCTCTTCCCCGTCGCGATGGCCGGCGTTGCCATGGCCTTTCCGTCGAACCGGGCTCGCCCCTGGCTCCTCCCCTTCACGGGAACCATCCACCTGGTCCTGACCGTGTGGACCCTCCGGAATCCCGAGCTCCAGGCCCCGGTCGGATGGCTCGTCCTGGACCCGCCCGGGCGGCTCATCCTTCTGGTCATCAGCCTGATGTTCTTCCTCTGCAGCTTCTACGCGATCGGATACCTCCGGTACCGGGGGGACTGGTCGAACCGCACGTTCACCAGCTGCCTGCTCGCCTTTCTGGGCGTCATGACCCTCGTCATCTGGTCCCATCACCTCGGACTCATGTGGGTTGCGATCGAGGGGACGTCCCTCGTCACGGCGCCCCTCATCTATTTCAACCGGACTCCTCGCTCGATCGAAGCGACGTGGAAGTACCTCCTGATCTGTTCGGTGGGGATCGCGCTGGCACTTCTGGGATCCTTCTTCCTGGCCTACGCCTCCTTCCACGAAGGCCTCGAGTCGTCGCTTCTCTTTGAAGACCTCCTGCACCACGCCCCACGACTGTCGAAGCCGTGGCTTCACACCGCGTTCGTCCTGCTTCTGGTGGGCTACGGGACGAAGATGGGCCTGGCCCCCATGCACACCTGGAAGCCCGATGCCTACGGCGAGGCGCCCGGGATCGTGGGGGCCCTGCTCGCCGGGGGCCTGACCAACTGCGCGTTCCTCGCGGTCCTGCGGATCTATCACGTCATGGTCGCCGCCGGCGAACGCGTCTACGGCGGCAAGCTACTGATCTTCCTGGGTCTCCTGTCGATGCTGGTCGCGGGCATCTTCATGATCGGCCAGCGCGACATCAAGCGCATGCTGGCCTATTCCAGCGTCGAGCACATGGGCATCCTGGTCCTGGGACTCGGCATGGGCGGAATAGGGGCGTTCGGCGCCCTTCTCCACCTCCTCAATAACTCCATGACGAAGGGCGTGCTGTTCCTGTCCGCCGGGAACCTTCGGCGCGCCTACGACTCCAAGAGCATCGACGACATCTCCGGCGCCATGCGACGACTCCCGCTGTCCGGAACGCTGTTTCTCTTCGGGTTCATCGCCATTACCGGCTCCCCTCCGTTCGGCCCTTTCGTCAGCGAATTCACGATCGTCACGGCGGCATTCCTGGACGGCCGATACGTCACCGGAGCGCTCTTCCTGCTGTTCCTGCTCATCGTGTTCATGGGGATGGGCGGAACGGTTCTGGCGGCCGTGCAGGGTCGACCTTCCGGCCGGTCCCGGCTGATTCCTTACCGGGATACGTTCCTGACGGGGGCACCCGTGGTGGTCTTCATGGCCCTTTCTCTCCTTCTGGGACTGTGGCTCCCGGCCCCGATCCGAACCCTGGTCCAGGAGGCCGCCCACTATCTGGAGACCCGGCCATGAGCGCGCTCTCCTCCCCCTATGTCCTGGCCGCCAACGGCCGTCCCGTGGAGGTGAGGTCGGTTCCGATCCTTTTCCCCAATGAATTTCATTCGGCAATCCAGGAAGGGGTCGCGTCGAACTTGAGAGTCTCCGCCTTTTTCGGAGCGGCGGTCGAGGGGGGGACGGATCTCTGGGCGGTCCTCTCCGACGACCTTCGGACGGCCCTGAGATTCCTCCGCACCCATGTCGACGTCGACGCTCTTCCCTCCCTGACCCCCAAGTGTCCCCAGGTGCATCTCTTCGAACGGGAGATCGCCGAGCAATTCGGACTTCGATTCGAAGGTCACCCCTGGTTCAAGCCCGTCCGTTACCACCACTCTTGGAGCGCGGAGCGGGATGCGTGGAATCGGCCGAAATCCGACGCCCCCGTCGTGGGCGTCACCGACTTCTATCGCGTCGAAGGAGAGGAGATTCACGAGGTTGCCGTCGGCCCCATCCATGCGGGAGTCATCGAGCCGGGTCATTTCCGCTTCCAGTGCCACGGCGAAGAAGTCTTCCACCTGGAGATTTCCCTCGGCTATCAGCACCGCGGGGTGGAAAAGGCGCTGATCGGCGGCCCGAACAAGAGAACCGTCCACTACATGGAAACCTTGGCCGGGGACACCACGATCGCGCACGCCACCGCCTATGCCCGGATCCTGGAGGCCCTCGGCCGCGCCCAGGATCCCGCCCGGGCCCAGGTGATCCGGGGAATCGCCCTGGAGCTGGAGCGCCTGGCCAACCACGTCGGCGACCTCGGAGCCTTGGCGGGAGACGTCGGCTATCTGCCGACGTCGTCCTTCTGCGGGAGGCTCCGGGGCGACTTCCTGAACATGACCGCCATGCTCTGTGGGAGCCGCTTCGGTCGGGGCCTCGTCCGCCCGGGAGGCGTCGCGTTCGACCTGTCGGCGGAGGGAGCGAGCGCTCTCCTGAAGCGTCTCGACGCCGCGGAAAGGGATCTGAGAGTGGCGGTGCCGCTGCTTTGGGATACGTCCTCCGTCATGGCTCGATTCGAGGACATCGGCCGACTTCCGAGGGAAGTCGCCGTCACTTTGGGAGTCGTGGGTCCCGCGGCCCGGGCCTGCGGCCTCGATCGCGATGTCCGCCACGACCATCCCGCGGGAATCTACCGGTTCAGCCACATTCCGGTCTCGACCTTGTCCACGGGTGATGTGTTCGCGCGAGCCTATGTCCGGTGGATGGAAGTGCAGAGCTCCATCACCTTCATTCGGGAGTCGCTGCAGTCCCTCCCCGCCGGACCGATTCGGAACGAGGTCAAGCCTCCCGAGCCGGGGCGGATCGTCGCAACCCTGGTGGAAGGATGGCGCGGCGAAGTCTGCCATGTCGCCGTCACGGATGCCACGGCTCGGTTCGCCAGGTACAAGGTGGTCGATCCCTCGTTCCACAATTGGAGCGCGGTGGCGTACGCCCTCCGGAACCAGCAGATCTTCGATTTCCCCCTGTGCAACAAGAGCTTCGGCCTCTCCTATTGCGGGCACGATCTATGAAGACGAATCCCCGAACGGAACGGAGTGACCATGTTTAAGGCGCTCTACGCCAGATTCCAGCAGGGCCATCGGACGATGACGTTCCCCGACGGACCCGCCCCGGAACTGCCGAACCACTTCCGGGGAGCCCCTCAGATTGACCCCTCGAAGTGTCCCGAGAATTGCCGGGCCTGTGCCGACGCGTGCCCGACGGACGCCCTGCGACTAAACGGGCAGAACGCCTCCCTCGATCTGGGACGCTGTCTCTTCTGCACCGAATGCCAGGATGCCTGCCCCAAGGGAACGGTCAGCTTCAGCGCCGACTATCGATTGGCGACTCGGGATCGAAGCGACCTCGTCATCGGAAAGGACGATCCCCTCCCGCTCGCCCAGAAGCTGGACGCCAAGCTCCTCAAGCTTTTCGGCCGGTCCCTGAAATTGCGGCAGGTCAGTGCGGGGGGCTGCAACGCTTGCGAAGCCGACGTCAACGTCCTGCAGACCGTGGGCTGGGATCTCGGCCGCTTCGGCATCCAGATCGTCGCCTCGCCGCGCCATGCGGATGGGCTTCTGATCACCGGAGCGGTGACCAAGAACATGGAGCTTGCGCTCCAGAAGGCCTACGACGCCGTGCCCGCCCCCAAAATCGTCATCGCGGTGGGCGCCTGCGCGATCTCGGGAGGCCCCTACGCCGGCCATCCGGAAGTCTGGAACGGCGCCGGGGGCCTGCTCCCGGTCGACCTCTATATTCCGGGTTGCCCCCCCCATCCCCTCACGATCCTGGACGGGCTTCTGAGGTTGCTCGGACAGATCGAGGACGGATCCCGGCCTTCCCGATCGGCCGTCAGGGAATGAGCCCCCTTCCCGGGGGCGGGTCCGGCGCGACGTTCCTCCCGCCGGCTCCCGAAAACGGGATCAAGTTCGCCCTTTCTCCCCTATACTTTCCCCGGTAAGGGGAGAACGCCATGAAATCACTGCGCTGGGCGATCGTCGCGTCCCTGGCCTCGTGCGCCTCGCCGGAGGGTGGAATGCAGGATGAACCGAAGATCTCGTCGTACACGCTCCGCAATGCGGGCGGCCTGACGGCGACGCTCACCAACTACGGCACCATCCTGCGGGAGCTCCACGCGCCCGGCCGGGACGGAACGATGGCCGACGTCGTCCTGGGCTTCGACACGATCGAGGAGTACCTGAAACCCCACCCCTTCTTCGGCGCCACGGCGGGCCGGGTGGCCAACCGGATCGGGAACGCCTCGTTCACGCTCGACGGGAAGGAGTATGTGCTGGCGAAAAACAACGGTCCCCACACCCTGCATGGAGGCCTGAGGGGCTTCGACAAGCATGTCTGGTCCGCGACCCAGGGGGACGGGCCGGACGGGGCCTGGGTCTCGTTCTCGCGCACGAGCCCCGACGGCGAAGAGGGCTTTCCCGGCACGGTCAAGGCGACGGTCCTCTACAGGCTCACGCCGAAGAACGAGCTGGTGATCGAGATGAGCGCGACCACGGATAAGCCGACCCTCGTCAACCTCGCCAATCACAGCTACTGGAATCTCGCGGGCCAGGGCTCCGGCACCATCCTGGGTCAGGAGCTGCAGCTCTTCTGCGACCGCTATACCCCGGGCGATGCGACGCTCGTCCCCAAGGGCACGATCGAGCCGGTGAGCGGCACTCCCTACGATTTCACCAAGCCGAAGAAGATCGGCCAGGACCTCGAGAAGACGGGGGGCAATCCCGTCGGCTACGACACGAATTTCGTCGTCAACGGCAAGCCCGGCGTCCTTCGGCCGGTCGCGAAGGTCGTCGATTCGGGCTCCGGCCGGGTCCTGGAGCTCTGGGCGACCGAGCCCGGCGTCCAGTTCTACACCGGGAATTTCCTCGACGGCACGGTGAAGGGCAAAGGGGGCGCCGTCTATGGGAAACATGCGGGCTTCTGCCTCGAAACGCAGAAGTATCCCGATGCGATCCATCACCCGGACTGGCCGCAGCCGGTCCTTCGCCCGGGAGAGACCTACCACCACGTCATGGTCCACCGGTTTTCGGTGCAACCGTAAAAGGAACACCAGCCTTCCGTAACGGCGAAGAGCCCCGATCATCAGACCTCCGGAGGGCTCAGGCCATGATTCGGAAACTCCGGAGCGGACACTTCCGCTTGTACTCCCGGCACCTCGACCCGAAAACCGGCAAGCGCCGGAATCTCGGGACCTTCTCCAGCTTGGCGACGGCGCAGAAGCACGAGCGGGCGGTCCAGTATTTCAAGCGACAGGGCTGAGGGATCCCGCCCCTCCTCCGGAGGCTGCCCCCGGGCTCGGGATGCGACGGCCACCGCCTGCGGATTAGAGAAACCATCGGGTCCTTCCCGGGTTACATAGGATATGCATTCCCGCTGGCGGCCGCGGTGAGGTAGGATTGGTTCACGGGAGCGATATGGAACGCGACGAACAGGCCCCGATCCTGGGCGATACGGGGGAGATCCTCTCTTCCGAGCCGATCCCGGAGATTCTTCCGCCGCCGGTGCTGGAGAACCGGCTCCTGGGTCATTGCAAGCTTCTCCGCAAGCTCGGTCAGGGAGGAATGGGAGCGGTCTGGCTGGCCCGGCACCAGACGCTCGAGAAGGATGTCGCCGTCAAGGTCCTGCCGTCGGGATTCGCGTCCGACAAGGACGCCCTGGGACGCTTTCTCCGCGAGGCCCGCTCGGCGGCTCGTCTGGAGCATCCCAACGTCGTCCAGGTGCTCGACGCCGGCTCCGAGGACGGCATCCATTTCATCGTGATGCAGCTGGTGGACGGAACCGATCTGGAGAAGCTCCTCAAGAAGAAGGGCCGCTTCCAGGTCGCCGACTCCCTGGCGATCGCCAAACGCGTCGCGCTCGCCCTGGGAGCCGCCCATGACCTGGGCATCGTCCACCGGGACATCAAGCCCGCGAACATCATGCTCACCAAGGCCGGCCGGATCATGGTCACGGACTTCGGCCTGGCGAGAGAGGTCGCGGGCGGGGCGTCGATCACGAACTCGCAGGAGGCCATCGGGACGCCCCAGTACATCGCTCCCGAGCAGGCCCGGGGAGAAGCCGTGGACGGCCGTTCGGATCTCTACTCCCTGGGCGGCACCCTGTATACGCTCCTCAGCGGGAAATCCCCGTTCACCGGCAAGTCCCCGATGTCGATCGCGCTCAAGCACGCGAGTCCCGACGAAAAACCCAATCCCCTCCGCGAGCACGTCCCCGACCTTCCCGAGGACGTGGAGGCCTTGGTCGCCAAACTGATGGCCAAGAAGCCGGCGGACCGCTTCCAGAACTCCGGAGAACTGGTCCGGGCCATCGATCTCATCAAGGGAGGACGGGCGTCCCTCATCAGCACCTCCCAGGACCGGGTGTCTCCCGGCACCCGGCGGAAGCTCCTCCTGGCCGGCGGGGCGGCGGGCCTGGGGATCCTGCTCCTAGTCGGCCTCCTGATCGCCCTCCTGGGACCCAGTTCCGCCGAGCGGGCGTTCCGGCAGGCCGGCAGCGCGATGACGGACCCGGAGAAGATCGCCCTGTACCGTCAAGTGGTGGAGCGTTTCCCCGGGACGCCCTGGGCCGACCAGGCCGCCGCACGCGCCAAGATCCTCAAGCGGTCCCTGCTCGACCGCGACCTCACCTCCATCAAACTGGCCGGGCTGGAAGGGAAGGTGCCGCTCAAGGATCTCATCACCCGCATCGACCTGCTTCGTCCGACCTATCCCCAGGATGCAAAGTCCATCGACGCCATGGAGCTCACCCTCCATCGCCTGCGGGTGACGGCTCGGACCCGGGACTTCGGAGAGGCGCTCAGGACCCACAAGCCCGAGGAGAAGGGCGAGCGCTTCAAGGAGTTCATCGCCCCCGAACTCATGAAAAAGACCGGGGAAGGCTGGGTGATGTTCACGCTGCGGCTCCTCCTGGGCGGGATGGCGGGCGCCGGAATCCGCGTGGAAGAGTTCGACCTCGAACCCAACGGCATGACCCTGGAAAGCCGGAAGGAGTCGGTCGTCCCGGTCAAGGCCATCGTCCATAACAACAAGTCTCGCGAACGCTCCCCTCACAAGCTCACGATCCGGTGGATCTGGCAGGAAGGCGACTGGTACCTGGCGGACAAAGGAATCCAGGAAGAGAAATAGGCCTCCCTTCCGGTGGAGGATCGAGCGGGGGCCGGCGGCGGGCCGGACTCCCGGGCGGTGTCCCGGCCTTGCCAAAACTCCTGCACGCACTATGCTGGGGTCGATGAATCGGCCTCCCCTCCTGGCCCTGCTCCTCCTGGTGGGCGCCCAGGCTCCTCCCGACGACCCGCTTCAGCCGTACCGCGGCCCGTCGGCCAAGGGCGTGGACCCCACGAGCCTCGACGGAAAGGTGCTATGCGGCTACCAAGGGTGGTTCAGCGCCGACGGGGACGGGAGCGGGCGCGGCTGGGGACACTGGACCAAGAACCGAAACAAGCCCTTTGATGCCGCCAACACCAAGATCGACCTCTGGCCCGATCTGCGGGACTACGGAGCCGACGAAACGTTCGCCACGTCGCTCGCCCACGCCGATGGCCGCCGCGCCGACGTCTTCAGCTCGTTCCGGAAAGCGACGGTCCTGCGTCACGTCCAGTGGATGCGCGATTACGGCATCGACGGCGCGTTCGTCCAGCGCTTCATCGTCGACTTGAAAGACCCGCGGGAAGCCAGGCATTTCAACACGGTGCTCGCGTCCTTCCGCGAGGGAGCCAACCGCTTCGGTCGCGCGTATGCCGTCATGTACGACCTCACGGGACTGAAAGCCGGACGCATCACCGAGGTCCAGGACGACTGGAAGGCGCTCCGCCAGCGGATGACGATCACCGAGGATCCCGCCTATCTTCGCCATCGCGGGAAGCCGGTGGTCGCGGTGTGGGGCGTCGGCTTCAGCGACCAGCGGGAGTACACCCTCGACGAATGCGGACGGCTGGTCGATGTCCTCAAGGCCGACGGCTGCACCGTCCTGCTCGGCGTTCCCACCTATTGGCGGGAATCGACCCGCGACGCGAGTCCCGATCCCGCCGTCCACGACCTGCTCAAGCGCGCCGACGTGATCAGTCCGTGGACCGTGGGCCGGTTCGGCAAGCCCGCCGAGGCCGCCGCTCACGGGGAGAAGGTGGTGACCCCCGACCTGGCCTGGTGCCGCGAGTCGAAGCTCGACTATCTCCCCGTCGTCTTCCCGGGCTTCAGCTGGCATCACATGCACGCCGGCAAGCTCGACCAGATTCCTCGCCTGGAAGGGCGCTTCTACTGGTCCCAATGGCTCGCGTTGAAGAAGGCGGGTGCCACGATGGCCTACGTCGCGATGTTCGACGAAGTCGACGAGGCGACCGCGATCTTCAAGTGCACGAACGAGCCCCCGGCGATCGACGGAGGCTTCGTCACGTTCGGGGGGCTGCCCAGCGACTTCTATCTGAAGCTGACCGGGGCGGGCGCCCGACTCCTTCGCGGCGAGCTCCCGCCAACCGACGAGCCGCCCCGCTGAACCCGCGGGTCACTCCCAGCCGGACCGCTCCCGCATCGAGGTGATCTGCGCCGTATGGTGGCGCAGATGCCAGGAATACTGCGCCAGCGCGCCTTCGACGGTCGTCCGCCCGTTCTGCGGATGGCGATAGGCGCGCTTCCAGTCGTCCGCGGTCAGGGAGCGGAAAAGCGAGCACCACCGCAGGTGGAGCGCGTCGAGCATTTTGAAGGACGCTTCCAGAGGTCCCAGGCGCGCATCCTCGAGTTCCGCCCAGCGCGCCTCGTCGTAGGGCTTGATCGTGGGAGCGTCCTCGGTCAGCGCCATCCGGCAGCGGATGTAGCCGTTCATGTGGCTGTCCGGAAGATGATGGACCACCTGCCGGAGCGTCCAGCCCCCGGGGCGATACGCGGTATCGAGCTGGGCCGACGTCAGGCCCTTGACCGCCTGACGGAGGAGCGTGACGCCCCCGGCGAGCTGCTGGAGCTGGTTCCGGCGCGCGGCCTGGGTGAGGGGAGCAGGCTGGAAGGGCCCGATCGGATAGCGGAGGTCCATGAGGGCAGCATCATATCGGGGAGAAGCGGCCCCGTACAGACCCGACTTCTTCGCCCCTTCCGAGACGGTCCTCCGGCTCCGGCCGCCCTCCTCCGGGAGGTCGATCCGCGCGGCAGGTCCCGGAATCTCGGGGGAGATCCAGACCGGGGCGGTCCGGACCGAGGATGCCGGTGCCGGGCCGTCTCCGGGATCCCGGGGCGGCTCCCCCCGCAGCGCCCATCCCTGGGTCCGGGGGGGCGGGAAGGACGCGCGGGATGCGGTCGACCTTGGCCTATCCGCCGAAGACGGATTCCAGGGCCCGTCTCATGACGGAGGGTTCCGCATCGATCCCCGTCCAATACTTGAACCCGATCACGCCCTGGTTGACCAGCATGCCGAGGCCGTCCAGGACCGCGCAGCCCCGGGCCCGGGCTTCCCGCAGGAGCCGCGTCTCGGGGGGATTGGGGATCACGTCGGCGACGGTCTGGCGGGGGGACAGGGTCGACACGTCCAGCGGAATCCTCCCCTGCACCTCGGGAAAGAGACCGATCGAAGTCGCCTGGACCAGGACGTCGGCGTCCGGCGGAACCCGATAATCCCCATCCCACGGCGAAAAGTCCGCCGCGACCTGGGTCCGGGTGCGCAGCAACTCGACCAGGTCCCGGCCCCGGGTGGCGTTGCGGTTCACGAGGACCAGGGCGCTCGCGCCCGCGAGCGCGAGTTCCACGGCGATCGCGCGCGCCGCCCCGCCGGCGCCGAGGATGACGACCTTCTTCCCCGCCGGATCGATCTTGGTCCGCAGCGACTGGACGAAGCCCTTGCCGTCCGTATTCTCGCCGACGAGCTCCGCGCCGCGGCGGACGATGCAGTTCACCGCCCCCATCAGGGACGCGGACTCGGCGACGCGGTCGAGATGCTTCACGATCGCGACCTTGTGGGGCGTCGTCACGTTGCCCCCCCGGAAGCCCATGGCCCGCATGCCGCGGACGGCGTCACCGAGCGCCTCGGGCTCGATCTCACACTGCACGTAACGCCAGTCCAGGCCGTGATGGCGGAAGGCCGCCTCGATCATCGGCTGCGTCGGATTCTCCGCGACCGGCTTTCCGAACAGGCAGCAGAGCTCCGGCTTGAACGACCGGCGCCCCTCGGTCACGCCAGGATCTCCCGGATCAGCTCCCCGTGGACGTCGGTCAGCCGCATGTCGCGCCCGCCGAAGCGGAACGTCTGCCGCTTGTGGTCGACCCCCAGCAGGTGGAGGATCGTCGCATGCAGGTCGTGCATCTCGACCTTGTCCTTCACGACCTTGTATCCCCACTCGTCGGTCTCGCCATAGGCGAAGCCCGGCTTCACGCCGCCGCCGGCCATCCAGACCGTGAACCCGAAGGGGTTGTGATCGCGGCCGTCGGCTCCCTGAGCGAACGGCGTCCGTCCGAACTCCCCCGCCCACAGGATCAGCGTCTGGTCGAGAAGCCCCCTCGCCTTGAGATCGCGGATCAGCGCGCCGATGGGCTGGTCCACCGCACGGGCGTTGTCCTCGTGGCCCTTCCGGAGGTTGCCGTGCTGATCCCACCGGTCGTGCCCCTGAAGCACCGGGCAGGTCAGCTCGATGAACCGGACGCCGCGCTCGACCATGCGCCGAGCCGCCAGGCACTGCCGCGCATAGGTCGCCGTCGCGGGATTCTTCGAATCGATCCCGTACAGCTCCTTCGTGGCGTCGCTCTCCTTCGACAGGTCCATCGTCTCGGGCGCGACGGCTTCCATGTTCTCGGAGAGCTCGTAGTTCTTCACGGCCGACTCGAATTGCTCGTCGTAGCCCGGCGTCGCGCGCGCGAGTCCGTCGAGCGTCTTCACGAAGTCCGCCTTGCGCTTCTGAAGCTCGGCCGTCGCCTCCAGCCTCCGGAGGTTCGCCACCGGCGGGTCCGCCGGGCGGAACAGCGAGCCCTGGTACGACGCGGGGAGGAAGCCGCTGTTGAAGTTGTCCAGTCCGCCGACCGGGATGAGGCCGCCGTTGAGGACGATGAAGCCGGGCAGATTCTGGTTATCGCTGCCCAGGCCGTAGCTGACCCACGCGCCCATGCTGGGCCGTCCCTGCGATCCCGACCCGGTGTGGAGGAAATAGTTCGCGGCCGTGTGCTCGGAGAAATTGGAGGTCATCGACCGGATGACGCAGAGGTCGTCGATGCAGCCGCCGATATTCGGGAACAGGTCGCTCACCCAAAGGCCGCTCTGGCCGCGGCGGCGGAACGTCCAGGGGCAGCGCATCACGGTGCCGTTGTTGTCGAACTGGGTTTTCTCCACCCGGCCGATCACCTGCTGAGGGTTCTTGCCGTGATGCTTGTCGAGCATCGGCTTGTAGTCGAAGGTGTCCACCTGAGACGGGCCCCCGTCCATGTAGAGGAAAATCACGTTCCGCGCCCGGGGGGCGAAGTGGACACCGCGCGGGCCGGACGGCTGGGCGGAGGCGGACTGCGGGGCAGCGAAGAGGGCCGAGAAGGCCAGCGCGCCGAACCCGTTGGCGGTGCGCGAGAGCATCTCACGCCGCGTCAGCACTTCGGCGATCCGGCCGCAATGATGTCCCATAGGGTCCTACCGGATAAAAATGAATTCCTTCGCCTGGAACAGCGCGTGCGCCAGTTCCTTCCAGACGTCCGGACTGGCGCGGTCGACGCGCTTCAGCGCCGCCACGTCCTTCATCAGCTGCAGGGAGCCCGCGATCTCGTCCGGCGTGGCCGGACGCGCGAAGGCCGCGCGGAACATGCCGTCGATCGTCGACTCGGCGGGCCCGGCCTCCGCGGCCAGCCGCCTCGCCCAGGCCGCCGCCATCTCGTGGACGAAGGGATTGTTCCGGAGGATGAGGGCCTGGGCCGGGACGTTCGACACGCTGCGCCGGCCGATCGCCGAGAACGGCTGGGGAAAGTCGAACGCGAGCAGCATCGACGAGATGAAGTTGCGGTGCACGGCGAGATAGACGCTGCGGTGGCCCGCTCCGTCGACCAGACCATCCGCCGGCCGGCCGCGGCCGTCCTGGAAGCCGTCCAGATGGATCGGCACCGGCTTGTCCGCCGGCTCGAGGTCCAGCCGCCCCGAGACGGCCAGCATGGAATCCCGCACCGCCTCCGCCTGGAGGCGCCGCGGTTCCCGGTGCTGCAGCAGCGTATTGCCCGGATCCAGCTCCAGCGCCTTCGGGGACGCCACGCTCGATCTCCGGTACGCGCTCGACAGGACGATCTCCCGGATGAGTCCCTTGATCGACCCGCCCTGCTCGATGAACTGCTGCGCCAGGAAGTCGAGGAGATCCCCCTGGACCGGCGGCTGACCCATCTTGCCGAAGTCATCGACGGACGGGACGAGTCCGCGGCCGAACAGGTGATGCCAGACCCGATTGGCCATCACCCGCGGCACCAGCGGGGTGACCTCGGGATCGACCATCCGCCGCGCGAGATCCAGTCGGTCCCGGCCGCCCCCGCCCTCGAAGGCCTCCAGGAAGCGGCGCGGGACCCTTTCCTTGGGCGTGGCACCGTTGCCGCGGATCAGGAGATACTCGTCGGCCGGCGGACCCGCCATGATCGCCGGCGCGAGCCGCGATTCCGCCTTCACGGAGCTGGCGATCTTCGCCCGGGCGGCCGCGTAGTCGGCGGCTTCCCGGCCGACCGGACCCGCCAGCGCCGGATGCTTCAAGAGCCAGTCTCCGAGCTCGCGGAGGTGCTGCGCGTAGACGTCGGCCAGCGCGCGCGGGGACGTCGCGTCGCGCAGCCCGTCGAGCACGAAGCGCGGCGGCGCGTCGAACGGATTGCCCGGGGGCGCGTCGCCCTGGGCGAGCATCAGCACCTCGAAGTCGGGCGACTCGGGGCTGTATTCCACGTGGGCCCGGTGCAGGGGCCTCGAGGGATCGGGGCTGACATAGTGGCGCATGCTCTGGGCCACCCAGTGCAGATCCCCCTCCTTCCACGAGGCGACGGTCGACGCGTGCAGGGGGCCGTTGATCTGGCGATGGGCGTCCATCTCGACGAACGCATGGCCTGCTCCCCGCACCAGGCTGTAGAGGGTCGGCCGGGTGAGGGTGAACGTCGCCGTGCGGGCGAGGCGGCCGGAGTCCACCCAGCCGCGATGGCTCGATTCCTCCTGGGTCTTCGGCGCCGGACGCAGGAACTGCCAGACCGGATCCGCTCGGAGGGCGCCCTGGGAAAGAATCCCGCGGAGCGTGTCCGTCCCCCAGGCGGGGTCCCCGGCCGCCATCCGGCGCCAGGCCACGCCGTCCTGCGTCCACTCCGCCGGCGCGGAGCCGGTGAAATCGGCGATGACGTCGACGGCCGCCAGGGCCTTCGCCGCCCGGTCCGCACGGGCCTGCTCGCGGGCCAGGACCGCTGCGAGCGGCTCTCCTTTCGCCACGGCGGCGAACGGGTGGAAGATCTCGGCGGGATCCCCCGCGGCCTTCGCCAGGTGGGAGACCCAGGCCGCCAGCCTCGCCGGGTCCAGCTGCCGCGCCGCGGCGATCGACGCGATCTTTTCCCGTCCGGGCGAGGTCATCGGGCCGTCCGTGAAGACGATGTCGTCGACGCCGATGTTGCCCCAGCCTCCGGTGCCCTCGTCGACGATTTCGATCCGCGCCTGCTTCTCCCGGTGCTCCCGCACGTCCCACCGGTGAGGCTCCATCTGGTTGCTGTTGCGGCCAGCGGCGGTCGCGACGATCTTGCCGTCGACGACGAGCCGGATGCAGGTCTGTTCCTCGTTCGCTCCCCCGCCCACCAGGAACGCGATGAAGTCGCGCTGGATGCGGAAGGGTTTGCTGGTGAGCTTTCCCGTGTGCCGGTCGCCGGCCGCCATGTCCTCGCCCTGACGGACGTTGTGCGAGTTGACGAAGTACTTCCCACCGGCGTTGATCTTTCCCTGGTAGGGGGCGATCGTCTCGGCCGTCTGCGGGACGCTGCCGAACGCCGTCCCCTCGACCTTCCAATTCTGGTAGGTCCCCGACTCGAAGTCGTCGAAGACGATGTCCTCCGCGCAGCCGGTGCAGACGCTCATCGCGTCGCGCGCGGCGTCCAGATAGTCGGCGAGGCGCTCGAGGCCGGTCCGGGCCTGGCGAAGGGTCGCCTCGACGGCGGCCCGCTCGCTCCTGTCGCGAAGCCCCTCGAGCTCCCGTCCGGCGCGCTTCTCGTCCTCGATCGTGTCGAAACGGACCTGCCGGTAGTTGGAGCTCTTCAGATAGCCGGCCAGCGCGTAAAAGTCCTTCTGCGAGATCGCGTCGAACTTGTGGTCGTGGCAGCGCGCGCAGCTGATGGTCAGGCCCAGGAAGGTCTTGCCGAAGACTTCGATCTGGTTCGAGACGCGGTCCATTTCGTCGATGCGCGTGTCCACCGGCGAGTGCAGCCATTCGCCCAGGTACCACCATCCGGTGGCGATGACGGATTCGTTGAAGCGCGACTGCGGGTCCAGACGCGGCTCGGGAAGCAGGTCGCCGGCGAGGTGCTCCAGCACGAGTTGCGAATAGGGGAGGTCCGCGTTGAAGGCGCGGATCACGTAGTTCCGGTACTGATGCGCGTTCGGCAGCGTGTAGTCGTATTCGTGGCCTCGCGTTTCGGCGTAGCGCATCAGGTCGAGCCAGTGCCGCCCCCAGGTCTCGCCGTACTGGGGAGACGCGAGCAGCCGATCGACGATCCGTCCGTAGGCGGCGTCGGACGGATCGGCGACGAAGGCTTCGACGTCGGCGGACGACGGGGGAAGGCCGAGCAGATCGAAGTACAGGCGGCGGAGAAGGCTGCGCGCGTCCGCCCCTGGGGCCGGCTCAAGCCCTTTCTCCTCCAGCTTGGCCTGGAGAAAGCGGTCCAGCGGCCGGCGGATGGCGGCCGCGTCCTTCACGGCCGGGGGCTCGGTCCGGCGAAGCGGCTTCCACGACCAGTGGTCGGCCTTTCGCTGCCGGAGATCGAACGCGGTCGGGCGCGCGGGACCGCCGGAAGCGGCCGATTTCGGCCAAGGCGCCCCGCGACGCACCCACTCGGTCAGGTCGGCGATTTGGTTCTCGGGGAGGCGCCCCTTCGGGGGCATCTTGTAATCGACGTTCTTGTACGTGACGGCGTCGACCAAGAGGCTCTTCTCCGGGTGGCCGGGGATGAGGGCGGGACCCGTATCGCCGCCCTTCAGCGCGTCTTCCAGGCTGTCGAGCCGGAGTCCGCCTTTTAACTTGGGGGCGGCGGCGCTGTGACAGGAGAAGCAGCGATCCACCAGAACGGGGCGAACGTTTTTTTCGAAGAACTCGGTCGCGGCCGAGTCCTCCTGCTCGACTTCGGCCGCCTTGGCCCCGGGAGCGGCGTGGACGCTGAGCAGGGCGCCCACGAGAGTCAGGGTGAGAATACGCATCGTGGTCTTCAACTATACCCCCCGGTCCCGCTCCGCGGGGGGCTTGGCTAGCCCTCAACTATACGACCTACGAATACCGCTTGCAACAAATTTCATATATGATATATTTACGTCCATGACCATGACGCTCTTGGGAATCCTGGCGGTGGCGCTCCAGCAGGAGTCCACGGAGAAGATCACCCACGCCTTTCTCGTGGCCGGCGGGGAAACCTATGTCGTCAATGGCGACGACACGATCCGCCGACGCTACCCCCAGTCCACTCGCGACGGGTGGGTCCTTCCCGACGGCCATCTGCTTCTGGCCGTCTCCAAGGGCCGCGAGTACCCCTCCGGGGCCGTCGTGGATGTCGACGCGGAAGGGAAAAAGGTCTTCGAATTCAAGGGCACCCAGAGCGAGGTGGACACCGTCCAGCCCCTCGCCTCCGGGAACATCCTTCTGACGGAATCCGGCAAAACGCCGAGGCTCCTCGAAGTCGACCGCAGCGGCAAGGTCGTCGTCGAGGTCGCCCTGCGCTGCCAGACCCAGAACCCGCACATGGAGACCCGCATGGCGCGGAAGCTGGCCAACGGCAACTACCTCGTCCCCCATCTCCTGGATCATGTCGTCCGCGAATACACCCCGGGCGGCGCCACCGCCTGGGAAGCGAGCACGCCGGAAGAGCCCCGGGAGTGCTGGCCCTTCACGGCGATCCGGCTCGAGAACGGCAACACGCTCGTGAACCTGACCCACGGCAACCGGACCGTCGAGTTCGACGCCACGGGCAAGATCGTCTGGCAGGTGACGAACGAGGACCTGGCCGCGCCGCTCTTCCGCGATCCCTGCGGGGCGCAACGCCTCCCGAACGGGAATACGGTGATCGCCAGTTATGGACAGGGCGGCAAGGGGGTCAAGCTGTTCGAGGTCACCCGCGAGAAGAAGGTGGTCTGGACCTGGACCAGCGACCGCCCCGGCGTGCATCAGGTCCAGGTGATCGAGACGAACGGGAAACCCCTGGACGGAGCGCCGCTCCGATGAGTCCGCTCGCCGGCATCGCGCGCACGTCGCTTTCGGACCACGTCTACCAGCGCCTCCTGGAGGCCATTCACTCGGGCCTGCTTGCGGGAGGGACCGCGCTGCACGTGGCCGACCTCGCGACGCAGTTCAGCGTGAGCCCGAGTCCCGTGCGCGACGCGATTTCCCGCCTCGCGGGAGACGGCCTCGTCGTCAACAACCCCAACCGGCGGACGACCGTCGTCACGTTCACGAAGAAGGACATCGCCGAAACCTTCCAACTCCGCGGGATCCTCGAGTGCGCCGCGGTACACCTGGCCGCCCAGCGGGTCACGCCGGCGCAGCTCTCCGAGCTGCATCGAGTGGCGGAGGAGTGCGACTCGCTTGCCGCCGATCCTACCCAGAAGAAAGCGAAGCTGGACCTCGACAACCGCTTCCATCTCCTGCTGGCCGAGGCCGGCGGAAACACCCTGCTCCACCAGGAGATCGCCCGTTGCAACCGGCGCGTCCGCGCGATCCAGTGGCTCAAGCTGGACCCCCCCACCCTCAAGCAGGCGTATCCCGAGCATCTCAAGATCCTGGCCGCCCTCGAGAAGCACGACCCGCACGCCGCCCAGGCCGCGATGAACGGCCATCTCGAGGTCGCCCTCAAGCTGATCCTGAAGGAATTCGAGTAGCCCCTTCTTTTCGCGTCCAATTCCGGCGATGATCTGGAAGAAGGGGACAGCATGGGCCTGCACGAGGACTTCCTGAAGGTCTTTCTCCGCCACCAGGACGGCATTCGCGCCTTTCTGAGCTCGGTGGTGCGGGACCGGGCGGCCGCGGAAGACGTCTTCCAGGAAGTCTCGCTCTCCCTCTGGGAGAGCTTCGAGTCCTACGACTCGGCCCGGCCCTTCGGCGCCTGGGCCCGCGGCGTCGCCCTCAAGAAGGTCCTGCAGGGCCGCGAGAAGGCCCGCCGGATCCCCCTCGCCTTCTCGCCGCCGACGATCCAGGCGGTGCTCGATGCCTACGACCGGACCGAGGCCGCCGCGCCGGACACCGAGGGCCTTCGCGACTGCATCTCCAAGCTCCCCCCTCGCTCGCAAAGCCTCCTGGCCCTGCGCTACGAACGCTCCCTCAAACTCGGCGAGATCGCGAAGGAAGTCGGAAGCACCCTGGACGCCGTCCACAAGCTCCTCAGCCGCATCCGCGAGAATCTCCAGGAGTGCCTGCAGCGCCGGCTAGAGGCGGGACCGCGATGAGCGACCTCGACGATCGGATCCAGAGGCGCCTCCACGGGCTCTCCAGCCCGGAGGATCTGAAGACGCTGGGCGCCCTGCTCGCCTCGTCCCCCGAAGCGGCCGACGCCTATGCGCGCGCGACGCGACTGGAGTTCGGTCTGGAGCGCCACTACCGGGACGAGCAGGCCGTCTCCTCGATTCGGAATCAGGTGAGGCGGGTCCGGCGCCGGCGCTGGATGACGGTGGCCGCGGCGGGCCTGATCGCCGTCGTCGCCGGCGTCTTCTTCGCCCGCGGCCGCGACACGCTGGCGATGACGGGGGACGTCGCCCTCCATGCCGGCGATCTCGTCACCGGACCGGCCACGATCACGTTCCCCGGCGAACGCACCACGCTCCTCTTGGGCGCCTCGTCCGCGATCACCCTTGGGGCTCCCGACCCGGGAAAGCGCCTCCATCTCCGCCAGGGAAGCCTCTCGGCGTCGGTGGATCGCCAGGCCGATCCCCTCGTCATTTCCACCCCCGACGCCCGCGCCACCGTCCGGGGCACCCGATTCGTCCTGTCCACGGAGCAGGGCGCCACCCGGCTGGAAGTCACCCACGGCAAGGTGACCCTGGCGCGCGGAGCGGAAAAAGTCGACGTCGCCGCCGATGAGGTGGCCGACACCCGATCCCCGACCTTGACCAAGGGATCCCTCTATGCCGAGCGCTTCGCGGCGTTGTGGGAGGACTTGCACCATCCGCGCCGAGGATACTTCAGCCCCGACGGGATCCCCTATCACTCGGTCGAGACCCTCATCGTCGACGCTCCCGATCAAGGCCATCTGAGCACGAGCGAAACCTTCAGCTACTGGCTCTGGCTCGAAGCGATGCACGGCCGGCGCAGCGGGGACTGGGCGCCATTCAATGCCGCGTGGAAGAAGATGGAGGGGACGCTGATCCCCTCCGCCGCCGACCAGCCGACGAACGACCTCTACGATCCGAAGAAGCCCGCGACGTATGTCCCCGAAGCGGATCGCCTGAACGAGTATCCCGTCTCGATGGATCCGTCGGCCGCCGTCGGCGTCGACCCCCTGGCCCTTCCCGGCGATCTCTACGTCATGCACTGGCTGGTCGACGTGGACAACTTCTACGGATATGGGAAGAACGCCCTCGTCAACACGTTCCAGCGCGGCCCCATGGAGTCGGTGTGGAAGACGATCCCGCACCCGTCGAAGGAGACCTTCTCCGCGGGGGGGCGGAACGGCTTTCTCGACCTCTTTATCCGGGAAGCGTCCTATGCGAAACAGTGGCGCTACACGGGAGCGCCCGACGCCGACGCCCGAGTCCTCCAGGTCGTGGCCTGGGCCGAGCGCTGGGTCCGGGAGCAGGGCCAGGACCCGGACAAGGTCCTGCCCCTGCAGAAGGCGGCCCGCATGGGCGACTCGCTCCGGTACGCCCTACACGACAAGTACTTCCGGACCCAGCACGACCTGATCGCGTGGTCGGAGGCCTGGGGCGGCTCTCTCGATCGGACCAACGGCTGGGCCTGGCGCAGCGGATCGAGCCACGTCCATTTCGGCTACCAGAATCCCGTCGCCGCCTGGTATCTCTCGAAGACCAACGCCGATTGGGCCTCGAGCCTTCGCCGACAGCTGGAGTTCTATCGCTGGCTGCAGTCCGCGGAGGGCGCGATCGCCGGAGGCGCGACGTCCAGCGTCAACGGACGCTACGAGCCGATCGCCGCGGGCACGCCGACCTTCCATGGGCTCGCCTACGTCGACCATCCGGTCTTCCGCGATCCGCCGTCGAACGAGTGGTTCGGCTGGCAGGCCTGGTCGATGGGTCGGCTCGCCCAGTACGCGGCCCTGACGAAGGATCCCGCCGCCCTCGCCGTGGTCGAGAAGTGGGCCGCGTGGGCGCGCCGGGTCGTCCGGCTCACGCCCGACGGCCGCTACTCCATCCCCTCGACGCTTCGATGGTCGGGGAGGCCCGATCCCTGGAATGCGGCCGCTCCCGGACCGAATGCGGGACTCCACGTCGAGGTCATCGACGAGACGACCGATGTCGGCGTCGCGGCCTCGCTCGCCCGGGCGCTCATCGCCCAGGGCTCCGCCGAGTCGCGGGCCGTGGCGAAGGACCTGCTCGACCGGATGTGGACGCTGTACCGGGATCCGTCCGGCGTGTCGAATCCCGAACGGCGAGCGGACTACCGGAGATTTCTCGACCCCGTCGAGCTGCCCCCGGGCTGGCACGGCGCCTTGGCCGGCGGCGGCGCCATCACGCCCGGGACGACCTTCCTCGACCTGCGGCCGAAGTACCGGACCGATCCGGCCTTCCCGGCCGTCGAGCAGTCGATTCGGAGCGGGAAAGCGCCGGAGTTCCGATACCACCGCTTCTGGGCCCAGGTCGAGGTTGCCTTGGCCTTCGCGGAGCTCGCGAATTAGGAGCTCGTCCGGCGCACCGGACCCAAGGAATCGTTGCCGCCCGACCCTCCGGCATCCCGCGCCTCGACGGCCCCCCGGATTCCGCTATGATGAACGCATGCCCCGGCGCCTGGATGCCCGCTTCTTCGAGCAGACCGCGGTTCAACTGTCGACGCGGCTGCCGGGGACCCTCCTGGTCAAGCGCGTCGGCCGGCATCTGCGCCGCGCGCGGATTGTCGAGGTGGAGGCCTACCTGGGACCCCGGGACCTCGCCTCGCATTCCTCCAAGGGGCGCACCGCGCGGACGGAGGTCCTGTTCGGTCCCGCCGGCCGCGCCTACGTCTACTTCATCTACGGGATGCACTGGATGTTCAACGTGGTCGCCGGCCGGACCGGCCGGGCCCATGCGGTCCTGATCCGCGCCGCCCAGCCGCTCGACGACTGGGACGCCGATCTCACGGGCCCGGGCAAGCTGGCGCGCCGCTTCGCGATCACGCGTGTGCACAACGGCCTGGAGCTCACCGGCGACGACTTCTTCTTCGCCGCCGACCCCGGCTATCGGCCCCGAATCGCCCGGTCCAAGCGCATCGGGGTCGACTATGCGGGCGCCTGGAAGGATAAGCCGCTCCGATTCGTCGACCTCCGCAATCCGGTCGCGGCGGGGCTGAAATTCTAGGGGGGTTCCCGAAATCGGCTGTCCCTGGGCCCTCCGACGCCCGGGTGCGGGGCCTCCCAGGCGGCGCGACCCGGACCGTCCCGGTGACCGCGGAGCGGAGCGGCGCGGCGACCCGGAGGACCGACCGCTCGTCGCCGGCCCTCGTCGCCGAAGGGACGAGGGCTCCTATTCCGCCGCGACCGTGATGGTGTACTTCACGGGGAGCCGCGCCGTGCGCACCGCCGCGTCGAGCTTCTCGTGCGTCTCGAAGAGCTGCTTGCGGAGCGCCTCGACCGACGCCTCGACGCCCTTGTCCTTGCCCATCGAGTCGACGAGCTTCGGGAACTGGTTGATCACCGTCTTGATCATGCCCGTCTCGAAGGCCTGCTTCGTCGCGATCAGCCCCTCGACCTTCTTGAAGGACTCCGAGAACGGGTTGTCGATGAACTCCGCGGCGAGATTGATCCCCTTCTCGAGCTCTTCCTTCGTGAACGACTTGGACACCGCGCCGAACGTCACCTTCAGCTTGGCGCCGTCGACGTTCTTCACCACCAGCATGAACCGGTTGAGGTCGGAGTTGAACGGGACGTACGGCAGCATCGACCGCGTCCCGCCCGACGTCTTCTCGTCACCGGTGAAGCAGAAGGGATAGCGCCCGCTTTCGATCTCGACCTTGCCGGCCTCCGAGGCGAGCACCTTGTGGCCATCGGTGGCGCTGGCGGCGCCCTTGCCGTCGATCGTGATCGTCCCGATGTTGCCGTCGATGCCCATCCCCTTCAGGAACGCATAGGCCATGACCAGGTGGCCGTTGGGGCCGGGATGGACGCCGTCCCTGCCCCCGACGTCGTAGGCCTCCCCCAGCACGGGCTTGGACTTCTCCATCGCCGCCATCATCGCCCCGAATACGTCGGCATGCGGGAAGCCCTCCGCATCGGCGACCTTCTTGGCCTGTTCGCTCAGGTGCTGGAGGTTGTCGTTATAGATTTTCGGCTTCTCGCCGCCCCCCTGAAAGTACTTGGAATCGACGATGCCGGGCCCGCCGACGACGACCGTGGCGCCCGTCTTCTTGATGCGCGCCACGATGTCGGCCATGGCCAGGAAGTAGCGCTTCCCGATGCCCTCCTCATAGGCGCGGTAGCCGCCGTCGTTCATGCCGTAGCAGGTCGTGACGACGTCGGGCTTCCACGGCAGCAGGTCGTTGTTCATGCGCGCCGCGAAGCCCGGAGCGGTCTCGCCTCCCCAGCCCAGCTGGATGCAGTGGAGGTCGAGCTCGGGCAGGCACGCCGTCAGGTACAGCTCGATGAACCTGCTGTAGAGCTTCTGCTCGGTGATGGAGTCGCCGACGATGGCGACCCGCTGCCCCTTCTTGAGGATCAGGGCGCTCGGGGCGGGCAGCTCCTTGGCCGACGCGCCCGTGAAGCCGGACAGCAACAGCACCGCCAGAAGGACCTTCAGGCTCCGCATTCATCGTCTCCTTTATTGTCCGAGTATTTTACGCACGTCGCCCAGATGCGACAGCAATTCGTCGGGATCCTTGCCCCGGCGGATCGACGCCTCGAGCACGTCCAGGGCGGACCGCAGCGTCAGCGCGCCCGTCCCGCCCTCCGCCCGGTTCAGGATCATCCCCGCCCCGACGGTCCCGTGGGTCAGCCGGTCGATGACGACGAAGGCGCCGGTCGAGCGGTTCTTCTTGTACGGATCGAACGCCGCGGTCTGCTCGAGGTCGACCGTCACCTGGGCGATCTCGTTCAGCCCCATCTGCCGGGCGGACTCGTGGGCCAGGGTGTTGACGTTGACGCGATGGCGCACTTCGCGCACCGACGCGTTGACCAGCTTGGTCGCGAGTTTCACGTAGTACTGCTTGCCGGGAATCATCGGCTGCTCGGCCATCCACACCAGCATCGCCTCGATGCCGGTGTCCACCTCCGGGAGGTTGTGCGGATGCACGAGCAGGTCGCCGCGGCTGATGTCCACTTCCTTCTCCAGAGTCAGCGTGATCGCCATCCCGGCGAACGCCTCGGCAATCTCGCCTTCCCAGGTCACGATCGATTTCACCCGGTTCGTCTTCCGGGACGGCAGCACCATCACCTCATCGCCCGATTTCACGATCCCGGAGGAGACGGTGCCCGCATAGCCTCGGAAATTCAGGTTCGGGCGGGTGACGAGCTGCACCGGGAAGCGGAAGTCGGTGAGGTTGCGGTCGCCCGCGATGTGGACCGTCTCCAGGTGGTGCATCAAGGTCGACCCCGTGTACCAGGGCATCGACGTGCTGGGATGGACGATGTTGTCGCCCTTCAGGGCGGAGATGGGGATATAAGTGACGTCGGTGAGCTCCAGCTGGTCGGCAAAGGCCTCGTAGTCGTCGCGGATCCTCTCGAAGACCGACTCGTCGAAGCCGACGATGTCCATCTTGTTGATCGCGACGACGACGTGCTTGATCCCGAGCAGGGAGACGATGAAGGTGTGGCGCCGGGTCTGGGTCTGCACGCCGTTGCGCGCGTCGATCAGGATGACCGCCAGATCGCAGGTCGACGCGCCCGTGGCCATGTTCCGGGTGTACTGCTCGTGGCCCGGAGTGTCGGCGATGATGAACTTGCGCTTCGCGGTCGAGAAGTAGCGGTACGCGACGTCGATCGTGATCCCCTGCTCCCGTTCGGCCTGGAGGCCGTCGACCAGGAGCGCCAGGTCCACGTCGCCCGTCGTCCCGTACTTCTTCGAGTCCTTCTGGACGGCGGCGAGCTGGTCCTCATAGATCAGCTTCGAGTCGTGGAGAAGGCGGCCGATCAGGGTGCTCTTGCCGTCGTCGACGTTGCCGCAGGTGAGGAAGCGCAGGAGGTCCTTGCGCTCGTGCAGGGCGAGATACGCGAGGATGTCTTTCTCGATCAGGGCGTCCTGGTGGCTCATCAGAAGTAGCCCTCTCGCTTCTTCTGCTCCATCGACGCGGCCTGGTCGAAGTCGATGACGCGGCCCTGGCGCTCGGATTGCTTGGTGAGCAGCATTTCCTGGATGATGTCGGGAAGCGTGGTGGCGGTGGATTCGACCGCGCCGGAGAGCGGGTAGCAGCCCAGGGTCCGGAAGCGGACCATCTTCATCTCGGCCTTCTCGCCGGGATTCAGCGGAAGGCGGCCGTCGTCGACCATGATCAGCGTTCCGCCGCGCTGGACCACCGGCCGCGGCTTGGCGAAATACAGCGGGACGATCGGGATCTGCTCGAGGTAGATGTATTGCCACACGTCCAGCTCGGTCCAGTTCGACAGCGGGAAGACGCGGATCGATTCGCCGCGGAGGACCTTGCTGTTATAGAGGTTCCACAGTTCGGGGCGCTGGTTCTTCGGATCCCACTGGTGGTTCCGGTCGCGGAAGGAATAGACGCGCTCCTTGGCCCGGGATTTCTCCTCGTCGCGGCGGGCTCCCCCGAAGGCCGCATCGAAGCCGTATTTCGTGAGCGCCTGCAGGAGGCCCTGGGTTTTCATCACGTCGGTGTGGATTTTCGACCCGGACGTGATGGGATTGATCCCCTGCTTGAGGCCTTCCTCGTTGACGTACACGATGAGATCCAGGCCGAGGGTCTTGCGGATGTAGGTGTCCCGGAACTCGTACATGTCCTTGAACTTCCAGGTCGTATCGACGTGCATGAGGGGGAACGGGGGCTTGCCGGGATGGAAGGCCTTCTGGGCCAGGCGGAGCATGACCGCCGAGTCTTTGCCGATGGAGTACAGCATGACCGGCTTCTCGAACTCGGCCGCCACTTCGCGGATGATGTGGATGGACTCGGCCTCGAGCTGCCGCAGATGAGTCAGATGGTGCGCCGTCACCCTGGTTGAGCCTTTCCCCGGACCTTGCCGGGCACCCATCTTAACGAGGCCCCCCGGGGATGTCCATCCCGGGAGCCCCCGCGAGCGATCTTCGAATGTCCTTTTTGAGACAGCGCTTCGGAGTATGATTAGGTCCGTGATCGTCCGGTGGATGGCGGCCCTGGTGGCGGCGCTTCTGTTGCCGCCGGCGGAGCCGATGAGGGTGTTCGTCGTCGATTCGCTGGCCCGGATCCGTCCGAAGGACGCGCCGGGAACCGCCACCGAGGCGAAGATCAAGGCCGCGCGCAACGAGGCCGAGGCCTTCCAGATCGTGGTCCGCGCGGGCGAGGGGGGACTAAAAGGCGTCAACGCGTCGGCCACCGATCTGAAGGGCGACGGCCGCGTGATCGACCGCAAGAACATCGCCCTGTTCCGGGAGCACTTCGTCGAAGTCCGGGTGCCGACGCCCAAAGCCAAGGAGCCGCCGGGCTTCATTCCCGACGCCCTGATCCCCTTCCCGGAGCCGGGCGCCAAGCCGCCGGCCAAGCCTCCCCGGTACACGGCCGCCCCCTTCGCCGTCGCTCCCGGCAGCAACCAGCCGCTCTGGGTCGAGGTCTCGGTTCCCAAGGATGCGACCCCGGGCGACTACCGGGGGACCGTCACCATTATCGCCGAGGGCGAGAAATCCGTAGACGTGCCCGTGACGCTGACCGTCTGGGATTTCGTCCTCCCGGACGTCCCGACGCTCCGGACGAACTTCGGCGGGCTGGGGAAGCGGCTGCTGACCGGTCACGCGGGCTTCAAGCCGGATACTCCTCCCTACCGGGATCTCGAGCGGCGCTATGCCGCGTCCATGGCCGCCCACCGGCTCTGTCCCCCGATCCCGCCCTACCTGCGGCCGAACGTCCGGGCGGACGGAACGATCAGCCCCTCCGAGACCCACGCGGCGTTCAAGGAATGGCTCGAGACGTACCACGTCACCGGGATTCCGCTCACCCTGATGGGCGCGGATCCGGCGGGCAAAGACCGCGATCGCAACGTCAAGTTCCTCCAGTCGAGCTGGGCCTATCTCAAGGAGAACGGCTGGGAAAAGTACGCGTATGTGTACGTCCTCGACGAGCCCAATACCAAAGCGAGCTATGAGGAAGTCCGCAAGCGGTCGAAGATGATCCACGAGGCGCAGCCGGGGCTGAAGGTGCTCTGCACCGAACAGCCGACGCCGCAGGACCCCGCGTGGGGCACCCTGGTCGGCAGCGTCGATCTCTGGGTTCCGCTCTGGTCCCTGTTCGACGAGAAGGCGGTCGCCGAACGCCAGAAGGCCGGCGAGGAATGCTGGTCCTACACCGCGCTCTGCCAGGGCAAGAAGGGCGAGGACCATCCGTACTGGGAGCTCGACTTCCCGCTGATCAATTACCGCGTGCCCGCCTGGACGACGCGGCGCTACGGGCTGACCGGCCTGCTCTACTGGACCGTGGTCTACTGGCCGGAGACGGATCCCTGGCTCAGCCAGCTCAGCTACCAGCAGCAGTACAACGGCGAAGGGATTCTGTACTACCCGGGAGGCGAGGCAGGCATCGACGGCCCGATCGCCACCCTGCGGCTCAAGGCGCTGCGGGACGGCCTGGAGGATTACGAATACCTCGCGTTGGCCGGCGAGGCCGGCGCGGAAAAGGCCGCGGCGATCGGGAAGAGCTGGACTCAGTGGGAGACCGATCCCGCCAAGCTCGCCGCGGCCCGAGACGAACTCGCGACGATCATCCTCTCGAAAAAGAAGTAGTCCGTCTCGAGGATCCGCCGGACCCCCAATCCCGAGACCGGCTCCGTCCCCCTCCCCGATGGGGATCGCCCGGCCTCATGGCCGCCCGGGCCCCGGCGGGTCATTCGGGTCGGTAGCCGCGCCACATCCAGACCAGGGTGTCCGCCAGCGTCTGCTGGAACACCTTCCCGTCGCAATGCTTCGTCCCCCGGCTGAAGACGAAGCGGTAGTCGTATCCCTTGGCCTTCAGCGCCGCCGCGGTGCGCTGATTGGCCATCACCCAGTTGTGACTGGTGCTTTCCGGATCATTGAAGCGGATATCGTTCTCGGAAACGTGGGTAAAGATCCGCAGCGGCTTCTTCTCGCTGTTTTCGATGAGCTTCATGCCGGAATGGTAGTCCCACGCGCCGAGCGGAAACTTCGCCTGCTCGGGCGCGTTGTCGGCCTGCTGGGCGACGAAGGTGCCCGAATAGGTGATCAGCCGGCGGAACAGGTCCGGACGGAACCATCCCATGGTGAGCGCGGCCGCGCCCCCGGAACTGCAGCCCATCACCGCCTTGCCCCAGGGGTCGGCCGTGAACGCGAGCTTCGGATAGGCGGCCCGGACCTTCGGGTCGGCGAGAACGGCCGGAAGCACCTCGTCGTTGATGAACCGGGCATGCCGGTCGGACATCGTGTCGTATTCCAGCCCGCGCTCGCTGCCCTTCCCGTCGTTCCCGCCGTTTTCGACCGCGATGACGACGAAGGCCGGCAGGCTCCGTTCCGGGTTCTTGGAGATCGTCAGGTTGTCCAGCGCATTGCGCACCTGGGTCATCTGGCTAGGCCCGTCGAGCGTCACGAGGATCGGCGCCTTCGTGCCGTCCTTGTAGGACGCCGGAACGTAGACGAAGATCTTCCGCTGCTTGCGAACGGGCTTCTTGGGATCGAGCGTGGCGTCGGTCCCCGGAAAGATCTTGCTGTCCGCCAGCGTCATCGAGAACTCGAAGGATTGCCCTTTCGGATTGCCGTTGTCCTTCAGATCGGGATGGACCTCGTAGTCGGGCCCGATGACGATGTCCCCGTTGCCGGTCGCATCGGGTTTATCCTGGGCGTCCCCGGCCCCGCCGAAGCTCGCGAACAGGAGAGCGCCAGCACACCTGAACAGCCGCCGCATGTCCACCGTCATGGTCCACCTTTCTCAAGTGCCCCCGGAACCAGCCGGACCGCCGCCGCCGCGCGCTCCCTGTCCTGGCCCCCGTCAGACTCCACGTCCACTCACTCTAAAGAACGCGCGCCGGAGGGTCCACGTTCTCCCACCTCCCGGAACATCCCTCGCCCCCCTGGAGCTCCTCTCGCTTCCCCGGTCCCCGGCCCGTCCGCCGCGGCCGGGTTCGATCGAGAGGGGAGGGCCGCGGCAGTCGGAGGAGCCTCCCCCGGCTCGGTTTAAAACGAACGCGGCCGACCGGGTCGCCCCGGCCGGCCGCGATCGAGAATCCCGAGGTCGCTGCTACTTCACGGTGATCTTCGTAACCACGGTCTCCTTCACCTCGATCGTGACTTCCTTGCCCACGGCGACGTCGCCTTCGATCTTGGTATCGCCGGTGATCTTGTACTCCTTCGACGCATCGCCGACCTGGACCGTGATCGTCTTGCCGGATTCATAGGCCGTCACCTTGCCGGTCACCGCGTCGTCCGTGACCGCCGCCATCAGAGGCACGCCGACGACGAGCAACAGCGCGAACGCCATCACGGCCAGAACCGCTCCAAGCTGCAGGTGCTTCATGGGATCCTCCTGATGCCCTTCCCTCTCCTACCCGGACGGTCCCGTCTCCGAAGGGCGCGACACGGGCCCGCAGACGCCCGCACGGGCATCCCCCCAGCCCGTGACGCGAACCCATGAAACGTTACACGAGACCCCATAATTCGGAGCGACATGGGGAGGGGGCCCGATCTGGCTGGACGAGCGGCGGCTCGGCCGCCGACCCGGTCGCGTCGGGGCGGACCTTCCCCTGAAGAGGCAACGACCTCCCCGCTCGCGGAGGCCCGAGGCCTCGAAGACGCCGGAGGACGGAAAGGTCCCGGACCGGCGGACTCTCCCCCGTCGGACGGAAGGTCCCCGGACTAAGGATAGTACTTCTCCTGGTAGGCCTGGGCGGCGCGGAGCAGCTCCCGGTCGGCGCCGTAGATCTTCGCGAAGCGCATCCGCTCCGTGCGCGACAGCAGGAGCCTCGCCCACTTGAGCAGGGAGGCCAGATCGCGGGCGGCGCCGGCGCGGGGAAAGAGCCGCCAGCGCCAGATGCCCGCGAAGGGAACATCGATCACGTTCAGCCGGTACCGGTCCCCCTCCCGCGTCAGCAGGACGTTCTTCGACCGGAGCGTGTGGATGAAGAACTTCTCCTGGTGGGCCTTGCGGAGGCAGCCCGCGAACTCGTCGATCAATCGGAGCCGCTCGGCGCGCGACGGCCACGGAAACGGAGCCTTGTCCTTCTCGTAGACGTAGGTCCAGATCGACGCCGGAT
>Ga0209579_10000719_pt1 | contig 30478 bp, 34 predicted proteins | sample Coa_R1_2_FD_187152 | JGI IMG/M metagenome (GOLD analysis project Ga0209579, IMG submission 187152) | Surface soil microbial communities from Centralia Pennsylvania, which are recovering from an underground coalmine fire - Coalmine... | ecosystem: Environmental > Terrestrial > Soil >... | reverse complement strand
GGTCATATTCTTTAACTTTAGACCAAGCGGGCAACCTTAAAAAATGCTAGCGGTTCATCTCGAAGACGGACGTGTAAAGATCAAACGGCAGCCGATGCCGCGCGTTCCAGAGGGCTTTGCGCGCATTCGCCTGCTCGCCGCCGGCATCTGCTCCACCGATCTGGAGCTTCAGCGCGGATACTACGGGTTCCGCGGGATCCCCGGACACGAATTCGTCGGCGAGGTTACGGAAGCCGCCGACGCCAACTGGATCGGGCAGCGCGTCGCCGGCGAGATCAATCTGGCGTGCGGAAAATGCGAATGGTGCGCGCGAGGCCTCGGCCGCCACTGCCCCCGCCGGACAGTCCTCGGCATCGTCCAGCACCCGGGCGCCTTCCGCGAGTTCCTGACGTTACCCGTGGCCAATCTGCATTCCGTACCCAAGTCGATTCCAACCGAACATGCGGTATTCATCGAGCCCGTGGCCGCCGCCTGCGAAATCCTGGATCAGATCAAGATCCCAAAACAAGAATCCGTGGCCGTGCTAGGCGACGGCAAACTCGGATTATTGATTGCGCAGGTACTGCACGCGCACGGCGCGAAGGTTTTACTGCTGGGCCGGCATCCCGAAAAATTGCGAATCGCCGATCGCGCCGGGGTCACCACGGAACTCGCGACGAAGAAGCTTCCGCAACAATCCTTCCCCATCGTCGTAGACGCCACCGGCTCGGCGGACGGCCTGCGTGAATCGATCTCGATGTGTGAGCCTCGCGGCACCGTCGTGATGAAATCGACGGTCCATGGCCTGGTCCCCATCGATACCGCACCCGCGATCGTGAATGAGATCACTCTGGTCGGCTCGCGCTGCGGCCGCTTCGAGCCGGCTCTGGAGCTGCTGGCGTCCGGGAAGGTGCGCGCGGGCGAACTGATCTCCGGCGAATTTCCTCTTTCCCGCGCCCCCGAAGCCTTCGAGCAGGCCGCTAAGAAGGGCGTTCTCAAGGTGCTGCTTCGGCCTGCAAGCTAAAATGACACATGCGTAGTCGCGCGGCTGTGTTGCCGGTGTTGCTCCTGCTTTCATCGTGCTCGGTCAGAAAATACGCGATCAACAAGCTCGGCGACGCTCTGGCGCGCACGAATACGACCTTCGCGGCCGACGACGATCCCGAATTAATTCGCAGCGCCATTCCCTTCAGCCTGAAGCTGGTCGAAAGCCTGCTCGCTGAAAATCCCCGGCATGAAGGCCTGCTGCTGGCAGCGGCCCGCGGTTTTACCCAATACTCCTACGCGTTCGTTCAGGAAGACGCGGATGAGGCTGAGGATACCGATCGCGCCCGCGCTGCCGCTCTGCGCGTCCGCGCCGCCAAACTGTATATCCGGGCGCGAAACTACGGCTTGCGCGGCCTCGATCTGAAACACCCCGATTTCACCGCGCGTCTCCGGGCAAAGCCGGCGGAAGCCGTCAAGGAACTGAAGAAATCCGACGTCGAAATGATGTATTGGACCACCCTTTCCTGGGCCGCGGCTCTCTCCGCATCGCATGACCTCATGATGCTGCCGGAAATTCCGCGCTTTGAAGCCCTGGCCGACCGCGTTCTCGAACTAAACGAGTCCTTCGAAGAAGGCGCGATACACGGATTCTTGATTACGTACGAGATGTCCCGTCTGAAACCCAAGCCCGACCGTTTCGAGATCGCCAAGGCTCACTTCGATCGCAATATGGCCCTGGCCGCCGACCATCAGGCTGGGCCGATGGTCACGTACGCCGAAAGCGTGCTCGTCGCGCAAAAAGACAAGGCCGGATTTCAGGAAATGTTGAACCGGGCCCTGCGCGTCGACGTCAACAAATGGCCGGAGCACCGTCAACTGAATCTGGTGATGCAGCGCCGCGCCCGCTGGCTCCTGAGCCGCACGGACAAGCTCTTTCCCCCGCCTAGGACCGAGTAGCCTACGCTACCCGAGCATACAAAGCCGCGACCACCAATGCCGCCGCCCCAAGGAAGCTTCCGAACGGAAGTTCATGCGTTCTCCAGTCCTTACGCTTGACAGCCGCATAGATCAACCCGAAAGCCGATCCGATCAGCGACGCAACCACCAGCGTCAACAGCGTGGCCTGTAAGCCCAGGAAAGCGCCAATCATTGCGATCATTTTGACGTCGCCCAGTCCCATTCCTTCGCGATGGCGGACTTTTTCAAACACCCATCCGATGAACCAGATGAGTCCGCTGGCGACCACGGCCCCGAAAACGGCCTCGCTCAATGCAATCCACCGAGGCGATAGTGTCCGGGGCAGCAGAAGCATCATCAACCCCGGCGGGAACGGAACGAATACGGCAAAAACCAGTCCCAGTACTGTGCCGCCGACCGTAAATTCGTCGGGAAGAATCTGAGTCTCGATATCGGTCGCGACCAACGTGATCATGATCGCGGAGAAAACGCAGTACTTCAGCGCATGCCACGACACGCCGAACGCCGCCACGGACAGGCCGAACGCTACCGCCGTCGTCGCTTCCACAATCGGATAACGAATCGGAATGAGCTCCGCGCAGTGACGGCATCGGCCGCGAAGCAGCAAATAACTCACCACCGGAATATTGTCGTACCAGGCGATCGTTTTCTCGCAGCCCGGGCAGAACGAACGCGGCTGGACCACCGAAAGATCGCGCGGCAGCCGGAACACGCACACGTTCAGGAAACTGCCGATCAACAGACCGGCCAGAACCGCCAGAAGAATTTCTAGCATCCGAGAACCTCATGATACGCTGCCCGCGTTCGCTCTGTCATAAGGTCTGCCGTGAACCGTTTTTCCACGCGCTCCCGGCCGCGCCGGCCCATCTTACGCAGCAGCTCCGGATCGCGCCGCAGACGCTGGACCGCCTCGGCAAACTCCTTGGGAGCGTTGGCCACCAGCAGGCCGGTGCGCTCATGCTCCACGGCCTCCGCTAATCCGCCGACCCGGCTGGCGATCACAGCGACACCCGACGACATCGCTGCCAACGCCGCCGACCCGAGCCCCTCCATGTCGCTGGCGTACAGAAAAATTTCGGCCGTTGCCAGATCGGTCCACAAATCGGCCGTGAACCGCACCTCGAATCCAACGGATTTCGCTGCTTCACGAATAATTTCCCTCCCCTTGGACGCCAGCGCCACGATGGCGTTGCCTCTGGCTGTATCGACCAGCGGCACGCCATCGTAAACCACACGAATCTTGTCGCGATCGGCCCCGGCTTCCTCAAGCTCGCGCGCGACATAGTGAGAAACAGCAAGGAACAGATCCGCACGCCGGTATTTCAGCCGTGACAGCATCCCCCGATTCACCGGAAACGCCACCCGCCTGGAAACCACCAGCTTGATACCCGGAATCGCCGCCGCCAGCGTGTGCGCCCGCGCGTCATGCGCGTGCACCAGGCCGTACTCACGCGCCAGTCGCGCCATCGTAATGAACGAAAGAGCCCGCACGTCGAGCCCGCGTTTCCGCGCTTCCTGGAACAATCCGGAGCCTGCTCCCGCCAGCAGCGTCGCGTCACGCAACCGTTCCAGCAGATAGATCACCTGCCACTGTCCCCCGTGCATTTCGCGCCCCGTGTCGACATGCAGGGTCTTCATGCCGTTCAGTCTCTTCCAGGGCTCATGAAGCGCGCCTTGGCGTACTTGACGAAGTTGTACAGCGCCGCCATGTTGGCGATCGCCAGCCCTTCCACGCCATCCAAAAACCCGCCCTTCAGGACGTATGTGCGAAAAAACGTCCAGGGCGGTTCCAGGATCAGCCGTCCCCAGGTGACCTTATCGCCGGTGGCGAGCAACTGCTCCGCCGCCAGCGTCGTATACCGGTCCATGGTCTTCAGATGTTCCGACAGCGAATTACAAGTGAAATGGAGCAGGTTCGATTCGAGATGCCCCAGCCGTCCCTCCACGCGCACCGTTTCGTGCACGAACTCGCCCACCCAATGCGCCTTCCGCCGGTCGTACAGCCGGACCTTTCGATCCGGATACCACCCCGAGTGCCGGATCCAGCGGCCCAGATACTGCGCCATCCGAGGCATCGTGTACGCATCGAACTGCGGACCGTTTTTTTTGAGCTGCCAAATCTCGCCCTCCAGAGCCTCGCTCAACGATTCATCCGCGTCCAGCGAAAGGATCCAGTCGTGCGTCGCGCGCTCGGCCGCCAGGTTCTTCTGCTTCGCATACCCCGGCCACGGACTTTCGACGATCCGCGCGCCCAGTTTCTCTGCGATCTCCAGCGTCCGGTCACTGGAGCCGCTATCAATCACGACGATTTCGTCGGCGCAGCGCAGGCTCTCGATGGCTCGCGGGAGATTGCGCTCCTCGTTATACGTGATAATCGTCGCCGAGATCTTCACAGGCCCGCGGTGCGGATCGGAGTCGGAGTGAACGATAGAATCAGGATGATCAGCGCGGCGATGCCGAGCCAGGTTCGTACGCGGCCCACGGGACTGGGATCGAAAATCGCCGGATGCCGCATGCCGAACAGAACCAGAAACGCGGCCCAGAAGAACCAGCTCCAGGCGAAGAAGAAACCCATCAGCACCAGGACCCCGATGAAGACGCGCGACAACAGCCGCGTCCGCTCGCCCAGAAACGCATACAGAACATGGCCGCCGTCCAGTTGTCCGATCGGCAAAAGATTTAAAGCCGTCGCCAGCACGCCCACCCACGCCGCGCGCGCCACCGGATGAAGATAAATATCCGACACCGGCACGCCGGGAAAAATGATCCATTCGAATAAGCGCAGAATCAGCGGCGTCCCGAAAACCAGTTCGCCGTGATTGCCAATACCGGGCACCACTTTCGAAAGCGATACCCCGGCCGCCATCGGCAGAACCAGAAGCGCGAAACCCGCCAGCGGTCCCGCGATGCCTATATCGAACAGGATTCTCTTCGAAAGAATCGCCGAGCGGATGCGGATGAACGCGCCAAAGGTCCCGATCAGCGTCGGCACCGGTAGGAAGAACGGCAGCGTCGCGTCGACTTGATAATAACGGGCCGCCAGGTAGTGGCCCATCTCGTGAGCCATCAGGATCGCGAGCAGAGTCAGGGAGAACGGAAGGCCGTCCAGCAGGTATGAAGGATCGTGCAGCATCCGGGGGTACCCGGCGAGTTCGGTGTCGAAATCGAACGGCCGGCCATCCGCAAAGCTATGCGCGAACCCGGCGCCCGCGACCGAGGTGCTTATTAGTGTCAGTAATAAAAGAAGCGCGTGCAGCCAATAACGGTGCCGTGGGCGAATCTGTTCTCCGGCCAGGACCTCAAACACGCCGCTGGAACGGGGAAACTCGGCCGGCGTTGGAGAATAGCCGTTGGTCGACACAACGGTAATACGCTATTGCAGAGTCTGCAATTCCTTGCCAGGCTTAAAGCGGACCGCTTTCCCCGGCGGGATGGCGACCTCGGCTCCGGTGCGCGGGTTACGGCCGATGCCGGTCTTGCGCGGGCGGACGTTGAAGATACCAAAGCCGCGCAGCTCAATTCGTTCGCTGCGGCCGAGCGCGCGCTTCATGCTCTCGAAGACTGTCTCTACGGCCATCTCAGCCTTCGTCTTCGTGATGCCCGTCCGATTGACCACTTCGTTGATGATGTCGAGTTTGATCAATGCCGCCTCCTCAGCGCACCGGCCCATATGTCGCCCAACGACAACAGCCGAAACCCCATGATAGGATTAGGGTTATCAAGTTGTCAAGCGCCCTTGTCACCACCGACCTCTTTCGCCGCGCCTGCGGGTTGTTTGCAACGGGTATAGCGGTGGTCACTACGCGCGCCGCCGACGGGACGCCACACGGGCTGACGATTAACTCGTTCTGTTCTCTCTCTTTAACTCCGCCGCTGGTAATGGTGGCGATCGATCGCGACTGCGGCGTCCTTAGCCGCTTTGAACCGAACGGCCATTACGCGGTCAACATTCTGCGCGAAGCGCAACTGAGTCTGTCGATCCGGTTCGCGCAATTTCCCGAGGGTCGATTCACCGGAATCGAATGGCGGGAAGGGCAAACTGGATCCCCCATCCTCGATGGAGTCCTAGCAGTACTCGATTGCCGGATAGTGCAGGTCGTCGACACCGGCGATCATAGGGTGCTGGTCGGAGAAGTAGTAGATGTGGCGATCGGGGAGGGCCAGCCACTGCTCTTCTTCGCCAGCAACTACGCCAGACTGAAGTAGCGGTCAGGCGTGAAGCCGTCCGTTGCCGTTTCCTTTGCGGAGCGAATCCATAAAAGCCTTCTGAGACTTCGCCAGGTCTCGAATCGCTTGCTTCATAGCCGCAGTTTCTTCTTCAGCCTGCTTTTGTCGGGATTCGATCTTCACCAGCAGCTTCATCCCGAACTGGACTAGCTTCTGCGTCGCAGCTTGGCGGCGATCGAATTGATCCATCCGCTTCTGCCATTTCGCATCTTGCTGTTCAATGCGGCGATTGCGCCGTTCGATGTCCTGGTTGAACCGGATTTCCATCTGGTTCTCGCGTTCCGCCATTCCATGGAGGATCGACCAAATTGCCTCCATGCGCTCTTCGGAGGTCATCAACCACACTCTATCACGCGCCGGATTTCTTCCGGATCTCGATATTCAGACGTTTGATCTTTTGATTCAGCGTCGAGAGCGGAATGCGCAGCGCCTCTGCCGCCGCCGTCTGGCTCCAGTCCGATTCTTCGAGCTGCTCAATAATCTTACGCCGTTCAAAGTCGGCCACCACTTCGAACAGAGACGCGTCCGAGGCCAGCCGCCCGCTCTCATCGCGCCGGATGCGCAACCCCTTGGCCTCGAGTAGATGTTCCGGCAGGACGTCCACCGGAACCAACGGTTGCGAAGCGAGCACCACCGCGCGCTCCACTACATTTTCCAGCTCGCGCACGTTGCCCGGCCAGGCGTGATCCATCAGGATCTGCATCGCGTCCGAATCGAAATGCAGCCGCGATCGGCCGCCGTCATCCAGAAATTTCTCGTTCTCGCGGCAGTACTTGGTGAAGAAGTGATCGACCAGTGCCGGGATATCCTCTTTGCGATCGCGCAGCGGAGACAGCGCGAGGTTAATGACATTAAGCCGGTAATACAGGTCCTCGCGAAATTTTCCTTCCTCCACCATCCGTTTCAGATCGGCGTTCGTCGCAGCCACGATTCGGACATCCACTTTGATGTTGTCCGTTGAGCCCAGCGGCATGAACTCGCGCTCCTGGATCACGCGCAGCAGTTTGCTCTGGGTCTCGGAAGAAATGGTCCCGATCTCGTCGAAGAAAATCGTCCCGTGATTAGCCGTTTCGAAATATCCCTTGCGCGAAGCCACCGCGCCGGTGAACGCCCCCCGCACATGCCCGAACAGCGCGGATTCGAGAAGATCCGGCGGCACCGATCCCGAATGTACCGGCACGAACGGATGTCCGGCGCGCGCCGAGTGCGCGTGGATCGCGTTGGCGATCAACTCCTTGCCCGTCCCGGTCTCGCCGGTGATCAGAATGGTCGCGCGGCTAGCGGCGACCTGCGCAACCAGGTCCAGAATCTTGAGCATCCGCTCGCTCTTTCCGACGATATTCGGAAAGCTGTAGCGTTGCTTCAGCGCCCGTTTGAGCTCGACGTTCTCGCGCTCCAGGCGGCCCTGCGAGATCATGCGCTCGATCTCGATCAGAAGCTTTTCGTTGTCCCACGGCTTGGGAAAATAATCGTTCGCGCCGCGCTTGAGCGCATCCACGGCCACCTGCACCGACCCGTAGGCCGTGATCATGAAAACCGGCGTCTCCGAATCGCGCGCGCGAATTTCTTCCAGTACCTGCATGCCGCTCTTGTCCGGCATCATCAGATCGAGCAGGATCAGATCGTAAGCCGAGGTTTCCAGGCGCTTCAGCCCTTCGTTCGCGTTGGCGGCAAGCTCGACGCGATAATTCTCGCCGGTCAGCAGCGCTTCCAGGCTCTCGCGGATGTCGGGCTCATCGTCAATCACCAGGATGCGCCCGCGCACCTCTTCTTTCGTAATCACATCGGGTGGGAAATTCGCGACCTGATCCGCCATCACTGCATAAGCCTATCGGAACGGGCGACCGCCGGTGCGGACGCGGGCGTCGCCGCAGGCAGCGACGCGGGCGTCGCCGCAGGGAAAGACGCGGGAGCCTGCGACGGGTACGCCGTTGGAGCCGAAATCTGCAAGACTGCCGGGACCGATGCCGCTTCGATCGGGACCAGCTCCGTTCGTCTCACCGTCACAGCCGCGGGGAAAGAGAGTTCGAAGCGCGTGCCCGCTCCCGGCTCGCTTTCGACTTCGATTTCGCCCCCATGCTCTCGCACGATTCCGTAACTGACCGACAGCCCCAACCCCGTTCCCTTGCGCGCGGCCTTGGTCGTGAAGAACGGATCGAAGATGCGCGTCAGGTTGTCCTTCGCGATCCCAGCGCCCGAATCCGCGACGGTCACCCGCACCAGTCCGCCTTGATTGTCGTGTTTGGTGCGCAGCGCCAGCACCCCGCCCGATTCCATCGCGTCGCGCGCGTTCAGAAACAGATTCAGAAACACCTGCTGAAGCTTGCCCGGGTTGCCTTTAATCTTCGGAACATTTTCGTCCAGCGCCAGCTTCACTTCGACGCCCGCTTTCGCCAACTGATGCTCCAGCAGGTTCAGCGTTTCGCGAATCACTTTATTCAGGTCCACGCTGACAAATTCTGTCGGCGAAGTGCGCGAAAAATTCAGCAGAGAGTTGACGATCTCGCTCGCCCGGAATGTCTGCCGTGCGATCTTCTCCAGCAGCGGAGCCTTTTGCGCGTCTCCGGAAATCTGCTTTGCGAGCATCTGCGCATACGTCGAAATCACCGCCAGCGGCGTATTCACTTCGTGCGCCACGCCGGCGGCCAGCAATCCGATGGAGCTGAGCTTGTCCGCCTGCATCAGCCGCTTTTCGAGCTCCGCGCGGTCGGTGATGTCATCGAAGATAATCAGCCGTCCAATGCGATCGCCATCCCGGGAAATGAGCGGCGCAACCGCGATGTTCAGGGTCGCGTCCTTGGGCCGCAGCAGGAACTTGTAAATATTGTGCACGCCCGCTTCACCGCGCACCGGCTCGAGCTGATCGCACAGGTCGGCGGGAAGCAGACTGCGCAGAGGACGTCCCAGAGCGTCGGCGCGCGCGATGCCGGTCAGCTTCTCGATCTGCGAATTCCAGCTCTCGACGCGGTCTTCAAGATCTGCCGCCAGGATCCCCACGTTGATCGATTCGACAATGTTTTCCGAAAATTCCTTGAGCCGTTCGTATTCCTCGACCTTACGCGCAAGCGACCGGTACAGCATCGCATTGTCGATGGCGATGCCGACATAACCGGACAAGGTCACCAGCAGTTCGACGTCATCGGTGGAAAGAAAATCGCCCGTCTCGGTCCGGCTGACTCCCAGATACGCCATCGTGCGTCCGCGCGCGGAGCAGGGAAGATAATACGTCAACTCCAGCTCGGCGATCGAACGGCGCACCGACACCGGCATCTCATGCGAAACCACGTCCAGCGAGTGGCGCGTGCGTTCAAAGAACAGGTACGGCTTGTCCGGACCCGGCGTCAGAAAGCTAAGATCCAGCCCGTAAGGGACATTCTCCGTCTGCTTCCCATGGCGGTTGCTGGCCAGTTCCAACCGGAACTTCGCTTCCGCTTCATCCCACACGAATAACGCGACATGACGAATACGCAGCGTCCGGATCAGCCGGTCCGCGACGCTCTCCAGCATTTCTCCCAAATCCGTCGGCGATCCCAGCTCGCGCGCGAACTCGATCAGCGTCCGCCGGTAATCATAGCGATCTTTATAAAAGTAATACCGGTCGAGCTGTTCCTGAATCCAGTTGCGGATCGGCTGAAACACAAACGTCGCGATCAGAATCAGCGCCACCATCGCCGTGCCACTCAGCTCGCCCGCGGTGCGCGCCGCGAAGATCATCGTGTAGAAAATCCCCAGCACCGCAAGCGTGGCCAGCGTGTATACGTAGCCTTGCTGGAAAATAATGTCCACGTCCATCAGCCGGTAGCGCAGAATGGCGTACGCCCACGTCAGAGGGATCAGCGGCAGCGACAACACAGCAAGATTCATCGCGTGATTCGGCGCGACACCCATCAGGTACGGAATCGCGTATACGATCCCAAACGGAAGAATCCCGACCAGCGCTCCGTTCCGCAGCCACGTCAACTGGCGGCGCACCACCGGATCGTCCGCATGCCGGCGCTGGAATCCGAGCACCACTCCCCCCGCAACATACATCGTGCACAGAAATCCGAGCCACACCCGGTCGAGCAGCCAGCGTACTTCAAGCAGCGGCGCCGTGGTCCGCAGCAGCCCCATGTCGAAGCCCAGCGCGACCGCGATCAGCGCAAGCCCTGGCAGATAAAGCAGCACTGCCGCGCCCCGGCGTCGAATCCACTTCTGCGGCTCCGGAAATACAAAACAGAAGTGCAGAAACAGCATGGGCGCGAAATACCCGGCCACCACATTACCCAGATAAATCACCTTGTCGAAGTCGTTCAACTTCCCTGTGTAGTGGAACGTCGACATGATGAAGTTCGCCAGACACAGCAGGAAGAAGTGCAGCGCTCGCGGCGCCGTGCGCCGCCGGAAATAGACGAACAGCCCGATCGCGAGATATACGGCTCCGACAGCGTACAGATAGAAGATGGTCGAATCGCGCTCGGATTCCCCGATGATCACGCTCGCCGGAACTTCGACGCCGTTGTGCTGAATCGTATATTCAGCTTTGCGCCATGCTCCCAATCGCGCCAGAACCTGAGTAGCCTGGATCGAATCGTCGATCTTCACGCCTTCGATCGAGATCAGCGTATCGCCCTGGTGAATTCCAGCTTTTTCGCCCGGGCTTCTCGGCGAGACGAACACAGCCACCACCCGCGACGTATCGCCCGACAAGCGATCCATCCAGGTGACGCCGTCTTCCGGAAGGTGATAGCGGCTCTGCTGCTGGAAATTAATTGCCGCCGCGACAACCGCCGCGACGGTAAAAATAACCAGCAAGGCGCTGACGAGCTGTTGTTTTAGCTCCCTCATCCCGGAAAGACACAACCCCACTCAGGGTTATAGCACGTGAACGACCACCCCAACAATCAAGGTTTTTACTGATAAAACAAAGAGTTAGGTGACGCCGAACGGTGGGCCGTTACAATTTTTGGGAGATTCGGATACAGCGCTGTGTATATATTTGCAAACCGGTCAGTTACTGGCGTTGGAAATCTTGACCAGTGGCTGTTTCGATTCGGCCGGCATTCCCGACTTAAGCGTCTGCGGAGCGCGGAAGAAATCGAAGTACGAAACGTAGTGCACACAACTCACCGTGCAGTACGGAGCACACGATTTCTCCGTCAGGTATTCCCGACGAATATCCTCTCGGGTATACAGATCTAGAGGCTTCGCCGGATATCCACGTTGCTGCGAACAGTAGTGCACCAGGCCGTCCTCGCAGATGTACATGTAGCGAGCGCCCGCGCGGCATCGCCAGTCGTTCGGTTTCCCCTGCGCGATCGCGTCCTGGAAGTAATTGAGGCGCGCGAAGTGCCGGTTTTCCAGCGCCTTCATCTCGTGATACACCGCCCGCTCGCGCTCCCCGAGCGGCCTTAGTTGCCCGTCCCCATCGTGAATGATCCCGACCGTCGCCGAAAATCCCAGCTCTAGCGCTCGCCGCCCGACCACCAGGGCATCATCCGGATTGTGGATGCCCCCACCGACGACCGAGTTGATATTCACGTGAAATTCGGCGTGCTCCGCCAGCACTTGGAGCTTCTTGTCGAGAACCTTCAGGCTCTTCTTGGACACGTCGTCCGGCTTCACGTTGTCGATCGAGATCTGCATATGATCGAGCCCGGCGGCGTTCAGCTTCTTAACCCGATCCGGCGTCAGCAGATACCCGTTCGTGATCATGCACGCGAGCATGCCCCGTCCCCGCATCGCTGCGATGATCTCATCCAATTCGGGATGCAGCAGCGGTTCCCCGCCTGAGAGCGTCAGAATACTGGTGCCGAGATCGCCCAGGCGATTGATTCGAGAGATCATAGTCGCCGCCGGGACCGGCTTTGAAAAATCGTCGTATTCGTTGCAGTAAGTACAGGATAGGTTACAACGCCGAATCGGGATGATATGCGCCATGATCGGGTGGCGCGTAGACAATGCGCCCCGGCTGATCAGTCGTATCTCCCTCATTCGCCGCGACAAGGACTTCCACGTCCGGCGGACTCGAAAAGCCGTATCTGACATTTGGGACTTTCCCTATTTAAACACACTGTAACCTGTGGAAAAACAGTGGAGAACCGTGCGGGGAGTTTTAAGGCCCGAACGGCTGTTAACCCGGCTGTTTGGTTACACATCACCCCCTGAGAGTATTTCCAGGTTTCCCACACTTATTCGCCGTGATAGCAGAATTGTGGGGCAGGTCCCCGACCTGCCTCTGTCGACCTGTGGCCAAAGGGACCGGTCTCCTACTCCTGATCTCGATCCTCTCCGCCCAGGATCCGACCTTACTCCAAGTCCGCGTCATCGAAGGCGACCGGGCCGTCTACCCGATCGGCTCCCGAGCCACCCGCGGTATCACGATCCAAGTAACGGACGAATTAGGCAAACCAGCGGAAGCCGCGTCCGTCAGTTTCCGCCTCCCCGACGAAGGTCCCAGCGGAACGTTCTCGACCGGCTCTAAGACCGAAATCGTCACCACGCGAGCCGATGGCCGCGCCAGTGTCTGGGGCATGCAATGGAACCGTACCGCCGGTTCTTTCGACATCCGCATCACGGCCGTAAAAGGACAGACCCGCGCGGGCACAATATGTCCTCAGTTCCTGAGCGATTCGCCGGCCGCCAGCGCGCGGATCGGCGGCCGCGGAGGACACAAATGGCTCTGGATCTCCATAGCCCTCGCCGGCGCAGCCGCCGGTGGAGTATTCGCAAGCGGCCTGATCTCGAAAAAAGCCGGATCCGTTTCCAGCAGCGACATTCCCGGCCTGACGATCGGCACGCCGACGATTATCTTAGGGCGCCCATGAGAACCGCCTGTGTGGCGCTCTTCAGCGCGTTCGCTGCAGCGCAAAACGGACTCGATTCTCCCCGCCTGGGAATGATGCTAGACGCCGCCGGCGATGCCCGCCCGGTCTTGGGAATTTCCGGAAGCGCAACCCTTGGGGATCCGGAGAAGAGCGCCGTCGTATCGCTGGCCTGTTCGCGGCGCTTCTGCCTGTTCAAGACGGAAACCGCGATCGTCGATAATGAATTCGCGGCCGAAGCCCCACCCGGCCCGGCTCTCTTTGCTTTCTCGGAGCACACCGCGTCGCTTTATTTCCCGTCTACGCGATCGTTTGTGCGATGGAAAGACGGCGCCATAGAGCCCCTGGCGATCGATGTTCCTGGCGAGATTCTGTCCCTGCGCATTCGCCCGAGCGGAAACACAGAACTCGCCGTCCGCCGGAACCACGGAACCTGGATCGTCGACGCCCAGAACCAGGCGATAGACTCACTACCCGCCAACACAGGGCCGGTAATGCTTCTCGAAACCGGCGCCCTTTACACGTCTTCGAACCAAACCATTCTGCGCCGGGACGATGGATCCGAAATTCATTTTCCCGTGGACGCGGAATCCTTTTCCGCCATGGGCGGCGGATTCGTTCAGGTCCGAACCCGCCGTGCCACGTACGCCATCCGCACCGCCCGTGGTCGCGAGCGGATTTTTCAACTGCCGGAACCGTCGACGGGGAACACATCGCCATGAAGTCTTTCCTGCTTCTGGCGCTCGCCCCGCTGGCCGCTTACGCGCAGCTCACGCTGGTTACTTTCGACGGCACGAATTCCACCCCGGTCGGCGCCGTCTACAATTTCGGCAACGTCGCCAGCGGCGATACCAAAGCCGTCGTCTTTCGTGTAATCAACAACGCCACCTCCCCTGTCGTTGTGCAAGCGCCGGCGGTAAGCGGTTTTGGATTTAGCATCACCTCGGTGAACGGAACCACGCCGTACTCCATCCCGCCGGCGCCGAGTCCGATGAATTTCTTAGCATTCACCGTCCGCTTCGGCGGTTCTCTACCCGCCTCCTACAGCGCCAGCCTCCAGATTTCGAGTATCAGCGTCATTCTCATTGCGAACGTCGTACCCGCCCCATCGCTGACGATTTTTCCGCCGTGCACCGCCGATCCCACGACTGGCGCGATCAATTTCGGAAACCTCCAGAACGGGACACCGCACGGATGCAACTTTTCCCTGCAAAACCCCAACCCCCAGCCCTTGGCGATCGCGAGCCTCGCCGCCACCGGTCCTTTCCAAGCGACGAACCTCCCCGCGACGCCTCTGACCCTGGCGCCCGGCCAGGCGACCACGTTTGCCCTCCAGATCAATCCGTCCTGCGGGACCGTCGCAATCCAGGGCGCGCTGATCGTCAACACGAAATCCTACCCGCTCGCCGCCTCCGGCTTCGACCCGCTCTTACCCAAACCCTCCCTGACGTTCGACGCAACCGCATTCGCCAGCGCCGAGCAGCACACGCTTTCCATTGCGTTACCCACGCCCTCTGCGTGCGCCGTCAACGGCTATGTGAACCTCGCGTTCGTCTCGAACGTGAACGGAATCACCGACGACAGCGCCGTCATGTTCCTGGCAGGCAGCACCCGGACGCTGCCCTTTTCCGTGTCTGCCAATTCCATGCAACTTTTAATAAATCATCAGCCGTCGGCGGCATTTCAAACCGGAACCACCGCGGGAAAGATAACCTTCACGCTCAGCCAGGCTCAAATCAATGGAGATCCCGCCACCGCCATCGTCATTCCTCCCGCCCCGATCGCAATCGAACTGGCCACCGCCTCGAATCAACGCGCCGGAGAGCTGGACATAGCCATCACCGCCTACGACAACACGTACTCGGCCGGTTCGATGTCTTTTACCTTCTTCGACGCCAAGGGCAACATGATCGGCGCTCCCAGGAATGCCGATTTCACTTCCCAGTTTGGTGCTTACTTCAGCTCCCAGCCAAACAACGGCAGCGCATTCCTGATGCGCGCGTCGTTTCCCGTCCAAGGCGTCCAGGGACAGGTCGCCACCGTTCAGGCGACGTTCACCAACGCGGCCGGCCAGTCGCAGACAGGCTCACTCACGTTCCAGTAATGTGAGGAGATGACCACCTCCGTGGCCCTGACCATCGCGGGTTCGGACCCAAGCGGAGGCGCGGGCATTCAGGCCGACCTCAAGACCTTCCATCAATTCGGCGTCTACGGCGAAGCGGTGGTGACGCTCATCACCGTCCAGAACACTCGCGGCGTCCGCCGGGTCGAGGTTCTCGACGCTGAACTGGTCCTCGAGCAGATTCGCGCCGTACTCGAAGACATCCCTCCGCAGGCGGCCAAGCTTGGCGCGCTCGGCAATCCAGCGACCGCCGCCGCTCTCTTCGAGCTGAGCCCGGCGTTCAAGTTCCCACTGGTTGTCGACCCCGTGATGATTAGCAAGCACGGAATGCCCCTTTGGGACGGACCGATGCCCGTAATCCGCTCGTATCTGATAACGCCCAATTTGCACGAAGCATCTGTTCTGGCCGGCTTCCCGGTCGACGATCTGCCTTCCATGCGGCGCGCGGCACAAAGGCTGCTCGAACTCGGTGCCAGCAACGTGTTGATCAAAGGCGGCCACCTGAGCGGCGAGGCCGTCGATCTGCTTTACACTTCCGCCCGGGAGTTTCACGAGTTTTCCGCTCTTCGAATCGCGACGCCGCATACCCACGGCACCGGCTGCACCTATTCCGCCGCGATCACCGCCGAGTTAGCCAAAGGAACTCCCCTGGTCGCCGCCGTCGGACGCGCCAAGGCTTTTATCACGGAAGCGATCCGTACCAACCCCGGCCTCGGCGGTGGACATGGCCCCCTCAATCATTTCGCCAGGCCATAAACGAGCCGCAAAAAGCGAGACGATTCCGCCTCCCGGGCCACTACAGTGACAAATGGGTTTGCACGCGTGGTTCGAATTCGTCGATCGCGCCGTGCTCTGGGCGCTGGCGCCGCTCGCCCTGGCGATTCTAATGAGCGGTCTCGACGATCTCGTAATCGACGTCGTCTGGGCCGCGGACTGGCTTCGGAACCGGTTCCGGCCCGAAGCGGATCTGTTCCCGCCCGGCCCCCGCCAGCTCGATTCCGCGCCCATCCGGCGAATCGCGATCCTCATCCCGCTCTGGCACGAGCATCAGGTAATCGCCCGCATGATCGAACATGCGATCGCGACCATCCACTATCCCGACTTTCACATCTTCGCCGGCGCTTATCCTAACGATGACCTGACGCAAGACGCGATTCGGAGAGTCGCGGACCGCTTTCCCACCGTTCACCTGGTCCTGTGCCCGCACGATGGCCCGACCTCGAAAGCGGATTGCCTGAACTGGATCTACCAGCATCTCGGACTCTACGAAGAACAAAACGGCGAGCGTTTCCATGTCGTGGTCACCCACGATGCCGAAGACCTGATTCATCCGGATGAGCTGCGCTGGATTAATTACTACTCCGCCCGGTTCGACTTCGTCCAGACTCCCGTGCTCGCGCTGCCCACGCCGTTTCGCGCGATGACGCATGGGATTTACTGCGACGAATTTGCCGAATATCACACGCGCGACATGCCGGTCCGGACTCTGCTTGGCGGATTTCTTCCCAGCGCGGGCGTGGGAACCGGCTATCGCCGAAGCGCGCTCGAAAAGCTCGCGGAAACCAACTCGAATCGCGTGTTCGAGCCGGAAGCATTGACCGAAGACTACGAAAATGGGCTGAAGCTGTTCCGCATGGGATGCTCGCAGGCGTTTGTCCCGATCTCGCGCGTCGCCGGGCCGCGAAACTTCGTCGCGACGCGCGAATATTTTCCCCAGAACTGGTCCTCCGCGCTCCGGCAGCGGACCCGATGGGTGATGGGCATCGCCCTGCAAGGCTGGGAGCGGCACGGCTGGGGCCGGAACCCAGGCGAGACGTACTGGCTATGGCGGGATCGCAAGGGGCTGATCGCGAATCCGCTGGGTCTCGCTGCCAACGTCGTGTTCGTCTACGGGCTCGCGACCGCCATCTGGGCGAGAGTTCCGCCCCTCGCCACCCGAGTCGTCTACGCGACGGCCGCGCTTCAAATCCTGCGCTTGGCCGTTCGCATGACCTGCTCGGCGCGGATCTACGGGTTTCGATTCGCGCTCGGCGTCCCGCTCCGGGCGGCGTATGCGAATCTGCTGAACTCCGCCGCAACTCTGCTCGCGTTAACGCGCTACGCGCTCGCCCGTATCCGCGGACAGGCGCTCGTGTGGATGAAGACCGATCATTCGTTCCCTTCGCGCGCAACCTTGCAGGCACATTCAAGCCAGACGCTTTCAAGAAAGCTCGGCGAAATCCTGGTCAGTTCAGGCTACCTGACCACCGCGGCCCTCCGCGTCGCTCTCGCGACCAAGCCGCCCGATCTTCGCCTCGGCGAGCATCTGGTGCGAATCCGTCAAATCGACGAAGCCAGTCTGTACGACGGCCTAAGTCTGCAAAAGGGACTTCCGTTGACCGATCCCGATCCCTCCGAAATCCCGCCCCGCGTCGCACGCGCCCTCCCGGAGCACGTCGTCCGGCAATGGAACGCTCTGCCGTTCCGCGTCGCGGAGGGCGCCCTCGACCTGGCCGTGGCGGACGTTCCATCGCACGCCATGAGCGCAGCCCTGCGTCCCTTCACGACGCTCGAACTCCGGTTTCACCTGGTGACTCCCGGAAAGTTCCGCAAACTGGCGAAAGCGCTCTTGTAAATCGCATCGGGCGCTATAATCGGTACATGAACGCCTCGAAGCTGATCTGCGCCGCTGCCGTATTCTGTCTGGCGGTCGCCGCGGCGGACTTGAAAATCGTACGAATGGCTTCGGTTCCGGAAGGGAAGATCGCCCAGAAGGTTGCGCCCGTCTACCCTCCCGACGCAATCGATCATCACATCCAGGGCGTCGTGAAGATCAAGGTTTTGATCGCTGCCGACGGTCACGTCGAGCAAGCCCACATCGCCAGTGGCCATCCCTTGCTGGCTCACGCGGCCTTGCAAGCCGTAAAGCAATGGAAATTCCAGCCGCTGGGCTCCGAAGATCAGCCGATTCGGGTCGCCACCGAAGTGGAAGTCCCGTTCCGCTTAAACGCGCCCGGCGAAACCAAGTAATCCGGATGAGTCAGGCCTTAGTAGAGGCCGCGCTGGCCGCGCGCGACCATGCGCATGCGCCATTTTCAAATTTCCGCGTCGGCGCCGCTGTCGAGGACTCGTCAGGCCGTATTTACGCGGGCTGCAACATCGAAAACGCAACCTACGGCCTCACCGTGTGTGCCGAACGCGTGGCGATTTTCAAAGCCATCTCGGAAGGCGCGCGCGAGTTCCGCCGCATCGCTGTCGCCGCCGACACCGACACGCTAACCCCGCCCTGCGGCGCGTGCCGGCAAATCCTGTGGGAGTTCTGCGGCGATATCGAAGTCATTCTGACCAATCCGCGGGGCGCGTATGAATCGCTGCGCCTCGCCGAGCTGTTCCCGAGGCCCTTCGATGCGTCTTTCCTATAGCCTGCTGTTCTGTTTCGCCACCGCGCTGCATGCCGCTCCCGCCGATTGGATCTGGAGCGCACGTTATGTAGTCACCATGGATGCGCAGCGGCGTGTCATCGAAAACGGCGCCGTCGCCATCGTCGGCGATCATATCGTGGCCGTTGGCCCCCGCGCCGCCATCGACCGCGACTGGCAGCCCAAGCAGCGCCTCGACCGTCCTGATGCGATTCTCGCTCCCGGCCTGATCAACACGCACACGCACGCCCCTATGTCGCTCTTCCGCGGAATCGCCGACGACTTGAAGCTACAGGACTGGCTCGAAAAATTCATCTTCCCTGCCGAGAAGAAAAACGTCGACCGCGATTTCGTGCGCTGGGGCACGCGCCTTGCCTGTCTTGAAATGGCGCTGTCGGGAACCACCACCTACACCGACATGTACTATTTCGAGGACGCCATAGCGGAGACCACCAAGGAAGCCGGCCTTCGCGGCGTCCTCGGCCAGACCATCATCGGTTTCCCCGCGCCCGATTACGCGACGCCCCAGAAATCGATTGCCGGAACCGAAGAATTCTTCAAAAAGTTCGATCACGATCCTCTGATCGTCCCCGCCATCGCACCGCACGCCCTGTACACCAATTCCGACGAGTCGCTCAAAGCATCTCGCGCACTGGCCGACCGCTATCACAAACCTCTCGTCATCCACCTCTCCGAGACCAAGAAAGAAAACGACGACTCGCTCGCGCAACGCAAGCTGACCCCCACGGCCGTGCTGAATTCGCTGGGCGTGCTCAGCGGTTGGACGGTCGCGGCGCACGGCGTCTGGCTCGACGACGCGGATTTGAAAATCATCAAGACGCGCGACACCGGCCTGGCCCACTGCCCTTCGAGCAATATGAAACTCGCCAGCGGCGTGGCTCCCGTCGTGAAGATTCTGAATCTCGGAATCGCGATGGGTCTCGGCACCGACGGCGTTGCCGGTTCCAACAACGATCACGACATGATGGAAGAAATGGATCTCGCCGCCAAATTACAAAAAGTCACCACCGGCGATCCCCGCGCGTTGCCCGCCGAAGCAGCCTTCGCCATGGCGACCATCACCGGAGCCCGCGCGCTGCATCTCGATAAAATGATCGGTTCCCTCGAACCCGGCAAACGCGCCGACATGATTGCCATCCGCCTGGATGCGCCGCACGCGGTCCCGATGTACAACGTCTACTCACAGCTCGTTTACGCGCTAAAAGGCTCGGATGTGTCCGACGTTATGGTGAACGGCCGCGCGATCGTGCGCGATAAAAAGATGCTGACGCTCGACGCAGCGGCCGTGTTGGCGAAAGCAGCCCAGTATCAGGAACGAATCAAGAAATCGCTCGAGTGAAAAAGGCGCTAAAAAAGGGGACTGACCACTCTGTCCCCGCCACCACGACAGCGCCTGTAGCGACCGGACCGGCCGTGGACAGAGCGGTCTGTCCCCTTTTTCAGCTCCCGTAGACTCACTTGCAATCCGTGACGTGGATCAAAAAACTGGCCACCGGCTCCCAACTCGCCGACCCCCGCCGCTCCAGGCGGTACGTCTTGCTCGACGCTTCCGCCCTGACCCGCCATGTCGCCGCTTCCCGCGGCCGTGGACCTTTCAGGTTCACCGGTTTGTCCGTCACCTGATTAATTTCCCAGTTCTCGCCGCCCGTGTTGGTCTCATAGATCTCATGCTTGTGCGCGCCACCCTGCGGATGATCCAGCACCAGCTTCCCCGACGTGCGCGAATCGAACCAGAATTGCGAGAGCGATGCGAACCGGGAGTCCTCGAACAGCGGCTGATGACGCCAAGTCTTGCCGCCGTCCGTGGTCAGCAATAGGAACGGGTCTTTCGGAAGCGGCTCGATGATCTCACCGCCCACCCAGCCGTAAGCGAAATCCAGCATCTGCACTTGTTCCAGCGCCGCGGCGCGCATCCGCTTCCACGGTTCCGTCCACGATTTGCCGCCATCGTCGCTCTGCAGCAGAATTCCATACAGCGTGGTCCGCTCGGTATGCAGATCGCCCGCTACCACCAGCGTCGCCCCCGCTGCGTCCACCGAGGAAAGCTCCAGAAAAACCGGACAAGGCTCTTCAGCCGAGCACGCTAGCCCGAACGAATCGATATCTTCCGGCGTGCACGTATAAGCGACCCGCGTCGGGGATTGAGCCGAAACGGCCAGAGCACAGATCAGCAACGCGGCAGCGGCCCTCACGCAATCATTGTAGCCGTCATGCCCATTGGTAATACAGATGTGGATGCGCCGCGCCAGCGGATACAATGAGGGTGGTGGCCGTACCGCCCATCCCGACGCCGCTATCCCAGTTGGGAAACACTCCGTTCTCGTTCTACCCGCCGATCCTCAACGTAGAACACAACGAATGGATCTTCCGCCGCGCCACCTGGAGCGAGATCCAGGTCGTCAATCCGAAAACCTCGATCGAGCTTTGGATTCCGCGCCATTTTGTCGGTGAAATTTCGATGGTCGCCGATCCCGTCATCATCGTCGGTTTAGCGAAGGAACTCGAATGCCGGGAGGGCGCTGTCTACCCGCTCATCCGCCGCGTGATCGAGATGCCGCGCGCTGTGAACGATTATTCGCGGCCCAGGATACAGCGCGCCGAGCCAGCCCGCCCTGCCGCCGTCGTCGGCATCCGTTTGGAACCGCGAGAATCCCGCGCCGGCCGAATCCTTCTGGTGACCATCGCCGCCGGCGTGCTCGCTTGCATCGCCGTGGCGAGCGTAGCATCGCGCTCCGCGCTGTCCGCCGCGATCAAGAACGAGCTTCCCTTAACCGCCCGCGACGACTACGATTCCATCGTCGCGCGCTATGGAACGCCCGCCGAAGACCAGTGGCGTTCCTCGAGAACCGGCGTCGGGTACCGCCGTCTCTCCTATCCCGCGCGTTTCTTTACGCTAATCCTGATCGACGGACACTATGCCGGCGCTCTCGGCCGCGACGGGCGTGTGATTCATGCCGCCGGCACGCGCCTCCGAAGTCTGCGGTGAAGCGGATCGGAGTCCTGGCCGGTGGATTCAATCCGGTAACGCGCGCGCACCTGGCCTTAGTGGACGCGGCGCTCGCAAAAGTGGACGAAGTAGTTTGCGTCGTCCCCCGCGTTTACCCCCACAAAGAATTTCACGGCGCGACTTTAGACGAACGCCTGGAAATGCTTCGCCGCGCGAGCCAGCGATACCGCCCGCTTGTGACCGAAGGCGGCTTGTTCCTCGACATCGCCCGCGAACTCCGCCGTGACGATCCCCAAGCGCAGATCTGGTTTATCTGCGGACGTGACGCCGCCGAACGAATCGTCACCTGGGATCACGGCGTGCCCGTCGAACGCGTGCTCGACGAATTTCAACTGCTGGTCGCAGCGCGCCAGGGACGTTACGATCCCCCAGACCACGTCCGCGCCCGGATTCAAACACTCCCTTTGGATTGCGATGTCGACGAGATCTCATCGACTGAAGTCCGCCGCCGCATCGCCGCCGGCGAGTCTTGGGAACACCTCGTCCCCGCACCAATCAAGGATCTTGTAGAACGGATCTACCACAAGTAGGCCAGGTCCCCAACCTGGCTCTTTGTACCGCGCAGCTCTTTACCTCGCAGCCAGCAAAGCCCGCAGATGCCGCGCCCGCTCCGGCGATCGAAGCTGCCGCAGCGCCTTGGCCTCGATCTGACGAATCCGCTCACGCGTCACGTCAAACTCCTGGCCGATTTCTTCGAGCGTATGCTCCCGCTCGCAGCCGATGCCGAAGCGCAGCCGGATCACCTTCTCCTCCTTGGGAGAAAGCGTCTTCAGGATATTCGCCGTTTCGTCGCGGACATTGGTATCGATCACCGCGTCCACCGGCGAGCCGACCCAGCGATCCTCGATCAAATCGCCCAGCGCCGATTCACCGTCCCGCCCAACCGGAGTTTCCAACGAAACCGGATCCCGCGAAATGGTCTTCAACTTCTGGACCTTCTCGACTGGAATATCCATGCGCCGCGAGATTTCATCGTTCGTCGGCGCGCGCCCGAGCTCTTTTTCAAGCTCCCGCGTGGCACGCAGAAACTTATTCATCGACTCGTTCATGTGAACGGGGATACGAATGGTGCGCGACTGGTCCGCAATCGCGCGCGTAATCGCCTGGCGAATCCACCAGGTCGCGTACGTCGAAAACTTGTAGCCGCGCCGGTATTCGAACTTGTCGGCGGCGCGCATCAGGCCGATGTTGCCCTCTTGAATCAGGTCCAGCAGGTGCAGCCCGCGATTTACATATTTCTTGGCGACCGAAACCACCAGGCGAAGGTTCGCTTCCACCAGATCTTTCTTGGCCCGCTCCGCCTCGATTTCGCCGTGCCGGATCACCGACAGCGTGTGCCGCAAGTCCGGCAAGCTCGCCCCTGCGGTCTGCTCGCGCTTGCGAATTTCGCGCTTCAGCTCGCGAGCCTTCGCCTGCGCAGTCTGGCTTGACCGGCCCTCGATTTTCCGCAGATCCTGCTCGAAGTGCGAGATCTCCTCGACCACGCGCTCCAGTTCCTTGGAAAATTGCTTCCACTGCGAAAGATAAAACGGAATCTTACGAATCGCCAGCGACACCTGGACCCGCGCCCGCGCCAGCTTTCCAGCCCAGCGCCGCCGCAGCTTCTTGTTGCTCAGCGGAATCGTCCCTAGCTTTTCGGAGAGCTGGCCAAGTTTCTTATGAGCCGCCACCATGTCGGCCAGCTCAGCCTTGACCTCTGTACGCTTCTTGGCATATGCGGCGCTCTCTTCTTCCAGATCGCCCACATCCACGAACGCATCCAGCTCTTCAACTTCTTTTTTGATCGCCTCGGCGATTTCCACAGCGCGCAACTGCACCAGCGCCGACCGGCTGATCGCCTTTTGCATGCGCAGCTTGCCGCGTTCCATGCGGCGCGCCAGATTGACTTCCCCGTCCCGGGTCAGCAGCGGTACCGCGCCCATTTCGCGCAGATACACCCGTACCGGATCATCCGTATAGATCGACTCTTCCGGCGCATGCGCGGCCGGAAAGTCTTCGCCATCATGAGTTTCCTCGGGATGAAAGAAATTAGCTTCCTCGTCGAACGGAAGCCCCAGAGGCTCGTGGCCTTCGCCTAAGAATTGATCCTCGAAATGATCCACTGCGATTCACCTCCCCCAATCTGTAACGCGTTCAACCACGCATCCATGCTCACCGTTCAAGGCGTGGGCGTTTGGGTTGGGGTGCCAGTCCCGCTGAAACCGCTTCGTTGAACTGCCGAACTGTTGTCGAATTATCGTCTTTATTCCCAGAGACTTATACACGCACTCCCGGCGCACAATTCCACTAATTCTCGGCCGCGCCGGGGACTGGTACAGTATAACAGCCTTCCCGTGTTCTGTTAAGTCCCTATTTCAAAAGATGTTTGCGGCGGCGGCTGGTTACAGGTTTCGGCAACGTTTCAGCACGGAGAAACCCTTACCCCCGCCTCTGGAGGAGATCCTTAAGCTCCGTCAAGAACGCCTCGACATCCTGAAAGTCCCTGTAAACCGAGGCAAACCGGACATATGCGATCTTGTCGAGGGTCTTTAGACGTGTCATAAGCATCTCGCCGATCGCGGTGGTAGACATCTCCCGTTCTGGACTATCGGCCAAGGCGGATTCCACCTCGTCGATCACCTCGGCCAGCTTTGCCATCGCGACGGGCCGTTTCTCGCAGGCCTTTAACAACCCTTCCAGGACTTTCTGCCGGTCGAACTTTTCGCGCCGCCCATCCCGCTTGACCACGACGTAGGGAATCTCGTCGCTTCGCTCATACGTGGTGAACCGCCGCTCGCATTTCAGACACTCCCGCCGCCGCCGGATGACGTCGCCTTCCTTGCTTTCCCGCGAATCGATGACGCGGTCCTCCCTATGACCGCAAAACGGGCATGTCACCTTGGTTTTCCCTCGTTTGACTCGTCCGAAGTGATCCGCACGGCCGGTGGCTCCACTTCCAGATGCCTCAGATTACGCCATTTAATGCCCTCATGAAAGGCCAGCGCGAGTCCGAAGGGCACAATCACCACGAAGGTGATGATCCACAGCACCAGCGCGATCCCGCTGGCAGCCGAAATCCCGACGCCGAAAAACTCCGTAAGTACAACCACCGTAGCAATCTGCATCCCTCCGCCGACGCCGGGAATCTGAACCGCGCTGCCGAAGGCCACGAAGCCCAGCAGAATCACCACATCCGTCACACCCAGATTAGCCGTCGCGGGGAAGGCTCGAAATGCACAATAGAAGGCTCCGGCGATCACCACCCATTCAATCACCGTGTATGCCACCAGCAACGCCACGAAGCTCGCGTGGCGGGTCGACTGCATCCCTTCGTCGAACGACGCCAGCACCGTCCGCACCCGGCCCAGCACTTTCTCGGGAAGAAAAGACAAGGTCTCCAGAAGCCGCTCCTGGACCCGCCCCCGAAACTGCCTCAAAGCCAGCAGCAGCGCCAGGCACGCCGCCCCAATCAACCCCGCCGTGTATCCACCGGCCTCCAAAACCACCCGAGCCCTCGGGCCCGGCTGGATGGCGCTATGAGATACCTGCGTAAGCGCGACGCCAAAAATCAGAAGGACCATCAGAAGGTCCAGAATCCGCTCCACCACCCACGCCGCGATTTGGCTTGAGAAAGAAACACCTTCTTTTTTTGCAATCAGATAGGGACGAACCGGCTCGCCCGCGCGGCCGAAAAGGACCACCGCCGTAAACCCGATTGCCGTCGCCGTAAAAATGCGCCACAAATTCGCGTCTTTCCTGAGTGGCCGCAGCATGATCTCCCAGCGAAGCGCGCGCCCCACATAGGTCGCCATCACCAGCGACTGCGAGACCACGATCCAGGACCAATCCACATGGGCCAGCGCAGTGCTAAACTCGTTCCAATTGAAGCCGGAGATGCGCCAGCGGTAGCCTACGAAGGCGATCGCGGCCAGGGCGGCGGCTACGGCGACGCCGATTCCCAGGTGTCGTTTATTCAAGCGCTTAGATCCGTCTCCCGGCTCATCGGTGGCCTGTGGGCTGTTTCCGCGGATAGAATGTAAATCGAACTTCTCATGTCAGTTCTTCGTTCTTATTACTGGAAAGTAACGGATCGGGAACGAAAACGAACATGGCGGCCACTGCCACAGTTGGACAGATTAGCACGACGAATCGTTACGCTGCCGCCAGACCCTGGCCGGCCGCCTGGAGCCGCGAGCAGCGGGGATCGTTTTTGGACGCTGACAATCAGCTAGTCGAGCGGTGCCTGAGCGGTGAAGAGGCCGCGTGGGAGGATCTGGTAAAGGTCCATACCCGTCGTGTGTATGCCATCTGCTACCGCTTCACCGGCGCCGACCAGGAAGCGCAGGACCTGACGCAGGAAGTGTTTCTGCGCGTATTCCGGTCGCTAAAGAGTTTTCGCGCCGGCGAGGGATCGTTTACGGTCTGGTTGGCGCGGCTGAGCCGGAATCTGCTGATCGACCACTACCGGCGCACGAAACTGGATCGCGCAACCGATTCCATTGAAGAGCAGCTTCCCATGCTCGAAGAGAAAACCGCGACGCTCTCGCGGACCGACGGCCTGGTCGCCGGGCGCGAGGCGAGCGAGCTGTTGCAGGAAGCTTTACAAAAACTTTCACCGGAGTTGCGCGAGACCGTGATCTTGCGCGATCTGGAAGAACTAGAATATCGGGAGATCGCCAAGGTATTGAATGTGCCCGAGGGTACGGTGAAATCGAGATTGAATCGCGGGCGGGCCGAGCTGGCTCGCGTGCTGCGCCGCAAAGGAGCCGTTTAGGTAACGAAGGGCGCGTGATTGCGCGCCTCCTAGAGACGAGAACGTGTTTGAGAGTTTTATGACTTGCGCGGACATTGAAATTCTGCTGGCCGACTACGTGGACGGGACGCTCCACGGCGAGCAGAAGTCTGCCCTCGAGTCTCACCTGGCCGGCTGTGAGCTGTGCGCTGAGCTTGCCCGCGACTCGGCCGGCGCCGTGGCTTTCATGGAGCGCGCCTCGGTTGTGGAAGCGCCGCCCGAACTGGTCACGCGCATTCTGTTCGAGATCACGGATGGCCCCAGCCGCGCGCAGATTAAGCCGTCGTGGGTCCGGCGGATTTTTGGGAAATGGCTGGAGCCGGTTTTGCAGCCGCGTTACGCCATGGGGATGGCGATGACCATTCTGTCGTTCGCCATGCTGGGGCGGTTTTCGGGAATCGAAGTCCGGCATCTGACGCTGTCCGATCTCGATCCGGTGAAGGTGTACATGTCCGCCGAGGATCGCATCCAGCGGACCTGGGAGCGCACGGTGAAGTATTACGAAAATCTGCGAGTAGTGTTTGAGATCCAGACCCAATTGAAAGAATGGACGGACCAGCAGCCGGCGCCGTCCGAAACGAATCGCGATAAGAAATGAGCACCGACGCCAAGGTAGTTGGATATTGCCGCGCCTGCGGGAAAGCGCTCGACGAAACGAGTGTCCGCTCGGCGCAGGGGACTATTTTTTGTGAGGAGCATTTACCGCGTATGACGGAAAGCGTGCCAACAGCGCCGGCAGTGTCGGCGGCCGAATCTCAGTATGCCTCGCCATATACGGCCTCGCCATATACAGCCTCGCCGTACACCACCAAAGCCCCGCCGCCGATGCCGAATCCCGACGTTTCGCCCGGCGTGGCCTTCGTGCTCGGGTTCATTCCCGGCGTGGGCGCCATTTACAACGGACAGTACGCCAAGGGCCTGGTGCACGTGATCATCATCGGGCTGATGATCAGCATCCTCGATAACAATGCCGCGCATGGCCTGGAGCCGTTGATGGGCCTGCTGCTCGCCGGCTTCTGGATGTACATGGCGTTCGAGGCGTTTCACACCGCGAAAAAGCGCCAGCAAGGGGTGGCCGTCGACGAATTTTCAAGTCTGATCCCCATGCGCGGCGGAGCCTCAAGATTTCCCGTGGCCCCGGTGGTGCTGATCGCCCTGGGCGTGATTTTCTTGCTCGACAATCTGGACATTCTGGATCTGCGGCGCATGCTGCGGTACTGGCCGGTGGGGCTGATCGCGCTGGGTGCATATATGCTGTATCTGCGCATGGCCCCGGCGCCGGATTCGAGTAAAACGAGTGAGGGTTCCCGATGAACGGAAATTTTTTGTGCGCGATTCGCGGTCCGATTCTGATGATCACGCTGGGCGTGCTCCTGGCGATCGATCAGATGGGCACGCTGAGTTTCGGGCGTACCTGGCCGGTGTTGCTGATTTTGTTCGGCCTGTTTAAACTCGCCGAGCGTGGAGGAGCGCGGCCCGCCGCTTAAGAGACCCGCCGCTTAAAAGAATTGTCATGAGAAGATCGTCCATCGTTGCGCCCCTGCTGCTGATCGGCATCGGAGCGTTGTTCCTGGCTCGTAACATGTATCCGGAGTTACCGCTCCTGGATTACCTGGCGAGGTATTGGCCATTTCTTTTAATCCTGTGGGGCGTCCTGCGGCTGGTGGAAGTCATGTTCTGGGCGGCTACCGACAAAGCGATACCAGCGCGCGGCGTCTCCGGCGGCGAATGGATTCTGGTCGTATTCCTGTGCCTGTTCGGCGCCAGCCTCCACACGGTGCGCGGATTCTCCACCTGGTGGCCGCGAACCGGGCTGGCCATGGGGGACATGTTCGGCGAGAGTTACGAATATCCCATCGAGGGTCAGAAGCCGGCCTCAAAAACGCCGCGCATTGTGATCGAAACTTTCCGCGGCAACGCCCGCATCACCGGTGTCGACGTCGATGCCGTCAAGGTCACCGGCCATCGGACCATTCGCAGCATGGATCAAGGCAACGCGGATCGCACCAACAAGGATGCTCCCTTCGAAGTCACCGGCGACGCGAGTCAGATCGTGATTCAGAACAGCCAGGATCGCGTCTCCGGAAACATGCGCATGACCTCGGAGATGGAGATCACGGTGCCCAAGGGCGCGACCATTGAAGCGCACGGCCGCTACGGCGATTTCGACGTCACCGATGTGAGCGGCAACGTCGAAATCACCTCGGACAACGCAGGCGTGCGCCTCCAGAATATCGGCGGCAATGCCCGGGTGGACCTGCGCAACAGCGATATCGTTCGCGCCGTGGGCGTCAAAGGCACATTCGATCTGAAGGGCCGCGGCGCCGACATCGATCTGCAAAATATCGATGGACAGGTGACCGTGAGCGGCGCCTACTCCGGCGTCATCCAGTTCCGGAATCTCGCCAAGACGCTTCGCTTTAACGGCCAGCAGACCGATCTCAACATCGAAAAGCTGCCGGGGCAGGTGCGCATGGCCTTGGGCGATTTCACCGCATCGAACCTGGTTGGTCCGGTGCGCCTCTCGACCAAATCGCGCGATGTGCAGATCAGCGATTTTACCAATGCGCTGGAGATCCAGCTCACCCGCGGCGATGTCGAGCTTCGGCCCGGCATATTGCCGCTCTCGCGCATCGACGTCCAGACTCGATCGGGCGATATTACGCTCTCCTTGCCCGCCGCGGCCAAGTTCGATCTGACGCAATCGACTGCCCGCGGCGACGCGACCAACGATTTCGGCTCGCCGGTGAGAGCGGAGAGCGACGGCCGCGGCGCCACGCTACGAGGCTCGACGGGCGGCGGCGGCCCCAACGTCACGGCTCACACCGAACGCGGACAGGTGATCTTACGAAAAGCGTCGGCCGAAGACAAACCTCTGATGCCCCGCGGCGAATCGCCCACCTCGGAAAAGCCTCTGCCAGAAAAGCCGCTGAAAAAGGTCGAGCAGTAATCCGGCTACAATCGAGTCATGGTTCGGAACTTCACTCTTGAGTACTGGCGCGATGATGGCTGGTTCGTCGGGCGATTGAAGGAACTTCCCGGCGTTTTCAGCCAGGGCGAAACGCTTGCAGAGTTGGAAGCCAATATCCGCGACGCGTATCAACTTTTGAAAGACGACGCTCCAATGCTTCAGACAACTGAAGTTCAAACTAAGGACATCGGGGTCGAAGTTTAATAGGGAATCAGATTCCGAGTTGCTTCTTAATATGCATGACCAGCGTGTTCTTGATCTCGCTGTGGCGTGCCACCGGGGCGCTCTTTCCGCTGTGCGGGTTGAGGTAGATGTCGTGGCCCTTTCCATTGCGCTTCAGCACGCAGCCCGCTTGAGTGAGTTGTCGAATAACGTCACCGCGCTTCATTAGGCCTTCCTTCGAACTAATCCCAGGCGTTAGTCGGCCCCTTCCGCCGCAGATTTTTTCAGCGTTTGCACTGCTGCATTTGGCCCCTTGGAAAATTGCAAGGAATGCCCTGAGACAATTTATCGCCGGGCTGTTTTACAGCGCGGCCGATGAAGGCACTAGGAAAACCCGCACATCCATCACATTCGTCCCCGACGGCCCGGTCTTGACTAATCCACCCAACGCTTCAAAAAAGTGATACGAGTCGTTATCCGCAAGAAATCGCCGCGGATCCAGTCCCAACTCCCGCGCCCGGGCGATGCTGTCTTCGTTCGCTACCGCGCCCGCAGCGTCCGTCGGACCATCCGCGCCATCCGTTCCCCCGCTGAAAACCGTAAATGGTCCAAAGCCCTCCAGCGCGATTGCCGCGGCCAGCACAAACTCCTGATTCCGTCCGCCGAGCCCTTTGCCGCGAATCGTGACCGTCGTCTCGCCGCCCGAAAGAATGCACGCCGGCGGACGCAAAGGCCGCCCGCTCGAAAGAATCTCCTTCACGATCGCCGCATGCATCGACGCGACGTCGCGCGTTTCGCCCTCGATGAAGGTCGACAGCACGATGGTCCGATATCCTAAGGCGCGAGCTTCCTCGGCCGCCGCGTCAATCGCCAGGCGATTACTTCCGACGATCAGATTCTGAACGCGTGCGAGCGACGGATCGCCGGCCTTCGGCGTTTCTTGAACGCCCACCCCGACGCGTTCCCGCACCGACTCCGGCGGACGAATCGCGTACTTTTCGAAAATGCCCCGGGCGTCTTCGAACGTGGAGCCATCCGGAACCGTCGGGCCG